>Ga0134121_10003954_pt1 | contig 12181 bp, 14 predicted proteins | sample KB301_FD_96463 | JGI IMG/M metagenome (GOLD analysis project Ga0134121, IMG submission 96463) | Terrestrial soil microbial communities without Nitrogen fertilizer from Kellogg Biological Station, Michigan, USA - KB3-0-1 | ecosystem: Environmental > Terrestrial > Soil > Unclassified ...
GACGGCGGTGTGGGTCGGCTCACCGCATACGCCGTACCCGATGCCCAACTACTGGGGGCAATCGGTGTTCGGCGGAACGATCGCAGCGCCGATCTGGAAGGCCTACATGCTCCAGGTCCTGCAGGGCATGCCCGCACGCCAGTTCCCGCCCGCCCAGCTCGGCCAGGTACCGAACGTCGTGGGGATGGATGAGCAGACCGCGATCAAGACGCTCAGGGACGCCGGGTTCAAGGCGACCATCAAGATCGTCCAGAACTACCTGCCGCAAGGACAGGTCCTTTCGCAGGACCCGACGGCCGGCGCGCAATCCGTCGCCGGCATCGCGGTCCACCTCGAGGTCAGTAACGGCGTGGCCAAGAAGGTGACGATCCCGTCGGTGAAGGGCTTGTCGGTTTCGAGTGCGGAGGCCGCTCTGTCGGCGATCAACGTCACCCCGGTGATCGTGTACCGACAGACGAACGACTCCTCGCTCGATGGCATCGTGCTCGGCGTCAGCCCCGACGCCGGCACGGTCGTCCTCGAGGGAACGAGCGCCACGCTCTACGTGTGGCAAGGTCCGGCGCCGAGTCCCAGTCCGACGCCGAGCCCCGGTCCCGGAGGTGGTGGTGGCCACGGGAACGGGAACGGTGGCGGCAACCCGGGCAACGGGAACGGCAATGGGAATGCGAACGGGCATTAGCGCCGAGCGCTAGCCCAGCCGTTCCTTGACCTTCTTCTGAACGAGACCGCCATCCAGCTGGCCCTTGGCCTTGCCCATGATGAACCCCATGACCTTTCCCATGTCCTGGGGCCCTGAGGCGCCGGTCGCGGCGAAGGCCTCGTCGATCAGGGCGTCCACCGCGGCCGCGTCGAGCTGGGCAGGCGCGTAGGGCTCGAGCACCACGCGCTCGGCCTCCTCCTTGTCCACCAGCTCGGTCCGGCCGGCGGCCGAGAACGCTTCGATCGACTCGGTCCGCTTCTTGACCTCCTTGCCGGCGACCTCGCGCACCTCGTCGTCGCTCAGCTCGTGGCCGACGTCCTTCTCACGGTTGGTGATCGCGGCGGACAGCAGCCGGAGCGCTCCCACGGTGACCTTGTCGCCGGACTTCATCGCGGCCGTGGTCCGCTCGCGCACCTGCTCCTTCAGCGACCCGTCCACCTCTACACTCCCTCCCCGTGCTCCCTGCGCTGGTGATCGTCGCGGTCGTCGCGGCGGCCTGCGTCGCCTACGGGATCGCGATCGAACGCCGCTGGTACCGGATCCGGACCTACGACCTGGCCATCCTCCCACCCGGCGGACCCGAGCGGCTGGACGTGCTTCATCTGTCCGACCTCCACGTCGTCCGCGGCGACGCGGCGAAACGGCGGTTCCTCGCCCGACTGCCGACTGCGGACGTCACGGTGGTCACCGGCGACCTGCTCGCCGAGCCCGAGGCGGTCGAGAACGCGGTCGACGCGCTCAAGCCGGCGCGTGGTCGTCTCGCGAGCTGGTTCGTCCTCGGGTCGAACGACTACTTCGTGCCCCAGCCGCTCAACTACTTCTCCTACTTCCGTCGCGAACGGAAGCACCGGCGCGCCGCCGGAGGCCGGTCGCGGGAGCTCACAGCGCAGCTGACCGCCGACGGCTGGATCGACCTCACCAACTCCCGGCGCGAGACCGCGGTCGGCGGCCTCGATGTCGAGCTCCTCGGGCTGGACGACGCACACATCCGCTGGCACGACCTGCGGGTCGCGCCCCGCCGGACCGAGCGCTTCGGCGTCGCCGTGATGCACTCGCCCGACTCGGCGCCCGAGACCGCTGCGCTCGGGTACGACCTGATGTTCGCGGGGCACACCCACGGCGGGCAGGTGTGCCTGCCGCTCGTCGGGGCGCTCGTCACGAACTGCTCGATGCCCCGGCGCCTCGTCGCGGGCCTGATCCGGATGGGTCCGGCGATCCTGCACACGTCGCGGGGACTCGGAACGAGCAAGTACGCGCCCTTCCGTTTCTGCTGTAGGCCGGAAGCATCACTCCTGCGCCTGCGGCGACGGCCCGGAGCCGACGGACCCGGCGCTACACTGACCGACTCCGGGACGTAGCGCAGCTTGGTAGCGCGCAGCGTTCGGGACGCTGAGGTCGCGGGTTCAAATCCCGCCGTCCCGACCCGGAACGACGGGGGCGATCGTCACGTGCGGTCGCCCTCGTCGCGTTTCGAAAGCGCTTTCGCTGCATCGAACGGGTGTTCGAACAACGTTGACGGCCCCCCGTCGGGGTCGGTACGGTGTTTCCCGCGAGGGCTCGGGAAACCGAGCCTTCAGGCTATCCAGGGTCGGAAATGACCCGAAGAGGAACGGCCCGATCCGCGGGCGTACCAAGGAGGATGATGATCGGGACTCGATCGAGGGTTACGCGGCTCGTCGTCGCGGCTCTCCTCGTCCTCCCCGCCCTCGTCGCCTCCGTCTCCCCTTCCCTCGCCGCGCCGTCCAAGCAAGACGTCGAGGCGGCCCACCAGAAGCTCCTCGCGGCCCAAGATCATTTCGCGGCCCTGAACGAGCAGTACAACGAGGCCGTCTACCAGCTCCAACAGGCGCAGCAGCACCTGGCGGACACCCTGGCGATGAAGAAGGCGGCCGAGGCGCAGGCGTCGACCGCTCGCGCGGCGCTGTCCAAGCGCGCCGTCCAGGCGTACACCGACATGGGGTCCCAGTACGAGGCGCTCCTGTCCGCCGACTCGATGAGCCAGTTCTCCGACCGCCTCGCGTTCCTCGGGGCGATCACCCAGAACGACGCCAACGTCGCGAGCCAGGCCGACGCGGCGGCCCAAGAAGCCGCGTGGGCCGCCCAGGAGTACAACCAGGCGGTCTCGGACCTGCAGCAGAAGTCCGATCAGCTCCAGGCGCAGCAACAGGCCGCCCAGAACGCGCTCGAGAACGCTCGCCAGTACGCGGCAACGACCGAGGCGAACTACAACTCGTGGTATCAGGCTCAGCAACAGGCGCTCGCCGCAGCCGCGGCCGCGGCCGCGGCGCCTCCGACCACCACCAGCCAGCCGACGCCAACACCCCCCAGCTCCGGCGGCGGCGGAGACAACACGTATCCGACCCCACCGCCGGCATCGAGCGCGGCCGGGACCGCGGTGAACGCAGCCAAGTCGGTGGTCGGCGCTCCCTACGTGTTCGGCGCCGCAGGGCCAACGTCATTCGACTGTTCCGGCCTCACGATGTGGGCCTGGGCACAGGCCGGTGTGTCGCTCCCGCACTCTGCGCTCGCGCAGTGGTCGAGCCTCCCGAAGGTCTCGCTGGACGCCGTCCAGCCCGGCGACATCATCTACTACGACAACTTCGGTCCTCACGTCGCGATCTACGTCGGCGGCGGGATGATCATCCACGCCCGGCATCCCGGCCCCGGTGGCCAGGTCCAGTACAGCTCCATGATGGGCTACGACACACCCGCCGGGGCCGTCCGGCCCGGCTAGTTCTCCCCGGCCTCGTTAGGCTTCGCGCGTGCAAGCGCCGCGCGCCTCCGCAGCAGATCTCGAGCTCGTCGAGCGCCTCCGCGCCCACGATGAGGCCGCGTTCATCGAGCTGGTCGAGAAGCTGGCCCCGTCGATGCAGCGCGTCGCCCGGATGTTCGTTCCGTCCGATGCGGTCGCGGGCGAGGTCGTCCAGGATGCGTGGCTCGGCGTCCTCCAAGGCCTCGACGGCTACGAGGGCCGCGCCTCGCTCCGTACGTGGATCTTCCGGATCCTCGTGAATATCGCGAAGACGCGCGGCCAGCGCGAGGCGCGAAGCGTGCCGTTCGCGACGCTCGCCGGTGACGACCTCGAGGAGCCGGCCTTCGACCCGGCCGCCTTCGACCACTCCGGTGGGTGGTCGTCGCTGCCGTTCGACTGGCGTGGGATGCCGGACGAACGGGTTACCGGCCGCGAGACGCTGGCCGTGATCGGCCGGGCGATCGAGGCGCTGCCCCCGATGCAGGCGGAGGTGATCCGCTTGCGCGACGTGCTCGGCTGGACCTCCGACGAGGTCCGTAACGCCTTGGACCTGACCGACACCAATCAACGGGTGCTGTTGCATCGTGCGCGGGCGAAGGTGCGCGCGGCGGTCGAGGAGCACCTGAGGAGCGTGAACACGTGAGCCGAGATCTCGTCTGCCGGGAGGTCGTGGAGCTGCTCAACGGCTACCTGGACCAGGCCCTGCCGGCCGACGTCCTGGCGGCGGTCGAGGCGCACCTGGCCGGCTGCGATGGCTGCACGATGGTGCTCGAGGAGTTCCGGCAGACGATCGCGATGACCGGGATGCTCACCGAAGACCAGGTCACGCCCTCGCAGCGCGAGACGCTGCTCGCCGCGTTCCGCGGCTGGTCGCTCGCCTAGCCGCTAGGCCGGCGCGCCGAGGTCGGCCAACCGCGTCTCGGCCTGCTGCACCAGCGCGTCGTTCCCGATGTCACGCGCCGCGTCACGCGCCTGCTTGAGGAGCTCGATCGCCTGCTGCTTGCGCTGATCCATGTTGGCCTCGTTCGAGTACTTGAGCCGCTCGTCGGCCTTGATGATCGTCTCGAAGATCTCTTTCGGGTCCATCGGTCCTCCTGGGTCTAGCCTCCGGGGTGTACGGCCTCGTCGAGCTGGCGGTCGAGGAAGCCCCGGATCTGGATCGCCACCGCCGCGCCCTCGCCCACGGCGCTCGCCAGCTGCTTGGTCGAGCCGCCGCGGACATCGCCCGCGGCGAAGACGCCCGGCTGCGACGTCATCTGCGTCACGTCGGTCGCGATGAACCCGCGTTCGTCGAGGTCGACGACGCCCTTCAGGAAGTCGGTGTTGGGGTCGAGCCCGATGAACACGAACACGCCATCGGGATGGTGCTCCTCCCGGTCGCCGGTCGCGACGTTCTCGAGGATCACCGTACCGACCTTGCCGCTGCCGTCCTCCTTCGGCTCGAACAGGACGACCTTCCGCTCGAGCAAGATTTCCATCTTCGGGTCCTCGTCGACCTTGTCCTGCAAAACCTGGCTACCGGCGAGCTTGTCCTTGTACTCGACGACGGTCACTCGGTCGGTGAACTGCGCCAGGAACAGGCCTTCTTCCAGACCGCTGTTGCCGCCGCCGAGCACCATCAGCTGCTTCGACCCTTTGTAGAAAGGACCGTCGCACGTGGCGCAGAAGTGGATGCCGGCTCCGATCAGGTCCTCCTCGCCCTCGGCGCCGGTCCGCCGGTACGACGAGCCGGTCGCGATCAACACCGCGCGCGCCTCGTAGTGGTCGCCGTTCGAGGTGAAGACACGGAGCTCCTCGGCGCCGGCGTCCTCGATCCCGGTGACCGAGAGCGCCTGGAGCATCTCGACGCCGTACCGCTCGGCCTGGCGCACGATCCGGTCGGCGAGCTCCGCGCCGCCGATCCCATCGGGGAACCCCGGGTAGTTGTCTAGTCGCTCGGTGACGCCCGCCTGTCCGCCGAGGCCCTTCGAGTCGATGATGAGCGTCTCGAGGTTCTCGCGGGCGGCGTAGATCGAGGTGGTCAGACCCGCCGGGCCGCCCCCGATGATGATCAGGTCGTAGGCGTGCTGCATGCCCATCCGCTCGAGCCCGAGCTTGTTGGCGAGCTCCTCGTTGGTGGGCTCGGCCAGGTGCGTGCCGTCCGGGAAGACGATCGTCGGGATGATGTTCTTGCCGTCGTTGCGAGCGTGGACCTCTTCGATCAGCTCGGGCTCGTGCTCGATGTCGTGCCACTCGTAGGAGATCCGCTGGTCCGCCAGGAACCGCTTGGCCCGCCGGCAGTCGCCGCACCAGGTGGCCCCGTACACCTTGATCAGTTCGTCCACGCCTGCTCCTCGTCCTCGACGGGATGCAGCCTAGTGCGACCCCGAGATACGCGCGTTACACGGCGGAAGCCCTTCGGCCCTTGCACCGAAACGTTTACGCAGGTAGCCTCGGCCGACTATTTCCCCTGAACGGAACGGAGAGTCTGGATGTCGGTGAAGTTCGTTCGCGTGCTTGCGGTCTCGGTCGGCGTGATCGCCGCAACCGCTTCCCTGCCGCCGGCGACGGCCGCCGCGACGACGGGGTTCCTCGACAAGACGTTCAGCGGCGATGGTCGTGCCCTGACCAACGTGCACAACGACGACAGCGGGGAAGCGGTGGCGGTCCAGGCCGATGGGAAGATCGTCGTGGTCGGAAGCTCCTCCGGAGGCACCGACATCGCGGTCGTCCGGTACGACACCGACGGATCGCTCGACGCCACGTTCGGTGGTGGGGACGGGATCGTCATCACCGACGTCAACGGAGACGACGCCGCGTACTCCGTCGCCATCCAGGGGGACCAGAAGATCATCGTGGGCGGCACCACCGACGGGTTCAGCCAAGCCGTCCTTCTGCGCTACGACACGACCGGCCCGCTCGACGCATCGTTCGGCGGCGGCGACGGCATCACGACCACGACGGTCGGGCTGGGCGCCGTCTTCTTCGACCTCGCGATCCAGGGAGACGGCTCGATCGTGGGAACCGGCGCGGCCACGCTCGACGGCGTCAAGGGCGTCGCGTTCACCGCACGCTACGACGGCACCGGGGCCCTGGACACGACGTTCGCCTCGCCCGATGGCTACGTGACGACGAACCTCGGTGCCGGGGGCGGCCAGATGATGGGCGTCGCCTTGGACGGCGGGAAGGTGGTCGTTGCGGGTTCGTCATTCAGCACGACGTCGAGCAACGTGGCCCTCCTCCGCTACACATCGGCCGGCGTACTCGACAGCACGTTCGGCGGCGGCGACGGGAAGGTCACGACCGACGTCGGAACGGGCTACGACTCCGGCGGCGATGTCGCGGTCGACGGCAGCGGGAACATCGATGTCGTCGGCTCCGGCGGCAACAAGGACGCGTTCCTGCGGTACGACGACACCGGGACGCTCGATACGAGCTTCGGCGGCGGCGACGGCATCGTCTTCGCGGGCCAGGGCGGCTTCAACGGGCTGTCCGGGATCGCGATCCGCGGCACCGGCGAGATCGTCGCGGTCGACTCGACCTTTGGCTCTCGAAGGACGCCGTTCCCGCAGTTCAAAGTCGTCCAGGTGACGACGGCCGGGGCGCTCGACGCGTCGTTCGGCGAGAACGGCATCGCGACCGCCGGGTTCAGCCTGAGCTACCACGACGAGCCGATCGCCAACGACGTCGCGATCGATCCGGACGGCAACGTCGTGGTGGCCGGAACGGCAGGAACCGGCTTGGACTTCGCGGTCGCGCGGTTCGGTGACGCGGCGAACGCGGTGATCGGCCACCCCGACCTGCTCATCGGAGCGGGGGCAACGCTGACGGGCGACGGCGTCTACAACGACACGGGCCATAACCAAACGCTGTCCCGCCATGTTTCGCGGGGGACGTCGATCTCGTTCTCCGTCGAGGTACAGAACGACGGCAACGCACCGGACATCGTCTCGCTCCACGGCAGCCGCGCGTCCGGTCTGAGCGTCACCTGCCACCTGGGCGCCAGCGACGTCACGAAGGCGATCTTCGGATTCAAGGGGAAGAACCTCTCGCTCGATCCGGGCGAGACGAGGACCCTCAAGATCCGAGCGAAGGTCACCGCGAAGGCGAAGATCGGCAAGGTGTTGAAGATCAGGACCGAGGGCTACTCGTTCAACACGCTGGACGCTGAGGATCTGGTCGTCGCCGCCATCACGGTGAAGCGGTAGTCATGGCGGCGGCAAGCTCGGCCGCCTCTTGCTCGATCGGACCCCTCTCCGCGAGCCGATCGAGCCATCTGGTTGGGATCGCGCTCGAGCCGTGCAGGGCGCCGAGCAAAGCGCCGGCCACCGCCGCGTTCGTGTCGGTGTCCCCGCCGAGTCCGACGACGTGGCGGAGGCCTTCTTCGAAGTCGAGCGCCTCGGCGACGACCTGCAGACCGATGCCGGCGGTGAACAAGGAAAATCCCTGATCGGGGCCATCGATCTGGCGCGACCGGCCGGCCTCGGCCACCAGGAACTCGAGCTCTTCGCCTCCTTCGCGATCGGCCACGCAGGCGAGCGCGCCCACGACGGCGGCATCCGACGCCTCCCCCTCGACCAGCGCGGCGACCGCGGTGGTGATCGCCAGACACGCGGTCTGACAGCGGCCGTCCCAGTGGGTGAGCCGCGAGAGTGCAGGCGCCTCGTCGATCAAGGCATCGGGGCGGAGCGCCCGCACGACCCCGAGCGGTGCGCAGTACATCACCGAGCCGTTCCCCGCGCTCACCTCCGGACCCCGCCGTTCGAACACCGCGCGGGCCGGGTCCGGCGTCCCCGCGGCCGCCTCCGCCAGCGCGAGTCGCGTCTGGTTCCCGACGTCGGGCGGGTCCGACTTGAGCCACGCGAGGTGCCGGCGGAGCACATCGTCAAGATCGAGTGTGCCTTCGTGCTCGATCAGCGACCGCCATAGGTTCCTCGCCATGGCGGTGTCGTCCGTCCACGTGCCGGGCGGCAGACCCATCCAGGGAAGCTCGAAGGCCGGCAGCGGGAAGGCGATCTGCGTACGGCGCCGGAACTCGAAGGGAGCGCCCAGCGCGTCGCCTGTCGCCAGCCCGAGGATCGACCCGATCGCCCGTTCCTTGCGGTCCATGGCGTTCCGACGATACTTGCCCCGCGAACCCAAGCCGGGTCCATCGCCGCAGGTGGCGGCTATCGGGGTCTGGTAGCCTTGCTGGCCGCTATGGATAAGACCGGCCCCAAGCACAAAACCTGTCGACGTGTGGGCGCACCACTTTGTGGGCGTCCCAACTGCCCATCCAACAAGCGGCCCTATCCGCCCGGTCAGCACGGCCGCGGCCGCAAGCGCATCTCGGAGTATCAGACGCGTCTGCTCGAGAAGCAGAAGCTCCGCCACATGTACGGCGTCAACGAGAAGCAGATGCGCGGCTACTTCGAGAAGGCCACCCGCAGCAAGAGCGTGACCGGCGAAGAGATGATCCGCATGTTGGAGACCCGTCTCGACACCGTGTGCCTGCGGCTCGGGTTCGCTCAAACGACCAGCCAGGCGCGTCAGCTCGTGTCACACGGGCACGTGAGCCTGGATGGCCGCCGGATCGACATCCCGAGCGCACAGGTCAAGCCCGGTCAGACCATCACGCTGTCGCCCCGCGCGAAGAACTTCGTGTTCGTGCGTGAGGCCCTCGAGATCACCCCCGACCCGCCCTCGTACCTCTACCGGAACAAGGACGAAGGCTCGGGCACACTCAGCCGCTACCCCGAGCGCGGAGAGGTCCCGCTCCCGGTTCCGGTCGAAGAGCGCTTAATCGTCGAGTTCTACGCCTAAGCGTCACCGGCCTCATCGGTCGCTTCGTCCTCCAGCTGGCCTTCCCGGAGCCCCTTCCGGAATTCACCCTGCGACCGCCCGAGCGACCTCGCCATCTCCGGCAGCTTGTTCGCGCCGAACAACACGAGGGCTAGGACGACCAGGATCGCACCACCTGAGCCGAAGAGCTCCATGGCCATCACCACCTATCTGGAAGCCACGCAGCCAGTCTCCCACCGGGCCGCGGTACGGCAGCAGGAGTGCGGGTCGACCGGAGCGTTCGGTGCCGATACGCTTGCCTGCGCCGCGATCGCCTATGTAAGGAAGGACTCCCGATGGCCGAGGCAGAGGACGCGCGGATCACCGTCACCCAGAACGGGCCCTACCGTGTCACCGGCTCGGTCCCGCTCGTTCCTCGAACGATCGAGACCGACGACGAAGGCTTCTCCGTGGAGTGGGGCGAGGGCGCGCCGTACCCGACCGAGGCGACGTACGACCTGTGCCGGTGCGGCGAGTCGAAGACCGCACCCTTCTGTGACGGAGCGTGCGAGCACAACGGGTTCGACGGGACGGAGACCGCGAGCAGGAAGCCCTACCTCGAGCAGGCCGAGGAAGAGGTCGGCCCGGAGCTGATCTTGACCGACGCCGAGGAGCTCTGCTCATACGCACGCTTCTGCGATCTCGGCGGTCAGATCTGGAACCTCGTGCAGCAGCCAGACGAGGCCTCGACGACACTGGCGATCCGCGAAGGCAAGCTCTGCCCCTCCGGACGTCTCGTGACATGGGACAAGAACACGCAGACCAGCAACGAGGACGACGACCCGCCCTCGATCGGCGTGGTCCAAGATCCGAGTGAAGGATGTTCGGGTCCGCTCGCCGTCCGCGGTGGTATCCAGGTGATCGGCGCCGGCGGGTTCGAGTACGAGCGACGGAACCGCCAGACGCTGTGCCGGTGCGGCCAGTCGGAGAACAAGCCGTTCTGCAACGGGGCACACGCCGCGGTGAAGTTCCAAGACGGACAGGCCGAGGCCGCTGCCGGGACCTGATCCCTCGAGTATCCATCGTCGTCGAGGCCTCCGCGCGCGCGGATCGCATCACCGCCCGTCGAGGCGGCGGTCGCGCAATCGCTCGAAGGCAACGAGCTGCGACTGGTGATACACGTCAGGCTCGGTCGCCGAGCGCGGGTCCGAGAACCAACCTCTCGCTTCCGCTCGTAGGCGCTGCCGGATCCACGGCAAGGGGTCGAACGGTGGCGCGATGGTGGCCGGTCCCCCCGCGTTGACGTAGGCGCTGAAGAACGACTCCGCACGATCGTCGTCGAGATCCTCACCGGCATCGTCCTGGCAGAACTCCCACGCGGCCCACGAGACTTCCTGCTCCATCGGGACGAGATCGGCGTCCGACCAATCGACGACGCCGACGATCCGCTCGCCGCGGACGAAGAGGTTCCCGCCGTAGAAGTCTCCGTGGATCGGAAGGTCAGCGCCACGCGAAGCGACGACTGACTCCCACCGGTCAAGGTTCGGATCGACCATCAGGTCGTCGCGCGTGTGCGACCATCGTCCGCCGGCATCCGGTCGTGGGCCGATCCGGCGATCCCACGCCCCTGCGATCCCTCGGTGGATCGTCGCGAGAACCTCTGCTGCCGGCACCTCGAGCCTCCGCTCACCTGGGTGCACCGCGTCGACGAAGGGGAAGACCATCACCGGTCCCTCGTCGGTTGCCACGGCGCGGAGCCCGTCGCGAGACGCGATCGCATGCACGCACGCGGGCGCTTGGCTCGATGCCGCCTCAGCGACGCGGTCACACCAGGTCAGCACTTCCACGGACCGGGACACCGGAAACAGCTGGACGAATCGGTCTCCGGCCGGCGACGCCGCACGCCATCCGATCGACTCCTCTCCCCGCCACGCGTCGTTCGCGTCGGCGATCGAGATGTCGAAGTGGTCGCGGACGATCGCGGCGAGCGCCGCCGACGGCCGCTCGTCTGTGCGTTCGCCCTCGGTCATCAAACGCGCCTCATGACGGCCGTTCCATGCGCTGAGTCGTCAGCCGCCGCTCGGCGCGAGCGCTGCGCGGACCAGCTCGACCAATTCTGCTTCGCGCCGCTTGAGCGACACGCGCGCGTCGTCCTGCCCGACGAACGCCGCGAGCACGCTGGCCTCGGTCAATGAGCCGACCACCGCCGTATACAACGTGAACAGGAGCAACGCCGGATCCTGCCTGCGGATCTGCCCGGCTTCCATCCCTGCTTTCAAGAACCCGATCGCGCGCACCCGAAGCGGCTCCAACGCCGACCCGAACCGGTCGAACGCGTTCGGCCCGAGCCGCCCCGCCTCGCGGATGAACATCGGGAACTCGGGCCACTCCGCGGCGAGTTCGTACACGGCGTGGATGACGGCTTCGGCTCGTTCCTCGGGGTCGGGTGACCCCTCGAGCGCCGCCGCGATCTCCTCGGCGACGCGCTGGCCCGCCGCCGCGAGGCACGCCTCGAGCAGGGCGTCCTTGTTCGGGAAGTAGTAGAGCAGCGTCTGCTTGCGCACCCCGACCGCCGTGGCGATCGAGTCGAGCGACGCGCCGGTGTAGCCCTCGGTGCCGAACTGCCGGATGGCTTCCTCGACGATCGTGGTCCGACGCCGCTCCCCGCCCGTGCGCGGCATCCGGTTACTTCCAGGTCTGCGGACGCCCGCGGCGCGGCACCGGCCGCGACCCTTCCCACGTCCGGCGCCAGCCGGCGCCGGCGGGTCCGGCGAGGGACGGGGTCTCACCGCGTTCGGCCCGCGTGAGTGCCTGGAACCAATCGGTGCGGTCCTCGTCGAACAGCTGCATCACGGCCTGCTGCATGCGCGTCGACAGATGCTGGTGCGTCTCGCCTCCCTCGGGGTACAGCACCTCGCCGTAGCGCATCGTCACCACGGGCCGGCCACGGCGCGGCCACCACCGGCCCTTCGGCATCGCCTGGTACGCAC
>Ga0134121_10003955_pt1 | contig 12180 bp, 13 predicted proteins | sample KB301_FD_96463 | JGI IMG/M metagenome (GOLD analysis project Ga0134121, IMG submission 96463) | Terrestrial soil microbial communities without Nitrogen fertilizer from Kellogg Biological Station, Michigan, USA - KB3-0-1 | ecosystem: Environmental > Terrestrial > Soil > Unclassified ...
CTGCTCTACGCGTTCTACGGGCCCTACCTGCCGCCGCCGTGGACTCATAAGGGCTACGAGATCCCGCGCCTCATCGGCCACCTCTACATGACGCTCGAGGGAATCTTCGGCGTCCCGGTGGGAGTCTCGTCCTCGCTCATCATCCTGTTCACGATCTTCGGCGCCTTCCTGCAATATTCCGGCGCCGGCAAGTTCTATATCGACTTCTCGTTCGCGGCGATGGGCGGCAAGCCCACGGGAGCGGGCCGCACCGTTGTGCTCGCCTCGTTCCTGCTCGGCGGCCCGTCTGGTTCTGGTGTTGCCACCACCGTGACGCTCGGCTCGGTCGCCTATCCGATGCTGCAGAAGGTCGGCTATGGCAAGGATGCCGCCGGCGGCTTGCTCTCGGCGGGCGGCCTCGGCGCCATCATCTCGCCGCCGGTGCTCGGGGCGGCGGCGTTCCTCATCGCCGACTTCCTGAAGATCTCGTACCTCGACGTCATCCTGATGGCGACGATCCCGACGTGCCTCTACTACCTCGCGCTCTTCACCATGGTGGAGATCGACGTGCGCAAGTTCGGCATGAAGGACGTGACTTTCGCGCGCGTCGAGAGCGCCTGGAGCCTCTCCAAGAAGTACTGGTTCCACTTCCTCTCGCTCGTCTCGATCATCGTCTTCATGCTGTGGGGCTACTCGCCTGTCCTTTCGGTGTTCTGGGCGACCGTGGTCTCGGCGCTGACGAGCTTCCTGCGTCGCGATACCGCGCTCATCTCGTGGGACGTCTTTACCGGCAGGGAACCGGTTGGCCGCGGCCTGTGGAGCTCCGGCCTCATGAAGGCGCTCTCCGGCGGTTCGCTGAGCGTCCTCAACGTCGCGGCGACCTGCGCGGGCGCCGGCATCATCGTCGGCGTTGTCACGCTGACTGGGCTTGGCCTCAAGTTCAGCTCGATCGTCCTGCAATACGCCGGCGGTTCGCTGCTCCTCACCGCGATATACACGTCGCTCATCGTCTGGGTCGTCGGCCTCGCCGTGCCGGTGACGGCGAGCTACATCATCTGCGCCGTGATCGCCGCGCCGGCGCTCATCACGCTTGGCGTGCCGGACTTCGCGGCACACATGTTCATCTTTTATTACGCCGTGCTGTCCGAAGTCTCGCCGCCGACGGCGTTGTCTCCATTCGCGGCGGCCGCGATCACCGGCGGCGATCCCTACAAGACGACGCTGCAGTGCTGGAAGTACACGACGCCCGCGTTCCTCGTGCCGTTCATGTTCGTGCTCGACCCGAGCGGTACCGGATTGCTGCTGACCGGCTCGTTCAAGACCCTGGGCGCTGCGAACTGGGGCTCGATCGCGATCGTCACGATCACCGCGGCCATCGGCGTCGTCGCCTTGGCCGGGGGACTGCAGGGATGGCTGCTCCGGCGCACGACGGTGTACGAGCGCTGGATGCTGATCGTCGCCGGCTTCCTTCTCGTCTACCCGACGTCCTCGGCGGACGTGGCCGGCTTTCTGCTCGTCGTCGCCGTGGTTGCCCTGCAATGGTTCCACAAGCCCGCGACACAGACATCCTGATCCTCGGCGCCGGCGGCGCCGGGCTCTTCGCCGCGCTGCACGCGCACAAGGCAGCGCCCGAGCTGTCGATCAGCGTCGCGGTGAAGGGGCTTCTCGGCAAGTGCGGCTGCACGCGCATGGTCCAGGGCGGCTACAACGTCGCGCTCGCCAAGGAGGACTCGGTCGAGCGCCACTTCATGGACACGATCGAGGGCGGTAAATGGCTCCCGGACCAGGAACTCGCCTGGAAGCTGGTGACGCTTGCGATCGAGCGCATCCACGAGCTCGAAAACGAGCTGGGCTGCTTCTTCGATCGCAACCCCGATGGCACGGTCCACCAGAAGGCCTTCGCCGGCCAGACTTTCGACCGCACGGTGCACAAGGGCGACCTCACCGGCATCGAGATCATGAACCGGCTCGCCGAGCAGGTCTGGGCGCGGCGCATCCAGCGCCTGGAAGAGCATCGCGCGGTGGAGCTCGTCAAGTCCGCCGATGGCGCGTCCATCGCCGGTGCGCTGTTCATCGACATGCGCACCGGCGAGTACCTCTTCGTGCGTGCGAAGGCGGTGCTGCTCGCCACGGGCGGCGGGCCGACGATGTATCGCTATCACACGCCCTCCGGCGACAAGAGCTGCGACGGCCTCGCCATGGCGCTGCGCGCCGGCCTCGCCTTGCGCGACATGGAAATGGTGCAGTTCCATCCCACCGGGCTCCTCGCGGGCACGCACACTCGCATGACGGGCACGGTGCTGGAAGAGGGCCTGCGCGGCTCGGGCGGCTACCTCCTCGGCGGCGACAAGCAGCGCTTCATGCCGAACTACGATCCGAAAGCCGAGCGCGCGACGCGCGATTTCGTCTCGCGCGCCATGTTCAGCGAGATCCGCAAGGGGAACACGACGCCGCACGGCGGGCTCTATATCTCAATGGCCCATCTCGGTGCCGAGCGCGTGCGCAAGGAATTCAAGGGCATGGTCGAGCGCTGCGCCGACTGCGGCTTCGACCTCGCCGGCGGATTGGTGGAGGTGGTGCCGACGGCCCATTACATGATGGGCGGCGTCGAATTCGCCGCCGATTGCACCACCGGCCTTGCGGGGCTCTTCGTCGCCGGCGAGGATTCCGGCGGCGTCCACGGCGCCAATCGGCTGGGCGGCAACGGCGTTGCCAACTCCACCGTCTTCGGCGCGGTCGCCGGCGACGCCATGGCCGTGTGGGTGCAGGAGCACGGACGCTTTTCGCCGCCGGCGGATTTCGACCTGGCGAGATACGAGCGCCCCTTCAACCTGCCGCGCGGCGATCTCGAGGCGATCCGCGAGAAGCTCTACGACACGATGTGGCAGCGCGTCGGCATCATCCGCGACGCTCCCGGGCTCAAGCGCGCGCTCGGCGAGCTCGAGGCGCTCGACGCCGCGCTCGACGAGACGGGCATCGGCAGCCAGGCGCGCGCCTTCAATTTGAGCTGGCACGACTGGCTCAACCTGAAGAGCCTGGTCGCCGTCAGCCGCGTGATCGCCCAGTCGGCGCTCGCGCGCGAGGACTCGCGCGGCGCGCACTATCGCGACGATTTCCCCGACACGGGCGATCTCGCGACGTCGGCCTACACCAGCATCACGGCCGACGGTCGTGTCGCCATGAAGCCCGTCGCTTTCACGCGCGTGCGCCCCGGACAATCGCTCCTCAAGCATGCAGCCTGACTGGCCGCTGGAAATTCATCGCGAGCTCACCGCCGCCGGCGTGACGGTGGTCGGCTACGTGCCCGACGCCGGGCACAAGCGCCTGATCGAGCTGTGCCAGGCCGACAAGCGCATGCGCGCCGTGCCGCTCACCACCGAGGAAGAGGGCATCGGGCTCGTCGCCGGCGCATGGCTCGGCGGCGAGAAGTCGGTGCTCCTCATGCAGTCGAGCGGCGTCGGCAACCTCGTCAACGTGCTCGGCATGATCAAGGTGTGCCGCTTCCCGCTCGTCATGATCGTGACCATGCGCGGCGAACAGGGTGAATTCAATCCGTGGCAGGTGCCGATGGGCGAGAGCACCGCTCGCGTGCTCGAGACCATGAGCGTCGCGGTGCGCCAGGCCGGCGACGCGCAGACCGTCGCGGGGCACGTGCACGCCGCCATCGGCCTCGCCTACGAGACGCAAGGCGCGCAGGCAGTCCTCATCGCGCAGCGCGTGATCGGCATCAAGAGCTTCCAGGAGCAGCGCAACCAATGACGCTGCATCGGCGCGACGTCGTCTGCGAGCTCCTGAAGGACCGCGGCGACCTGCTGGTCATCGCCGGCCTTGGCTCGACCGCCTGGGACATCACCGCCGCGGGCGACACCGAGCTCAACTTCCCGATGTGGGGCGCGATGGGCCAGGCGGCGATGATGGGATTGGGGCTCGCCCTCGCTCAGCCGAAGCGCCGCGTGCTGGTCATCACGGGCGACGGCGAGATGCTGATGGGCATCGGCTCGCTCGCCACCATTGGCGTGCAGCAGCCTGCGAACCTCGCCGTGGTGGTGATCGACAACGAACGCTACGGCGAGACCGGCATGCAGCGCACGCACACGGCCGACGGCGTCGACCTCACTTCGGTCGCGGCGGCCTGCAAGTTCAGGCACTCGATCACCGCGACCCAGGATGTCGCCGCGGTCCGGCAGCTCGTCTACCGCTCGGCGGGGCCGAACTTCGCTACCGTCAAGGTGGCGGACGACAAGCTGCCGCTCGTGCTGCCGCCGAAAGACGGCGTGCTGCTCAGGGCGCGCTTCCGGCGCGCCCTGCTCGGGAGCTCAGCCGACGTGCTTCCGGAAGAACGCTAGCGTGCGCTCGCGCGCCTGCTTCGCGGCCGGCGCGTTGTAGGAGCCGCGCTGGTCGCAGTTGAAGCCGTGGTCGGCCGCGTAGATGAAGATCTGCTCCTTCGGGTGCTTCTCGGCGAGCTTCTTCACGCCTTCGACCGGGATGTGCGCGTCCTTGTCGCCGAAGTGGCCCATCAGCGGCACCTTGGGCTGCAGATCCGCGTTGTCGAGGATGCCGCCGCCGTAGTAGGGCACCGCCGCGGCGAGCCCGGTGACCCTGGCGGAAGCCATCCAGGCGACGAAGCCGCCCCAGCAGTAGCCGACGATGCCGACCTTGCCGGATTTGCTTGCCTCGTCGACGGCAGCCTGCGTGTCCTTCATCGCCATGTCGGTCGTGACCTTGCCGCGTACCTCGCGTCCCTTGGCGATGTCGTCGGGCGAGTAGCCGACGTCGAAGCCCTTCTGCGCGCGGTCGAACATCGCCGGTGCGATCGCCACGTAGCCGTCGGCGGCATAGCCGTCGGCGACGCTCTTGACGTGGCTGTTGACGCCGAAGATTTCCTGGATGACGACGATGGCGCCGCGTGGCTTGCCCGACGGGTCGGCGCGATAGGCGTCGAGCTTGTGGCCATCCGATGCGGTGAGCTGGATCATTTTGCCCATGAGTACAATCCTCGCTGTGAAGAAGAACGCGCAGGCGCTGCTGGAGCTCGCCACCACCGCCCTGAAGCGCGCGGGCGCAAATGATCGCATGGCGCAGGCGGCGGCGCGCCACCTGGTTCGCGCCGAAGAGCACGGCCTGCCGACGCACGGCATGTCGCGCGTGCCGTTCTATTGCGGCATGCTGCGCCGGGGCCGGGCCGACGGCGCCGCCGAGCCGAAGCTCGTCGCCGATCGCGCCGGCGTCTGCCTGATCGACAACCAGGATGGCCTGCCGTACGTCTCGGTGCAGTGGGCGGTGGAAGAGGTCATCCAGCGCGCGCGGCGCAACGGCATCGGCTTCAGCGGCATCCGCAACAGCGCGCACGTCGGGGTGCTCGGCATCCATCTGCTGCCGGTGGCCGCAGCGGGCCTCGTCGGCTTCGCCTTCACCAACTCGCCGGCGGCGATCCCGCCGTGGGGCGGCAAGAAGCCGCTCTTCGGCACCGACCCGATCGCCGCCGTCTTTCCGCGCGCGACGGGCGACCCGATCGTGATCGACCTCGCGCTGACCACGGTGGTACGCGGCCGCATCATGATGGCGATGCGCAAGGGCGAGAAGATCCCCGACGGCTGGGCACTCGACCGCAACGGCAAACCGACCAACGACCCGAAGGAAGCGATCGAGCACGGCAGCCTCTTCCCGATCGGCGGCGCCAAGGGCGCGATGCTCGCGCTCATGTTCGAGCTGATCTGCGCGGCGCTCACGGGCTCGGCCATCGGTCCCGAGGCCGATTCCTTTTTTTCGGAAGAAGGCAACAAGCCGCGCATCGGCCAGGCCTTCATCGCCATCGACCCCAATCAGCTCGCCGGCCGCGCGAAGTACCTGGAGCGCGTGGAAACGGTGGTGCGGACGATGCTCGCGGATGCCGAGGTGCGGCTGCCCGGCGCCCGGCGCTTTGCCGCCGAGAAAACTGCGGGCTCGGCGGGCATCGAGGTCCCGGACGAGCTCCTCGCGCAGATCGAGAAGCTCGCGCAACAATCGGGATGAAAATGGGGCCCGCAAGACATTAAATAGCGCGATGTACGACGCCATCATCGAATTTCCGAGAATGAAGGTCGGGGTCACCACCAAGGGTGATCTCGTCACGAGTATCAAGTACCTGCCGCCATCGACGCCCGAGAAGTCGCCCGCGAACGCGCTCGCGGAGCGTGCTGCTCGTCAGATTGAGCAGTACCGCCAGAATCCAGATACGCCCTTCGATCTTCCGATGGTCATCGAAGGCACCGAGCTACAAAAGGGCGTGTGGCGAGCAATGTGCGCCATTCCGCGCGGCAAGACCCGCACCTACGGCGCCATCGCCAAGGAGCTCGGCGGCGATGCGCGCGATGTGGGACAGGCGTGCGGCGACAACCGCTTTCCGATTGTCATTCCCTGCCATCGCGTGGTTGCGGCGAACGGCCTCGGCGGCTTTGGCCATGCGACGTCGGGGTTCATGCTGGAGGCAAAGCGTTGGCTCCTGGCACACGAGTGCGGCGCGGACGCGTTCGAGCTGACGCCGTAGCGGGCGGGGTGCTCGACGCGTTCTGCGACGCGTTGTGGCTCGAGGATGGTCTTTCGCAGAACACCATCGCCGCTTACCGCGCCGACCTGCAGCAGCTCCAGTCCCACGCGGGAGGCGATCTCCTCAAGGTGGACGAAGGCCGGCTCTTCGGCTTCCTCGCCTCGAAAAGGGGCCGCGCCTCGAGCGCCGCCCGGCGGGTCTCGAGCGTCAAGCGCTTCTACCAGTATTGCGTGCGCGAGCGGCTGGTGGCAGCCGATCCGACGCTCAAGATCGATCCGCCCAAGCGCACGCCGCGCTTTCCCAAAAGCCTTGCGGAGGCGGACGTCGAAGCTCTCCTCGCCGCGCCGAACGTCGGCACCGCGCTGGGAATGCGCGACCGCGCGATGCTCGAGACGCTGTACGCGACGGGCTTGCGCGTCTCGGAGCTCGTCGGGCTCAAGACGCTCGCCACCAACCTCGACGCGAACGTCGTGCGCGTGCTCGGCAAGGGCGCGAAGGAACGCCTCGTGCCGCTCGGCGAAGAGGCGGCGCACTGGATCTCGCGCTACCTCAAGGAGTCGCGGCCCGACCTGAAGAAAAAACGCGAACCGCAGGCACTGTTCATCACGACGCGCGGCGCCGGCATGACGCGGCAGGCGTTCTGGCACCTGATCCGCCGCTACGGCGCGCGCGCCATTCCGGGCAAACGCCTCTCGCCGCACGTGCTGCGCCATGCGTTTGCCACCCACCTCATCAATCACGGCGCCGACCTGCGCGTCGTGCAGATGCTGCTCGGCCATGCCGACATTTCGACGACTCAGATCTATACGCACGTCGCGCGCGAACGCCTGAAGCAGCTGCACGCCAAGCACCATCCGCGCGGATGAAGACGCCGGCGACGCAAATGCTGGATGCGAACGGCGTGCAGTATTCCGAGCACGAGTACCAATACGTCGAGCATGGCGGCACCGCCGTTTCTTCAGAGTCTCTCGGCGTGTCGGAGCACGAGGTCGTGAAGACGCTGGTCATGCAGGACGAGGACGCGAAGCCGCTGATCGTGCTGATGCACGGCGACCGGCAGGTCGCGACCAAGGAGCTCGCGCGCCAAGTCGGCCGCAAGCGAATCGAGCCGTGCAAGCCCGACGTCGCGCAGCGGCATACGGGCTACCAGGTGGGCGGCACATCGCCCTTCGGCCTGCGAAAGGAGCTGCCCGTCTTCGTGGAACGCTCGATCCTCGAGCTCGCGCAGATCTACATCAACGGCGGCCGGCGCGGAGTCCTCGTGCGGATTGCGAGCGCCGACCTCGAGCGGGTACTGAAGCCTACGCCGGTCGACGCCGCTCGATCGTGACGCCGACGAACTTGGCGTTCGGCAGGATGCCGATCTTCGCCACGCTCACTTTCACCCACGGCGCGCTGAAATCCCCGGTGATCAGCGTCGCCACGCGATCGGCGAACGTCTCGACCAGCCGATAGTGCTGCAGGCCCGCGAGGTCGCGGATGCGCAGCGCCACCTGCTCGTAATCGATGGTGTCGGCGACCCTGTCGCTCGCGAAGACCTGGGTGCCGGGGAGCCCGATCTCGAGGTCGATCGACAGCGTCTGCTTCACATGGCGCTCGCGCCGATGGATGCCGATAAGCGCTTCGACCCGCAGGTCGCGGATGACGATGGCATCCATGCATCATTGATTCTATAGAATCGCCCGCGATGGGCATGGCTCTCGCCATACTGGGTGCATACCTCCTCGGCTCGGTGTCCTTCGCCATCGTCGTGAGCAGGCTGTCGCGCTTACCCGATCCGCGCAGCTACGGCTCGAAGAATCCCGGGGCGACGAACGTGCTGCGCTCGGGAAGCAAGGCCGCGGCAAGCCTCACGCTCCTCGGCGACGCCGCGAAAGGCTGGCTCGCAGTGTGGCTCGCGCTGCGCTATGCGCCGGAGGCGGCGCCGTACGCCGCGTTGGCCGTGTTCCTCGGCCATCTGTTCCCGCTCTACCACCGCTTCCAAGGCGGCAAAGGCGTCGCGACGGCGGCGGGCGTTCTCTTCGGCATCGACTGGCGCATCGGCCTCGGCACGCTCGTGACGTGGCTTGCGATCGCGATTTTCCTGCGCTACTCGTCGCTCGCCGCCCTCGTCGCCGCTGCGTTTGCGCCCTTCGCGGTCGCGCTGGTGCTTGGCGTGAACCCCTTCTTCGTGACGGTGTGCGTCATCTCGGGGCTGCTCGCGTGGCGGCACAAGGAGAACATCGCGCGGCTCATCGCCGGCACCGAGTCGCGGATCGGCGCGAAGAAGGCCTAGAGCGGCCAGCGCGGCTTGACTGTGAATGCCGGTGGCTCGCCTTTCGCTCCGCAGGCGAAGCGCTGGGCGGCGGCAAAGGCGATCATCGCGCCGTTATCGGTGCAGAGCTCGGGCTCCGGGTAGTAGACCTCGAAGGCGCGCTTGCGCGCCTCGGCGTCCAGCGCGGCGCGCAGCTGCTTGTTCGCGCCGACGCCGCCGGCCACCACCAGGCGCCGCGTGCCCGTCGATTCGAGCGCGCGGATGCTTTTCGCGACCAGCACTTCGACCACGGCGTCGACGAATGCGCGCGCGATATCGGCGGCCTCGCCCTTCTGCCTTACGAGCATGAGCGCCGCCGTCTTGAGCCCGGAGAAGCTGAAGTCCAGGTCGCCGCTCGAAAGCATCGGCCGCGGCAACGGGTGGCGCCCCGGCGTGCCGCTTTCCGCGAGCGCGGAGAGCGCCGGCCCGCCCGGGTAAGGGAGTCCCAGCAGCTTCGCCGTCTTGTCGAACGCCTCGCCTGCGGCGTCGTCCTGCGTCTCGCCGAGCAGCCGATAGCGCCCGATGCCTTCGACCTGCATGAGCTGCGTGTGGCCACCCGAAACGAGCAGGGCGACGAACGGGAAGGCCGGCCGGCGCTCGGAAAGGAGCGGCGACAGGAGATGGCCCTCCAGGTGATGGATGCCCACGACCGGAATTCCCAGCGATTCGCCGAGGGCGTGGGCGAAGGAAGCACCAACCAGCAGCGCGCCGGCGAGCCCCGGGCCTTCCGTGTAGCCGATGCCGCCCAGGTCTGCCATCCGGCGGCCCGCCTCGTCGAGAATCCGGCGGGTCAGCGGCACCAGGCGCCGGATGTGGTCCCGCGAGGCGAGCTCCGGCACCACGCCGCCGTACGCCTCGTGCATCGCGACCTGCGAGTGCACCGCGTGGGCAAGGAGCCGGCCGTCGTATAGCGCGACCCCGGTCTCATCGCAGGAAGTCTCTATTCCGAGCACGAGCATCAGCCTGATTTTGATACAATTCCGGCCCCCAACGAGTCGAGGGCTGGATGCCGACAGTTCGAGTCAAGGAAAACGAGCCGTTTGAAGTCGCGATGCGGCGCTTCAAGCGGACAGTGGAGAAGACGGGCCTCCTCACCGAGCTGCGCTCCCGCGAGTACTACGAGAAGCCGACCGCCGAGCGCAAGCGCAAGCTTGCCGCCGCGGTGAAGCGCCATCACAAGCGCCTGCGCAGCCAGATGCTGCCGCAGAAGATGTACTAAGAACCAGATCCCCCTCAAGCAGCAAATCAACGAGGACATGAAGGCCGCCATGCGGGCGAAGGACGCCGCACGGCTGTCGACCATTCGGCTGCTCCTCGCCGCCATCAAGCAGCGCGAGGTGGATGAGCGGATCGAGCTCGATGACCCGGCTGTCCTCGGCGTGATCGAGAAGATGATCAAGCAGCGCCGTGAGTCGATCACGCAGTTCGAAAAGGGCGGCCGCCAGGACCTCGCCAACAACGAGAAGGCCGAAGTCCAGGTGCTCTCCGCCTACATGCCTGCGCAGATGAGCGACGCGGACATCCAAAAGGAAATCGATTCAGTGATTTCCGCCACCGGCGCCGGCGGCGCGAAGGACATGGGCAAGGTGATGGCCGCGCTCAAGGCGAAGCTCGCCGGCAAGGCGGACATGGGCAAAGTGTCGGCGCTCGTCAAAGCGAAGCTTTCCGCGTAACCGTAGTGAGAGAATCGGGGGCGTGATCCCCGATTCATTCAAGCAGGACCTGCTCAATCGGGTCGACATCGTGGACGTGGTCTCGCGCTACGTCCAGCTCAAGAAGGGCGGCGCCAACTACATCGGCCTTTGTCCCTTCCACAACGAGAAAACGCCTTCGTTCAGCGTAAGTCCCGCCAAGCAGTTCTATCACTGCTTCGGCTGCGGCGTGCACGGCAATGCGATCGGTTTCCTCATGGCGTATTCGGCGCTTGGCTATATCGACGCCGTGAAGGAGCTCGCCGCATCGGTCGGCATGCAGGTGCCGGAGTCGCGCCCGCCGACACCGCAGGAAGTCGCGCGCAGGGAGCGCGAGACCGATCTCTACGGACTCATGGAAAAGGCGATGGACTTCTATCGCAGCGAGCTCAAGAAATCGCCGCGCGCCATCGAATATCTGAAGAAGCGCGGTCTCACGGGTGAGATCGCAGCGCGCTTCCGCATGGGATACGCGCCGGACGACTGGCAAGGACTGAAGGCGCCCTTTCCGCAATACGAAGACAAGGCGCTGGTCGAAGCCGGCATGGTGATCGAGAACGAAGGCAAGCGCTACGACCGCTTCCGCGACCGCGTGATGTTTCCGATCTTCAGCGCGCGCGGCGCGGTGATCGGCTTCGGCGGGCGCGTGATGGGAGATGGCGAGCCGAAATACCTCAATTCGCCGGAGACGCCCCTTTTCGAAAAAGGGCGCGAGCTCTACGGCCTCCTCCAGGCGCGCGATGCGATCCGCACCGAAGGGCATGTGCTGGTCGTCGAGGGCTACATGGACGTCGTCGCGCTCGCGCAGTACGAGGTCGGCAATGCCGTGGCGACGCTTGGCACGGCGACTACGCCGGTCCATGTAGCGAAGCTCCTGCGGCTCGCCGACGAGATCGTGTTCTGCTTCGACGGCGATGCCGCCGGGCGAAAGGCCGCCTGGCGCGCGCTCGAGGTAAGCCTGCCGCTTGCGCCGGATCACAAGCCGATCCGCTTCCTCTTCCTGCCGGAAAGCGATGATCCGGACACCTACGTGCGCAAGCACGGCAAGGACGGCTGGAAGCGCAAGCTGCGCGAGGCCGAGACCCTCACGCAGTTCCTGCTGGCACAGTTGCGCGCGGAGTGCGACCTCTCGACGGCCGAAGGCCGCGCCCGATTCATTTCGATCGCGAAGCCGCACGTGCAGAAAGTGGCGGCGCCCGCGCTCAGGCTCCAGCTCATCAACGAGATCGCCCAGCTCGCCAAGGTGGCCGAGGGCGAGATCGACCGGCTGCTCGAGCTGCCGCAGCGGCCCCGCTTCTCGCGCCCGGCGCCGGCGCGGACCCGCTTCAGCGCACCCGACAGCCCGGAATGGAGCTTGCTCCACAGCCTGCTCTGCAACCTGTCGCTGGTTGAGCACATCGATCCCGACGCGCTCGACACCGACCGGCCGGAAGGGCAGGCCTTGCTTGCCATCCGGCAAGCCTGCCGGGATTTCGAGGAGGAGCCTTCGCTCGGGCTGCTATTCGAGCGGCTCGAAGGCAGCCACTCGCTTGAGATCGTGCTGCGCGCCCATAAATATGGGGAGGAAATCCGCTTTAGCGCCGAGGAAGCCGAGACCGAGTTCACCGAGGCGCTGGTGAAGCTGGAGCTCGCCAGGCGCAAGAAGGAGCTGGACGAGATGCGCGGCCGCGGGCTCACGTCCATGGAAGACC
>Ga0134121_10003957_pt1 | contig 12179 bp, 8 predicted proteins | sample KB301_FD_96463 | JGI IMG/M metagenome (GOLD analysis project Ga0134121, IMG submission 96463) | Terrestrial soil microbial communities without Nitrogen fertilizer from Kellogg Biological Station, Michigan, USA - KB3-0-1 | ecosystem: Environmental > Terrestrial > Soil > Unclassified ...
AACATCAACCAGCCGGGCGTGCTGCAGCACCTGCAACTCGTGAACGGCTCGCTGGTGTGGCGCGCGAGCGGGACCACGTGGATGATGCGCGGCGACGGCACCGGGTGCATCGCGATCGTGAACGACGGGCTTGCGCGCGGCCGCGAGAGTTCGCCGGACATCAAAGCCGCGTTCGTCGTGGTCGGGGGACGGCTGCATGCACTGACCCGGAACGCGATCGTGCGCTACGGCGCCGCGGCGAGCGGTCCGCATGACCGGATCGCGATCTCGAAGCTTCCTGACGATCCGGTCGAGGTCGTGAGCGACGGAACGTTTCTCTACACGCAGCTGTTCGCGTCCGACGCGATCATGCGCGTTCCTCTTGCGGGCGGTGACGCCAATGTTCTCGCCGAGCTCCCCAAGGGGTCCGGCAAGAACGGCGTGGTGCTGGCGATCCACGACGGTCTGATCTACGCCGCCAGCTATGCGACCGGCGATCTGGTGGCGATCCCCAAGGCCGGCGGAGCGCCGCGCTCGATCGTCCGCGCGCTGCCGGGCCCACGCGCACTCGCGGTCGACGCGTCGGGGGTGTACGTGCTGTCCCAGCGCGCGAAGCCGAACGGCTCGGAGCTCGAAGGTCAGCTCCGCCGCATCGATCCGAAGACCGGAGCATCACAGGTGCTCGCCACGAACCTGTTCAACGGCGGGCACGTGACGCTCGACGGGCCGTTCGCGTACGTCCCGAGCCGGTCGACGGAATATGGCGAAGACGCCGCGCACAACGGCAAGCTCTACAAGGTCGCGAAGGATGGCTCGAGCGCCCCGCAGCTCCTCATCGACGGCATGCAAGATCTCGGTCCCATCCTGGTCGACGACCACGCCATCTTCGTGCAGGTGGTCGACCGCCACTCGCACACGCGGTTCATCCGCCTCGACAAGCCCTGACGCGAGCTCGGGGCTAACTCCTCGATCAGCGACGCGTGAACGGTCCTTCTGACGCGACCAGATCCTCCTCGTACTCGACGAGACCCAGGCGATCGACGCAGACCTCGTCGTGACAGTTACCGCAGTCGACTTCCTGCTGCGGATCGAGAATCTGCTCGTTGCTGTAGCAGCTCACGCCATCCTTGGTCGTGATCACCGGCAGGAAGCCATCCTTGGGTGGGCCTTGCCAGTCCGCGCGCTGGGGATACGCGATCGGCGTGCCGATGCCGCGCGCGATCCGGATCTCGGTCGCGGTGACCTCGACCGTCAGCGTGCTCATGTCGCCCGTGCTCCGCCGCAGCTCGAGCTCGATCTGCCGGCCACCCGGCGAGGGCGCGACCCGGGCTACGGTCACTGCGATCGTCGAGTGCATGATGTTGTTCACGAGCTCGAAGCGGGCGCCTTGCACGAACGCGCGCCACGGATCCTCGGGGCCGGCAGCGGCGCGGTTTTCGACCGGTGTCGGTGTCGCCGAGCCACACGCGGCCACGAGTACGAGCGAGATCGAGCGCATCGGCGCGAGTATAGGGCGAACGGCGCATCGACCGGTAGTTTGAAACATGTTCGAATGTGTTTGAAACTGGTTTGAACTTTGTTTGAAACCAGCCACAGTTCCGAGCATGACTCTCGAGGAAGCGATCCTCAAGACACTCCGGCAACACCCGGACGGGCTGCAACGTAGCGCCCTCCAGAAGGCGGTACGTCGCTCGGGAGACCCACCATGGAAGTTCCGCCGCGTGCTCCAGGCGCTCGAGCAAAAGGGCCTCCTGCACCGAAGAGGTAGGACCCGCACCAGCCAATACTTCTCGGGACCGGAACCGCTTGATAAACTTCCCATCGCAAGTCGCGGTCCGGCAGTCGGCGGTGGTGCCGATGATGATGACATACGTGCGAATCTCCGATCGACGAGATCGCCAGTGTCAGGCCAGATCTTTTCGGCTGAGGGCGACGAGGTCGTTGCGCTCATCACTCGCCCCGTTCACCAGCGCGCTCCCTGCAGCTACGAGCGTTCGCTCCTCGACAGCTATCAGGCCAACGCCACCTTCTACCTGCGCGACCAGGATCTCCGCCGGCTCCGCGAGTTCGGCACCACGCCCGATGCGAATCAACCAGCGGGCACCTGGGCGCGTCACGTCTTCGAGCGACTGTTGATCGACCTCTCGTGGAACTCGAGCCGGCTCGAAGGGAACACATACTCGCTGCTCGACACCGAGCGCCTCTTCCGTGACCGCACGGCTGCCGAAGGCTCCCAGGTTCTCGAGACTCAGATGTTGCTCAACCACAAGCAGGCGATCGAGTACCTCGTGGACGAAGCAGCGACATTGCGACTCGAGCCCCGCGTGCTGCGAACACTGCACGGAATGCTCGCCGAAAACCTGCTGAGCGACCCCGCGGACGAGGGACAGCTGCGGCGACGGACCGTCCGGATCTATGACAGTACCTTTCTTCCGCTCGATGTGCCGCAGCAGATCGAAGAGCTCTTCATTCAGATGCTGGCGACCGCTGATGCGATCGACGATCCCTTCGAACAGTCGTTCTTCCTGCTCGTCCATATCCCGTACCTGCAGCCTTTCGCGGATGTGAACAAGCGGACTTCGCGACTTGCGGCGAACATCCCCTTGCTGCGACGCAATCTGCAACCGCTTTCGTTCGTGGACCTTCCGCGTGAAGCCTACACGTTGGCCACGCTCGGCCTATATGAGCAGCGTCGAATCGAGGCGCTGCGTGACGTGTACCTCTGGGCGTACCAGCGCTCGGCGGAAAGGTACCGGGCGATCATCAAGTCTCTCGGCGAGCCCGATCCGTTCCGGCTCAGGTACCGTGATGCCGTGCGTGAGCTTGTCCGCACCATCGTGCAAGAGCTGCCGGCGCCGTCTGACCTCGACGCCCGTATCGCCGCGCTGTCCGAAGCCCAGGTCCCGAATGGGGATCGACCGAGGTTCCAGGCGCTCGCGCTGCAGGAGCTGCAGAACCTGAACGAAGGCACGTTCCACCGCTACCGCTTGCGGCCCTCCGAGTTCAACCGGTGGATCGACGTATACCGGCCGGCGAAGCGACGGACGGACTGATCGCCTGCGAGGCGGGCTGTCGGAGCCCGACATGATCTCGATCGTCGGGATCGCTGAACACCGCGCAGAACCCAGCCCCCTATGTGCCGACACCGCCTGGTGTCGGGTGCGTGGTCACGCCCTGGCATCGGCCCGGGACCAGCGAGTTCTCATTGTTGATCGCGGCCTAAGCCGTCATCATTTCCCGCGGTGACGAGCACCACCCGATCTTGCGGGAGCAGGGCCGTTCGCGGCATCAGTCGCGGATTCGGTCATCGCCGCGGTGGCGGGCGCCGCGGTGCCGACCTCCTGCTTGTGCTCCCAGTCTCGATAGCTTGGGCCGTTGATGACGATGACAGACAAGAGGCTCACCAGACGACCGAGTCGATGAAAAACTGTTGTGTAGACCCGGTGCCGTTGGTCGTGAACTCGACACCCAAGCGGCTCAGCGGGGCGCTGTTTGCTGGCACAGCGACAACTATCGTGTTCCAGCCCACAACCAAGGAGGATGCTGCGAGCCAGCTCCCGGTCCACCGCCAGTTGGGAGCGCCTTCTTGGACGAACGGCTGAAGCGAGATCATTCCCGCGGTCGTTGGCACATAGATGTGGAACGTCACCTGGGCATCGGAATCGGGGAGTGGTGATGCGACCTGAGCCAGACCTTGGCCGGAAGCCGTGGCGTTCATTGTCACCGCGAGCGAGTGGGATCCCGCGTATGCGAGGGCACTGCTCTGCGTGGCGTTGACGACCGGGGACCCGGTTGTCGTCCAACCCTGGGAGCCGCTCTCGAATCCATACTGCGCAGGGTCCGGGGCGGTCACCGCGATGGTCGCGAGCCCATCCGACCAGGCTCCTGGGAATTGATTCCACGCGCTATCGAAGGCGCCGACCGAGATCGTGAATGTGCCCGACTGGTTGGGCGTCCACGATACGCCGCATGTCGTCAGGGCTCCACCACCGGCGATAGTGCCCTGGCAATTTCTGAGCACCATATCAGGGAGGCCACCACCGCGGCGCATGACCTGGATGAAGCCGTTCTGCGCGGTTCCTCCGTTCCGGACACTGCCCGTGATCTGCGCGGTTTGCCCAGTACTGAGTTGCGCTGGTGACACGAAAGCCGAGAGCTGCCATCCGGCACCTGCGCCCCCGAGGTGGTTGACAAGTGGAGCCATGGTTGGCTTGTCCTGACCGCTTGCCGGCTCGAGGCTGCGGGTGTTGCCCCACCACGGGCCCCCCGCCCAATAGGACCAACCGAGGTAAACGTCGGCATTCGCGTCTACATGATCGAGCATGTCGTCGAGCGCCGCCAGGCAGGTCGAGTTGTCGCCGACAGCGAACTCGCCGAGGAATGCCCGCTTGCCGTGAGCACGGGCCCAGGGGGTGAACTGAGCGAGCCGTTCCGAGCCTATGGTTGCGCTGACACAGGTATCCGAGTTACCGCTGCCGTCGCCATCGAGGTACTGGTGTACCTCGAACGCGAAGTTGTTGATCGGGTCATGCACGTTGATCATCGTGGCGGCGTTCGACGAGCCCTCGCAATCCTGCGTCCAACCGCGCGCGCCCGACCAGCAGTTGCCGGGAACCAGGATGAGCTGGCTCGCCCCGGTGTTCCGGATCGCAGCGATTGCCGTGTTGGCGGCGCTGAGCCAAGCCGACGTGGGCATATCGTGTGGTTCGTTCATGAGTCCAAAGATCACGTGATCGTAGGTCCCGAACTCGTTCGCGAGCTTCGACCAGAAGTCGGCGAAGGCATTCGCGTCGATGTCGACGCCGATGATCGCCGCGCTGCCATTGGAGGTTCTAATCAATCCATTGCGAGCATAGTTGTGCACATCGAGGATGACATACGCGCCGAGCTGTAGGAGAGCGCCCACCGTGGTATGAAGGCGCTGAAGCTCCGCCGCATCGAGGGCGCTGAACAGTGAGTGCTGCAGGCGTTCCCAGCGGAACGGCAAGCGAAATGTGTTCATGCCCTTGGAGGCGAAGTACGTCGGAGACGAGTAACCGGGAACATACTGTGAGTCGGGGTAGATATAGTTTGTCCCATGAACGCCGGGAAGGGGGCCATTCCCTTCCGTGTCCACGGCGAATTCAGCTCCGGCAAGGTTGACGCCTCGGAATGGCACCTGCGAGTATGTCGAGAGCCTCTCTGCATTGTGTGACAACCGGGGCTCGTCGATACTCTCATCGGACGCACAGCTGAGACTGCTGACCAGCGACAGCAGTCCCAGTGTTGCAATCTCACGCACACGGACCGAGAGAAGATCGGGGAATATAGACATTAGGTTCTCCTTTCTTGAAAGCTTCTACCAAATATGGATCGAGTCGGCACCCGAATAATAGCTGACTCCTAACAATTGTCTCTTTCTGTCAATTCTTAAAAAATATATTTGCGCGCTCGCGGTGTAACATTGACGCACATCAAGCGCGGGCACGCGGAGTGGCAGCAAGTGCTGTCTTTTGAACAGCCTGGAAGGCACTTTGCCAGCGCGCGTGGCCGCTCGGATTGCGAGCGCTGGCGCTCGGTGCCTGCGCGCTAGCGCTCGGCGCCTGCGAGTGCAGAGCACGATACTAGCGAGCACCGGAGACACCAAAGCAATCACCTGCCATCGCGTTCAACTCCTCAGATAGTCCCGGAGCCACCGCTCAGATGCGTGGCAACCCGCTTGAAGATCGTGGACTCGTGGTCGCAGATCGTGCAGTCGCAGGTGTCAAGGCGACTCGGGCGTGCGCGGCCCGTTCGAATACCAGACATGCGCGCGAGTCATTTCGCGGCTCCGCGGAAAGCGCAGGGCAGCTGGGTCACACGCGGTTGAGCACGCGGGCGCGCTTGTACTGGTCGATCGCGAAGCCCTCCCAGGCGCTGAGCGAGATCATCGTCGAGTGTGGGTGCCGCTCCGATCCACAGCGCGTGCTCGACCGCCGAGTTCGCCGCGATCCCCGGCGCGTGCAGCACGGTGGGGCCGCCGATCTGCCATATCTGCTCGCCATCGCTGGCAAATGCGTGGTGGCCATCGGTGGTCACCGCGAGCGCGGTCACCTCGCCGCGTGCCCGAGCGGGCGTCAGTGTGCTGTCGTGCAAGATGCTCATCGACACGACACACGCAAGCCACGGCGCGGACCTCCAGCGATTTTCGTCCGGCCGTAACAGACGTCGCACTCGAGCGCGTAGTCGCCTGGAACTTCAGCTGACGATCAGCTGTCGACGAGGCTCGCGACGGCGCGCACGGTACGCTTCGCGCGCTCACCGGTCGCCACGATCCCGAGCACGGCGATCGCGAGGCCCGAGCCGATCACGAGCCACCAGAACGGGTGGGTCGAGCGGGTGAACGCCGGAGCGCGCGGGTCGGCCGCGGCAATCGTGCCGGCGATCGCGACGCCGAGCGCCGAGCCCACTTGCCGGCTCGTCGACGCGAGCCCGGACGCCACGCCGGCCTGCGCACGCGGCATGCCCGACACGGCGGCGTTCGTGATCGGCGGGTTGATGCCGCCCACACCGATGCCGAAGATGCCGAACGCGGCGACCACCTGGGCGAGTGGCGTCGCGATTGACACGTCGGCGAGCAGCGCCGCAGCGGTTGCGAGCGCGATGCCCGCGATCACCATCGCCCAGCGGGCGTGGCCAGCGGCGACGAGGCGGCCCGACAGCGGCGAGCACACCACCAGCGCGACGGCGATCGGCAAGAGACACGCGCCGGCGCTCGCCGGGGCCAGCCCGCGCGCCTCCTGCAGGTACAGCGAGCTGAGGAACAGCCCGCCGTTGAACGTGGTGAACGCCAGCACCGCGAGGACCGTCGCGATCGCGAACGGGAGGCTGTGGAAGAACCGGAGATCGATCAGCGCGTGGGCCCGCCGGCGCTCGTAGGCGATCAGCGCGACGACCGAGATCGCGGCGATCGCGAAGCCGCCCGCGATCGGTGGCGATCGCCAGCCGGCGTGCGGACCTTCGATCAACGACGACGTCACCGCCGCGAGGGCGACCACGACGAGGAGCTGGCCGATCGGGTCGACGGGGCGCGGGTGTTCGCCGCGCGACTCCGGTACGTAGCGCCGGGTCAACCCGATCGCGGCGATCCCGATCGGCACGTTGATCCAGAAGATCGCTCGCCAGCCGACGGTCTCTACGAGGAGGCCGCCGAGGATCGGCCCGAGCGCCATCGACAGGCCGACCACGCCGCCCCACATGCCGATCGCACGCGCGCGTACCTTCGCGTCGGTGAACGTGTTGACGATGATCGACATCGCGACCGGGTTGAGCATCGCGCCGCCGATCGCCTGGACGATCCGGAAGCCGACGAGCGCGCCGACGTTCGGCGCGGCGCTGCACGCGAACGATCCGGCGCTGAACACCGCCAGCCCGATGCGGAACACGCGCCGGCGGCCGAGCCGGTCCGCGGTCGCGCCCGCGAGCATCAGGAAGCTCGCGATCACGACGGTGTAGGCATCGATCGTCCACTGCAGGCCGCTCGTCGAGGTATGGAAGTCGGCACGGATCGCGGGCATCGCGACGTTCATCGCGGTGACGTCGAGCGACACCAGGAACAAGCTCAGGCAACAGGTGGCGAACGTCGCCCACGGGTTCGGTTGTCTCGCCGCGGTCATTTCGCGATCACGTAGCCGAACGCGGCGGCCGTGAACAGACAGAGGATGCCGTAGACCGCAGGCGGGAGCGCCATGACCGGGCTTCCGAGGACATTGAACGCGATCGCGATCGCCAGCACGCTGCTGTGGATGCCGACCTCCATCCCGATCGCGATCGCCTGGCGCTGCCCGATGCGCAACAGCCTCGGGACGAAGTATCCGACCGCCATGCTCGCGAGGTTGAACACGAGCGCGGGGGGGCCAACTTGCAAGACCGCGGTCCCGAGCCTCGCGCGTTCCGCGATCACAGCAGCCACGATCACGCCGGACAGGAACACCGCCGACAGCAGCCGCACCGGGCGATCGAGCCGGTTTGCGAGCCGCGACCACCTGACGCGCACGAGCATCCCGATCGCGGCCGGCACGAGCACGACCGAGATCACCTGAACGACCTTGCCGACCGGCAGCGGGATCTCGCGGCTCGCGCCGAGGAAGTGCGCGAGCGAGAAGCTCACGATCAGCGGCAGCGTGATGAGCGACAGGACGCTGGTCACGGCGGTGAGCGTGATGTTGAGCGCGACGTCTCCCCGCGCGAGATGGCTGAACAGGTTTGCGACCGTGCCGCCGGGCGACGCGGCCAGCAGCATCAGCCCGACCGCGAGCTCCGGCGGCATGCGGAACAGGTGCGCGACCCCGAGGCAGACCGCGGGCAGCACCAGCAGCTGGCAGCCGAGCGCGATGACGACCACGCGCGGATACACCAGCACGCGAACGAAGTCCTCGACGCGCAACGCGAGCCCGAGCCCGAGCATGATGACGCTCAGCGCGACCGGCAGTAGCACGGTGTTGATCGCGTTCTGTTCCATCTCGCGCACACGATATCGGATCGCGCACGCCCGCGCGCGAGAGCCGCGCTACTTCCGCGCGCCGCGCCGGCGGAGGCCGGGCGAGATCTGAGCGGCGGGCCAGGCCGAGGGTAGCGTCCGTAGATCGGACAGCATGCGCCGATATCCCAGCGCATTCACGACGTCATGGAGCTGCTCCGGATGGAACGGCTTGTCGAGCACCAGGGCGTTGACCTCGGAGAGGAACTGCCAGGCCCGTGCGGTGCATGCGTCTCCCGTCATCAGCACCACGTGGTCGAGCAAGGCCGGGGCGATGCGGCGGAGCGCTTCGTAGACCTCGATCCCGGTGATCTCGGGCATCATCAGGTCGCACAGGATCACGTCGAAGCGCTTGTCGTGGTCGAGGATTTGAAGCGCCTCCCGCCCACTCTCCGCGACGACCACGTCATGGGCGTCGAGCTCGAGGGCGAGTTTCGCCGCGACAGGCCGGTCATCGTCGACGATCAAGATCCTCCAGCGCTCGCTCGGGGTTGCGCGATCCGGCTGCGGCGCGTCCGGCAGGCACGCGGAGACGGCCTCCGCATCGCACGGGGGCAGCGCGACGCGAACCGTGGTGCCCTTACCCACGACGCTATCGATCGCGATCTCGCCATCGAGCGCCGAGACGATATCGCGAGACAGCGTGAGCCCGAGCCCGAGCCCCCTGTGCCTCGGTTGGGTCGTGAAGAACGGCTCGAAGATCCGCGTGGCCACATCGGAGGGAATCCCGATGCCGGTGTCCTTGATCTCGATCACCGCGCGCCCGTGGTCGTCGGTTCGCGTCGTCACGCGGATCTCGTTCACGTACGCCTCACCCTCGGGAGTCGCCTGGGCTGCGTTGACGAGGAGGTTCACGAACACCTGGAGCAGCTCCGCCGGCTTGCCGTGGATCAGCGGCACGGCCGCGCAGTCGCAGACAAGTCGCGCGCGGTGGCGGATCTCGTGGGCGACGAGCCCGAGCGCGACGTCGAGCACCGCCGTCACATCGACGGGCTGGCTGGGACCGTCGGTATGCGAGAACCCCTTCAGCTCGCGGATGATCTGCTCGATGCGCTGGACCCCCTCGCGTACATCCTGGAGCAACTCGACGCGATGGGCTTGCTCCGCCGACGGCGGCCGGCGTGACAGCTCGAAGCTCGTGAGCCGTCCAAGGCTCAGCCGCATCGAGGTCAACGCGTGGTTGATCTGGTGCGCGATTCCCCCGGCGAGGAATCCCAGCGAAACCTCGCGATCGAGCACGCAGAGGGTGCTCGGGGCCATCGCGTCGCCGATCGGCACGAGCATCGGATCGATGTCCGCAACGTCGTGCCGTTCGCCGTCGTGTGTGCGCTCAGGCGAATGGGTACGTCGTCGAGTTTTCTGGCGTCGCATCGCTGGTTTCATGGAACTCCTGATTGTCTGGAGGTCAGCCCCGCGTCGAGATCCTCGAAGGTGAGCGAATCAATGTTCGTGCCGTTCCGGGAACGAACCAACACCCGATGCTCACGAACGGCGTCGGAACGGTATTGATCGATCGGCGTTACCGGATCGCCGCGTCCCACACACGGGCTGTTACCGGATCGCCGCGGTCGATGTCGAAGCGGCGCGTGGTGGGCGCTGGTACTCGGCCCGGACGTGGTCGAGGTAGCCAGCCAGCTCATCGAGCAGGCAGCGTCTCCCCGCCGCGCCAATCTCACCGAGCCTTCACGCATGCGAGGTCGCAGCGTGCGCCAGCGCCCACTGCGCGCAAGCATGTGGTAATTCGCTCACGGCGTCACAGATCATCAGGCTTTGCGATCGCGGCTTGTTACCAGGTCGTCGCAGGCGTACATGTGTGCTTGTCACCGTCCGGTAACGATCGATCCAACTCCGGCTCGTGCTTCAAGTTGCGTTGTGTTGCCGTAATGATCTGCGGCTGTAATCCGACTACGCTCGACTACGCTCGACCATGCTCGGCGAGGTCGACCAGGCACACCAGGAGCGTTGATGTGTACCGGATTTTGATTATCGAGGACGATTCAATAGCCCGGTGCAGCGCGCATCGCGTGATGGAGTCACTGGGCCACTCGGTGGTCGCGGTCGATGCATCCGCGGCGATCATGTTGCTCGCCGAGCAGGACTTCGACGTCGTGGTCACCGGACTCGAGCCCACCCACGACGTTGCCCACGACGCCGGCTCGCTGTCCGTTCCCCAGGAGCTGGTCTGCCTGCCGAGGCCGCTATCGATGGACGACCTCGTCGAGGCGGTCACGGAGATCGAGGACCGTGCGGCGGTCCGGCAGATGCTCGAGCATGCGCGGAGTGCCGTGATCGAGGACGCCGATCTGAACGTGCCGATCGTGGGCAGATCGCCGGTGATGCGCCGCCTGCTCGGCCGCGTGGCCGCGGTGGCCGCCAGTAGCGCGCCGGTCCTGCTCACCGGCGAGAGCGGGACGGGCAAGGAGTTGCTCGCGCAGGCGATTCACGCCCAGAGCGGGCGTCGCGACAAGCCGCTCGTCACCGTGAACTGTGCCGCGTTTCCCGAGACGCTGATCGAGGCCGAGCTGTTCGGCTACGAGCGCGGGGCGTTCACCGGCGCGCTGCAAAGGCGTGATGGCAGGTTCAAGGCCGCCGACGGCGCGACGCTGTTCCTCGACGAGATCAATGGCCTCTCGCTCGCCGCGCAAGCCAAGCTGCTCCGCGTGCTCCAGGATGGATCGTTTTGCCCGATCGGCACGAACACGGAGGTCGCGGTCGACGTGCGCCTGATCTCGGCGACCAACCGCGAGCTCAAGTCGCTGGTCGCGGAAGGCACGTTCCGCGACGATCTCTATTACCGGATCAAGGTCCTCGACATCGAGGTCCCACCCCTGCGCGAACGCACCGGCGAGCTGCCGCTGCTGATCGCGTACTTTCTGCTCAAGCACGCACCCGCCGCGCGGCGCCCCACGCTATCGCCCAGGGCCTGGGCCGCGCTGTCGCTGTACCCGTTCCCCGGGAATGTCCGGGAGCTCGAGCACGCGATCCAGCACGCCCTCGTGCTGTCACGCGGCTTCGAGATCGAGCTCGAGCACCTCCCACGCGACATCAGCGCGATCGTGGTCACCGAGGTCCCGGCGCCGAGCCGGCTGGGCGAGATCCAGCCCCTATCGATGGCGGTTCGTGAGTTCGAGCGCGAGTACATCTCTCGCGCGCTCGAGCTGGCCGACGGCAACAAGACACGAGCCGCCCGGCTGCTCGGTATGTCCAGGAAGCACTTGTGGGAGAAGCTACGTCGGCTGGTCCCCGATCGTGAGGTCGACTAGTTCGATAGAGACATTGCGACAAAGGTGGTCAATGCAGAACATCGCTCACGAATCCGTACCGCGGCGGCGGATCCTCCTGATCGAGGACGACGCCGATCTTCGCGAGGCGCTCAGCGAGGTGCTCGCGGCGTCCGGCCACGTCGTGATCTCCGCGACCGATGGCACCGATGGGTTGCGACAGATGCGCACCTGCCGGCCCGACGTCGTCGTGCTCGATCTGATGATGCCCAGGCTCGATGGCTGGCAGTTCCGCTTGGAGCAGCGCAACGATCCGATGCTGGCCGTCACGCCGGTCGTGGCGATCTCGGCGAGCAGCAGCGCGACCGCGGAAGCGGTCGACGCCGACCTGTATCTCCAGAAGCCGTTCGACGCCAAGACCCTGTTGCACGCGATCGACGACGTGATCAACACGAACGCGAGGCGCCTCGAGCCCACCAAGG
>Ga0134121_10003959_pt1 | contig 12177 bp, 9 predicted proteins | sample KB301_FD_96463 | JGI IMG/M metagenome (GOLD analysis project Ga0134121, IMG submission 96463) | Terrestrial soil microbial communities without Nitrogen fertilizer from Kellogg Biological Station, Michigan, USA - KB3-0-1 | ecosystem: Environmental > Terrestrial > Soil > Unclassified ...
AGCAGGTGGGTGGCGATGCTGTGGCGTAGGACGTGCGGCGAGAGCCTCCGTCCCGTCGCCGCGATCCCAACCTCCGCGCAGCGATCGAGAAAGATGTTGCGCACCGCGCCGCGGGTCAGAGGCCGCCCCCACAGAAACCGCCCCCCTCCATTTCCAGAACCCCGGACCGCCAGCCACACCCCGAGCATCCGAGAGACCGGCCGGTCCAACGGCAGACGCATATCCTGGCCCGAGCCCTTCCCGCGCCGCACCAGAATGCTGAAGATCTGGCCGGTCTCGTGCCACACCACCCCCTCCGCCTCCAGAGGACCGATCTCCGACGCCCGCAGCCCCGCCACGTACGCAACCCCCAGCAGCACCCGGTTCCGCATCTCCAGAGGATCCCGTGGCAGCGTCCCCGGCGAGTCCCCCCAGAGCAGACGACCCACTTCGGCGACCGTCAGCACCTTGATCTCCCGCCGGTACGGCCGTGGTCCCGACAGCGAAGCGCCGGGGTTGCTCTCGATGATCCCGTGTGCCAGGCACCATTCGCCCAGGCTCCGGATCGCCACGACCACCCCGCGGCGAACACTCTCGCCACGCCCCGTCACGTGCAGGCGCCGCAGATGCTTCTCGATCGACCTTTGATCGAGCTGCGCAATCGGCTGCGCCACATCTTCGAGGAGCCGCTCCACAAGCTTCCGGTATCTCTTGGCGGTCGCTTGCGATCGCCCGCGAACGCTGACCAGAGACGACATCCAAGCATCAAGGATGGTCAGATCATCCGTCCACTCTTCCGCACCGGGGTCATGGGATTGATTGTGGTCACGGCAAGCCTTGGTGGATTGAGCTTTTGTGTCCATGGAAACACCCTGTCTGCCGAGGCCAGAGTCTGTCAAGTGAACCTGGTCAGGAGTGGTCATGAGCGGTCAGGAGTTTCGGCGGAATCGCTCCCCTGCGCCGAAAAGCCTCCTCTCGTCTGTGTCTGTCTGTGATTGTCCGTGTTCGTGTCCATGATCCGACCCTCGCCCCAACGGCTCGCCAGAGTGCTACTCTCCCTCTGGAGGAGGGAACAAATGTCGAAAGTCGAATTCCTTGCCGATCTCGCCGATCACCTGGACCGGCTCGCCAGCAGGCACCGCACCAAGGCGGGGGAAGTAGAGCGCGACCTCGCGTCTGCCAAAGCGAACGCCTATGCGGACGCGGCCCGCCTTGTCCGAGCGTTTGCTCTGGAAGGCGAGGTGGAGGTCGTTGAAGATGAGTTGCCCGAGAGGGTAGAAAATCAGGTCAAACGGTCGAGGGAGTACCAGATGGGCAGGTGGAAGGTCAGGGTGAATTACGTGGAGACCGATCCCAAAGACCAGGCGCGACGACAAGCAGCCCTGCTGGACGTCCTTGCGAAGTCGATGATGAGGCCGAAATGAAGGAGGCAAGAACCCCATGCTCATAAGAGCGCAAGGAGATGTCGTGTCCATCTATGAAGAGGACCTCCTTCTCGATCACATCCTTGAGCAGGACGTCTTCGCCCCCGCGCCCTGGAACGTCCGGCCTCTGCCCTGATATCTTCCCTTGCCATGCCCAGCCCACCAGGCCTCGAAGTCACCGACAGAATCCGCATCGCTGTCATTACTGCCGTTTTCTCCGTCGACGCTCTCTACGACAAACTGGCCCTGAAAGGAGGCAACGCACTCCGCCTGATCTACGCCATCCAGGACCGCACCTCGCTGGATCTCGATTTCTCCCTGGAGGGCGACCTCGCCGATTTCGACAGCACCCGGGACTCTCTTTTTCACGCTCTCCACGATCGCCTGGGCTCGGCTGGATTCCGTGTCTTCGACGAGCGCCTGACAAGGCGTCCGCCGAATGCCACCGGCACCTGGGGCGGCTACATACTCGAATTCAAGGTCATCGCCAAGGCCGACGATGAGCGGCTGAGGGGTGACGTGTCGCGCCTCCGCCGCGAGGCGATCGTCCTGAATGCCGGCCAGACCCGGGTCTGGTCCGTTCAAATCAGCAAGTACGAGTTCTGCGAAGGCAAGATCCGACGCGAGATCGATGACTATCCCATCTTCGTCTACACCCCGTCGATGATCGTCATCGAGAAGCTTCGAGCCCTCTGCCAGCAGATGCCGGAGTACCCTCATCGAGGCCATCCCGCCCCGCGGGCCAGAGATTTCTACGATATCTTCGAAACCCTCCAGAAGCTCATCATGGCCCAGGACCTCAAGACACCTGAAAGCGTCCAGCTCGCCCACGCGATTTTCGCTGCAAAGCAGGTCCCCCTTGCGCTCCTCTCCAGGATCCGGCACACCCGCGACTTTCATGCGCCGGATTGGCCGAGCGTCGAGCAGTCGATCGTCGGTCGCCGCTATACCTTTGACGCCTACTTCGACTTTGTCGTCCGCCTCGTCGAGGAGCTAGAACATGTCTGGGTGGTGTAGCCGCCAGCGCTTCGAGTAGGCACGGTTCGGCAAGCCATGCGCGAGGTAGAAGTCGAGCCCCATTCCGAGCTCCTCCATCCTTCCTAGCGCTTGCTCGGAGTAGCCCGCTCGCTCCATATAGAAGCCGATCGCCTGGTGATAGGGGTACAGATAGTTGAGCTTCTTCAGGGTGGAGAGGAGCACCCCGACCGAGACTCGGTCCTTCGCGGCGCGGTACGCTTCCAGGACTTGGTACACGCCCCCGGCGTAGGATGGCCTCACGGTAACGTCGATCAGAGTGCGCTCGAGCTTCGTCACCATGAGGGGCTCTCCCTGCATGCCCATCAGAGTGCCGACCTCGAGATTTCCTGTAGCCTTACCGCTAAGTAGCACGACCTCGTAGCCAGGCCCGCTCAAGATGTAGTTCGTCTCCCGCCCGGGCCGGGAGAATGCCCGGGTCAGCGCCTCCTGTGTCAGTACACCCTCCGGCTCCGGCTTGGCCGCCTGCTCGCGATTCACATAGATGCGGAGCGGCAACTGTTCGGTGAGCCCATGCAGAAAGACTGCTGAAGCATGGGATAGGTACGAACCGCTTCGCAGTGATAGCGCAACCTCGAAGGCTGTGCCCCCCTGGAGCAAGTAGCGTCGAAAGCTCGGGTAGAGCTTGCTCTCCAGGTTCACCTGCTGGAGAATTCCCTCGTCCAGCAGATGCTTCAGGAAAGCCCCCTCGCCCAGGGTAGGCATGACCCTTCGGCGGACTTGTCGCACTTCTTCCAACCGTAGAGCGCGTCGGCCGAGGCTCTCAAAGGTGGAAAGAATGGCACCTCGCTTTGCTTCAATGCGCTGTCGCTGCCCCGTAGGACCCATGAGCCCTAGTATATATACCTGGGGCTCATGGGTCCTACGGATTGACGCTCGTTGGTTGACTCCTTGGTATATATACCAAGGAGTCTCCAGGCGGCACTGGTTTCGAGCCTTGGGGGACTAAGCTCCTTTATGTCAGTGGTTTACCCCGCCGACTGCGATCGCGGTCCACCATAGGAAGCTAGGTATATATACCTAGCTTCCCGCGGCAGCGTGCCACCGGCGCCTGGGAGCTCACCGCGCCCACCTATCCGCCTCCTGCGCCCCCTCACCGGGGCTACCGACGACATCGTCGCCATCCACCAAGGCCGGCTGTCGGCGTTCCCCCCCGCCCATCGAGGACGACCTCTCCGACGCCGCCGGCGCCCACCTCCTCTGGCAGGCGGCGCGCCTCACCCTGCGCGAAGTAGCCACCCCGTTCCGCTCCCTCGGCCGCACCAGCCCCGCAGCCGCCGTCGCCGCCCTGAAGACCCGGCACGATGCGCTGGCCGTCGGCGAAGACGAGCCCGACTTCCGCTCGCCGCCGACCGCACCGACGACGAGCTGCCCACACCCCCCGTCGAATCGGCCGAAGCCACGCTCGCCGATCCCGACCGCCGCCGCCTCCGCGAGCTCGGCCGCCTCGCCAAAACCCTACTCGGCTCGGGCGACACCAAGCTCGACCGCTGCGCCGAGCTGGTCGGCGCCCTCCTCGCCGAAGGGTTCTATCCCATCGTCTGGTGCCGCTATATCGCCACCGCCGACTACGTCGCCGCAGGACTGCAGAAGGCCCTGCGCCGCACCGTCCCCGACCTCCGCGTGATCTCCATCACCGGCCGGATCGGCGACGACGAGCGCCGCACCCGGGTGGCGGAGCTCGCCGCCCACAAACCGCGCGCCCTCGTCGCCACCGACTGCCTCAGCGAAGGAATCTACCTCCAGGACGCCTTCAGCGCCACCCTGCACTACGACCTCCCCTGGAACCCCAACCGCCTCGAGCAGCGAGACGGCCGCGTCGACCGCTACGGCCAGGAGAAGCCCACCGTCCGGAGCATCCGCTACTTCAACCCCGACAGCGCCGTGGCCGGCGTCGTCCTGGACGTGCTCCTCAACAAGGCCCGGCGGATCCACCGCGCTCTGGGCACCCACGTGCCCGTCTCCGACGAAAGCGAGAGCCTGACCGAGGCCGTCCTGAACGCCCTCTTCCTCCTCCGCCGCCGGGACACCGGCTCCGCTCAGTAACTCGTGCTGGACCTGGGCGTTCCGCAGGTCGAGGACTTCCATCGCCGCTGGGATCTCGACGCCGAGCGGGAGAGGATCAACCGCACCCGCTTCGCCCAGCGCGCCCTCAAGCCCGGCGACGTCCGCCAGGAGCTGGAAGCCACGGACGCCGTGCTCGGCGATCCCGATGCAGTACGCGAGTTCGTCCTCGCCGCGGCCCAGCGCCTCGGCCTGAGCATCGCACGCGACAAGCGCCCCGACGCCTTCCGCCCGCTCTGCACGCACGGCATGCCTTGAGGGGGAAATATTAGCGTAGGACGAGAAAATATTGCTCTGCGAGCGGTCGGCGGTTTCCGTATTCGGGCTCTGCTCCTCCCTCTTCCGAGGTTGGATGCTGGAGATACTAGAGGTAACCGCAACGGGGTTTTGAAAGAGGATCAGGACTCCGGGCGGGGCGTGCTTCGTCGACCAGGGCGGCTCCGAGGCCCGGCGGGACCTTTTCCCCACCATCCGGGTCGAGTATCCTGATGTGGCTACTCTATATTTCTTCGGAGTTCAATGACTAGCTACGCGGCATGGAACGAATCACTCAGGAAGCACTTCCTCCGGCCGGTCTCGGCTCGTCCCGTTTACCTCGCGCTCGACGATGACATTGTCGAGGAGTTGTGGCGCGAGACACCAGCGTTGAGCGAACACGGGGCGGCCACCGGTCTTGGGGCTGTCGATCACCTCAGCCGTGCGGTCCGCGAAGATGTCCTGGCCCGGGGATGGCTGCCGGAGCCAACTGCTGACTGCCTGGCTCGCTGCTGTCTATTTGTGCTTGCCTATTCGCGAGTGGCTTATCGGAGCACCGCTGGTGCCCCGCCGTATTGGACGCATGTCCGCGATCTGCTTGACCCATCCGCTGCCTATGCGGGAGCTGCTCTCGGACCGTTCGGTCTCAATCAGGACACGTTTCAAGAATTGTGGGCTCGCGCTCGCGAGGAGTTCGGCATCGAACTCCCGAAGCCGACGGTGAGCGATGGACGCCGGTGGAGCGGCCCTCATTGCAACATCGCGATTGTGAGCTCCCAAGCAGGGCTCCGGCAGCTCGATCTTACCAGGGTGCGAGAGATGCTCGCGGAGACCCGTGGCAAACAATGCCTACCGTGGTCTGCGACGGCTGAGGAGGTTTACCGCTGGATCCAGGAGAGTGCCGATCGTCTCAGACCCTACGCGCGAGCGGTGTTGGCGCGGAACCCCGAGGTAGCGCGGCGCCAGATTGTTCGCGAATGGGAGCACCATCGCTTCGCTCGCGGCGAAGTAGTTGTTGGCCGGCGGAGTAGATCGCTACGATCCGGCGGCGTTCGAACGAGCGACTCCTACCCGCTGTACCTACAACTGGATACTCGAAAATCTCGTCTACTCGCCTATCGCGGCGAAGAGTTGCTCACGGCCGGGCAGTTCGCCTCCGAGACCAAGCGTATACGTCGGCGCGTCTGGATCTTCGACGAGCTGCACGAGCGCTTCGTGCCGGCTCCACATGCCGCGCCCGGGCAACGAATCCTTCTCTTCGTGGAGCAGCAAGCCTTAGTGGGTGCACAAGAGTCCCTCGCCGAGCTCTCGAGCTCTGCGCGGTGGTGGACTCCCGCGGAGCTTGAAGGGCTCTTCGCCAGCTGGACCCTAGTCGATTGTCGCCACATCCAGCGACCCCGCGAGGGGAATCCGTTCTCGTGGATTCTTCCCGCGCTAGAAATCACCGGGGGCCTCAAACTCGGCGAGAGACAATGGTTGTTCGGGGCTGGTCCTCGGGTAAGCGTCGGAGCTGTCGCCGAGATCACAGTCGATGGTGAACGGTGGCTGATCACTGCCGGTGGCGTCTGTTTATCTGCTCTCCTTCCCGGCCGCCACGAGGTGCGCTGGGCTGCCGAGGTCGAGAGTTTCGAGATTCTGACCGCCAAGCGCAGCCCGAGCGGAAGTCATGCTCCTTGTTGGCTTTGGCCCGCGAGCCCTGGTTGGCCGGAAATAACCAATGGTGCGCCCACCTCGGCGAGGACGCTTGAGGGCCCGCTGTTCATTGACCTGCCCCATGCCGTGATCGCTCCTGCCAGCAAGGCGGGGTCTTTTGACTTCCCTTCCACAGTGCGACGGAGGCCGACTGCCGACTTCGTGCAAGCGGCTCACAGTGCGCCAGAGCCACTCACCTACGCGGCTCTTCGCAGGGGCAGAAAATGACGTACGAGTACTTCGGCGTAGTGACGAAGCTGATGTCTGGAGATGCCGGCTTGCTCAGGGGTCTGGCGCGCTTCGAGAACGGCAAGCGAGATCCGCTCTTTCGTCCAGAGCGACACTTTGAGCCCGCTGGCAATGTGTTCATCGACAGACTGTCGGACAACCTTCGAGTGGTTGGTGTTCCGGTTCACTTCGATGCGGAGCTCAATCCTCATCGGAAGGGTTCCGAGCGCTGGTGGGTGACGCATGATCACAGTCGAGCGCGGATTGCGTTGCATGGCTTTTCCATTCTCAACGCGGCAGCAGTGCTCGTAGATGCCCATTCTGCGCGACCGACGTTTCGTAATGGGGAGGAGTTCGTCCCTGGCTCGCGAGCCTACCTGCGCTATGAGACCAATGACGGCCTCGTCGTGCGAGGTCCGTGGACGGTTAGAGCCGGCCAATTGCATGCGATCGAATCCGAGTTGCACGAATGGCCAGACGGAAGTTGGCCCGCCGAAGTCCATTTCGAATCTTCCGACGGCCCTTGGGAAGTTCTGCTCGCTCCACTTGACCCAAGCCTGGGACGCCCATTCGACCAGCTTACGGGCGACGAGCTCTTGTTGTGGTTTCTGAGCCAGGCCGAAACGCTGCCAGGTCTGACGAGCATCGTCGGTGACCTTCGTCGTGAAGGAAAAAAGCTACTCAAGGCCCAATTCAGGGAGTTCGCGAACGAGCGAGACCGATGGCTCTTCGAGGCGCGCTTCGCACGAGCTCTGTCGACGCTTGAAACCGTTGAGCTCGGACAGCGTGAGCTCCAACGAATCGCCGAATCGCCAGCATTCCGTCCCCTATGGAGCCGGGCGGTCGAAACGAAGGCAGCCGAGTTGGAGAACGAGGCGAATGCCAGGATGGGGGAGCTGCGACGCGAGGAGGAGCGCGCTCAGAGAAGCCTGGCAGGTCTTCAGCAGCAGAAGAGGGCGCTTGAGGTCAGCATCGAGAGGCTCCGTGCGAAGGAAGGAAAGAGTAAGGCTGACCTGACGGCACTCAAGAGGAGCCAACGCGAGTTGGAGAGCCATGTCGGCGAGAACCAGCAACGCCTAGTGAAAGACTCACAGGCTTTGGCTCTGCTCCTCCCGGATCGACGCACGGCGAGCGGTGTGCAACCGTCCGCGGTCGTAGCGGCGTTTCAGAGCCATAGTCCGAGCGAGGGTGCTCGGAGAGAGGTAGGGCCCCAACTGGTTTGGAGCGACACTGTGCGGGCTTGCCGACTCACCCTACTGCCGGATCCGTTCCGCGCTCGCGAAGTGGCCAGAGAGTTGGACTGGAATCTCTTCGTTTTTCAGGTCGAGCCACACTGGCTGTCCTTCGAGGATTCCTGGAACGCGGGCTTTCGCGCGATCTTTCTTGCCGCGGTTCGCGACGGCGAGGGCACTCTTCTTCACCTGCAGGATCTCGACCGCTCGCCGCCCGAGCTGTGGCTTCGACCAATCCTCGACCTAGCCTCGGGCCTCCGCGATCAGTTGCTCGAAGGCGAGAGTGGCTGGCCGGAGACACTGAGAGTGACTGCCAGTTTAGCTCCAGGGCCGCCTCACCAACCGCTGTGCAATTGGCTGCTGCGCCACTTTGCTGCGCCCGCGCCGTTCAGCTCCGACGTCCATGAGGCCGCTGCACGGCCGCCGATTCCAGGTGTCGACGATTTCGCAGAGCGCGAAGCAATCGCCCTGGGCCAGCTTCTTGCCAGACGTGTCGAGCCCGGTAATGAGGACGACCTCTCCCGTATCAAGGACCACGCCCGTCAAGTACGGTGGGTGTGGCCGCTAACCTTCGCGCGGCGTTCATAGCTGGAGCTTATGATGTCCCGTCGTCACGACTAGCTCCTTGCGTGGCTCAGCTCGATCGGGAGCGCCACCAATCTTCAGGCCCGGCGTGCAGCGGAGAGCGTCGAGCCAGAACCAGATTCGGCTCACCCGGCGCAGGCTGTCGACGGCGGACTGGGAGAGCTTTGGCGCAGCGGCCATGTGGAACGTGACCGGCGTGGTTGGCACATCGTGCCGAGCACCCTTATCTGGCGCGGCTCGTGCGGCGAGGTCTATGGCGCCCGGGACGACGATCTGGCCGAATCGATCGTCAAACGAGGGCTGTGTCTGACTAAGGTGCCGATCGAGCTCGGGGCCGAAGTTTGGCGAGTGTGGGGAGAGCGGCGAGTCGCGAAGAGGGTCTGTGAGTCCCTGAGTATCCGATTCGGCGACGATCACAGCGATGCCCTCCTCGCTGCCCTGCCAGCAGCGCGCGATGCACTGGCCGCCGTGGCACCCCTTGCAAGGCGAACCCCGCTCATCGGTCGAACGTGGCAAGTGTTTCTCGGTCCCGGCGCGTGGGGATCATCTGAGAAGCAAGACCCGCTCGGGCCCGGGTTGTGGCGTAGCCGTACCCCGCAACCCATGATCTATCTTTGGGTCGGAACGGACCACTGCCTTAGACGCCTGGACTCCTGGGAGCATCGGCGGCTCGCCCGTTGGGTAGCCGTCGGCGACGCGATCGGGCTCACTCTCGATGGCGATCAGTTGATCCTCCCGGAGCAACCGCCTCTCCCTCTGCTCGTCGACCGCGCGCTGCGCGTTGCCGCTGGTGGCGCGGCGGAGAAGCGAGGTGATCTTCGTAGTTACTGCGGTATCGACGAGAGACGAGCCACGCAGGTGGCGCGGATCCTCGGTTCCGGGTTACGGCTTGCTGGAGTTCAAAATGACAGGCACTAGCGACCCGATCGAGCTTGCTTCCAGCCTGCAGGAGGCCTACCGGGAGTACATCTTTTCGACCTTGCCCCTTGCAGATGGTGCGCTCGATCGCGAGCGTCGGCGGGTCCTCGGGGAGGAGGGAATCCTCCATCGCGAGGCGATGATCGAACGGATCCCGCGCTACGAGGAAGAGTACACGCTCCTCGAGACGTGCGAACATTTCGGGATGAGCAAGGACTTGGCGGCCTTCGCGCGCACGGGACTATTCGAGAGGCCGAAGCTCTACCGCCATCAGCAGGAAGCTCTTGAGGCGGTTGTCGTCAACGGCCGCCACATCGTCGTCACCACCGGCACTGGGTCGGGTAAGACCGAGTGCTTCCTTCTGCCGATCTTCGCTACGCTGCTCGAGGAGTCCCGGGGGGAGCAACCGCGGGAACCCGCAGTTCGCGCGCTGATCCTCTATCCGTTGAATGCGCTGGCCGAGGACCAGATGGTCCGTCTGCGGAGGGCCACCGAGTCGCCGGAAGCTCTCTGCTGGCTCGACGATCATCGACAGAGGGACCGCTTCACATTCGGGCGTTATACGAGCCGCACACCGTTTCCCGGTACGCCGAACGAGAAGCGCCTCGCGGCCAAGCAAAAGGAACTCGAGGTCGAGGCGAGCTGGCCGTATACATCCGCCTTTCGTAACGACTGGGCCGAACGCTGGGACCGCTGGTCGATGCAGGCCCGACCGCCCGACATCCTCGTGACGAACTATTCCATGCTCAACGTCATGATGATGCGAGCCATCGAGGCGAACATCTTCGAAAGGACCAACGAGTGGCTGGCTGGCGACCCTTGGCGACACGGTCGCGCTGAACGGCCCAAGAGGATCTTCCACCTGGTCGTGGACGAGCTCCACAGCTACCGTGGAACCCAGGGCGGCGAGGTGGCCCTTCTCCTTCGACTGCTCTTCCGTCGCCTTGGGGTCAGTTCTTCGTCACCGCAGCTACGGTTCCTGTCATCCAGCGCCTCCCTGTCGTTCGAGGACGCCAGCAGATTCGTATCGCGCTTCTTCGGCACACACGTGAAGGACTTCGAGCAACGCTTCACGGTTATTGGCGGTGGCGGCGAGCACCGAGATCGGGCGCAGGCCGCTGCCCTGCAACCCGTCCTCGATAGGATGGCCGAGGACATTCGCCAGCGCCAAGGCGGTGCCGATCTCTCCAGGACGGTGGCGCGCCTGGAAGCATCACGATTGGTGGCCACCCTCCCGGAAGGAGCTGCGAGAGCGGTCTCCGAGGTCGGGCGCCAACTCTTCGGAGCCTCCCGGCCCGACGCCGAGCGTCGGCTCCTAGCTGCGATCGCTTCGGCAACCGAACCGACGGTCGCCGGTCCTCGACCAGTGGCGCCCCTCCGATTGCATCTCCTGTTTCGGCACCTTCAGGGCCTGTGGGCCTGCGGTGACTCGAAGTGTCCGGCAGTGGCTCCCGACGACCGATCCGAAAGGAGAGGCGTCGGCAAGCTATACGGCCGCCCTCGTCTCGTCTGCGATTGTGGGAGTCGCGTGCTCGATCTTTTGGTCTGCCGGTACTGCGGAGAGGTGTTTCTCGGCGGCTATCGGTCCTGGGAAGGCGATGAGACGGATGGCGCGCAATACCTCGTGCACGATCAGCCGCTGTTCGAGCGTACCGACCTCGGCACACACTTGGACCAGCGCACCTACGAGAACTACGGCGTCTTCTGGCCTACAAGTCCGAACGGCGAGGACGCGCGCCCTCTCCGCGGGCAGTGGAGCAAGAGAAGCGATCACGCCCGTGCCATCGAGGCCAAAGCCATGGACCTCAAATGCGCGTGGGTACCCGCGCGGCTCGACCCCCGATCGGGTGAGGTGCGAGTCATTACGGCTGGTGCAAACGGTCGATTGTTCAAGATGGCCGGCGCCCTCAAGGCGACCGCCTCCGCTCTACCGGACCATTGCCCCCGTTGTGATGCTGGCAACCCGGGATTGACGCTTGCGCCGGTCGGCCGTCACGCGACGGGCTTTCAGCGGGCGGTGCAGGCTGTCGCGTCCGAGACGATGCGTGTGCTGCGGCCCGAACGGCGGCTGCTCATTTTCACCGATAGCCGACAGGACGCGGCCAAGCTCGCCGCAGGCGTCGAGCTGGACCACTTCAGAGACCTCGTTCGCCAGCTCGTGGTACGGGCGATGGACCGGGCGCGGGCGTGGCGGCACGTCGCGGTTAAGGTTCTCGACGCCGAGGAGCTGAGCGAGGAGGAGAAGGTCCTCTTCCGCTCTGTTCAGGCAGCTGGCAGCGGCTTGGCCGATGCCGTCAAAAACACGCGGCTGGGGTTCGCGACCCCTCGCGAGAGGCAGACCTCCGAGGAGATCCGCCACACCGTCGACGGCCCGTATCCACTTGTCGACCTTGCCGCGCATGTGTGGGCGGAGCTCGTGCGTCTGGGTTGCAATCCTGCGGGGCCGAGCCCCGGCTTCCAGAGCAGGGATACCATGAGCTGGTCGAGCTTGTTCGACGAACACGAAGCGGGACGGCTGCGCAGCAGTCTCTCGGAGCGAGAGAAGATCTTCCTCGCGGAGCTCCAGCAGGCCTGCCAAAACGAGGTCGCCCTGACCCTCTTCGCTCACCGCCGGCGGTCTCTCGAAGCGATGGGGATCGCGTCGGTCGTGTCGCCGCCGGGCGCGAGCTCGGACCCGTTGGTGCAAGCCGCGCTTCGCCTCATGGGCGAGGCGCGTCGTCTCGAAGGGTGGGCCGAGCGATGGAGGCTCGGTAGAGATCCCGAGG
>Ga0134121_10003960_pt1 | contig 12177 bp, 7 predicted proteins | sample KB301_FD_96463 | JGI IMG/M metagenome (GOLD analysis project Ga0134121, IMG submission 96463) | Terrestrial soil microbial communities without Nitrogen fertilizer from Kellogg Biological Station, Michigan, USA - KB3-0-1 | ecosystem: Environmental > Terrestrial > Soil > Unclassified ...
CCGGGTCCTTGGTGAGGTAGAGGACGCGCTTCCCGGGGGTCAACGCAAAGCTGCGAGCCGCCATCTGGTGCGACCGTACCACGCTCCCATCGAGCTCACGGTGAGCATGCGGCTCTCGGCGGCCCCGGCGGACCGCGTCATCGCCGGATCACCCATGCAACTCTCGCGCGCCATTCCTTCTGTCAGGCGCGGCCTGAGGTGATATCTTCGTAACTGCGTGATGCCCGCGCACCACCCTTGACGACCGGCCCCATGCTCCGGTCGCTGAATGAGGGCCAAGGGGAGTCCACTCCTCGGGCAGGTTCACTTCGAGATGTCTGCTTCTTCACCGCGAGGTGATGCATGGGATCGCCGCGTGGTGTCGAGGGGACGACATGACAGCAAAGCGTAACTTCAAGCGCCGCGTGCGCGAGCGACAGGTGCAGACCGGTGAGCGTTACACCGCGGCGCGTCGCAGGATCCTGGCCGAGCGAGCCGAGGAACGTCCGGAGGAGACGGCACCCAAGGCGGCGCCGGAGGAAACGGCGCTTCCGGCAGCGACGGTGGTGCCGGTAGAGGCAGCCGCAGAGGCGGCATCGGGGACCGCACCGGCCGAACCCGCGTCGGGGAAGGCGCCAGGCGAGGCAGCGGCGACGAAGGCACCGGCCGAAGCAGCGGGGAAGGCGCCAGCCGAAGCAGCCTCGGAGACCGCCCCGGACGAAGCAGCGTCGGGGACCGCACCGGACGAATCAGCGTCGGGGATGGCGCAGGCCAAGACAGTCTCGAAAACGGCTTTGCTCGAGGTGTCACTTCGCGCGACCGTGCCAAGTTCGGCGCTGGACGCGCTGCTGGTGGAGGCGGTGACGACGGAGGCCACGTCGGGGGCCGTGCCGGTGATCGAACTCCTGGACGTATCCAGCGACGCCTCGCGCCTCGGGCTCAAGTGCCGCGTGATGATGTTCCCGTCCCTGGCCGAGCGTGTGGAGCCCGAGAGCGTGCTCACGCGCCTGCGCAGCGTGCTGGCTGGAACGATCGGCGATCCGTCGACCGCGCTCCTGTGCAGCGTGGCGCTGGACGGGCAACGGCCGGTGCTGCCCAGGCGCGTGGAGCGCGAGCTGGCGTCCTTGCGCCAGTTCATGCGCCGGGCGCACGCCGGGCTCGGCGGCACGACCGAGGACGGGACCATGCTGGGGTTCCCCGTCGCAGGCCGCGACGGAATGGTGACCGTGTTGTGCATGCTGTCGCACCGAGATTGGTCGCTCCTCTTGACCGTGATCACCGGCGCGGAGCCGGACATGTGGGCGCACCTCGTTGCCTTGCGTGGGGCTCCGGTTCGCGTCGTGAACATGGAGGAGCCGGTGTTGTTCTTGATCCACGACGGCCAGCGCTATCCGGTGACGGCCGATTCGCTGATCATCGGCAGCGGTCGCGGGCTCTCGGGGCTCGCGATCGGAGACGCCGCGCTCGTGCCCAGGCACGCCGCGGTGATCCGCCGGAACGGGCGCTACTATCTCAAGGATCTCGACTCGATCTACGGCATCCACTACAAGGGCATGCGCATCGACAACAAGCGGATCGACGAGGGTGATGTGTTTCACATCGGCGCCCACGAGATCCGCTTCACGTTCCGCGAGGGTGGCTGAGCGGACGCGTCTGTCGCCATGACAGACCGGCGGCTGTCCCTTCGCGAAGCCCTGCCGGAACGCTATGACCTGGGAATGTCTCGGATACCGTACGTCGGGTTTCACGTCGCATCGGGGGAGCGCCGGGCGACCGCCGCGGACATCGTCGCCAGCGTCCAGCGCGAGATCGCCGGCGGCGGCCTGCCGGCGGGCAGCCGGTTACCGCCGGTGCGCGCGCTCGAGAAGCAGCTCGGGCTATCGAAGAACACCGCGCAAGCCGCCTACGACGAGCTGGTCGCGCGTGGCCTCGTCGAGGCGCGCGAGCGCGAGGGCGTGTTCGTGCTCGCGGCGCAAAAGCTCGCGGCGACGCCGCCGATCGCCGCGCCGCCCTTGCCGATGTTCCTGCCGCCGCTGCTCGCGCGGCCGGACTTTCCGGGCCGGGGCGTGACGGCGTTATCGACGGTGTTCATCGACCCGGAGCTCTTGCCGACCGAGCGGATCGCGGAGTGTGCGCGCTCGGTGTTGCGCGAGAAGATGCCGAGCCAGTACGAGGCCCAGGGCTACCGGCCGCTGCGCGAGGCGATCGCCAAGCGGCTCGTGGCACGCGGGCTCGAGGTCGGGCCCGACGAGGTGGTCATCACCACGGGCTCGCAGCAATCGCTCGACATCGTCGCGCGCTCGCTCGTGACCAAGCGGATCGCGATCGAGTCGCCCGTGTATGGCTACGCCAAGCTCCTGTTCGAGAGCCTGGGGCACGAACTCGTCGGCCTCCACCTCGATCCGTTCCGCGGCATCGATCTCGACGTCTGGGACCGCGCGTTCGCGCAGAAGCCGGCGCTCGCCTACCTGATCTCGAGCTTCCAGAACCCGACCGGCTACTCGTACACCAGCGCGGAGCTGCGCGGCGTGCTCGAGCTGGCCGAGCGCCACGGCGTGGCGATCCTCGAGGACGACTGGGGCAGCGACATGCTGTCCGACAGCGAGTACCGGCCGATGCTGCGCATGCTCGGCGGCAAGCGCGTGCTGTACGTCAACTCGTTCACCAAGAAGCTCCTGCCGTCGCTCCGGATCGGCTTTGTCGCCGCGCCGCCCGAGCTGGTGCCGTCGCTGGTCGCGATGAAGCGGCTCTCGACGCTGGGCAACGCGTGGCTGACCGAGGCCGTGGTCGCGGAGTTCCTCGACCGCGGCTACTACGACACGCACCTGCAGGCGCTGCAGCGCGCGCTCGACACCCGCTACGCGGCCTGCCTGACCGCGCTCGACGAGCTGATGCCCGATGGCGTGCGGTGGACCCGCCCAGGCGGCGGACCGACGTTGTGGCTAGAGCTGCCGCGGTCGATCGAGTACCAGGTGATCGAGGCTCACCTCGCGCGCCGCGGCGTGCATGTCTCGAACGCCTCGGCCGCCTACATCGGCGAGCCCCATCTGCACGGCTTCCGGATCGCCTATGCCTACCTGCCCGAGGAGCAGATGCGCGCGGCGCTGACCATCCTGGGCGATGCGATCCGCACGCTGGCGCGTTAGCCGCTTGACGAACTGTTGCAACCCGGTTCGCGGCTTGTGGATCGCCCCGGGGCACGGCAAAAAGGAAGGGTGAGAACCGCGCTTGCCCTGTTTGCCGCCCTCGCGGCTGCATGCGGCCCTGCGCGTCCGCTGAACCCCGACTTCTTCGGGCCGACGATCGAGCCGCCGTGCGGGCTGGCCAAGATCCAGCCGGGCATCAGCGTCGCCGAGGCCAAGCGCCGGTTGCCGGGCCTCAAGGAGGATCATCGCGGCGTGCGCGATCAGCTGGTGCTCGATTCCGGCGTCTCCGATGTCGCGCTCGAGGTTCGCGTTGACTCGGGCACGGTCGCGAGCATCTTCGCGATCGTCCAGGGCCACGGCGCGCGCGCGATGCTGACGCGCACGTGGGGCCAGCCCCAGATCACCCGCGATTCGCTCGGTCAGCCCGAGACCACGTGGGCGAGCGAGAACACCGGCTGGAAGGTCAAGCTCGACTGCCTCGAGCGCAACTGCTTCATCGAGTACGTTCCGTACCACGTGCTGACCGCGGAGTTCTTCGGCGCCCACGTCGTGCCGCCCGGCGAGCTCGCCAACCTGCGGATCGGCATGAAGCTCGCCGAGGCCCGCAAGATCGCCCCCGGCCCGGTCGACGTGCGCTCCGGCATCGCGACCGGCGTCGACGGCGTGCGCGAGTTCGTCGCGATCGACGACAAGGCCGGCACGGTGCGCTCGATCTATCTCAACCTGCCGCAGCACGCTGAAGATCTGATCGCCGAGGCCTGGAGCGAGGGCTGGCGAGCGACGGAGCCGGTCGGCAAGACCGTGCTGGTGTGGCCCGATCCGACCACCGGCTGGCGCGCCACCCTGCGCGACGCGCTCGGCTACAGCCACGATCTGGCCTACGACAACTTCCTGCCGGCGGCCCAGCTGTTTGGCGACCAGCCCGATCAGCTCGACGGCCTGTCCGAGCCGGTGCTCGGCAAGTCGGCCGACGACGTCAAGAAAGCCTACAAGGACGCCGTCACGGTGCAGGGCCACGACCTGGTGCTGACGCTCCTGCCCACCGAGTGGGAGCGAACGGCGACGCGGATCACGCTGTCGACCTCGGGTGGCGCGAACGGCGTCGTCAAGCGGATGACGTTCGCGATCCCGTGGCGGCCGCACCCGGAGGCCCGCGACACGCTGTACGAGCTGTTCAAGCGCAAGTGGGGCGACCCCAAGTCCCGCGAAGAGGATGGCAAGCCGGTCCTGGTATTTCGCGACGAGGATCCGCGCGTCGAGGTGTTCGAGGACACCGAGCACGGCGCCTGGAAGTTCGAGATCAAGTAGGGATCGAATCCCCAGCTGGATGGATGTGGGTCGGGATCAACGACGCTTCCAGTACCCCGTTCGGCTTGCCCTGTGCGCTCGTACAGGCGTGGCCCCGTCGGCGAACCTGGCCAGTACGTCGGCGATTGCGATCGCTTCGGTCGCAAGTGTCGGGGTGGCGAGTGCAGCCGAGAGTCGCTGCGCAAGCTCTTCGATGGCGTCGGCCAGGAGGTCGTCACTGCCGCTCCGACGGAGCTCCGTGATCCAGTTGCCGAGCTGCTCGCAGAGATGCCTGATCGCACTTGCGTCAGCGACCCCGCGGGCCTCGGTGTCGAGCTCCTGTGCGAGCTTCGAGAGCTGCACCAAGTGGACCGGCCTGGTATCGCTCAGTTCGACCATCTTGCAACTGTGCGCCAGCGCGTTGTCAGGACCTGGAGTCGAGGCGGTCGCCGCTCCCTCCCGGCCTGGCTCCTCAGCGCAGCTTTTCTGATCGATATCCATTGCGGCGCGGCCGACACTGAGTTCACCACGCGGAAGGCGGGAGGGGCGAGGGGCCCCTGCTGCCGCCGGTGGGCGCCCTCCTCCCATGCTGCGGGAGTCTACTAGGAAGTTGTTGACCTCTGCGGCACTCATCTGGTCCAGGCACAACATGTGCTCTACGCCATCGATCGGCTGGATGATCTGGCGGACGTAGCCACCGGCGTTTGCGATCTGGGAGCGGTCGATGGCCAGAAATGCGGTGAATCGGGACAGGATGCCGAATCGCTTCGACAACATGACGATCTCGCTCTCCAACTCGTCATGTCGGCCGGCTGCCGCAGAGTAGCGGTCTTCGCGGTCACGGATCGCGGCGTGCGCCCAGCTTGCAGCCAGCCAGTGCCTGGGATCGCTGGCATCGGCGCGAGCGAGCGCCAGTGTCAGCGGCTCGCCAAAGGCGGTGCCTTCGAGCTTGATCGAAGCATCGGCGCTTGCGCGACCGCGGTAGCGACCGAGGATGGTTACGGGCACGCCAGCGTAGATATCCGGAAGCTTGGATGGGGCGGTCATCGTGGCGTCGATGTCGAGACCTGCGCCGCGCAACGCGAGGTCGGTCGCGACGGGCATGCCGATGCGCCGCTGGATCTTCGACATCACGGCGTCGAGGCGGTTCTCGGATTCGACCAACTCGCACAGCCCTCCTCCGGTGCCGGCGAGTTGGGACAGGAATCCTGCATTCACGGCTTGATCGATGCCGAGCGCGAACAGCCGGATACCCCGCAGACCCGGTTCGATCTCTCGCAAGGCGTGATCCTCGTTGCCGATCTGACCATCGGTGATGAGCACGATCGCCCGTTCGCGATCGGCTGTTCCATCGGCCACGAGACGCATCGCACAGCGCAGAGGATTCACCATCTCGGTGCCGCCGCGGGCCTCGACACGCGTCAGGGCATCGATCGCCCGAGCTCGATTGCGATCGGAGGCTGCGAGCAGCTGTGGAGCGGGGTGAAACTCGAGGGCGTCATCGAATACCAGCACGCAGAATCGGTCGCTCGGCCTGAGCGTGGCGATGATGCGGGCGGTTGCGCGCCGGGCAGCGACCATCTTCCAGCCGCGCATGCTTCCGGAACGATCGATCACGAACACGACATCGCGCGGTCTGGCGTCGACAGTGATCGCACTCGGCGGCACCAGCGTCAGCATGAACGTGCCGGCGGTGCCGTCGGCATCATCGCTGCACACGAGGTGGCCGCGCAGCCCGAGGCCACCGCCGGGTTCCGGATCGATGCGCCAGCGCAGGATGAAGTCGCGATCGAGCCGTTCGCCGGGACGAACCTCGATGACATGGGCATCGCGGTTCACGACCGTGACGGCATGCAAGCTGGATACGATCTCGTGGATGCCTTGATCCTCGAGCGTCACGCGGAGGCCGAGTCGGATCGGATTGGGCCAACCGGCGAGCAGGACGGGCGGCGAGATCCGCGATGCATCGGGGACGAGGTCGGTGTCCGGCGCGGTGCCGAGTCCGGCCTGATCGCCACCGAGTGGACAGCCCGGGATGTAACGCGGTGCGACCACCAGCGGGAACCGGAACGTGACCTCGCCGTCGTCGACCGGCAGCGGCCCGACGAGCGACAGCCGCACTTTCGCGGTCTCGCCGGGCATCAGATTGCCGACCTGCAGGGTGAACACACCGGGGCGCTCTTGCTCGGCGATCGCGGCGCGATGGCCGACCCTCGTCATCAGGTCATAGTGGGCAAGCGCATCTGCACGTTCCTCGACGACGCCGTCGATGACACGGCCTGCGACCTCCATGCGGAAGGCGCGGACTGCTGCGCGTTCGGGCAACGGGAAGATGTAGGTCGCCTCGATCGCAGTACCCATCGTGTTGACGAACGTCTGTGTCAGCTCACTCGACGCGTTCACGCCGATCACACGGGCATCGAGCTCCATCGCGACCAGCGGCAACATCCCCAGCTCCGTGCGCAGCGCGCCGACCCCGGCGCCTTCCTCGTGCTCGGGCGTGGCCATCTCCTCGTCGATCATCGACACTGTCTGTAACCTGCCCGTAGAGCTCGCGTGTACCGGCGACGGCGGCGGCCCCACGGGTTTGCGGGTGCTCGTGCCGGTGCAGAACACCATCCTTTCCGGATCGACGCCGTCTCGACAGCGCAGGACCAGAAGATCCGCGCCGTTCAGGTTGTTAGAGCTGATCTCCCACCTCCCGAGACCGACGGCAAGCTTCACACTGCTGCCTCGCCCGAGCGCAGCATAGAAACCTCGGACGAACGCGATCGCCGCCGGATCGGAGATCGCTTTCACCGAGCCGACCACACAGTCGACGTATGGAAGGATCGCATCGGCGAACGAATCGGAATGGCAAGCATTGAGAACGACGAGGCGTACCGTGCCGCGCAGGAGCCGAAACAGCTCACCGATCGCCGATTCGGTCACGAGCCGGGCCGATCCATCGGCGGCCCTCATGATAAGACCGCCATCGCCCGCGCAACCATGATCCGCGTGTGCGAGTACGCTCACGTCTCGCATGAGCATCGCGCTCGAACTCACGTCGCATCCTTCGCGCTGGCGCTCGCCGCGCTGCCCGTGGCCCGCGAAGTGGACGATCACGGGATGTTGGTCCTGGATCCCGTTGCGGATGTCCTCAACACGAGCGGCGAGCATCGGCCGCGGGTCGAACACGTGATTCCGGCGCGCGTTTTCTTCCACGATCACGCGATACTCCTCATCCAGATCGAGCGGTGGAGATATTCCGGCGGGGTTCGAGCTGATGAACAGGAGAGGGATCGACATCCCTGGAACAGGCGCCACGAGACCTCAAGTTCCGACAAGGAATCGGTGGCGTCTGTAACCAGCGGTCCTACGCGGGCTTGAGCAGTTGGACACCAGGTTCTTTCCCAAGCCTGTTCGCGGTGCTCGCGCTCACCAAGAGCGGCGAAATCACGGACGAACAAATCACCCCAAATGCGCGGACAACCCAGCGTCGGGCACCTCCCCCCCCCCGGCAGAAACCTAGGCTAGGGCGCGCCCAGTGCCGACGGTCGCACGTGGGACGGGCTACAACGTTCGACGCCACGTCTACTTCGACTTCCCAGGGTGCGCCCCCGTCGCGGCTGGTGCAGAGGCCGACCGCGGAGGCGGCCAGGATCGCGCCACCGAAGCGAGTGCTTGCCAACGATGGCGAGCGCTCCACCGCGCCCATCGGGCGCGAGCGCCCTGACCGATTGCTCGGCCAGCTCCTGGTCGCGGGTCGTCTCGGCGACGGCGTACAAGCCGTCGTCCCAGGTAGCTACGAGTACAGTCGGAGTCGTCACGCGAACGAGAATAGCCACACGATACCGTGTTTGCCTGGGGGCGGCCGTTAGATCGTCGCGCTCGGCGCGTATGTCTGGCATCGCTTCCTCGCGCTCGGCGATCGCACGCACGCCATACCAGCGGCGAACCGGATGGCATGAGGTTGTGCAGATCGCGTGGCGGCGCCGTGGCTTGTGTGGACGGCCGTGGTGTCGGAGACACGGCCGGCGATCGCAGCCCGTAAAATCGAGAACTTGGCGCCTGCAGGCCGGGAACACGGCTTGCTAGGTTCTCCGGCATGCGAAGCATCCTCTGGGCAGCGATCGTGTTGTCAGGTTGGTTGTTGGGTTGTACGAGGAATGCCCAACCACGACCTGGCGTTGTCCAGGCCGCGCCAGCTGTGCCTGCCGCGCCGGTCGCGTCGGCCCCGCCTACCGCGCCGGCCGATGCTGCCGCGCGAGCCGATGCTGTCGTATCACCCAATGATGACGCGGCACCTTCGATGGCGAGCACGGTGGATCTACGCACGCTGCCGCCATTCAGCCCCGCGGCCCACAGCGAGAGCACCAACTCGCTCGGGCTGTACGACGATGTGACGCTCAGCCTCGACTCGTTTCACCAGCGGCCTGCTGCTGTCGGCGCGGCGCTCGCGGCGGTGGTCGCTCAGCCGTCGAGCGTGCGAGCACGTTATCTTCTGGCATGCACGCTGGCCGCGAGCGGCATGCACGACAAGGCGCAGGCCACGCTCGGAGTTCTGCTCGCTGCGCCCGGCTGCCCGGAATGCACCGATACACTCCTGAACGTCGCACGGGACATCGAGTGCGGTTTCGATGCCCGCGACGTGGCGCTCACGTCGAAGCTTGCCCCGTCGCCGCTTCGAGCCGCGGCCGACGCGGTGCTCGCCGCGCTTGCCTCCGGCAAGGTCGCCACCGTGACACCCTATCTCGGCGCCGGGCCGGTGACGTTCATGTTGAGCGGTGACAACTGCGATAGCGACTGCACGAACCAGATCGTCCAGACACGCACCCAGGTCATCCAGGTCGTCCGTGACGTCGAGCGACGCGCCGACGACGGCGAGGGCTTTACAGGGCCCATGCGTCTGTTCTGCAGCCACGGCTGTTGCGAGGGGCCAAACCCGTCCCACTCGCACGCGCCGATCACGCACGTTCGCAAGCTGTGCTTCAGCGATGGCGCGCACCCGCGGTGGACGTCGCTGTTCGCGCTCAAAGGCGGCTGACGAGGGCGCGCCAGTGCCGCGATCAGATCGACCCGCGGTTGATCGCGGTGCGCGCCTGCTCGGACAGGATCCGCACGCCGAAGATGAGGCGCTCGAACCTGGGGTCGGTCGTGATGCCCTTCTTCCAGCGATAATAGATCTGCTGTAGCACCACGGCGGTCTTGATGAGTCCGAATGCGTAGTAGAACACCAGATTATCGGCGTGCCGGCCGGAGCGCGCGAGGTAGCGCTCGGCGAAGTCTTTGCGCGTCATCATGCCGGGCTTCGAAGTGGGCCCGAATGGCAGCTGGTAGAACGTGGCCGGAGCGTTGGCCTCGGACCAGTACGACAGCGACGTGCCGAGATCCATCAGCGGATTTCACCGGATCACTTGCGTTGTGGCCAACATGACGGCAATCGATTTAAGCGGTCGACCGACGTGTGTTACTCGTTTGAGTTACACTCTCGGTACTGAGACGGGCGAGCATCGGGTTGCCCGGAGGATCATTCCCCGCTTCCCGAGGTGAGTTCCTTCGGGGTACGCCCCTCAAGAAGGAGCGACTCGGAATTCCAAGTGAGGATCGGGCTCTGTCCAAAAGGGAGGATCCTCAATTGTTTCCCTTCATTGCTCAGAAATGCCATTCCTTTGACATCGTCAGAGTAGAATTTAAACGCAACGCTCCATCGCTCAAGTTTGATATCGCCAATGTTGCCATAGGTGGTGATGGTTAACCTTCGCCGATTACTTGTGTTGGATTCACCCCACTCGCAGGTTAGGAGTGGCCCTCTCGATTCAAATTCGATTATCTCGTTATCATGTGTTCGCCATTTTACTCCAGCCCATGCGAATGTCTCACGGTTGAGAAGCGCTTCGGCATAACCAGTCGCAAACGTATGCTGCCTTGCAGCTATCTCAAGAATACTGGACCACTTAGTGGTCTCATCAGACTTCCTTTCTGCAAGTGCCGCACGTGCTGAGGATACATTCGCGTGAGGATTCTGAAGTTGACTTGCTTTGTCTAGTAGCAGTGTTGCATCGCGAAAAAAACCGGCATTCATGTAAGCACGTGCCAGATTGGCTGCGGCTAAAGTCTCTCCTGCATCCAGAGATTCCTCATATAGCCGAATGGCCTTGCCTTTCATACCAAGTGCGATGCACTCGACACCTAGATTGTTTAGCGCACTTCCGTTCTTGCCGTCGCGCTCCAGAGCCTTATTGTAGTAGAACGCCGATAACTCGCTAAGAGACGTATCCGCCAGTGAGTATGCAGCATCAAATTTCCTAGACAAGTCCGTTGGGGTTAGCTGTGCAGCCTTTGCGAGCAGAGTGGCCTTGGCCAGTGTTTTCCCTTGCTGGTCGTATGCTGTCGCGAGCGCCGTGACTGCCCGAGCCTTTGTTGTTAGCGACGTAGCATTCTGATATGCGCTACATAGCAGGCTGATCTCACTGTCTCTATTCTCCAGCTTCCGCTCAGCTTCGGCAGCATCAATCAACCAGGATGCAGCTCGATCGCCCTCTTCGTGCGATGCAGCAAGTCGAAATTTCTCGGCCGCGAGTTCATAGCTGTCTGAGAGCAGAGCTATTGATCCCAATGCCCCATAGGCGAAGCCCTTCGCATGCTCACTGGTTGCAAGGGTCTCAAGTTCAGCTAATGCTCCTTCATCGCCATTGCCGCGGTATAGCAAATGTAAATAAATCACTCTCAGTTTATTTAGTTTAGCTGCATCACTTTCTAGCGCACGCATTTCTTCGTACAATTGCTTCCCCTCATCGAATCGCTTATCCCACATCGCGTCGAACATTCGGTCGAATAAGTCTCGTTCCCCCTCGGCTTGATTCTTTGGAGGGGTCAATGCCGTTTCAGGCTCCGCAGCATGAATAATAGGTGGCTTTGTTTCTACGATAGATTTAGTCAGCACCTGAATTCGAGATGGAGGACGATGAGTTCTAATAAACTCTCTGTTCAACTCTTCTAGTTCGCTCATCAGCTCGTGGGGAAAGAACTCTGTCGGGACTTGTGCATCCCGCAGCAACCAGATGCCTTTTCCACAGATGTCAGGATTAGGATCTAGCATGCCCACAAATACTCTAGCGACGCGGCGTTCAATTAATCGATGCGCGCACGCTAGCTTCCCGTGACTTCGAGCCGTGCAGGGCTCGAGCGTAGTATATATAGTCGCTCCACGGAGCGTGGCTTCAGGCAACTTTCGCTCGAGAACAGTGAACTCTGCATGTTCTCCCGGCCCAAGTTCGCCACGATAGGCGGACTCGATCAGCTTTCCTTCCCTTGCTACGACGACGCCGACTCTCGGATGTGTTCGTTCATCTTCTCCTTTGCAACAACGTGCTTGCGCGAGCGCAAGCTGCATAAATTCCAGGTCTTCATTCTTAAACATTGCAATCTCCAAGCGTCAGTTGCTATGTTCCGAAGAATCTGAAGGCTCTCGGTCGAGCATCTAGTCAGATCGAGTCGCGGTTGATCGCGGTGCGCGCCTGCTCGGACAGGATCCGCACGCCGAAGATCAGGCGCTCGAACCTGGGGTCGGTCGTGATGCCCTTCTTCCAGCGATAATAGATCTGCTGTAGCACCACGGCGGTCTTGATGAGTCCGAATGCGTAGTAGAACACCAGATTATCGACATACCAACCGGAACGCACGAAATAGCGCTCAACGAAATCTTTGCGCGTCATCATGCCGAGCTTCGAAGTGGGCCCGAATGGCAGCTGATAGAACGTGACCAGATCGTTGGCCTCGGCCC
>Ga0134121_10003961_pt1 | contig 12175 bp, 13 predicted proteins | sample KB301_FD_96463 | JGI IMG/M metagenome (GOLD analysis project Ga0134121, IMG submission 96463) | Terrestrial soil microbial communities without Nitrogen fertilizer from Kellogg Biological Station, Michigan, USA - KB3-0-1 | ecosystem: Environmental > Terrestrial > Soil > Unclassified ...
CTGCTTTGGTTTTGATTAGCTTTGTTTCATTGTTCATAAGTCTGACAGTTTTGGGGTTCACTTAAATTGGTTTCAACTTTTAAAGTTAATCCCAACTGTCAGATTAAGTCGTAACTACTTCATCTAAACTAAATGAAGAGACAAAGATTGGCTGGCTGAGAATAGGAGTTTAACTCTTATTTCTCAGCCAGCTTGTTTTCTTTTCAATGTGCCTCCCTTACAATGACGTTCACACACTTCGTGTCATTCCGACGTAGGAGGAATCTGTTGTTCAACCTCGACACAGATTCCTCCTACGTCGGAATGACAGCCTCGCTTTCGTAACGTCATCTCTATTTTTTTCATCTCAAAAATGGTTCGTACTCTGAATGACAGTTTAGTTTTGTATCCTCCGCTAAAGACCTTGAATGGGACCAATCATTTTTTCGAAAGATTTAATTTCCGGGAAGCTCCCTGCTTATCAGCAAACCAACCAAAACTTATCGCTGACCGGATGGAGAAACTCACTTTTCAATCGTTATAGGGATTCATGATTCCATTTGGGTAGTAATCCTCTTTTCTCCAGAATTGCCCCGGGTTAATGCTGCCATCATATTCGTTACTATAAACCGTAACCTCTTTTTTGTCCCACTCATTTTCTGTTTTGTCAGCCGGGTCAATGTACTTCAATTCAATACGAAGCTTAGTTTTGAAATCTCCTTCGTAATGCGGTGTAATAAAAGTCCAAAAGTATTTTGGTTGCAATGTCAATGTGTGATAACTGTTGCCGCACCAACTGCCTGGTAAATATTCGATGTCTTTCCATTCTCCTTTTGAATTCAAAGCCTGAACCTTCATATAAAGCCGGCTATCCTGCGCGTTGAAGTTTATTTTACCCTTTGTATTGTTTACTACATAAACCGGGTAGCCGCTGTATGCATTTGAAAAGGCTTCTCTTGCATTTGTATTGACAAGTATGCTTAAAGTATTGGTTTGAAAATTTGATGACCGGGAAACTTTTTGAGGAATGTTTTCTGATTCAGCCCATCCTCCGCTATGTTCCTTTTTATCAGGCAATGAATAGGCGTAGAAATATCCCCGGTTCATAAAGTCAATGTTCAGATTTGAAAATTGTTTTGATTTGATTTCGCTCTCCTGCCAAATGATGTTCCCTGCCTGATTTATATAGGTTAGCCTGCCATTCACAACACATTTTAGTAATCCGTTTATAAATCCTCCTCTGTCAAACTCCTGCATGATTGGTTTGAGTAAAATGCTGCCGTCCTTTTTTGCAATGCCTGTGAGTTTATCGTACCCGCTTTTTTCATGAGCAGTTTCCTCAAAGAAAAAGAAATAGTCATCAATCATTCCCGCATCATCAATACCGCTAAATTGAGGTTTGATGATGAAGTTTGCGTTAGTATCAATAAGTCCCCACTTCGAGTCAACCGCAACGAAAGCAACCCCGTTTTGGAAGCCGCTACCGAGTATCCTGTTGAACGAATTCTTCGCAATAACTTTCCCTTGCCGATTGATTATTGAATAATGCCAGTCATTATCTTCAACAAATGCCCTGTTATCTGAAAAGTCCTCTACACTTTCATAGGTTGTATCGTTGATAAAGATGTCGCCTTTTAAATTCATATATCCCTGGTAAGATTTTTCTGATGTTGATATAACTCCCTTGTCTTCAGGAATCCAGTATCTGTATAAATACATTTTTGCTAGTCCACAATGTAAGTTGCCATTAATATAACAATGGTTCTTGTGATCTTTGGAAATAATTATTTTTCCTCTTCTGTCAATGATCGCAGTTTTAGCTGTGTATCCACCAATGGTATCCCAGGGTTCGGCGGGTATTTCTGCTTTGAAATACCCATCTTCAAAGTCACCAATTTCTTCAAACTTTCCATAAGGAATCACAAAGTTTCCGAGTGTGTCAATCACTCCAACCTCATACTTTTTTTTAATTCCTTTTTCGCGGTCGGTATATGGATGATGGTGTTCTCCCTGAACTACTGCAAGCCCGCCAATAAACGTGCTTATTCGGGAGTAAGCTGTGTCAATAAATAGTTTACCCTGCTTGTTAATTATTCCAAACTTATTTGAGGAAGTTTTTACTATAGCTCTGCCGTTTTGAAATTGACCGACTGCGGAAAAATTACATTCAAAAGCTTTTTGACCATTTGTATTTATGAAAAAGGGTTGCCCGCCTTTATAAACAATTGCTAATCCTTCGTTGAATGGAGTTGCATAGTCAAACTGTGGTTGGATTATAAACTTCCCGATTTCGTTAATGTATCCATAAGTTCCATTCACTCTTGCGTTCGCAAGCCCTTCAGAAAACTCACCTGCTACGAGAAAGATTGGTTCAATTGCAACTATTCCACCGGAGTCTATAAAACCGATCTTGCCGTTTTCAACTATCTGAAATAAGTGTTCACCTTGTTTAGCGTGTCCTTTCTGTACGTCATAACTTGCACTCCCATAAAATTTGGGCTGGGGATCTATTTGTTGGTCGTATCTTTTCTGTCCGTCACAACCCGGAAGACTGAGTGTCAGTATGATTATGATCAAAAGCTTCATCAAAGTCAATTTGAACCGGGAACTTTTCTCACTTTATCGAGGTCCACTGCGAAAGGTTGTGCTATGTATCCCATTTTACTAAAACTTTATTTTAAGTCCATACTCTTTCTTCATTGTCAATAATGCCTCGGCATTACCTCTGGCATCGTCTACAGGATTGTGCGTATGCACAGTCTTTCTCAAATGCTTAAAAGTTTTGAATGTGTCCTTTTCCATTCCCTTATACAAGCTGCCTAAATTTTGAGAACTGAAACCAAATGGATTTGCCCCGATGAAATGATGGAAATACCAGCAAATAAACATCCAGTCAAATCCATTGTTGTCACTGATAAAAATAGGACGGTCTTTACACGTTTCTTTAATCCATTTCTCAAAGTTCTCCATAATCTCTTTGGGGTCGGCAAAATTCATTGTTTCCTCTCTTGAATGTCCGGATACGGCAAGTGCCTCCGGAATAAATTTATCAGAGATAGGTTTGAGTTTTCCATAAAATGTTTTGTCAAGCTGCTCATCAACCAATACTGCTCCGAATGAAATCATGGAGAAATCGCCCGGGATGGGTCCGTCACTTTCGATGTCAACCATTATATATGCCATGCTCTGTTTAATCTATGAGGTTTGGTAGTTGTGAAAAACTTCAGGATTGCCGAACCAAATCTACCCTACTTATTTCACCAATCCAAGCATAGTATAATGGATGCGAGCATTCATGTGTAATTAAGATATTGTGGCTTTGAATTCCGCTTCATTTTTCTCCATCTGCTTTACATGCCGTTGTCCATGCTGTGCTAAAAAATAAATATACTCGTAAACATCTATTTTGCCTAACTGGTTTACTGTCATCGTTGTTTTGTAAAGTACCCCTTCACCGTTTTTTAACCTGTCAAGGTTGTGCAGGCAACGGTTTAGCTGTTCTTTCAATAGACTGCGTACCTCATCAGGCGGTTTTTCACCTGTTGGTATCATGTGTTCGGGTCTCATCCATCCAAAGGATTTATGAAGTCCAACTTCAGTTAGCTTGTCGTAGTGAAATATATAGTTTTGCAATTCCGTCTGCAAGTCAAGTTTATGAATGTTCTGCAAAGCTTTGTTTGTACCCTTGTCAATAAGGATAAGCAAAAAGTGATTTGTCAAACCAATGTGTTCGAGGATTTCATTGATGGTCCAACCTCCATTTTCCGGTGTGTATTTAAGCAGCTCTGCGTCCTTTTCAAACCATGAGTCAACAGTGGTAAAGGTATCAATAAGAAAGGTCTTGGTGTCCGCTATAATTGTCTGTATTTGCATTGGCGGGAAAGCTTGCGATCAACTTCGCGATTGCCGAAACAAATCTACCCTTTAGTCAGTCTCTTGTTCACCAAATGTTGGTCTACGGTGCTTTATTTGAATGTTATTTTTTCCTTTAAAGGAATAAAAAATCTAAGTGCAATATTATGACGGTTAAAGCCAGGGAAATTTTCTGTCATAGATACATAGGTATTCCTGATAAAAAAATTATACCCGTAATATAACGTCAATCGTTCACCGCCAATTCCAATTATTGGACGAACTCCAATCAAATAGGTATGCTGACTTTCAAATTTGCCAAGAAAATTAATATTCAAACCATATAAAAAAATAGTTCCGACATCGTTCCAAAGAGAAGCTGCAATACCCCCAACATTTCCGAAAGGATTGTATTCAATAGAAACAGAACCGGCAAGAAATCCGGTTCCGAAAGCGCATTGGCTTATGTAGCCGGTTGCGAAGGAATATCCTAATTCAAAAAAGGTGTTGTCAAATTGATGAACTCCTATAATTATGCCCTGGTCGGAAAATTTTTCTGTGAATGGAACTTTAAAGTATAGATTTTTCCAGATTAATGAATCGGTTCTGTGTCCGATAGAATCAACTGCTTGTCCATTACCGCTGTTTCCAAGGAGCAGAAAAAAAATTGTGAGGAAAAGTGTCGTCAAGCGTGTCATTGCATTTCTTGCATTGGTCCAAGGTTCTCAATTGCAGAAACAAATCTACTGTACTATTTCGTAAATCAAAACATAGTGTGGTGGATTGCCACAATTCATCTGTATCCTGGGTGAGACACAGATGGGGTACTAAATCTCTTTTCCTTCCTTAACCTTTATTACCGAACCTTCGGCTAAGAATACTGATTTAGGTATCTCCGATTCCAGGAACTCAAAGTCTTTTCCATAAGTGTTTCCAAAGTCTACATCAATTGCATAATCTACCGTTTTATATACTTCCCATCTCGGATGTTCTACTCCATATTCCGAGGTCTTGTTATCTTTTATTTTTGTATACCCCCAAAAATGTTCGGTGATGAATTCCTCCTCGCTGCCCTCTTCAATTTTATTTGAGTTTTTGTTCGCGGTAACTCTTATGGAATTCCACTTTTTCTTTTTCCATTTATATTCGACAATTAAGGATTCGTCTCTTATCTCCCACGAATGACTCATGGGCAATGTTTCATAGTTCTCCCCGTAAATCGTATTTGCCACGAATGTAAGCGCCGGCTTTGGCACAATTTCCTTGATGAAAACAACTCCGCGTTTCCAGGTGCCGTTGCCTTTGAAACGCACATAAAATCTCAAATTGACTTCTTCAAAATTAGTGTGAAACGGAACTTTAATTCCCTTAACTTTTGTATCGAGGAACATAAACCCGACCAGGCTCACGTAACATGTATCCTTCCAAAAATCAATTTCCGTTTTATAAGGCAAATATGGTTCAAGCAACTTTTTATCAATCGAATAGTTAGCCATGGCTAATTTTTTCCACTCGGCTTGTAAGAATGTCTTTGTCATAAGTCTAAGAAATTGGAAATTAGAAATTCGGGATGATAAGCTCCATATTGCCGAAACAAATCTACCAAACTATTCCGTGTCCTGTGCGAGAAACACAGTGTGGTATCGACACGATCTTGTGCGTCCGTGCTTATTTGTGGGCAAATCGTCCCTGGTATTTGTTATCTATGAAAACCAAATAATAATCCATGTTTAGCATGTCGTGTTTGTTTTTAATTTTTGTGATCCGGTAATATACTTCATTGTCCATTATTCGGGGATTATTCCAGTCAACCTCTATGAATTCAGGTTGAGTACGCTTAACGGAATCAAGACTTGTCCCTATGGATATATTATTTGTCCAATGAATCATTTCATTGTGATAATCCTTACAGGAAAACAGTAAGAGGAAGACAGAAAGTAAAAATATTGTTCTGAAATTCATACTTCAGTTAAACTTAAAAGTGGTTATTAGTTGCTTAAAAACATTGTACTCTTTTTGTTAGCAGCAATAAAAACACAGCACTACGGAGTTGTCACCCCGATAATTACTCCGAAATTTCCGTCCGTTTGTATCCATTTTTTTTCAGGCAGATACGTTCGTGAAACAAAACCGTCAAGATACAATGCGTTTTTACAGCCCATATCTCTGAAGTATTTTGCAAAGTCGTAAAAGCTTATTTCCTCTTTAGACATTGCAAAAACAACTTTATTGTCGGGTAGAATTCCAACGCCGTTTCGAATGTTTAAGTTGTTTGATCCCTCCTTAAAGGCAGAATGAATTTCTCCGTCAACTACTAACATTGGTCCGGATTGCGTGGCAAATTTAATTTTACCATTGTCAGAGAAGTCAGCCGTCTTGCAAATTACCGCTTGCTGGTCTGTCGTGATATAAAAAACACCATTGGGCTTTAAATAAAAGTTTCCACTGCCTGTTGAAGTATCTAAAGGTATCAGAGTTGTTTGCTCCTGAATGAAGAGTCCCTGGGGTGAGTTGTCCTGCTTAAACATGCCACCATTAGTTGCAAATACGAGCGTTTCATGTTTGTTGTCAAGCCATGTTTTTAAGTTTAGTATGCTCTTAAAGATTCTTGCACTGTCGTCCCGCCAATAGAATTTAAGGTCTTGCGATTTTGGGTCTGCTATATAACTTAAAACCTTATCGTCAACCGAAACCTGATTTGTCGCAAAGGTGATAAGTCCAACGACTGATAGTCCTAAAAGGCCAAGAATTAAAAAAAGTTTATTTCTTCTCATACTGTTTAATCATGCACTCCTGCTAAATTTATTGTCGCCAACTTCCGGATTGCCGAACAAATCTACTCTACTATTTTGCAAATCTAAACAGGGTTGCTGCCTGTGCAATCCCGGAGCAACTATGAAATGGCTAACGGCAAGATTTCTATCGCTTCTTATTCAACCAGCACATTAAGCACTTCATCCCTAAGGTTCGCAACTCCATCTAAAATAGGGCTATCAATAGAAGTCCCAATATTAATTGCTATAAAAAAGAAAACATTTTTATCAGGCAGGTATCCAAGCTCGCAACCTGCGCCGATGCCTCCGCCTGTGTGTCCGTATAATGTATGCTGCTGGTAGGGATCATCATGAATTCCTAACCCGTAGCCGTACGCATATTGGCCGGTGTCATTTTTTACGAAGGTGAGCATTTGATCCATGGTTGCGGGTAAAAGGAGTTCATTATTGAAAAGTCCTTTCAGGAATTTCACATAATCAATGGGAGTAGCAATCATCCCATCATCCCCTATCAATGAAGCCACATTCACCTGCTGCATCTGCGAACAATTCTCAATGGCTCCGTTGCTGTAACGGTCCCAATAGGAGTTTACCAGTTCAGGTTTGTTCAGATAGTTAGCGTCATCATGATAAAAGGAATGGAATAAACCGAGTGGTATAAAAATTTTATCCCTGATATATTTCGCATGGTCACCGGTGATGTGGTCACCGATGAGCGCCAGCAAGAGGTAGTTGGTGTTGGTGTACCTGTATTTGCTTCCGGGAGTAAATTGGGATGGATCGCCCTCAATATAATCGAGGTAGTCCATGCTGCTGAAAACATGGAGCGGATGCTGAACAAGGTAACTAACATACGCAGGCTTGTCATTGTATTCTGCAATGCCTGAGGTATGATTCAGCAACATGCGAACAGTAACCCGATCTGCACCGGTAACTTTTGATATCACTTCCTGCGGGAGATACGCAGTGATCTTTTCATCGAGATTGATTTTTCCTTCTTCATACAATTTCAAAATGGCTACTGCGAGGTAGGTCTTCGACACGCTTTGCGAGTATTGAAGATGGCAGGGCTGCATGGGAGTTTCAGTTTCGATTTTCGAAAACCCTGATGCGCCCGCCCAGTATCCTTCGCTGGAATAAATGGCGATGCTCACACCCGGCAGGCCCTGCTTCGTGTACTTATCCATGAGGTTTTGAAGGGCAGTCGCTTTTGAATGTTGTGTGTTGATGGCTTCATCCAATGTGCAAGTGGTTCCTGCTATGTCCCATGCTTCCTTGCTGCAGGAAGAGGCAATAAAAAGTACGAGAGCGATTAAATAGTATTTCATGATGGATGATTGAAGGTTGTTTTATTTGAAATGAATCCTGGTACCTACCTGGAAAAGAGAATAGAAATTCAACGGAATGGTAGTGTCATAAAACACAGCGGGAATCACCTGGTAGGTGATAAATGGCGATGCATAAGTGTTCGTGCTGTAATCGTTATAGCCAATGGAAATGCCAAGCGGAACCAGCAACTGCGACTTTCCACCTGCATCCGGCACCCATTTTCCATTTTCAAAAACGTAAGCATCTACCGGGTGAAAAGCCCGCAACCACCCGACACCGGCTTTCACCTCGGTATAGAAATGTTTGAAAACTGTTGGGCGATAGACTGTTTGCGTGTAGGTGAAAAACCCATTACCGGCTTCCTTGTTTAAATAATACCCGGCATGAACCTGCTGCGCCCAACTTTGCTTGCCGTTGAAGCTCACTTCTGTCCCGATGGAAATTCCTACATGAGAGAAATTGCTGCCCAAATCATGAAAGGGTAAAGCGAAGTTTTGAAACTGTAGGGTAACAATGAGCGGAAAATTGCGGTAAACTTTAATGGGTTGTTCAGAAGCCTGTGCGTGACTAACTGACGGAGACCATATTATTAAAGAAGAAACAAGGAATACTTTTTTCATTGACACTAAAATTTTGTGATGCAAAAATGCAGTGGTGGGAATGATTAAAACAAGAGCTAAGTCACAATTTTCGGCGAAGTGTAGCAGAGTTTCCGCCGACATGCAGCAATTACTTCTGATGAAACCAGCTTTTAAAGGCAGGCGCTCTCAACCTGCTCACAGGGATGGAATCGGGAAGCCGGTCTAATGAGTTTACGAGCACGTTGATCTTGCCATTTTCAGCCCGGTCAAACCCTGTGACAAGCTGGCGGTGGACAATGTATTGCCGGTTCAAGCGGAAGAACATTTCGGCGGGTAGCTTCTTTTCTACCGCATCGAGCGACTCATCGAGGTAATAGTTTTTTGGTTCAGTAGTAGTGAGCACGGCATACTCTTTTTCAATAGTAAAGCCGGCAATCTGTGAAAAGGAAACGGAGATATTTTTCTTCCCGAATTTAACGAGGTACCCTCCTGCCCTCACCAATTGCTCATTCTTTCGGGTCTCTTCGGAGTTCTGCCACTCCATGTAATAATGCAATCCAATGTATATACCGTTCAAAACAAAAAACCAAATGGAGATGATGACCATATCCACCGTGAAAAAAGAAATGGGAATAGGGTGATCGGTAAACAGCCAATTCATAATCATCGTTTGAACAATGATGACCGCTCCGCCTGCTATGGAGGTAATGGGAATTTGAATGAGAATTCGTTTTGAAGCATTACGGCGATAGGGATAGACACGATCGAGGTAGAGGATAATAGCCCTGAAGCAAAGCCAGCCAACATATCCCTGCTGCGTATCAACCAGGAATGTAAAGACAAGGCGCCAGTTTAAGTGAATGTTGGTATAGGTGAGATGATAATTAATTGCCGCAATAACAGGAATGAGGATGAGGAACAGCCGGACATCAATGTAGTGATATGGTCTCGATTTGTTCAAGTGAATGTGAATGCTGAAAAATACTCAGTCCCGGAGATATGGAACTTCATGTGACTCCTCCTTTTTCATTAATTGTAAATTTTATAAAGCCCATACAGTGAACTGCATATTCCTAAAAAAAAGATAGCAGTTAATTGAATTGTAGTTCCTGACTTATTTGATTTCCTTTGCCTGTATAATCGGAATGTCCAAATAGTTATAAGTCCATAGTAAACAGTTGCTACAATTAGTCCGAGTAAAAAGATAGTGTCTGCCATTTCTCCACCACCGTTTTGTGAAACATCCCGTGTATATTTTATCCAGGTCCACAGCCCAAATACTCCTAAAAAAAAGAAATATAACAGGAAAGTGAGTGTTAATTTCTTTAGTCGCTCTATCATTCCATTCGTAATTTAAATACCCGAATCCTAAGTTTGAATGGATGTCGCTAAACGAGATTGCAGCTTTGCTTTTGCAGCTTCCCATTCATCATCCAGAATGCTGAAATAGGCGGAACTTCTGTATGTGCCATCATCTTTAAGCATGTGCTGGCGGATTATTCCCTCATATACTCCACCGATTTTTTCGATAGCTTTCCATGAACGCAAATTGTTATGTTGCGTTTTTAATTGCACTCGCTTTGCTTTTAAAGTTTCAAAGCAAAAAGTGAGTAGCGCTAACTTGCAATCAAAATTTACGGCAGTTCCCCAATACTGAGGCATTAGCCAGGTTCCGCCGATCTCTAACCTTTTGTCATAAGGAACTATATCGAGTAATCGCGTTGAGCCAATTATTTTTTGTGTGGGCTTATGAAAAACTACAAAAGGATATTCCTTGCCTTTTTCCCGGAGGGCCAACGTGTCAGTGTAAATTTTAATGAACCTTTCCTGCACAGACCAGTCGCCGGTATAAAATTCCCAGATCCTTTTGTCAGAAGCGGCTGCAAATAATTCGTCAAAATGCTTTTCTTCTAAAGGAAGCAAATCAACTATTTGCCCGGTCAGGATGGTGGGATGTTCTATCCAGGGTTTTTGCATGTTAAGATGATATTTATCCCTATAAAGTTTGAAGTTTGCACTGCCGTCAACGAGTCACCCACTCCGTACTGTTGAAGAAACAAATCTAATCTACTATTTCGTAAATCCTAACATGACTAAGTAATCGCCTCAATTCATTTATCTCCTCATCCCAAAAAAATCTCCGATAGAATCGGGCAAGGTCGGAAAAAGCGGATGAAATGTGAGATCAAATAATTTAAATCCATCTCCTTACTTGTTCACAATACCTGCTATACTCCTCACCAAAATCCTTTCTCAAGCGAGGTTCTTCACGGAGCAATATGAATATATTGAAAGTTATAAAGACAACCAATAAATAAATCAATAAAGAGTCTGATTGAAAAAAGATAGCTTCTCCAATTAATATTAGCATTACACCAACATACATTGGATTTCGCGAAAACCTGTAAAGTCCGGTTATAACTAATTTCCTTGTCGGGTCAGCCGGGGACAGTGTTCCTCGTCCCTTCACTGCGAAACTTATGATGCAACTTAACATGATTATTAAGCCCACGACAAATACCATTGCTCCGGAATAATGGTAAAATTGGAACCGTTGAACAAATATGCCATTCGCTTTTTCTCGCAGAAGCCAGAAGGGTATCAGTCCTGCTACTAAACCGGGCTGTAAAATTGTGAAAATAAGATTTCGCAGGAGTAATGATAACATGGTTAAAGTTTTTATACTTCTAATAACTTGACGTGAGTTCGGATTAGAAATGTTAACTCAACCATCCTTTCTTTAAGAAGTTGAAGAAAAAATAAAATTAGTACTGCATCATATAATTCAAACTTAAAATCGGGGTAAAATCTAACAGCTACGCGCAAATGAAACCTTATTACCTTAGTAGAAAGCTCCGATGAGTATAAATCAAAACCTTATTACCTTATCATAAGCAGTCATAGCAAAAATAAGGTGATAAGGTTGAGAGTGGAACTGGCATTGGCGTTTCTACTAAGGTTTAAAAAATTAATCCCGAACTCACGTTAAATTATAATTTGCAGCGTAACGATGGCCTGAAACATTGCTGAAAACGTCCAGCGATTAAAGAAGCTTAACTTTAGTGTTGCGTGTTCATTCCTTCTTTCGCAGCGCTAACTTCTTATAGCTTAACTTCTTTAAGTGTCTTACGATTACCCATTATCATTACGGCTTTTATTTTAGGAATGTCAATCCCCTTCATTATTGTCAAATGATATGTCAACCCAAAACAGCAGTCGCAAAAGCACCATGTTCCATAGCCGGTATAAATGAGGTTTAAAGTTGCAGTGCTGTCCACCGAAATATCACATAAAAATGAGTAGCAACAATTTTCAAAAATATTGAAATCAATTGTCAATGTGGTGTCTGTGGTTGTAATAGAATTAATATGGTTTTCTATTTCGCCGCCGTATTCTGTAACTTCTTTTTGACAGTCAGATTTAATAACCTTGTCAAAATAAACTCCATAATTTTTTGCTCCTTGTTGGTTTTGTGTCCATGGCAAAACTGTTGTCCCGATCAAAATAGGTCTTCCCCTGCCGGTCTCAAAGATTATAGTGTCGATTGCATAAGTTAATGTGTCGTCACTCCAGTCCTTGTCAGCTTTGATAAAAACAGTATCCTGGTATTTCGTTAAATCATTTTTCTCCTGTCCATACGTGTTAGTGGAAAGCAATGTA
>Ga0134121_10003963_pt1 | contig 12172 bp, 9 predicted proteins | sample KB301_FD_96463 | JGI IMG/M metagenome (GOLD analysis project Ga0134121, IMG submission 96463) | Terrestrial soil microbial communities without Nitrogen fertilizer from Kellogg Biological Station, Michigan, USA - KB3-0-1 | ecosystem: Environmental > Terrestrial > Soil > Unclassified ...
ATCGGCTCCTGGATCGTGAAGGCGCTCACCGAGCGTGGCGACACAGCCGTGGTTTTCGATCGCAGCGCAGACTCGCGTCGACTCAGCGCAATTATGCACAACGACGATCTCGCGCGAGTACGTTTCATCACCGGCGATATCACGGATGGCGCGGCAGTTTTATCTGCGTTGAGTGAATCGGAAGCGACGCGCGTGATCCATCTGGCTGGACTGCAAGTGCCAACATGCAAAGCCGATCCGGTTACCGGCGCACTCGTGAACGTCGCCGGTACACTCAACGTTTTCGAAGCTGTGCGAAAGATCGGGATCACCGGAATCGTTTACGCGAGTTCGGCAGCAGTCTACGGAATGAACGACGATGACAACGCACTCGATGAAACTGCTATCTGCGAGCCCACAACGCACTACGGCGTCTTCAAACGTGCGAATGAAGGCAACGCGCGTGTTTACTTTCTCGATCACGGTATCAATAGCGTCGGTTTGCGCCCACTGACTGTCTACGGCGTCAATCGCGACACCGGCCTCACGAGCGATCCAACAAAGGCCATGAAATCCGCCGTGCTCGGCCGTCCGTTTCATATTCGCTTCGGCGGAGCGACGGATTTTCAGTACGTCGCCGACACGGCAGCTACTTTTATTGCGTGCGCTGACAACACACTCGAGGGTGCACACGTCTTCAACCTGCATGGCGAAACCGTGACCGTCGAACGTATCGCCAAATTCATCAACACATCTGCAAACGGCGACTTGATCACATTCGGTGGTCCACCGATTCCGATCGCCGCCGCAATGGACGACTCAGCAATCAGACGTCTCATCAACCATCTGCCTTCGACGCCCCTCGAGATCGGCATGCGCGAAACGATGGACCGCTTCGCTGCCCTGCGCGATACAGACCGGCTCGACACGAGCGATTTAACGTCATGAAACCAGTACCGGGTCACATGATGAAGGCGAGCGTCTTGTGCGACGTGCATCGTCTCGAAGTGCGCGACATCCCACGCCCGACGATCTCACCCTACGAAGTGTTGATTCGCGTTGCGGCAGTCGGACTGTGCGGCACCGACGTACACATCTTCGCTGGTCACGCAAACTACAACACAAATGACTACGGCCAACCGATCCCGCTCGCCTTGCAGCCGCAGATTCTCGGACACGAGATCACCGGCGTCATCGAGGAAATCGGAAGTGCGGTGAGCGATCTGCGTGAAGGCGACCGCGTCGTCATCGATCAGGGCTTGAATTGCATCAGCCGGCGTCGCGAAGTGCTTTGTGAATATTGCCGCACAGAGAACAGTCACCAGTGTGAGTTCTATCGCGAGCATGGCATCACCGGTCTGCCCGGTGGTCTCGCCGAGTTTATCGCGGTGCCGGCGGTGAACGCGATCAAGATCACTGCGCCGCTCGAAGCCTCGACGGCAGCGCTCGTCGAGCCGCTTGGTTGCATCATTCACTCGTCTAACCTGGTTGCGAAGGCGCGTCAAAGCGAGCAGCGTCGCGTGCGGAGCGTGTTAATATGCGGCGCTGGACCGGCAGGACTATTGTTCACTCAGTATCTGCGCAACGTGCTACGTTACGAAGGCTTGCTCTTCGTCAGCGATCCGAATGAGCGGAAGCGACAGCTCGCGAAGACGCTCGGCGCTGACGAAGCGATCGATCCGGCCGGTGCAGATCTGGTCGAGGTGGTACACGAACACACGGGCGGGAAGGGTGTTGAATATTTGATCGAGGCGTCGGGATCGGGCGAGGTCTTTCGTTCGATGCCTGGATTGATCTGCAAGCAGGCGGTAGTTCTGTTGTATGGACACGGTCACGCAGGCACGGATCTCAGCGTGTTGAGCAGCATACTATTCAAGGAGCCGGTGCTCGTGAGTTCTGTCGGCGCTTCCGGCGGGTTCGAGAGTGATGGGCGTCCGGCAGTCTACAGCCGTGCGTTGAATTTGATCGAGCAAAAGCGCATCGACATCGCACCGCTGATCACACATCGCTACACGTCGTTCGCCGATGTCGAGACGGCGCTTTCGACTGACATTCACAACGAGGATTACGTAAAGGGAGTTGTGGTGCTTTGAAGGTTTCGCTATTCGTCACATGCCTTGTCGATCAAATGTGGACCAGCATCGGCGTGAGCAGTGTCGAGGTGCTGCGACGTGTCGGGTGTGAGGTTGAGTTTGATAAGCGGCAGACCTGCTGTGCGCAGCCGGCTTTCAATACTGGCTATCTCGATGAAGCGCGGCTAGTGGCGAGGCGGTTTATCAGCATTTTCGAAGAAAGCAAAGCCGATGCGATCGTCAGTCCTTCCGGGTCGTGCACGGCGATGGTCCATCACTATACGCAACTGTTTGCCGGTGACTCCAAATGGCTGCCACGGGCGCAGGCGATTGCCTCGAAGACGCACGAGCTAAGCTCATTTCTGGTGCGCGTCCTGAAGAAAGAAGACGTCGGCGCCTCGTGGAATGGAAGACTGACGTGGCACGACGCATGTCATGGCTTGCGCGATCTGAATATCAAATCAGAGCCGCGAACGTTGATTCGCAACGTGCGCGGTGCTGAATTCGTCGAGCTCGAACATGCGGATTCGTGTTGTGGTTTCGGTGGGACTTTCTCGGTGAAGTATCCGGAGATCTCCGTGGCAATCCTGGACCAGAAGATCGATGCGATCGAGCGCGCGGGTGTGCAGGCTGTAGTTTCGGGTGATGCGAGTTGTTTGATGCAGATCGGCGGCAGGCTCTCGCGTAAAGGATCGAAAGTGCGGGTCATGCACCTCGCGGAATTGTTAAATGAATCATCTCAGCAGTGAGACATTCAAAGAGAATGCGAAGGCGGCGCTCGCGGACGTGCAGCTTCGTGGCGCGTTGAAGAATGCCACGTCGCTGTTTGGTGAACGCCGCAAAGAGGCGGCCGCGAGTCTGCCGAATTGGGAGGATCTGCGCAGCCAGGCGCGCGCAATCAAAGATGAAGTGTTGTTACACCTCGACCGGTATCTCGAAGAGTTTGTGCGAAATGCGGAGAGCCGTGGCGCCACCGTCCACTGGGCGCGCGACGCTGCCGAAGCAAACACAATCATCTGCGGACTAGCGATAGAGCGCGCGGCGCGCATCGTCGTCAAGAGCAAGAGCATGACGACCGAAGAGACGCATCTCAACGACGCTCTCGAAGCCGCCGGCATGCAGGTGGTCGAAACGGATCTCGGCGAGTACATCATTCAACTCGCCGACGAACCACCATCACACATCATCGCGCCCGCGATTCACAAAACCCGTCAACAGATCGGCCAGCTCTTCACCGCAGAGCTCGGCATGCCGCCGACCGATAACGTGGATCAAATGACGAGCACCGCGCGCGCGAAGCTGCGCGATCGTTTCGCCGCCGCCGACGTTGGCATCAGCGGCGTAAACTTCGCGATTGCTGAAACCGGCACGATCGTGATCGTCGAGAACGAAGGCAACATTCGTTTGACGACGAGCTTGCCGCGCCTGCACATCGCGATGATGGGTATCGAAAAGGTGATACCGCGTTTTGCTGATCTCGATGTGTTTCTCAAGCTGCTGCCTCGCTCTGGTACAGGACAAAGACTGACGACATACCAATCGTTCATCACCGGAACGAAGCGCGCGTCGACTGACGAAGGGCCGGAAGAAGTGCACATCGTGTTGCTTGATAACGGCCGCTCGCGAATGCTGGCCCATCCGGTGACGCGGCAGTCGCTGGCTTGTATTCGCTGCGGCGCGTGTTTGAATGCGTGTCCGGTATACCAGCAGGTTGGTGGGCATGCATACGGGTCTGTATATCCGGGTCCGATCGGCGCGGTAATCACGCCGCAGTTGATGGGAATCCAAAAGGCGGCACAACTGCCTTACGCATCGAGCTTGTGTGGCGCGTGTCGTGAAGTTTGTCCGGTGAAGATCGACATTCCGCGATTGTTGTTACATCTTCGCGGCGAGATCAGCCCGCGCAAAGGCAGCGTCGCTGAGCGCCTTGCGTTCAAGATGTGGGCTCGCGTCATGACCAGCCCGTCGTTATACAAGCTGAGTTCTGTCGCCGGTCGTATGCTCCAGCGAGTGATGCCAATCTCACGTGCGTGGACGAATGGCCGCGACCTGCGTTCGGTCGAGTCGAAGAGTTTTCACGATCTCTGGTCCAATGAATAACTCCGCACGCGAATCAATCCTCGGCTCCATCCGCACGCACCTCGCTGCGAGTCCGGCCATGGATGTTAAGGAACGTCAGGCTCCTTCTGAAATTCCGGTATCTAATTCAGATCCGATAAATCGGTTCAAAGAATCCGTCGAATCCGTGGCTGCCCACTGCATCGTAACCACGGATGTGACGGATTCTTTAAACCAGATCATCACGGATCTGAAAGCGGAACGCATAGCGCACTCGGATAATCCACCGAATGCACACGACATCTTCCATTTCGACGTCGGGATCTCAACGGTACAGGCAGCCATCGCCGAAACCGGCACGCTCGTTCTCGATAGTGCCTGCGAACGCCATCGACTCGTGTCACTGGTTCCACCAGTACACATCGCCATCGTCAATGCTTCAGCAATCGTTGAAACACTCGGCGACGCTTTGACGCTGCTACAGAAAAAGGAGATCAGCCCAGCAATCACATTCATCACCGGCCCATCGCGCACGGCCGACATCGAGTTAACACTGGCCATCGGTGTACATGGTCCACAGCAGTTGTACGTCATCGTTGACGAATCAAAGTAAATGCAAATCATTTCTTTCGCCACAATGGAGACGAAGTGGAGCGTGCCGCGCCTGGGCATGATTCTGGAAGTGGATGGTCACGACACTGGCTATCGTCTCGATTGCGAGAAGCTGTTTTCTGAAGCGGAGCGACCGTCGAATCCGCTCGCATGGTTTGACATGGATGGCCCATGGTTCCAGACAGCACGTGCAACACACGACACGCTGATTGCAGACAAGCAGGCGTTCAATGAAGCGGCTGACAAAGGCTGGCTGGTCCCGAGTAGCGATGCTTACTGGTTTGCGCCCGTGCCACGTCCAGGCAAGATCATCTGTATCGGACTCAACTACCGCGATCACGCAGCCGAGAGCGGGATGCCGATTCCCGAAAAGCCAGTCGTGTTCTCGAAATTCTCAACCGCTGTGATCGCGCCCGGCGAGCCCGTGGTCCTGCCGTCGACGAGTCAGCAAGTGGACTACGAAGCAGAGCTGGCGGTCGTGATTGGCCGGCGCGCGAAGCACGTTAAAGCGGATCGCGCTTACGATTACGTGCTTGGCTACACGGCTTTCAACGACGTAAGTGCGCGCGATTTCCAGTTTGCCGACGGGCAGTGGCAGCGTGGAAAATCGTGCGACACGTTTGCGCCGATGGGCCAGACGATCGTCACCACCGATGCGATCCCCGATCCGCACAAACTCTCGATCAAGCTCGTGCTCAATGGCCAGACGATGCAGGACTCAAACACGGATCAACTCATCTTTGGTATCCCAAAGTTGATCGAGTTTCTAACGGAGTCGATCACGCTCGAGCCGGGAGACGTGATCGCAACGGGCACGCCTCCGGGCGTCGGCTTCGCACGCAACCCGCCGGTGTTTCTGAAGCCCGGCGATCAGATGGAAGTACTGATCGAAGGCATGGGCGGTCTCGGGAATCCCGTAGTTAGTGAGGAAAACTCTTAACAGGAAAACATCATGCGCAAATTACTTCTGCTATTGCTCGTTCTGACTTTCGCGATCGCGTGCACGCCGAAAGGTGGTCCATCCACAAACAACGCGAAGAAGAAACTCACCATTGCTGTCATTCCGAAAGGCACGACGCACGAGTTCTGGAAGAGCATCCACGCCGGCAGCAACAAAGCCGCGAGTGAGCTGACCGCGCAAGGCACCGAAGTCGAAGTGATCTGGAAAGGTCCATTGCGTGAAGACGATCGCGAGCAGCAGATACAGGTGGTGGAGGGGTTCGCGGCGCAGGGCGTGAGCGGCATCGTACTCGCGCCGCTCGACAATCGCGCGCTCGTACGGCCCGTCGCCGATGCGGATCGTGCAGGCGTGCCGACGGTGATCATCGATTCGGGTTTGGAGTCGGATGAGTTTGTGAGCTTCGTCGCCACCGACAACCGCAAGGGCGGAACGCTCGCCGCGGATCGGATGGGCCAACTTCTGAACGGCAAAGGCAAGGTGCTCGTGCTGCGTTACGCGGAAGGCTCGGCGAGCACGACGGAGCGTGAAGAAGGTTTCATTACACAACTCAAAGCGAAGTTTCCGGAGATTGAGATCGTGTCGATGGATCAGTACGCGGGCGCGACACGCGATACGGCCAAGCGCGCGTCAGAGAATTTGTTGAATCGTTTTGGTGACGTGGTGCAGGGGATCTTCACGCCGAATGAGTCGTCGACCGCGGGGATGTTGCTGGCGCTTCAGGACATCGGCAAAGCGGGGAAGGTTTCGTTTGTCGGCTTTGATTCGAGCCAGACTTTTATCGATGCGATCAACGCTAACCAGCTACACGGCATCGTCGTCCAGAATCCATTCAACATGGGTTACCTGGGCGTGCGCACGATGGTTGATAGTTTATTGGGCAAACCGGTCGAGAAAAAGATCGACACGGGCGTGATGCTCGTGACGAAAGAGAATCTGCAATCACCGGAAGTAAACGCGTTGCTCCATCCGCCACTGGACCAGTATCTAAAATAAAAATCCGGCTTTTTAATCCGTGTAATCCGTGGCTAACTCTTCGCCGAATGGTTGATCTCAAACAGAATCTGAACCGCCTCGGGCCGGTGTTCGGACTGCTGCTCGTGATCGGCGTCTTCTCGTTATTAGTCGATACACCGGGCAGACTTCTCTCACCAAACAATCTTCGCATCGTCCTCTCGCAAACAGTCATCGTCGCGATTGGCGCGATTGGCATGACGCTGATCATCATCAGTGGCGGTATCGATCTCGCGGTCGGTTCGACGATCGCTTTGACCGGCGTCGTCACCGCGCTCGCGATCAACGCAGGCTTTCCGCCGTCAATTGCTTTGTTGAGCGGAATTTTAGTTGGCGGGTTCGTTGGTGTGATCAATGGACTCGTGATCACGCGCTTGAAAGTCGTGCCGTTCATCGCGACGCTCGGGATGCTCGGCGTGGCGCGTGGCGTTGCGAAGTGGCTGGCGAATCAACAGACGGTCAACATGCCGGGCACGTGGTTGAACGAGCTGTTGGTGATGTTTCCGAAACCATCATGGCTGCTCGTCGCGCCGGGTGTGTGGATCGCAATCATTCTAGCGGTTTGTGCGGCGATTGTTCTGCGTAACACGGTGTTTGGGCGACGTGTGTTTGCGCTCGGCTCGAACGAAGCCGCGGCGCGCGCGTGTGGTATCGCGACTGACAGGTTAAAGATTTGGATTTATGGAATTGCGGGGTTGTTGTTTGGACTTGCCGGTGTGATGCAGATGTCGCGTTTGCGACAAGGCGATCCGACAGTGGCTGCGGGATCTGAGTTGGACATCATCGCTGCGGTAGTGATTGGCGGCGGGAGTTTGAGTGGTGGCGAGGGAAGCATTTGGGGATCGATGATTGGAGCGCTGATCATGGCGTTCCTGCGCAACGGCTGCCAGCAGGTTGGTTGGCCCAACTACATTCAGGAGATCATTATCGGGGCGATCATTGTCGTCGCAGTGGCGATCGATCGTTGGAGATCAAGAAGTTAGCCACAAAAAGGCACAAAAAGCACAAAAAGGAGCTTGTTAATGATTGGAAGGTTGATAGCGGTGATCGTGGTTTTGGTTTGCGCGGGATTCACGTTGGGACAGACACCGAACCCTGATTGTGGTGAGATGAAGACGCGGTTGGACCGTGCCGAGGCGAGGTTGAAAGACTGGCCGGCACTCGGCCGTTACAGCGAGGAGAATCTTAAGACTGTTCCGGCGTCGATGGACGGCCCGCGACGCGTTGTTTTCATGGGCGATTCGATCACCGATTCCTGGGACGATCCTAAATACGGTGGCTTCTTTCCCGGCAAGTCTTACATCAATCGCGGTATCAGTGGGCAAACAACACCGCAGATGCTTATCCGTTTTCGCGCCGACGTGATTGCGCTCAAGCCGAAAGTCGTCGTGATACTCGCCGGCACAAACGATCTCGCGGGCAACACTGGTCCAACTACTCTTCCGGCGATCGAAGATAACCTCATCTCGATGGCAGAGCTCGCCACCGCGAACGGCATCCGTGTCGTTTTCGCTTCAGTGCTTCCGGTCAGTGATTACGAGATGCGTGATGGTAAGCCAATCGTGCAGACCGTACGCCGTCCTCCCGCGCAGATCCTCGAGCTTAACAAGTGGTTGAAAGAGTACGCCGCAGCACATCATCACACCTATCTCGATTACTTCTCCGCAATGGTTGACGACAAAGGCTTCTTGAAAAACGAGCTGAGTGACGACGGCCTTCATCCCAACGCGCAAGGCTATGTCGTGATGGCTCCTCTCGCCGAAGCCGCGATCACGGCGAGTTTGAAACGCGGATTTCGCAGATGAAAAACAAGAAAAATCTTGACAGCCAGAATTCAGAAGAGTATATGTTCCGCGTTTAGACAAATTCGTTCGTCCCAGTTACCCAAATAAACTCGAATAAAACAGGCCCATCCTTTAGCCTGTAAATAGTTCGTCTAATTAGTCTTAATAAAGAACAATATCGCCCATGCGCAAGATCAACCCGCACGATTTCAAGGTCGCCCGGCGCGGTACCAGCCGCGAGATCAACCGGCAGATCGCCCTTAACCTCATTCGCGCGCACCAGCCCGTCTCGCGCGCTGACCTCGCCCGGCTGATGAGCGTCCGGCGCGGTGTTGCCAGTCTGCTGGTAAGCGAGCTGTTGAGCGAAAATCTGATCTTCGAGGGCGCGCTCGGTGAGTCAGTCGGCCGCGGTCGCCGTCCGACATTCCTTTACATCGACTCGCGCGAGCGCTGCGTTGTCGGCGTCGATATTCGCGCGTCGCGCACTTATATCCTTGTCACCGATCTCGTTGGCCGGCAGCTTGGCGCGGTCAGCAGTTTTCAAACCAATCGCGATGTTGATGTCCTGATTCAGGAGCTCGCCCGTCGCATCAAGCAAATACTTACCGATTACAACGCGTGTGAAGGTGTCGGTGTGTCGGTCCCGGGAATGGTTGAGCCGACGAAGGGGCGGGTGGTCCATGCGCCGACACTCGCCTGGCATGACGTCAACTTGCGCGATCCGCTGGCCGCGGCGTTGGGCATTCCCGTCCAAATCGAGAACTCCGGTAAAGCGTGCGCCCTCGCCCAACTATGGGCCACGCGCAGCGACGTTGTTGCTTCGGGAAACTCGGTTTTCGTGAGCGTCTCGGACGGCGTCGGTGTCGGCATCGTCGTGAATGGTGAGGTGCTGCGTGGCCGTCACAACACCGCCGGTGAGTTTGGTCACGTGCCGTTGAGCATCGATGGCCCAAAGTGCTCATGCGGCGCGACGGGTTGCTGGGAAGCTTATGTTTCCAACCTGGCGACTCTCTCCCGCTACTTCGGACGCGACTTGTCTGATCCGCGACCGCGTGATTCCGAGGAAGCGAGCTTCAGTGTCGAAGATTTGATCGCGCGTGCGCGGGCCGGCGAAGCGAAAGCACTTGCCGCACTCAATTCGACAGCACGTTACCTCGGCCTCGGCCTTGCTTCGATCGTCAACGCACTCGATCCCGCGCGCATTTACATCGGCGGCGAGATCACGACTGGGTGGAGCTTGATCGAGCCGATCGTGCGTAGTGCGCTACGTGAGCGCACGTTAACTGAGTTTGGCGGCGCGACTGAGATGCACGTCGTGCCGGCGGAAGATCACCCGCGCCTGCGCGGCGCAGTTGCGCTTGTGGCCGCACCAGCCTTCGCGGCTCCGATGGTTGCTTAAAAAATCCGTTTGGCGAAGCCACTGTGTAAATCCGTGGCCCAACTCTTCCCTGGAGGTCAAGATCGATGCGAGGCTCTAAACAAACCGTGTGGGTACTGTTTCTCATTCTCATCGTTTTTCAATCCACGTTCGCCCAAACCGTTGTCGGTCGCATATCCGGCACGGTGCAGGACGCGAATGGCGCCGGCGTTCCCAACGCAACGATCAAAGTCATAAACAGCGCGAACAATTCGGAACGCACGGTGACGAGCGATGAGAACGGCTTCTACACGATCACGAATCTGCCCGTCGCGGTCTACACGATCGAAGCGGAGGCGAAAGGCTACAAGAAAGCCCTTGTCTCGGGTCAGAGCGTCACGGCGGATGCGCGACTCACGGTCGACATGAAACTCGAAGTCGGTGAAGTTTCGGAGACTGTCGAGATTGTCGGCGCGGCTGGTGAAACGGTCAACACAACCTCCGGCGAAGTCTCGCGCGTGATCGATCAGCAGCAGGTGCAGAACCTCGCATTGAACGGTCGCAACTACATTCAATTGCTTTCGTTCGTGCCCGGCGTCGCATTGCTCAACGACGATCAGCTCGAGTTGACGACGAGTCTGGCGACTAACAACCAGTCGATCAACGGCAATCGCGGGCAAACGAACAACGTCACGATCGACGGCGGCTTCAACTTGCAGTCGGGCAGCAACGCGAGCCAGATCAACAACCTCGGCATCGACTACATTCAGGAAGTTAAGATCCAGACTTCAAACTTCTCAGCCGAATACGGTCGCAACTCCGGCGCGCAAGTGAGTCTCGTCACGCGCAGCGGCGGCAACGATTTTCACGGCAGCGCCTTCGAGTTTTTAAGAAATGACAAACTCGACGCACGCTCTTTCTTCGCGCCCGTCCGGCCAACACTGCGCTTCAACAACTTCGGTTACAGCATCGGTGGGCCAATCGTCAAAGACAAACTGTTTTTCTTCGGCGGTCAGGAATGGAAATACATCCGCCGTCTCTCGGCCGCGCAACGCCGCACCGTTCCGTCGCTCGCTGAGTTGGACGGTAACTTCTCTTTCCGCTTGCGTGGACCAGACGGCGCCGTGGGCACTGCTGATGACGGCGTGTTGCGCGATCCGAACAATGCGGCGAACACCTGCGTTGCCCCTGTGGTAAATGCTCAGGGGGTCGTTACCACGCCGGCGAATCGCACGGGCTGCTTCGGCGGCAACAACGTCGCTCTGCGTAACATCATCCCAGCGGCTCGCATCACCGCTGACGGCCTTGCCATCGCGAACGTTTATCGCACCGCCGTTGGCCTCGCTACTGCATATACAAACGCACCCGTAGGCAACAACATCACGTTCCAGCAACCAAACCCGCTCGACTATCGCGAAGACCTGATCCGCGTCGACTATCGCATCAACTCGAAGCACACGCTTTACGGTCGTTACATTCACGACAAGAACGTTTTGATCGATCCGTTCGGCACGTTCATCACCACTCAGGTGCCGACGATTCCCAGCCTGCGCATGCGTCCGGGAACTTCGATCCAACTCTCGCACTCGTGGATGATCAGCCCTACCTTTATTAACGAAGCAAAGGCAACGGGCGCGTGGGTGGCCCAACGAATTCCACCGGACGGTGATCTCTGGGAGCGCGAGACTTATGGCTTCCAGTTCCAGCAACTGTTCCTCAACGGCGGCCGATTCGAGAACTCGATTCCGGACACGACGATCAATGGCTTCGCCAGCTTCTTCGGCGCGGCACGTTCCCTCGTGTCTCCCACAACTGACATAAACGCGAGCGATACGATCACGCTCGTGCGCGGCAATCACACGCTCAAGACCGGCCTGAGCGTCACGCGCAATCGCATCGATCAAAACGCGCGCACGACATACGCCGGCCAGGTCGATTTCAACACCGGCGGCAACACGCGCACTTCAAACAACTCTTTCGCCGATGCGCTGCTCGGAAATTTCAGAACTTACAGCGAACAAGCCCTCGATCCGCTGGGCTTTTTCCGTTTCACGCAGACGGAAGCGTTTGTCGCGGACAGTTGGAAAGTGAATCGCAAGCTGAGTCTCGAGCTCGGCATGCTTTACCAGTTTGGCCAGCCGATCTACACGCAGGCCAACAATATGGCCAACTTCGATCCGTCGCTTTACGATCCGGCGCAGGCAGTCACGATTCTCGCGAACGGAAACATCGACCCGACTCGCGGCGGCAATCGTTTCAACGGCCTCGTACGCGCTGGTGACGGTGTGCCTTCGGAAGAGCTCGGACGCGTGCCCGGCGGCGACAGTGCTGACGTTCG
>Ga0134121_10003965_pt1 | contig 12163 bp, 9 predicted proteins | sample KB301_FD_96463 | JGI IMG/M metagenome (GOLD analysis project Ga0134121, IMG submission 96463) | Terrestrial soil microbial communities without Nitrogen fertilizer from Kellogg Biological Station, Michigan, USA - KB3-0-1 | ecosystem: Environmental > Terrestrial > Soil > Unclassified ...
GGACTCCGACGGGCACCGTCGCAACCACGGTATTGGTCGCCGTGTCTGCCACCGAGACCGTGTTGCTACTGGCATTCGCGACGTACAGGAACGCGTTGTCGGGTGTCAGGGCCACGCTGGCAGGATTGCTCCCCACCGGAATGGTGGCTGTGACCGTGTTGGTCGCCGTATCGATCACGGAAACGCTGGTGCTGTTTTCATTGGCCACGTACGCGTTGACCTGTGCCTGCACCGTATCGGCCTGGGACGCGGACGCAGTACTCATATTGGAGGAGCAGGCGCCGGAACCGAGTGCCGTCACTAGCAATGCCAGTGCCGACATCCGGAAATTTACAGTAAACACCCTTCTCGCCACGTTGTTTCTGCTCATTCGATGACTTTCCTTGCTTGATGAGATTCCCGGGCTTGATAGCTGTCAATATGCGATGCGCTGCGCCATGCAACGCACGGAGCGCGGCAGCCCGCGACCTGCCGCGCTCTTGCGCCTCCCAGAATAGATGACGACGACCTTCGCTGAATGCGTCCCCAACGTCCAGAATGCTCAATCACGCTATCATGCGAAGAGTCGTTGCGAAAGTGCCCATTGGTCGATTGTTGACGAATCGAGGTAGCGATGGGGTATCGACACAGCAGATCTGCAGATCTTGCGTCGGATGACTTCGATCTACGCTGCGGATGACTGCGCTCTCGACCCGAGGATTTCGCACCGGGGTTAGATCGGCGTGAATTGGTGTGACTGATGATCCGGTACAAGCGTTAGATCAGCGTAAACCGGTGTGACCGATGATCCGGCTCACCCACGGCTTCGCGCGGCACCTCGCCACCACGGCACCAGCGTTAGATCAGCGTGAATCGTGTGACCGATGGGCCGGCGCATCCCACCGCTTCGCGCGGCATCACGCCACATGGCACCCGGTTCGTCGCATCGCCACGTACAGGACCACTGTACAGCCGGTCAAACTACTGTGATGAGCTACTAGCTGCTTCGGCCTCGGCGCCTTCCCTGGGTCGTTGTGCTTGAACCCGTCCGACGAGCTGATCGTGGCCAGGTGGCACGCGGCGATCCTGTGTTGCATGCTCGACGGATGCGCTGCCTCGCTGCTGTCCTCGTGTGTGTCGCGTGCACGACCCCTGGGTCGGACGGGCCCCGGGTGGCGAAGGCGCCGCTCTCGAACGCCGCGCCGGCCGCGGTGGCCCCGCCGCCAACCGTCGTACCGCGGTTTCCGCTGCCACCGGAGCAGCACGAGCCGTGGGACGGCGATCCGAGGCTCCCGGCCGCGCTGGTCGATGCGGCGCGGACGTTGTTCGAGCAAGGGTTCGCCGATCCGCGCGGCTGCGAGTACCGTGAGATCGAGCTGGCCGTCGGGAGTGTGTGGTCGGGCGGCGCCGGCACGGTCAGGGTGCATGGCTTCGTGATCCCCGGCCAGCCGTACGCGGTGGCGTGGAACGGGCTGGTCTATCCGGTGCCAAAGGTCGGCGCCAAGGTCGACCTCGCCGCGGACGTCGTCGGGCTACTCGGCAACCGTACGCCGAAGCGGCGGCTACACCTGGCGAGCGAGGAGGGCGATTCGGTCACGCTCGGTATCCGCGTCGAGACGGTGGTGTTGCTCGCGAGGTTCGGCGAGGGCGAGCTCGCGGACCAGATGTGGCGCGCGACCGGCTACGATCTGAAGCAAGCCCCTGATCCGTACGGCGTGCTGGCGACTGAATGGGTGTGGCGGATCTTCGATCGCGCGCTCACGGCGCACATGCGGGGGGCGCACCCGCTCGCGCTCGAGAGCCTCCAGCTGCTCGCGGCCGTGCAGCCGCTCGTCGAGGCGGTCGCGGCGCATCGCGGGTTCGCCGGGTCCGAGCCTGGCAAGCCGTACCTCGACTTTCTCGAGCCGGTCCCCGCGCTATTCGCCGATGAGCAACGCCGGGCGGCGCGCGGGGTGCACGCACCGCTGCCCGGGGCCGCGGCGCTGGCGCAGCTTCCGGAGGCCGACCGGGTCGCGACGCTGATCGATCACCTCGATGAAGTGGCGGCGCGCCAGTGGGGCCAGCCGGGCGGGGTCGATCTATCGCGCGATCCGATCGTCGATGCGTTGATCCAGATCGGCGCGCCTGCGGTCGAGCCCTTGATCGAGGTCGTCGCGTCGGATCAGCGGCTCACCCGCTCGGTGCACTTCTGGCGCGACTTTGCGCACGAGCGGTCGCCCCTGGGGGTGCACGAGGCGGCCTGTACCGCGCTCGAAGCGATCCTCGAGACCTCGTTCTTCGAGGCGGCGTCGACTGGCGACGATCTCTCGGGGCGTGGGCCGGCCGGCCGCGCGGAGGTCGCCGGCAAGATCCGCGCGTACTGGGCGAAGTGGAAGTCGGTGCCGATCGAGGAGCGCTGGTATCGCGTGCTCGCCGATGATCAGGCCAAACCCGAGGACTGGCTCGAAGCCGCCGAGAAGATCACACGCATCGACCTGCGTCCAAGCAGCATGGAGGGCAGCGGCCAGGTCACCAAGACAGTAGCCGTGCCGTGGGACATGCGCGGCGAACCGCTGCGCGCACACACCGCGCCGAGCGTCACCGATCTGATCGAGAAGCGGATCGCGAGCGTCGATCTCGACAAGGCGTGCGCGTTCGCGCTCGTGCTGTTCAACTGGGATCGCGCGGTCGGCAGGCCGGCGCTCGACGAGCAGCTCCGGCGCGCGATGCGGGCGAGCGGGACGACGCAGAAGCACGCGCGCGTCATCCAGGAGATCACCGAGAGCCGGCTCGATGCGGGCGACTTCGCGATCATCGACACGTACGCCGCGTGGGTCGAGAACGTGCAGCCGCTGCACCGCGCCGATTATCCCGAGGTCTTGATCCTCGAGACGATGGCGAGATCGCCGCTCCGGCCCGCGGTCGTGAAGGCGGCCGAGCACCTGTTTCGCGATGGCTCACCGTGGCTGCCGCTCCTGGTGAACGCGAAGGTGGACCGCCGCCCGCTGGGCGAATTGCTCGAGCACAACCTGATCTTCGTGCCGGCATTCAACAAGCACGTCGTGAAGATGTTCGCCGACAAGCGCCGGGTGGGCGAGGTGGAGGTGGGCGAGGAAGACAACTTCTCGGTCTCGACGATCGACGGTGGCGGGCTGAGCTCGTCGATCATCGGCGCACCGCCCAACGTGCCGCCCGCGGGCACCAAGCGCGTCGTGCGGATGGCCGACTGGTATGCGTGGACGATCGCGCACAACCACGAGAACGCGCCGCGGTTCGAGCTGTTCTGGTCCGATGCGCAGCGCGACGCCGCGCTGCCCGCGATCGTAGCCTGGGTGCGTGATCAGGTCGCGAGGCCGTGACGCAGCCTGTTCTCGCGTGTGCGCCTGGTCATTTCTCACGATTCCGCAAAATCATCGTTGCTCTGGGCATATGTCCGCGCAGCCGCTGCTCGATGGCTCGGCTCTGCTGCTTCCGTCCGGCGGGGTTATCGGGCATGCCACGCGGCAGGAGCATGGCCTCGCGCGTTTCCCCGCCGGCTTCCCAGGTCAGGCGCAAGCATTCGCCATCGGCATTCACGATGCGGAACGCCGCGAGCGGAATGACCTGCGCACCACTCGAAAACTCGAGGCGCACGCTATCTGCATCGATCGCGAAGCTACCGCGGTCGCCGCTTGCACCACCGGTGATGTTGTCGACCGGAAACCGTCGCCGCAACGACGTCTTGATCGGAAGTCGATACAACACGAGCGCGATCGTCGTCATCGAGGCGGCCATGAACGCCAGAGGTGCCAGCAGCGAGAACAGCGCGATGCCGTCGGCCTCCGCGTCGCCCATCACGCGGTCGACGATCTCCGTACCAAGCAGGAACGCTGCGGCTCCGATCGCAGCCGAGGCCGCCGCCCATCCGAGCGCGATGCGGCCCCGTGCCTCTGCGACCTTCGCGATCCAGGCGATGAGGCCGGCGAAGATGACCACAACGTAGATGATCCCCATCGCGCTCGAGTCTACCTCATCGCGTGACGTCGCGTCGGTCTGCCAGGATCACGCCACGCCGTCGGCCGCGAGCTCGCCGCGCTTGATCGCGCCGACGAGCACGGCCCAGTCTTGCGTCACCTGATCGGCGGCGGCGACGGCGAGCGACGCGATCGCGACATCGAGCTTCTCGGCCTGGCCGGCGTAGCCGAACAGCACCGCGGCGTCCGCGGTTCGCGCGTGTGCCTTGGCGAACGCGACGACGACATCCGCGCGTGGCGGGCCGGCATGAGCTCGGGCCGGCGGCCAGCCTCGTTCGCGCGCAGCCGGGCGAGCACGTCATGCTCGCCGTCGACCCAGCGGTTCTGGTCGACGCGACGCACGCGCTCGCGCAGCCGCTTGCCGTACGCTTCGCGCTCCTTCCGAGGGAGGTAGCGCGCGGGCTCGTTCATCGTCGCAGGGCTTGTCGTGGCTCCGGATCAATCGCTGTCGCCATACCGTCTCTGCTCGTCCACGATCACGGAACATCTGCCAGCATAGCATCCGGCTGCATGGCTTTCCGGCCGCGCCGCGTTCCGGGAGTACGGGAGTGGCCAGCCCCACCGGGCGCCCGCATGGTGCGTATCGGGCTGGAATTGCAGGTGCTTGCTGGAAGTCATGGTCTGGCGTGGAGGGCGGCCAATCTTTTTATTGAACACGTGTCGGAATTCGATGGGGTGTGTCGCCTCTCCTTTGGCAGCTGAAGATGAGGCTCACTCTGGGATCAGTCGTGACGGATACACCCCTCCTGCCGTGGGCGAGGTTGGGGTGGGGATGGCGTGTTGGGGCGCGTGCGGGTTGTGGGGGCGGTGAGGCGAGCAGACGTGGCTGCAGGGCGAGGGGAGGGTGGTGCGGCGAGGGCGGGGCGAGGGATGGTGGTGCGGGTGAGAGGCGAGGGATGGCAGTGCCGGCGATGCCGGCCGTAGTCGCGCTCGGGCACGTTGGTAGGGTGGTGGCGGTGAGAGGGTAGGCGGGGCCGCGGCGCCGCTTCACGGAAGGCGAGCCAGCGTGCTCGCTCCGGCGGAAGCGGCGCCGCGGTGGCGGTGGGGGGCCATGTGCCGCGGTTGGAGCTCGGTCCGTCGGCGCAGGCGCCGCGGCATCGCACATCGGCTGAATGGCCCATTGTGGGCGGCGCGCGGCGGCGCACAATGCACCGCATGGCGAGTGAACCAAGCACGGAATGGCGCGAGGAAGTCGCGCCCGACGAGGACGCGCGCTTCACGCGGCTGGCCGAGCAGCTGCGCGAGATCCAGCGGCGCCACAGCAAGCGGCGCGCCGGGCGTGCGCTCCACCGCAAGGGCCATGTCGGCGTCGAGGCGAGCTTCGAGGTGCTGGGCGAGCTGCCGGCGCCGGCGGCGCAGGGCCTGTTCGCGAAGCCCGGGCGTTATCGCGTCTACGTGCGGTTCTCGAACGGCTCGGCCGCGCACCAGGGCGATCACAAGGGCGACGTGCGCGGCGTCGCGATCAAGGTGCTCGGCGTCGCCGGCCAGAAGATCATCCCCGGGCTCGAGGCCGCGCCGACGCAGGACTTCCTGTTCATCCAGTCCCCATCGACGCCGTTCAACGGGCCCGACGAGTTCGTGGCGTTCGTGCGCGCGGCGGCAAGCCCGGCGACCGCGCTGCCGAAGCTCCTGTTCGGCGTGGGGCCGCGCCGGCTGTTCGCGGTGGCGGGCAAGCTGCGGCGCTCGCTGTCGGTGCCGGCGCCCTCGCTGGCGACGATGGCCTTTCACAGCGCGCTGCCGGTGCGCTGGGGCAGCTATGCGGGCAAGTACCGGCTGACGCCCGCGGCTTCGCCCCCTGCGACCGACGTCCCCGCCGGGCGCCACCACGACTACCTCGCCGGCGATCTCGGAGACCGCCTCGCGGCGGGTGCGCTGCGCTGGGACTTCGCCGTCCAGCTCTACCGCGACCCGAGCTCGACGCCGATCGAGGACTCGACCGTGACGTGGTCCGACGCCGCGGCGCCGCCGGTGGTGGTGGCGCGGCTGGTGATCGACCAGCAGGACCTCGCGAGCCCCCGCGCGCGCGCGATCGCCGACTTCATCGAGAAGCTGTCGTTCGATCCCTGGCACGCGCTCGTCGAGCACCGCCCGCTCGGCGCGATGATGCGGGCGCGCAATCATGCCTACCGGCTGTCGACCGCGGAGCGCGGCGCGGCCCCCGAGCCCGACGGCAGCGAGCAGTTCAGCTAGGTGCCCGGCGCTTGCGATGCACGGATCCGAGGCCGCGTAGCATGGTGCGCGCCGACCGTTGGCGTACGTGATGGCGAACCCGATGGACATCATCATCGTCACCGGGTCGAACGCGATCCGGTGTTCGCATCGCGCCGGCCACCGTCGCCCCGGCAACTACACGAGCACTTGTCCGCGCGTCGATATCACGCACCAGCCGTCGTGTTCTTGACCTCGTGCGGTTCGATGAAGCGTGCGCGTCGGAGGTGAAGCATCAGCTTGTACAGCGCCCGCACCTGCTCAAGTCGGCGCGCAAGCGCCGCGGGCGACATGTCGATTGCGTCAGTCTTGTTCGTCATCTCCAGTTCCTTCGAGGGCCGCCAGATCGGCGAGATCCTGGGGGCGCCCTGCGAGCCTCTTCATCGTAGCAAGTCCGGCGCGAGATACGAGGGCCATCTTGCGCTCGCCGACGACCATGATGGTGCGGTCCGCCCAGACTTGCTCGAGACTCGGTCCGACGATAAGCAGATCGAGGGACAGGAGATCGTTGGTCTCTGGATCGAGTTTCGAGATGCGCTGGACCTCACGTGGAGCGCCGTTGCGCAGGCCGAATGTCATCTTTCGTGCCGGCACGTTGAAGCCGAGCGTGCGCGCGACCCGGCTTGCTGCGACCAGTTGCTCCGGTGGCACGAGCAGATCGATGTCCATCGTCGCGCGGGGGTGCCCGTGGAGTGCAAGCGCCAGTCCGCCGCAGATCGCGTAGGCGAGGCCCTCGCGCTCGAAAGCATCGACCACCGCTTCGAGTTCCGCGATCAGGTCGAGTGCCATCCCGATGAGTGTAACCGCAGACGGTGCTGGAGCGCCGCGCGGCAGCAACCGAACCAATACACCGCATCCGGCAGTGCAGCCCGCGTGCAACCTGCAAGCAATCGCCATCGCCACAGAGCACGTGCGCGGCTTTGATTTGTCGCGACGAGGTCCACCGACCGGAGCGCGTGACCTACGGCGGCGAGGTCATCCCAGCCGAGCAGCCGCGCCAAGAAACCTCGCAGGCTATCGTCTCGAGCTCTTGTCTGCGGCCTTCAGTCGGGCTGCAGCGCGAACCAGTGAAACACGCGATACGGCCCGGTGGCGGTGACGCGCACAGTGATCTCGTGCTCGGCGGGCGCCGGTAGATCGAGTGTGAGCTCCACGAGCGAACCGGTGGGCGGGGCGATCGTCGCCTCGGCCGTGCCGGCATCGGTGGCGGCCACGAGGTGCACCGGCGTCGCGATGGCCTCGTGCCACGGGTAGCTCGGCTGGCCGCCGGTGCGCATCACCAGGCGCACCGGCTTGCCGGGCTCGACCGTGATCGTGAAGCGCTCGGCGGTGCCTGGCCCGGGGCGGCCGGGGCGGATCGTGCGGCCGCCGTCGAGGGTGAGCCCGCTCGCGCGGACCTCGCGATGAAACATCGACCACCGCGCCGTCGGATCGCCGAAGTGACGGTGACCGAGCTGGCCGGTCCAGTGATGCGCGCGCTCGTTCGCGATGTCGGCGATGTCGACGCGATCGGCGATGTGCCACGCCGGGACGGGCTCGAACGGCCGCTCCGCGGTGTGCACGTGATCCCACACCGCCGCGATCAGCTGCATGTCCTGATCGCCGATCAGCCGCCGCCTGGAGAACGGCGGTGCGAGCGGCGTCGCGAGCACGACCTCGCCGAAGAACTCGTTCTGCCCCATCCACGCCGGGTAGTACACGAAGTGGGTCGGGCGCTGGTCGGGCGGCAAGCTCTCGAGGAACTCGAACCGCGAGCCGGGCCCGTTGTTCGCGACGTTGGCCTGGCCGTTGGTGACGAGGCCCAGCATGTCGTAGACGCGTGTGTCGCCGTAATACGAGACCGCGCCGGCGTCGTGGAACATGATCGACGCCCCGGGCAGCTTGCGATGGAGGTACTGGCCGAGCGTGACGACCTGGCGATTGAGGTCGGTGGCGTTCTGCGCGAACAGCAACATGTCGTCGCGCATCGCCGGCAGCGCCGCTCGCCAGAACAGCGCGACGAACGCGGCCGGGACGAGCACCCCGAGGCTTCGCGCCCACGTGGGCGTCGCGCCGGCAGCCTGGCCGTGGGCGATGCGCGGTGGTGCGAGCGCGCACGCGACCGTGATCATGAGCAGCGGAAACGCCGGCGAGATGTAGCGGTAGTTGTGGAAGTTCCACGCACCCGACGAGGCGATCACCGCGAGTACCAGCGCGAACGGCGAGGTCACGATGAGCACGCCGACCAGCCAGCGCCGCTCTCGCCGGGCCCACGCGAGCACGCGGACCGCGCCGATGATCCACAAGACGCTCACGAGCCGCGGCCACACCAGCGGGCTCGTGCCATCCCAGAACACCTGCTTGAACATCTGCCCGGTCTGGTTCCCCACCGCGGTCAACCAGTATGACCAGTCGAAGCCGGGCAGGTAGAAGTGGCTCTTCGCGACGCCGGTGTTGGGCATGAAGTTGCCGGCGAGCAGCTTGTTCGCGGTCAGCCACGCGAGCGGCGCCACGAGCGGCGCCGCCCACCACGCCGCGGCACGAAAGGCACGCTGGCGCAGCCGGTTGATGAGCGCCACCCCGACGATGGCCGCCACGAGCATCGTGGCCTCGGGGCGCGACAGCGACGTCGCCATGAGGACGACCGCGAGCAGGCGCGGCGGCGGGCCATCGTGCGGCGCGCGCGCCAGCAGGATCAGCGTCGAGACGAGCAGCGTGCTCGCGAACGCGACCTCCATGCCGGCGAGCGCCGTCCACGCGAACGGCGCGATGGCGAGCACCAGCGCCGCCGCGACCAGCCCGGCGATCTGGCCAGCGATCTGATTATCTGGCTGGCCAGCGATCCGGCGCACCAGCCGGTAGCACGCGACGGCCGTCGCCGCGTAGAGCGCCGTGCACATCCCGAACGACACCCATACCAACGCGTGGCCGCGGGCACCCAGCGTCCAGAACGGCGCGAGCAACATCGGCCACAGCGCGCTCGTCGATCCGGCCGAGTAGCCACCGCCGTGGAAGTACGTGAACGGCTCGCCGCGCCCGAACTGCTTGGCGTAGGTCAAGTAGATGTAGGCGTCCTCGAGCGGCAGCCCGAACGGCCGGGTGTGCTGGAGCACCACTGCCGCGAACGTCCACGCGACCCCGATCGCCGCGAGGGAGATCGCGATCTCCGGGGCGTGGGGGCGGAGCCGCGCTGCCAGCCGTGCCACACGATTCATCCGGGCAATCTAGACCAAGTGGCCGCGCCACAGGTTCGCGGGCCCGTAATCACGACCTTGTACCTTGCCGCAGTGAATTTGACGGGTTCATGAGCCTGTCCCGCGGGACGGCAACGCGCAGCGCCGCGACGCGGGGCAGGGTCCCGAGCGGAGATAGCTTCCACCGGTGGTCCTTCGAGGGTAGGCGAGTTGAGTATTAGGTATGGAAGTAAGTTCTCACGCCGGTGGTTCGCTTTCCCTCGAAGCGAGGGGCCCTGCCCCGCGTCGCTAGCGCGCGTGTTCGCGGTCTTCCGGGAGCCACGAACCGGTCAAAATCACTGCGGCGAGGTAGGCCATCCGAGCCGGCCTGGCATATCGCTTGCGCTTACCCGGAGGCGGGTCCGTTTGAGCCGGAGGCGGGTCCGTTTGAGCCGGAGGCGGGTCCGTTTGAGCCGGAGGCGGGTCCGTTTGAGCCGGAGGCGGGTCCGTTTGACCCGTTGGCGGCGCCGTTCCCGTTCGCGATCCGCCTCGTGATCAGCATGACCGCCGCGGCGACGAGCCCGACGCTGCCCATCACCAGGCCCAGGGTGCGCGGATCATTGCCGCCGATGCGGGTCGTGAAGAAGCCGGAGGTCGCACCGGCGACCATGGTCAAAGAGCCGATCACCGCCGACGCGGTTCCCGCGATCTCGGGGACCGGGTGCATCGCGATCGCCGTGGCGCTCGGGGTCGTGAGGCCGATCCCGAAGAAATACACGACGGCCGGGACGACCAGGCCGAACCGGCCGAGCTCCGGAATGTGCACGCCGACCGCGACGAGCACTCCGCCGGCACACAGGGTGAGCGCACCGGCGGCCACGACGCGCGTGGGCGACCGCCGCAGGAGCCAGCGCCGCCCGCTGATCGAGCCGATCATGAGCGCGAGCGCGGGGGTGCTGAAATACAGCCCGAACACGTCCGATGGCACGTGGAACCGATCGATCAACACGAACGGCGAGTCGGCGATGAACGCAAACTGGCCGATGAACGACAGGCACACCAGGAGGGTCGGGATCAGCGTGCCGCGCGTGCGAAAGAACTGCGCGAAGCCGGCGAGCGTCGAGCGGATCGACAGCGGCACGCGGCGCTCGGGCGGCAGCGTCTCGGGCAGCGTGAACGCGGCCATCGCGCTCCACAGGACGCCGATGCCCGCGAGCGTGAGGAAGATCGCCTGCCACGCGAACCGGGTGAGCAGGAAGCCACCGAATACCGGCCCGAGCATGGGCGCGAGCGCGATCACCGCCATGATGGTCGACAGCATGCGTGCCGCACCGGCCGCCGGCTGGGTGTCGCGCACCATCGCGCGCGCGATCACCGGCGCCGACGCCGCGCCCAGGCCCTGCACGATGCGGGCGGCGAGCAAGAACTCGATCGACGACGTGGCGGCGCACGCCACGCCCGCGAGGGTGAACACCGCGAGCCCGGCGAGCAGCACGCGGCGCCGGCCGAGCGCGTCGGACAGGTTGCCGGCCACGAGTTGACCGACGGCGAAGCCGGCGAGGAACAGGCCGAGCGTCAGCTGCGCGACGTCTGGCGTGACCGAGAGCTCGCGCACGAACGTCGGCTGCGCCGGCAAGCTCATGTCGATCGAGAGCGCGGTCGTGCCGGTCAATGCCGCAAGTGATAGAACCCAGCGCCTCGAACCGACCTGCGCGTGGAGCCGCTTGTGCCCAGCCGAAGCCGGGCTTGTGGGATGCACGGCGGCGTCATAGCCGACGGCAAGAACGGCTCGAAAGTCGCCTATATCACAACTCGCTGACCCGCGCTATTCTATGAGATCGGTCATGCACAATCTAATGAGAGCTAAGGTTTGGTGCGTTTAAGCATCGATTCTGTATTTTGGTCGATGCTGCTTTCGGGGTGGTCACGTCGCCACCGCCCCTGGGCGATGTGCGATGTTTATGAGGTGCGGGTGAGCGGACACGTCGCGAAAGTTGCGGTCGCCGCGGCAGTTCTGCTAGGCGTCGCGATGCCGGGCCACGCGGATCCAGCTCCGGCCGGCGGCGCCGTGGCAGCCGATCGAATCGAACGGGCGAGCCGGGATGTGCTCGACGACAAATATCAGGCCGAGCTGCCTCGCTATCGCGAGCAAACCAGCCGGATCAGTGCTGGCAGCGGCAGCGGCACCGGCACCGGCGATGGCGATGGCGCCACGGGCGATGGCATGGGCAGGGGGCTGCGGCCACGGCGGCTCGCGGGTGGCGAGCTCGGCCACGATGCCCCAGATCGCCGGGCGATGATCGACGCGCGCGATCACGAAGATCCGGGCGCGATGTCGTCTCTGATGACCTGGCTCATGTGGGGCATGGTGATCGTGATGGGCGTCCTGATCGTGTTCTGGATCGCCAGCGAGTTCTCGAAGTACGGCGGCGACGCCGAACTGCCGGCCGACGAGCCGGCCGCCCGCATGCAGGCCGCCGCCGATGCGATCATCGATCGGCCGCTCGAGGATGCCGACGAGCTGGCGCGCCGCGGGCTATTCGCCGAGGCGATCCACACGTTGCTCTTGCGCACGCTGCAGGAGCTGGTGCGGAGCGCGGCGGTGCGGGTCGCGCCGGCGATGACGAGCCGCGAGATCCTCGCGCGCGTGCCGCTGCTCGCCGATTCCCGCAGCGCGCTCGCCGATCTCATCACCGCGGTCGAGATCACGCACTTCGGCGACGAGCCGGCCAACGCCGCCGACTACGATCGCTGTCGCCGGCAGTTTCACGTGTTCGCCCAGGCGTTCCGTAGCCTCGCTCCGGCCCAGCTGCAGGCGGTGGCAGCTTGACC
>Ga0134121_10003967_pt1 | contig 12156 bp, 13 predicted proteins | sample KB301_FD_96463 | JGI IMG/M metagenome (GOLD analysis project Ga0134121, IMG submission 96463) | Terrestrial soil microbial communities without Nitrogen fertilizer from Kellogg Biological Station, Michigan, USA - KB3-0-1 | ecosystem: Environmental > Terrestrial > Soil > Unclassified ...
GCCGAGCGACTCGAGGATGCAGATGTACATCCAGCCGATGTCGAACTCGTACCACTTCGACGAAAGCCGCGCGGACGCGGCGAACGCATGGTGGTTGTTGTGCAGCTCTTCGCCGCCGATGAGGATTCCCCATGGCACGATGTTGGTGCTGGCGTCGGCGACGTCGTAGCTGCGGTAGCCGAACCAGTGGCCGATGCCGTTGATCACGCCTGCGGCCCAGAACGGAATCCACACGATCTGCGTCAGCAGGATCAGCATGCCCGGCACCAGGCCGAACACGGCGATGTTGATCGCGCCCATGATCCACAGGCCCCACACCGAGTTCGGCGTGTAGACGTTGCGCTCGATCCAGTCATCGGGCGTGCCGTGACCGTAGCGCTCCATCGTTTCCTTGTTGGACGATTCCTTGACGTACAGGAACACGCCCAGCCAGAGCACCTTGTTGATGCCGTGCACCTGCGGGCTGTGGGGGTCCTCGGCGGTCTCGACCTTGGCGTGATGCTTGCGGTGAATCGCGGCCCATTCCTTGGTCACCATGCCGGTGGTGAGCCAGAGCCAGAGGCGGAAGAAGTGCGCCACCGCCGGATGCAGCTCGAGCGCGCGATGCGCCTGATGGCGATGCAGATAAATGGTGACCGAAGCGATCGTGATGTGCGTCAGCACGAGCGCAGCGATGATGTGCCCCCACCAAGGGAGATCCAGCCAGCCGGAAAAGACCATCAGGTTTACGAGCCTTTAATAGTTATTTAAGGCGTGGCCATTCTACGCGAATGGCCCGGTCAGTGCTTGCTTCCTTGACGCCCCGACTTCTTTTTACGAGTCGGCGCGCTCGAAAATCGCGGCAAAAAACCCGTCCGTGGCGTGTAAATGTGGCCAAAGCCGCAAGCGCTCACCGGTGTCGAGCGCGATGCGCTGCCCGGCGAGGAGCGTCGCCGCGGAAAGCGGGCGAAATTCACGGTGGGCGGCCAGGAAATCGTTGGCAACCGCATCGTTTTCTTCGCGCAGGATACTGCAGGTTGCGTAGACCAGGCGGCCGCCGTGTTTTACCAGCGGGGCCGCGGCGGCCAGGATGGCCCGCTGCTTGGCGGCGAGCTCGTCGATCGCGGCGGGCTGGTGTCGCCATTTCAGGTCAGGGTTGCGCCGCAGCGTGCCAAAACCGCTACACGGAGCATCGACCAGCACGCGGTCGAGCTTGCCGGCGAGGCGGCGGGCGCGCGCGTCGTCCTCGCCGAGCACCAGCGTCTGCACGTTGGTAATGCCCGCGCGCGCAGCGCGCGGTGCGAGTGCGGCGAGCCGCCTGGCCGATACGTCCATTGCGTACACGCGCCCGGAGCCGCGCATCAGCATCGCGGCGGCGAGGGTTTTCCCGCCGGCGCCGGCGCAGTAGTCGGCGATCATCTCGCCGCGGCGCGGCGCCAGCAGCCACGCGAGCAGCTGGCTGCCCTCGTCCTGCACTTCCACCAGCCCTTCGCTGAAAAGTGGGTGGCGATTGATCGCGGGCTTGCCAGTGAGGCGCAGTCCTGCCGGCGAATAAGGCGTGGCGCTGGACTCGATAGCGTCGGCGCCCAGCCTTGCCTGCGCCGCCTCGCGCTCGGTACGCGCCAGATTGACGCGCAGATCGAGCGGCGCGGGATTGAGCAGGCCTTGCGCAATCCGCAGGGCCTCGGTCTCGCCCTGTTGGGCGACCAGCCGCTCCCACAACCAATCGGGCAGATCCGCGCGCACCGCGGGTGACGGCGCTGCGCTCTCCGACGAGCGTACGCGGGCGAGCAGCTCGTCGTCGACCAGTCCCTGCAAGGCGCGCGCGGAGAACCCCATCACACGCAGCATTGCCGCGCCCACCAATGCCTTTGGCTCCGACGACCCGGCCGCTGCCTCGAGCGAGCGCCGCCGGCGCAGCACCGCAAACACGCACTCGGCGACGAAAGCGCGGTCGTTCTGGCCGAGATTGCGATGCTCACGGAAATAGCGCGACAGCAGCTGGTCGGCGGGCGCGTTCCCGCGCAGCACCAGGGTGGCCGCGCTGCCGGCCTGCGCCAGCAGCGCGCGCGAGATTCTCACGGCTCGATGCGCCGCGCCAGGTGCTCGTAGCGCGTGCCGTCCTTCTCCACCAGCACGATGCGCACCGGAAGATGGCCGCGGTCGGCCGCGAACCAGAGCTCGGCGACCTCGCTCGATCCCTCGCTGTCGCGCGTGACCTTGATGGCGTCGAACTCGCCCGCCGGCGTCGCCACGCGCTCGCGTCCCGAGACCTGATAGGTATGGCGCGACATGCCGCGCCCGTCCGCGATGTGAAAGCTCACCGGGCCGCCCTTGCTCGATGCGAAGGTCAGCGCCAGCAGGAACGAGAGGCGGTCCTGCGTATCCAGCGGCACCGGCTCGGTGCGCGTGTCGCCTTTGTAGCGGCGTGTGATCGTGTTCGCCTTCCAGTCGAACGAGACGCGCTGCGTGTCGCGGCCGCTGCGCTCGTCGACATACTCGGTCGGCCGCGGCCCGTCGGCAGTCAGCATGCCCGCGCTGGTGCGCTTCGCCTTGCCCATCACCGCGTAAATGCCCTTGCCCTTCCAGTGCTCGCTCAGCTGGTAGCTGCCGTTCGCCTGCTCGAGGCGGTCGACCACCTCGGCCATCACGCTGCCGTTGCGCTTCAGCTCGTATTCGATCTCGACGTGCGCCGGCAGCGCGGGTTGCGCGGCGGCGCTCGCGCTCAGCGCCAGGCTAGCGAGCGGCCAGCACCAGCTGCGCATCGCTGCCTTGGATGTGGACCACGCCATTGCGAACGCTCACGCGGCCTTCGAGGAACCAGCGCACCGCGCGCGGATAGATCACGTGCTCCTGCTCCAGCACGCGCGCGGCGAGCCGCGTCGCGTCGTCGTCGGGCAGGACCGGCACCGCGGCCTGCGCCACGATCGGCCCGTGGTCGAGCTCGGCGGTCACGAAATGCACCGTGCAGCCATGCACCTTGACGCCCGCGGCGAGCGCCCGCTCGTGCGTATCGAGCCCCGCGAATGCGGGCAGCAGGGACGGGTGGATGTTGAGCGTGCGCTCACGGAAGCGCGCCACGAATCCCGGCGTCAGGATGCGCATGAAGCCGGCCAGCGCGACCAGCCGCGGCTGGAACCGCTCGACCTCCCCGGCGAGCGCGGCGTCGAACGCCTCGCGCGTCGCGTGGCGGCGGTGCTCCACCACCGCGGTGGCGACGCCGCGCGAGGACGCCAGCTTCAATCCTTCGGCGTCGGCGCGGTTGCTGATCACGGCGCTGACCGGCAATCCCGCGTCGAGCAGCGCGCGCATATTGCTGCCGCGGCCGGAAATGAGGACGACGACGCTCAGAACACCCTCGTGGCGCGATAGCCGTCCTGCTCCAGCAGGGCAAGCACACCGCGCTCGCCGTAGAGGTGCAACGCGCCTAGCGCGACGAACGCGTCGCCACGGCGCAATTGGCGCTGCATGCGAAATGCCATCACGACGTTGCGGTCATGAATCACCCGCTTGGTCATGACCGCCTGGTACGCGGCGACCTCGGGATAGCGCGCGATGAACGCCTCGCGCAATTGCCAAAGGGCGCTCAGATCGCGCGCAAGGTAGGCGTCCAGCGTGCGCTCCGCCAGCTCGGCGAGCTCGGCGCGATGCTCGAGGCTGTGCCTGAGCAACGCGACCTGCGCGTCCATCGGCAACTCGTCGAAGGTGAAGATCTGTTCCTCCACGCCTTCGATCTGGTCGAGCTGCAGCCGGCGCGCACGCGCCACCTCGATCACCTGTGCGTCGAGCGGCGTTCCCTCCTCGCCGCGCTGCGGGTCGCGCAGATTGAGCAGCACGCCCCAGGGCTTGAGCTTGTTCACCACCTCGCGCGGCAGACCGATCGGCGCCAGCACCTCGACCGCGCGCTCGAAGTCCTGCTTGCCGATGGTGCCTTCGAGCGTCTGGCGATCGAGGAACATCGCCGCCTCCATGAAACGCTCGCGCGTGTAGCCGTCCGGCACGAACTCGAGCATCACGCGGCGGGCGCCGTCGAGCGCGCGGCGCACCGGCGGCGGCAGCTGCGCGAGCCGCGCGTCGGGGACGTGAATCGTGCCGTAGACGTGGCTCGGCCGCGTTCCGGCCTTCGTCACGCGCCAGAGCAGCCCTCGATCGAAACGCTTTGCCGCTGCCCATGCCGGCAGCGAAGCCGCCAGCCCGGCGACGATGAACTCCCGGCGTCTCATCGTCCGGGTCCGATCATCGCGTCGGCGCGCACCCAGCGCTCGAAATCGGCGGCGCTGACGTAGCCCAACGCGAGCGCGGCCGCGCGCAGCGTGGTGCCCTCGCGGTGCGCCTTCTTCGCGATTTCGGCGGCGCGGTCGTAGCCGATGTGCGGCGCGAGCGCGGTCACCAGCATGAGCGAGCCCTCGACCAGCGCCCGGATGCGCTCTTCGTTCGGCTCGATGCCGCGCGCGCAGTGCTCCTCGAACGAGCGGCAGCCGTCGGCGAGCAGCCGCGCGCTCTGCAGGAAGGCATGGATGATCATCGGCTTGTAGACGTTGAGCTCGAGGTGGCCCGAGGCGCCGCCGATCGCCACCGCGACGTCGTTGCCGATCACCTGGGCCGCCAGCATGGTCAACGCCTCGGCCTGCGTCGGGTTGACCTTGCCCGGCATGATCGAGCTGCCCGGCTCGTTCTCGGGAATGCGCAGCTCGCCCAGGCCCGAGCGCGGGCCCGAGCTCAGCAGGCGGATGTCGTTCGCGATCTTCGACGCGGCGGCCGCGAGCGTCTTGAGCGCGCCGTGCGCGAACACCAGCGCTTCGTGCCCGCCGAGCGCGGCGAACTTGTTCTTCGCCTCGGTGAACGCGATGCCGGATTCCTTCGAGACCCGGGCGCACACGCGCGCCGCGAACTCCACGTGCGTGTTCAATCCGGTGCCGACCGCGGTGCCGCCGATCGCCAGCTCCTGCAGCAGCGGCAGCGCCGCGCGCAGCGCGGCGCAGGCATGCTCGAGCTGCGCGACATAGCCGGAGAATTCCTGGCCCAGGGTGAGCGGCGTGGCGTCCTGCAGGTGGGTGCGGCCGATCTTGATGATCGACTGGAAAGCGTCGCGCTTTTTCTCCAGCGTCGCCTTGAGCGCTTCGGCCGCCGGAAGGACGTCTTCCTCCAGCGCGCGCGCCGCGGCGATGTGCATCGCCGTCGGGAACACGTCGTTCGAGGACTGGCCGAGGTTCACGTCGTCGTTCGGATGCACCAGGCGCTTCTGCCCGCGCTCGCCGCCGAGCAGCTCGGAGGCGCGATTCGCCAGTACCTCGTTGACGTTCATGTTGCTCTGGGTGCCGGAACCGGTCTGCCAGACCACCAGCGGAAATTCGTCGTCGTGCTTGCCGGCGAGCACCTCGTCCGCGGCGCGCGCGATCGCTTCGGCCTTCTTGGCGGGAAGAAGCTTCAGCTCGGCGTTGACGCCCGCCGCGGCTTTCTTGACCAGCGCGAGGGCGTAGATCACCGCAAGCGGCATGCGCTCGCCCGAGATGCGGAAGAAGCGCCGGCTGCGCTCGGTCTGCGCGCCCCACAAGCGGTCGGCCGGCACCTCGATGGTGCCGAAGCTGTCCTTCTCGAGGCGGGAGCCGCTCATCGCGGCCCTAATGTTACTTCTGCTGCTCCTCGCCCTGCTTCTGGCCGGAGACTTCGGCATGCACCTTGGCCATGTCGATGGTCTTGGCCTGCGTGATGACCTGCTCGAGCGCCTGGCCCGGGAGCGCGCCCGCCTGCTGGAACAGGATCACTTTCTCGCGGAACACCATCAGCGTCGGGATCGAGCGGATCTGGAACGCGCCCGCCAGCTCCTGCTGCTCGTCGGTATTCACCTTGGCGAACACCACGTCCTTGTGCGTCTCGGACGCCTTCTCGTAGACCGGCGCGAAGCCGCGGCACGGACCACACCAAGGCGCCCAGAAATCGACGATCACCATCGAATGTTCGTTGACGGTCTGTTCGAAGTTGTCCTTGGTGAGCTCGACGGTGGCCACAGCGGTCCTTTCCGGAAAAAGAGGAGTGTAATCTAGACAGTATGTACGTCGGCCGGTTCGCGCCCTCGCCCACCGGCCCGCTTCATTTCGGCTCGCTGGTCGCGGCGCTTGCCAGCTGGCTCGACGCCCGCGCCGCCGAAGGCCGCTGGCTGGTGCGCATCGAAGACCTGGACCCGCCGCGCGCCGTGCCGGGCGCGGCGGACGAGATCCTGCGCACGCTGGACCGGCTGGGTCTCGGCTGGGATGGCCCGGTGCTGTACCAGAGCCGGCGCAGCGCGAGCTACGAGGCTGCACTCGAGTCCCTCGACACCTACTGGTGTGGCTGCACGCGGCGCGAGATTGCGGATTCGTCGATCGGCCGCGCGACCGACGGCGCGCAGATCTACCCCGGCACCTGCCGCACCGGTCTCGCGCCCGGCAAGACGCCGCGCGCCTTGCGCCTGCGCACCGGGGGCGAAGAGATCGCGTTTACCGACCGCGTGCAAGGCCCACAGCGGCAGATTCTGGAGCGCGAGATCGGCGACTTCGTGCTGCTGCGCGCCGACGGCCAGTTCGCCTACCAGCTCGCGGTGGTGGTTGACGACGCGGAGCAAGGCGTGACCGACGTGGTGCGCGGCGCCGACCTGCTCGACTCCACGCCCCGGCAGATCTTCCTGCAACGCCTGCTCGGATATCCGATGCCGCGTTACCTGCACGTGCCGGCAGCGGTGAACGAAGCCGGCGAGAAGCTCTCCAAGCAGACCGGTGCGCTGCCGGTGGACATCGAAAGAAAAGCTGAAGAATTGGCCCGCGCGCTGACTTTTCTCGGGCAGCCGGAAACCGACGATCCTGCACAAGCGGTGGCGAACTGGAAGCCGGAGCTTATCCCCGTACGCCGCGTCCAGGTCGCAGCACCGTAAGCAGCGCCGCGACGACCAGCGCAAGCGCCGTGTACTCGGCCCACGTCGGCCGCTCGCCGAGGAACAGCATTCCGCACAGCACGCCAACCACGGGAATGAGCAGCATGCTGATCGAAAAAATGCTCACCGGGACCGAGGTGGCGATCTTGATCCACGCCCAGTGCGCGAAGGCGAAAGCGATGACCACGTTGTAAGCCGTGCCCAGCCACGCCGTCACGCCGACTTTCTGCAGCGCGTGCCAGTCCTCGAGCAGCAGGGCGCCAGCAAAGATCGGCACGCCGCCGAGCAGCATGATCCACGCGGTGTAGGGCCCGACCGGCATGGTCACGGGAAAGCGCTTCTGCAGCACGGTGCCGAGCGCCCACGACAGCGCGGCGCCGAGCACGAGCAGCGAGCCGACCGGTGCCGCGCCGAGGTTGACGAACGCTTCCCCAAGCAGCAGCACGAGCCCGCCCATGCCGAGCGCGAGGCCGACCAGCTTGCGCCGGCTGATGTGCTCGCCCAGCAGCAGCACGGAGAGCGGCACCGCCCACACCGGCATGGTGTAGGCGAGGATCGCGGCGCGGCCCGACGGGATCATGGCGACGCCGAACGCCACCAGCATGTTCCAGCTCGTGATGTTGAGCAGCGCGAGCAGCCAGATCCGGCCCCATTGACCGCTCGGCAGCACCAGGCGCTGACCGCCGGCGCGCAGCGCGAGGAACAGCACGGCCGAGCCGAGGCCGAGGCACAGGCTGCGGAAGGTCCACGGCGGCACCTCGGCCAGCGCGGTCTTCAGCGCCGTCCAGTTAAAGCCCCACGCCAGGGTCAGGCTGGCAAGCACCCACCACAACCGCCGCGGCAGGTGATCGGGTTCGCTGGTCACGCCATCGCCCGCAGCGGCATCGCCTTCATGCCGCGCAACACCATCGAGTCCATCCATTCGATCGCGTCGCTCGCGAGCTCGATGCGCCGCCAGCGCGCGAGCACCGCGGGCAGCGCGACCTGGCCCTCGAGCCGCGCCAGCGGAAAGCCGAGACAGATGTGGGCGCCGAAGCCGAAGGTGAGGTGCGGCACGCCGTTGCGCCCGAGGTCGATGCGGTCGGGATCCGGGTAGGCGCGCGGGTCGCGGTTCGCCGCGTTCATCAGCAGGAACACCCGCTCGCCGGTCTTGAGCTGCTTGCCGTGAAGCGTCTGCGGTTCCTGCACGATGCGAACCTGTGCGCCGATCGGCCCGTCGTAGCGCAGCAGCTCCTCCACCGCGGCCGGCGCGAGCGCCGGATCGGCACGCAGCTTCTCCAGCTCCTTCGGGAAGCGCAGCAGGGCGCGCAGGCCGTTGGCCAGGTGATGCGTGGTGGTCTCGTGGCCGGCGAACAGCAGCAGGATGCACATCGCGACCAGCTCGTCGTCGGACAACCGATCGCCATCGTCGTCGATCGCGACCAGCTCGGAGAGCAGGTCGCGTTGCGGAGCCGCGCGGCGCGCCGTCACCAGCTCGCGGAACAGGCCAGCCATCTCGCGCGTGGCGGCGCCGGCGCGCTCGTATTTCTCCGTTGCATCGCGCGCGCTGCCGATGAACAGCGCCATCTCGTCGGACAGGCGCTTCAGGCGCGCGAGCTCCTCGCGCGGCGCGCCGAGCATGTCGATGATGACCAGCGCCGGCAGCGGCATGGCGAAATCGCCGATGAAATCGAATTCCGTTTTCCCGGAAACCGAATCCAGCAGCCAGTGCGTGAGGCGCTCGATGTTGGGCCGCAAGGCGTGGATCGAGCGCACGTTGAACACCTTGGCGGCCAGCCGCCGCAGGCGCGTGTGCTCGGGCGGGTCGCGGAACACCATCCACAACGTGAGGTAGCGCACCAGCTCGGCCACTTTCATTGCCTCGGGCGGCGGCAGCGTGGCGAAGAACGGCCGCAACCGGTCGGAGGACATGGTGCCGGTGTCGAGGCAGACGCGCTTCACGTCCTCATACCGCGTCAGCACCCAGGCCTTGAGCCGCGGGCTCCAGTGCGCGGGGTCCTCGTCGCGCAGGCGTGCGTAAAGCGGGAACGGATCCGCCAGCACCGCAGGGTCGTTGGGTTTGTAGTCGAGGGCGCTCACGCTTTCATCACCAGCCAGACCGCAAGCATAGCGAGCCCCATCCCCGCTGCCGCCGCCACCGAGTATGTTTCACCGAACAGCGGCCAGGCGATGAGCGCCGTGGTTGGCGGCACCAGATAGAACAGGCTCGACACCTGCGTGGCCTGGCCGCGGCGGATGAGCACGAGCAGCAGGAAGATCGCGCCGCAGGAAAGCACCACCACCAGCCAGAGCAATGCGAACACGAATTCGCCGCTCCAGCGCACCGTGCCGTTCTCGATCACGGCGAACGGCGCGAGCAGGACGGCAGCGGCGATGAACTGGATCGCGGCGCCGCTCCGCAAATCGATCCCGGCGCCGTGGCGCTTCTGCCAGAGCGTGCCGAGGGTGATGCTGAGCAAAGCGAGCACCGACAGCGCGATGGCCGCTGCCCCCAGGCCGTCGACGCCGAGGCGCTCTCCCACCACCAGAAACACGCCGACCAGGCCCAGGCCGAGGCCGAGCCATTGGCGGGGCTTGACGGTCTCGCCCAGCAGCCAGGTACCGAGGACGGCGGTCAGGACCGGCTGCATGCCGGTGATGAGCGCGGAGACCCCGGCGGGCATCCCGTGGTGCAGTGAGGCAAAAACACCCCCCAGATAGCCGGCCTGCAGAAGGCCGCCGCTGATGGCCATCTGGATCGTCCGACGCCTCGACGGCCAGGGCGCCCTGGTGAGCCAGCAGAGAGGCAGGAGGACGGTTAGCACGCAGATGAATCTAAGCTCCAAGAAAACAAATGGCTCCGAGTAAGGGAGCCCTAACTTCGCACCGATGAATCCTGTGCTCCAGAGCAGGACGAAGAGCGCCGGAAATACCCACGTCATGCGGGGGTCGTAGGATCTGCTAAGAAGAGATCGCGATTTGTGCTACGCACAATAATCTTGACTTTCGACACCATCGGCCTAGAATCCCGAATTGCTGCATTGCACAATACTCACTAGGAGCAGAGACCATGTACGTAACCCCGGAACAGATTCAATCAGCCAACAAGACGAACGTCGAGACCCTGCTCGCCGTTGCCCACGCGCAGTTCGCTGCGTTCGAGAAATTTGCCAACATCAGCGCGGGCGCCGTCAAGACCGCGTTCGAAGACTCGATCAACAACACCCGCGCGCTGCTTGGCGCGAAAGACGTGCAGGAATTCGTGGCGCTGCAGAACTCCTTCGCCCAGCCCGCCATCGAGAAGGCGATCGCCTACTCGAAGAGCGTGTACGAAGTGGCCACCGAAGCCAACGCCGAGCTCAGCAAAGTCGCCGAGCGCCGCGCGTCGGAGTGGAATGAAGGCTTCGTCACCCTGCTCGACAAGGTGTCGAAGAACGCCCCGGCCGGCTCGGACGTCGCGGTCGCCGCGATCAAGTCGATGCTCGCCGCCAGCAACTCGGCGTATGACAACCTCACCAAGGTCGCGCGTCAGGCGACCGAGATCGCGGAAGCCAACGTCAACGCCGCGACCGAGACAGTGAGGGGCATGGCGAAAGCAAAAAAAGCCGCCTAAGCGCCAAACCGGGCAAGAAGAAGCAGGCCCGATCTAGCGCGAAGTTGAGCAAGAAGCAGAAAAGAAAAGCCCGCCGATAGGCGGGCTTTTTATTTGTACGGGAAGCCGGCGTCGCCGACCATCTGGCGCAGCTTCTGCATTGCCGGCTCGACTTGCGCCGGATCGCCACGCACGCCGAGCTCGACGTGGATGCGGCTGCCGTCCTGGCCCATCGACGGCAGGCTGAACACCTTGATGCCCTTGAAGCCGGCCTCCACCGCCTGCATGGCGGGGATGAGCTGGCTCTCTCCGGCCTCAAATACCAGGATCGATTGCTCTTTCCACTCCTGGGCGTTGAACCGGTCCCGGTATTTCGTGTCCAGCACCCACTCCACCATTGGCCAGGCCATCTGCGGGAAGCCGGGGACGAAATGGTGGTCGCGTACCGAGAACCCTGGAATGCGGTTCACCGGATTGGGAATGATGACCGCCCCCTCGGGGAATTCACCCATCTGCAGCCGCTGCGGGGTGACCTCGCCACCAAAGCGCGCACGAATTTCGCGTTCCGCGTCCGGGTGAATCCTTAGCCCTACGCCGAGCGCAGCCGCCGCGCACTGGCGCGTGTGGTCATCGGGCGTTGCGCCGATGCCGCCGAAGCTGAAGACGACGTCCTGCGAGGCCAGGGACTCCTTCAGCGCGGCGGTAATGCGCGGGGGCTCGTCGCCGAGATAGTGCGCCCAGGAAAGACGAAGCCCCCGCTTGGCGAGGGCCTCGATGACGAACGGAAGGTGCTTGTCCTGGCGCTTTCCGACCAGCAGCTCATCGCCGATGATGAAAGCGCCGAACAACTAGGCGGCTTTCTTCGCCCAGCGCTGCAGGTCTTCCAGCCCGCCGATGTGCTTCCCGTTCACGAAGACCTGCGGCACCGTGCCCCGGCCGGTAATGGCGCCGACGACGCGCGAGCGGTCGCTGTGGTCGAGCTTCACTTCGGAGTAAGGGTAGCCCAGCTCCTTGAGCAGCGCCTTGGCCTTCGCGCAATAGCCGCAGCCTTCGCGTGTCAGGATCGCGACCTGGTCGGGCTTCTTCGCCTTCGGGTTGATGTGGTTCAGCATGGTGTCGGCGTCGGACACCTCGAACGGGTCGCCCGCCTTCTCCGGCTCGATGAACATCTTCCGGATCACGCCGTCCTTCACCAGCATCGAGTAGCGCCAGGACCGCTTGCCGAAGCCGAGCTCGGACTTGTCGACCAGCATGCCCATCTTCTCGGTGAACTCGCCGTTGCCGTCGGGAAGCATGAGGACGTTGCCGCACTCCTGCGTGCGCGCCCACTCGTTCATGACGAACGCGTCGTTGACCGAGATGCACACCACGCGGTCGACGCCGTTGGCGAGGAACACGGGCGCGAGCTCGTTATAGCGCGGTACATGGGTCGACGAGCAGGTCGGAGTGAACGCGCCCGGGAGCGAGAACACCACCACGGTCTTGCCCTTGAAGATGTCGTCGGTGCTCAGCGTCTTCCAGTCGCTTTCACCGCGCGTACGGAAGCTCGCCTGGGGGACTTTCTGGCCTTCGCGATTCTCGAGCACTTGCGGACTCCTGTCGGTCAAAAGGGTATGGACCGAGTCTAGGGAGGCGCGTTCCCGCGGGCCAATGCTTTGTTCGGATCAACGCGATAGTCCGGCCTAATCGACTCCAGCGC
>Ga0134121_10003971_pt1 | contig 12146 bp, 7 predicted proteins | sample KB301_FD_96463 | JGI IMG/M metagenome (GOLD analysis project Ga0134121, IMG submission 96463) | Terrestrial soil microbial communities without Nitrogen fertilizer from Kellogg Biological Station, Michigan, USA - KB3-0-1 | ecosystem: Environmental > Terrestrial > Soil > Unclassified ...
TGGTCGCTGTTTTTTGCTTTGCCCCGCTGTCCGAGTTTCGGCAAAAATTGATGTACGGAATTTATACTGTCAAGGAGATGAAACTGATTTGGGTACTCAGTTGCGTTAACGACCATCATGCCGTCATCTCCGGTTCCAAGCAGGTCAAGGTTGATCAAAAATTTTATCCGGGCCAGGGGAAATAACGGATGCTCTGTGTAATATTTAGATCCGATTAATCCCGCTTCTTCCCCGGCAAATGCGATGAACACGATTGAACAGCCCGGCTGATTTTCTTTTTTTGAATAGTACTTAGCCAGGTTTAGTAACATGGAAACACCGCTGGCGTTGTCATTCGCGCCAGGGAAATATACTTCAGAGCCCATCATGCCGAGGTGATCGTAGTGGGCTGAGAAAACAAGAAAGGAATCCGGATGCAATGCACCTTTTACAAAGCCAACAAGGTTCTCCGTTTTGAAATGCGGTAGAAATTTTTCAGAGATGTTTATCTCCGCCTCACTTGCTTTTTCCGGAATGTAATATTGTAAGACTGAAATTACAGGAATCCGATAATGGTCTTTGGCTACGCTCCACGTAAGTTTTTTGGGCTGCAGAAAAATGATGGCACCGCATTTTATTTTTTCTGTCGCCAAATCTGAAAACAATTGCGAACGTTCGGATTCAGGCAAGCTATCCTGGAGAATTGTATAGCAAATGCCAGGATTGTCATTGAAAAGATCCGGTGACGAATAGCTCTTTAAGTTTTTGAGCCGGTATTTTTTGTTGCCTGAAGAGGAGTGAGGGTAAACAATGTAGTCATCGCCTGCTGCGAGTTTTTTTCCGTCCACCATTACTTCCATCATTCCGGGAAACGTGTTTACGCGAAATGAAAAGGGCTGCGAATAATTTTCTGTGAATGAAGAGAGTCCCAAAGAATCAAATTCATGACTGATAAATTTCGCGGCCTTCCCGCCGCCGTCGTTCACGTACCCACGGCCTGCAAGCTCTCGTGAAGTAAGTTTGCCGAGAATGAAACGGGCATAAGGCAAATCCTGCGCGCGCGAACAAGGAATAGAAAAAAGAAAAACAGAAGAGAGGAAAAGAATGAATATGAATCTCACAGCATCATGCTCCCTTCCCATCTGGAAGGTCCCGGTGGCTATCGGGAGAGGAAGGGCCAAATCTCCGCTCCAGCAGCTCCATAAAGTTTTTCACGTGCTCGTTGTCGTCATCCCAGTTCATCTGCCCGGCAAGGTCTGCGGCGACCTGCTTTGCGGCAATCAAATCATTCATGGAATTTATTTTCTCAACGGCAGCGCTGTAGTTCTGCAGGTTACCTTCGAACAACTGGTTGACGAATAAAAATTTCTCGTTGATGCCGATCGCTGCCTTCAGGTCCGTGATTGGTTTGTGGTGAAGCCTTTCCGCAAGTGTTTTGGCAGAAGGCTTAGAAGCAATTTTTGTATGCAACGATTCCCCGCTTCCGAATTTATCACCCACAGTCGGTTTGTCTTCATACATCGTGTTCAGTTCGTGGGAAGATTTTTTCTTTACAGGTTTTTCCTTTTTTTCTTCCTGCAGGGGCTCCACAGATCCCACTGTCGCAATGACTTCATTCATCGGGTGCTGAACAACAGGCGCAGGTTCAGCAGCCTTCAGCACTTCCTGTCTTTCCATTGCCACGGGGTTGGGTTCAGATTTCTCATGTACAGGGGCCCGGTTCATCTCGACAGCGCGTTTCTCTGCAAGAATCTTCTGCGTCACCGCTGCTTTCACTTCGTCAAGGGACGTCAGGGCATTCGTGTGGTTCAGCATCAGGGCCGCTTCGAACAACTGGCGAAGGTTCTGCACCATGAAATCAATCTCAACCTGCGGAATGGAGCCCTGGTGATTTTTGATCTGCTCATGCTGGTCGCGGATGATCTTTAACAGCGAATCAATCTGCTGGTGAATACTATGGCGGTTCATCGGTCTTTTAATTTGATTGTAAAGATAACGGTAAAGCTTTTATTTTATTTTTGCGATCCGAAAAAGTTATCCGTTTATTAAATAAGGAATAACGGCTAACGTCCCGATAGCTATCGGGAAACAGATAACTAATAACGGTCAGACAGTGTTTTTAGAGCATCCCAAATCAGAAATCCCCAAACGTGGCTGGGTGGAAGTCATCTGTGGTTCTATGTTTTCGGGGAAGACGGAAGAGCTCATCAGGCGCCTCAAGCGTGCACGCATCGCGAAGATGAACGTGGAAATATTCAAACCGAAATTGGATACACGTTATGATGAAGTAAACGTTGTTTCACACGACTCCAATTTCATTCATTCCACCCCTGTAGATGCTTCCTCGCAGATACTCTCGCTCGTAAATAACGTGGAAGTTGTAGGCGTGGATGAAGCCCAGTTTTTTGACGATGAACTTCCGGCTGTTTGTGAAGCCCTTGCAAACCGCGGACTGCGAGTCATCGTGGCCGGGCTTGACATGGATTACCTCGGTAAGCCTTTCGGACCGTTGCCCATGCTGCTTGCGCAGGCTGAATACGTAACGAAGGTGCATGCCATCTGCATGAATTGCGGGAACCTGGCGCACATCAGCCATCGAATTGTGAATAACAAGTCACGCATCATGCTGGGAGAGCAGGAAAGCTACATCCCGCTTTGCCGCACCTGTTACAATGAAGAAATGAAAAAGCAATAAAAGGATCAGTTCCTTTCGATGAGCGCAACGGCATAACAACTCACGCCTTCTTCCCTTCCCACGAACCCCAGTTTTTCAGTGGTCGTTGCCTTTATGGAAATGTCCTCTGCCGGAATATTCAAGACCCCTGACAACGTCTCCTGCATTTGAGGGATGTAAGAAGCGATCTTCGGTTTTTCCAGGCACAGCGTGACATCTACATTCCCGATTGAATATTTTTTTTGTGCGAGCAATTCTGCCACCCGTTTCAACAGGATCTTGCTGTCAATATTTTTGAATTCAGCGGAAGTATCCGGAAAATGTTTCCCGATGTCACCCAAACCCGCGGCGCCAAGCAGCGCATCACAGATCGCATGGATCATTACATCGGCATCGCTGTGGCCTACGGCTCCTTTTGCATGCGGGATTTTTATGCCGCCTAGCCATAAATCTTTTCCGTCAGCAAGCTAATGCACATCAAAGCCGAAACCAATTTTCATTTTTTTCATTGCGGCATAAAAATAAAAAAGCGGATGCAATCACCCGCTTTTCTTTTTTTCCCGAAGGCTATTTATTCCTCAGATTTTTTCGCACCCTTCAATCCGTCTATGTTAAATGAGAGCGTGAATCGCAGTGTATTTTCCAGCGGGTTTCGCTGGGTGGTAGGGATCAGGTAAGCAAAGTCAAGTCCGAATACGTTGTAGCGAAGCCCTGCACCGAGGGTGAAAAATTTACGGTTCCCTTTTGTTCTGGCTTCATTAAAATATCCTGCACGTATGGCGAACTGCTTGTCATACCAGTATTCAGCGCCGATGCTGTACGTAAATTCATTCAGCTCTTCGGAGAATCCCGCAGGAGCATCGCCCCAACTGGAGAATATGGCTGAAGGAACAGAAACATTCGTCGGATCTTTGCCGGCTTCAACGACGCGGTTTCCGTCGGAATCATAGATGTAATTACCGGAAGAATCAATGGCGTATACGGGAGGAGTCGGTACCAGGAGTTTGTTGAAGTCAACACCAAATGAAATCGTGTTGTATTGGTCCAGGTCCATTTTCAGGTTGGTTCCAATCCGGAAGTTCATTGGGATGAAATCCTTTGAAGCAGTCGTTGAATAGGAAATCTTGCCTCCGATGTTGGAAATGTCCAGACCGATGCCCAGCTGCGATTTCTTACCGCTGAGTTCAAGATCAGTGCGGTAAAATGCAGAAAGATCGGCAGCAACAGTTTGGCCCGGCTTGGTGGTAACACCTCCGGCCAATGCCGTATGTCCTGTCAGGTTAGAATAAATATAACGGAATGAAATCCCGCCTGATAATTTCTCGCCGAGTTTCCTCGAATAGCTCAGGTCAAAAGCATATTCCTTCGGATCAAACTCATCATACTTTTCTGCGTTCTCATTTGTAAAGTCAATGGTTCCAAGTGAAAAGTACAACATGGAGAAAGCAAATGCCTGGTCTTTCGGAAGCTTGGTATAGATGGCCACATGACCCAGGTTGATGTCGTTCACCAACGCACGCAGCCACGGAGTGTATGAAATTGAAATACCTATCTGCTTGTCGGCGAAAGCCAGCTTGGCAGGGTTCCAATGGGTACTTGCAGCATCAGGAGAAGTGGCCACGCCATAATCTCCCATTCCGCCGGCACGAGCATCAGGTGCGATTAATAAAAAGGGTACTGCTGTTGTAATGGTATTGATCTGGCCGAGCAGTTCATCACGGGTCTTGGTATTGATTCCTTGCGCAAATGCCTGGCTAACAAAAGCGATCAGTGCCGAAAGGCAAATAATTTTTTTCGATTTAAAATTCATTTTCTTTTATAAAAGGATGGCAAATATACGTTTGTAAAAATAATATGTTCACTCCGCCTATCGCAGAATGACAAGTTTCTCAAATTTTTCAGATGAAGACCCGTTAAAATCCTTCACTTTCAGCTTGTAGATGTAAACACCCCGGCCGATGCGGTCGCCATAATCATCCAAACCGTCCCATTCTATGTCATCACTCCGGAATCCTTCCGTTGTAATGAGTTGGTTCAATGTTTTAACAAGTTTTCCGCTCACGGTGAAAATCTGGACCTGTGCACTGAGCTGCTGGTAGGGGCGGTTATGCTCGAACATAAACGTGGTATGAGTGGTGAAAGGATTCGGATAATTCAGCACGTGCTCAAGTGCAAGCTTTGCAGTTTCTGCGACCACAAATTCAGTGCGCGCTTCGCTTGAGTTGTTGTAAACGTCCCACACTTTGAATGTGATTGTATGCCTTCCCGTGGCAAGGCTGCTGTAAGGATAACGTACCGATCCTGACTGATAACTGTCAAGGTCTGATTCGTAGTAATCATTCAGCACGGAGATCTTGGCATTGTCTTCATCGATGATTGAGGTGATGTCGTGGCCGATGCCCGTACCTGCAGTGTTGATTCCGTTCGAATCACTGACTTGCGCATACAATACCGGGTTCTCATCTGTAATTCCACCGAAGACAAACTTATCGTCATTCATGAAAAGCTTCACCTGCGGACCGGCATTGTCAACTCCTGCATTTGGATTTAATCCGCCTACCACGATATCATTGCTGTAACCATTGGCATCGCTTTGCCCGTTATGCGCGTAGTAGCTGATCTTCCCGTTCCCGTACTGATAAGATATGTCTTTCGGAACAACAAATGTGAACGTGAAATCACCGCTGTGGACCTGTGCTTTTCCTTTGTATAAAATGTTCTTCTGGAGCGCGAACGGAGCAGCGAAATCGCCTCCTCCGTCGCCTGTCCAGCCGAAGTCATTCCCCAGTGTTGAATAGGTGACTGACTTGTCGAAAATAGTCGGGTAAACAACACCATTGAAGCCCGACATTTTTATGCCGCTCTTATCCCTTACCTCGCCTGTAATTGTAATCTTGCTCAAAGCCCTCAGTGTATCTGAATTCAACGTAAGCACATGCGTGTTTACAGTGTTGGTAACCACATCGTATTGGGGATAGGCAAGCCGGACGGCCGGGTCGCCAAGCAGAACGAAGTTGCGTGTATAGCGGTCGTTGTAATCTATTTTGGTTTGTTCAAACACTTCACCGCAGGTAGGCATAATTCCATTGATGGGCTGGAAGAAATGATCAAAAAATTTCTGTGCCAGGCTGAAATTAGATCCTGAAAATGCCAGTCGCGTAGTGGTGAAAAGACATATGCCGCCGCCGTTAGGATTCAGGATGACAAGCTCGCCCGCTGATGTCCTGCCAGGATCATCAGGCCTGCTGAATTCGCATGTAGCTGTAAGGAAGGCCGGCAGATGATTGATGTTCGTCCATCCGTTGATGTCTTCATTTTCCAGCACCCTTTCATGTGCCCAGCCCACTTCACCACCATGACCGATGTAGGTCATCAGTAAAGCTCCACGCTGCACGCGGTTTACGATGGCAGACCTTGCATCCGGAAATCGTTGTCCGCCGGGTGTGGAGACCTGTTTGTAGGCATCAAGATAAATTTTATCGATGTTGTAAACCGGATTTGCCGCACGCACCGAGATGGCCAATGCCTCTGATTGTGAAAAGTGTGTGTTGTTATCCTGGTCGTCGCCGACAAAGGTTACGATGTTCCTCCAGTCATTTAAATTTGATTCGGAAGAAACTGTTGAACCGTCAGGCGTTGAATAGGAAATGATCTTGTTCACCATGGCCGCAGCTTCAACGGTAGATTTCACAGGCAGGCGCCCCACGCTCACGTCCATCAGTTCAGCATTACCCCAGGGCGACCAAACACCTTCACTCTCATCCATCAATCCAAAAAAGTCATCGCTGATGTAGGTTGTTGTTTGATTGAGAGAAGATTCAGATTCGTAAGAGGTCACAAAATTTGTATTGTTTGCCAGGCGGTATTTGTTGTCGTAGGAAGCGTCTCCAAACAACAAGGCGAAGCGCGGCATGTCGGCGGGAGAAGATGCACGGTCAAAAAACATTTTAATGAAATCCCTGATGGCACAAACATCCTGTGAACCGCTGGAATATTCGTTAAAGATTTGCGCAGTGGTGGCTACATTCACGTTGTATCCGTCATGCGACCTGTGAAATTCAGCCAGCCTGTTTGCTTCGGATAAAAACTTCGGATTCGTAACAATGATCAGCTGTGCCTGCTGCATCGCATGGAGGTTTTGGTTTGCAATCCTTCCGATAAAAGATGGCGTCTGGTATGAATTCCCTGTAAATGCAATGTACTCACGGAGGATGTCAGCCGGGTAAACGAAGGTTCCAAATCCCTGGCCGGTCATCTGGCGTGAGATGTTGATGGGATCGGTAATGTCCCAAATCATCGTAGAAGGAGTTGCGTTTGCAATGTCAAACTGTGCAATGCTGGCATTGCCGACAGAGCGTGAATCCCGGAAAATGACCTGGTCACCGGCGCCTGAAAAATCCAGTTTGCGCCTGGCGTTGATCTCGATAAAATCCAGCCATCCGCCGGCTGATTGGTCCAGGCATGAAAAGGCAAGTTTGAGACTGAAGGTTTCAGGACAACTGGTTACTGCGCCGCTTAAATTATTTTCCTTGGCGAAATCTGCCGTCACTGAACCATTGGTGACAGCAGTGGTTTTTGAGTCGGTAAGCTGTCCGTTGCAATAAAGTTTGTAAAGCACCTCATCGGAAAAAGATCTTCCAATCACATGTGCTGCAATTTTTAAAGTATCAGAGGTGGAACACTGAAGGTTCGGAATATGAAAATCAAACAGCTCCTGCGTATGCTGGAGATCAAAATTTTCACCATACCATCCGCGACCGGATTTCAGGAAGTTGTATAAATCCGCTTCATGGTATTCATAGTCGTCGAATGAGTTGACCACCTGCGTGGGGGAAGTTGAAGAGGAAGCGCGCTGCGGAATCCGTTTGCCCGCAGAAGATGAAGCAGTGAGAAAATAATATGTCGTGTCCGAATATTCATTCACTGAATGCGTGTATTTTTTGGTGGAGCTGTTATAGGTCCATGTCACCTGCTTCTGGCCATAAAAAAGGATGTAGTCATTCTGGTCAAAATGCCCGTCAGACTCGCCTTCCACATAAATGGCATTTTCCTGGAGGTCATCGTTGCGCGGAGCGCTGTTCAGGAATGGAAGCTGACCCGCACCGTTCCCATAGATCCTGATATTGTGCGGATCAAGCTGATCGACGGCGATGCCCATACTTTTCAGGTTCTGGTAAGTGATTTTATGTATACCGGTTTGCGTGACACCCACCTTGTACCAATCCCCGGAGGCAAGAACGGAAGAATGCGTATATGCACGTGCGGTTTGATTCGGGGAACCGTTGCGGTACGATACGGGACTTATTTTCAGATCAAATGAAATAAGTTTTTCAATCTGGCCGGTTGCTGACCTGCGGATGGCCGGAAATGAAACACAGGCATACGGTTTTTTCCTGCGGAATGCTGTTTCCACCTTTGCCACCGGCTGTGCCTGGAGAACGGCTTTTCCAGGAACCAGGATGGCTTCATCCAGCTTTCCATAGACTGCGTTTTCGATTTCTACGCTGGCAGCCTGCACGTTGTCATCAAGTGGAATTGTTTCCCTGAAAACGGGCATGTTGGAATCATCATAAGAGGCTCCCGTGAAGTAAAGAGATTTCAGGGTTTCATTTTCGGAAACAGAAGTTTCTACAGGCGATTTCCAGTCAAGTTGCCGGTGCATGACCTTGCCCTGCCCGTAGGCGCAGCTGATAACCGGAATTACAAAAATTGTAAACAGGATTTTTCTCATTGTTGGTGTATCAGAAGATGATATGCCCCCTAACGGTGATGCTTGGATTTTATTTTAGAAATCAGGAAATTTCTTTGAACCTTCAAAGGTAAGCGATTCAATCAACAATGAAAATGAAAAAATAGTTTTCACGTTAAGGTGAATAGCCATGGTTACAGATACGATGAAATGCAGTTGGAAGATTGAATTTTTGAAAAAAAGGCCAAATGGGGTTTTGCATTAAATTATTTTCTAATTTAGCAATCACTAATTTTCGTGTTACAAGTTTGCAGTAAAAATTTCGGAAACTAATTGCGGATAAACCTTACAATTCTCACGGAAGTGAGAATTTGTTTTGCTGCTGCGCACGTAACTATGTATATTCTGAAACGTATTATTGAATTCTTTGAAGGAGAGTCATGATGAGAAAAATTTTACAGGTCGTCGTCTTGTTGATTGCATCCATAAATGCAGGTGCTCAGGATCCTGAATTTACCCAGTTTTATGCCAACCCACTTTACCTGAATCCAGCCTTTGCGGGATCTGTGCATTGCCCGCGCTTATGCCTCAACTACAGGAACCAATGGCCGGCACTCACAGGAACATTCATTACCACTTCGGCTTCGTTTGACGGACAGATCAATGCCCTCAACAGCGGACTCGGAATCCTGGTGCTCACGGACAATGCAGGGGAAGGTACACTGAACAGCACAGATGTGAGCGGGTTCTATTCCTACCAGTTAAATATCAACCGCGAGTTTTCTATTCGCGCGGGTTTTCAGGCAACTTACAAGCAACGCAAAGTAGACTGGGACAAACTTACTTTCGGTGACATGATTGATCCCCGTTACGGATTTATTTATCCGACCACTGAAGTGCGCCCGCCTACGACAAAAAGTTTTACCGATTTCTCCGCAGGATTGCTTCTTTATTCAGCCAAGATTTACGGCGGTGTTGCAGTGAATCACCTTACAGAGCCCGAAGAGTCTTTCATCCGTCCTGCGCCAGGCAGCAAGCTCCCGATGAAGATCACAGGTCACGTGGGTGCCATCATTCCGCTGTCTTCAAGACGGAATGAAGAAACTTATCTTTCACCAAATGTATTATACCAGCTGCAGCGTGACTTCCAGCAGATCAACCTGGGTGTTTATATTGCCAAGCCGCCACTGGTAGGCGGATTGTGGTACCGTAACAGGGATTCGTTCATTGCATTGATCGGGATTCAGCAAGGCATCTTCAAATTCGGTTACAGTTACGATATCACGGTATCAAAGCTCGCCAATGCATCGGCCGGATCACATGAAGTAAGTATGGGAATACAATTCCCGTGTCACCCGAAAAAGAAACGGTTCCGTGCAGTTAAATGCCCTTCTTTCTAGCACGAAATAATTTTTTGTCCCCCGATAAAATAAAATATATTTGGCTCACGTTAACGAGATAAAACAACTGATAATTCAATGAAAAAAATTCTGATCAATGGCTTCGTACTGGCTTCTGCGATGATCTTATTTTCTTCCTGCGGAAAAGAAAAATCATCTGTAACAGGCTGGAACTATAACGATCCGAAGAATGGCGGTTTTGAAGTGGTGCCTTACGATGAACAGGAAACCGGTCCCGGGCTTGTACTCATCGAGGGAGGTACTTTCACAATGGGCCGCACGGAACAGGAAGTAACCCAGGATTGGAACAATATTCCAAGGCGTATGTCCGTGAGTTCTTTTTACATGGACGAAACAGAAATCGCCAACATCCATTACCTCGAATACTTATACTGGATCACCCGCGTGTTTGGGGCTGATTATCCTGAAGTATATAAGAAAGCATTGCCTGACACACTTGTGTGGCGTCACCAGCTTGAATACAATGAGCCGATGGTTGAACTTTACCTGCGCCACCCTTCTTACCAGCAATATCCCGTGGTCGGTGTAAACTGGCTGCAGGCAAGCGATTTCTGCGCATGGCGCACGGATCGCGTAAACGAACAGATCATGATCAGGGAAGGTATTCTTCGCATTAACCCGAACCAGATCAATGAAGATAATTTCAACACCGATGCTTACCTGGCCAGCCAATATGAAGGACTTGTAAAAAGCGATCTCGTCGACCTGAATCCGAATTCAGGAAGCAACGGAACCCGCAAGGTGCGCATGGAAGACGGAATTCTCCTGCCGCGCTACCGACTCCCCACCGAAGCTGAGTGGGAATATGCAGCGCTGTCGCAGATCGGAAATACAATTTATGAGCGCGTAACAGACCGCAGGCAATATCCATGGACAGGACATATTGTACGCAACAAGGAAGAAAGATACAAAGGCCAGATGATGGCCAACTATAAGCGTGGACGAGGCGACATGATGGGTACAGCAGGTTACCTGAATGATGCTGCCGACCGTCCGGCACCGGTGGTATCGTACTGGCCGAATGATTTCGGTCTGTACTGCATGGCCGGCAACGTAAATGAGTGGGTGATGGACGTCTATCGTCCGTTGTCAATGGAAGACAATGGCGACTTCAATGCATTCCGCGGTAACGTTTACCAAACCCAGACGCGCGATGAAGAAGGTTCGATTGCGGAAAAAGATTCACTCGGAAGAATTACTTTAAGGGACGTAACGGACGAGGAAGCCGCTCCACGCAGGAATTACAACCGTGCTGATAACAAAGCATACATTGACGGTGACGAAGCTGAGATACAATACCAGTATTCAATTTCCAGTCTGATCAACGACCATGCACGCGTGTACAAAGGCGGATCCTGGAAGGACCGCGCTTATTGGATGAGCCCGGGCACAAGGCGTTTCCTTGATGAAACACAATCTACAGACGACATTGGTTTCCGCTGCGCAATGGTGCGCGTGGGCAGCCCTGTCGGATTGGGATCTAAGAACAGGACAAAGAGCTTCAAAAAATAATAAGAAATAATTCTGAAAAAAAGAACCCCGTTTTGCTTTAGGCGAGACGGGGTTTTTTATTTTGGAAGAAGTTACTTCAGGATTTCCCTTGCAATCACCATCTTCTGAATTTCAGAAGTCCCCTCGCCGATGGTGCATAGTTTGGAATCGCGGTAATATTTTTCTACCGGGAAATCTTTGGTGTAGCCGTAGCCGCCAAAAATCTGAACAGCGTCGGTACTTACCTGCACTGAAATTTCCGAGGCATAGTATTTTGCAAATGCACTTTCCTTTGTGCACTTCTCGCCATTATTTTTCAGCTCAGCAGCATGAAGTGTGAGCAGTTCTGCCGCTTCAATTTTTGTAGCCATGTCTGCCAGCTTGAATGATATACCCTGGAAGCTTGATATCGGCTGACCGAACTGCTGGCGTTCCTTCGAATACTTGAGGGACGCATCAAAGGCGCCTTTGGCAATACCGAGCGCCAGGGAGGCAATGGAGATGCGTCCCCCGTCCAGCACTTTCATCGCCTGGATAAATCCGTCGCCCACCTTCCCGAGGACCTGGCTTTTGTGAACCCTGCAATCCTGGAAAATAAGTTCGGCAGTTTCACTTGCCCTCATACCGAGTTTGTTTTCTTTTCTTCCTCCCGAAAAACCTTTGGTGCCTTTTTCAATAACGAAGGACGTGATGCCGTGCGAATCCAGCGGTTCGCCTGTACGGGCAAGCACCACAGCCACATCTCCGCTGATGCCATGAGTGATCCAGTTCTTGGAACCGTTGATGATATAATAATCGCCGTCTTCTTTTGCCACCGTCTGCATCCGCATGGAATCGCTGCCTGTATTGGCTTCTGTGAGCCCCCAAGCCCCTATCCATTCAGCAGTGGCAA
>Ga0134121_10003972_pt1 | contig 12145 bp, 6 predicted proteins | sample KB301_FD_96463 | JGI IMG/M metagenome (GOLD analysis project Ga0134121, IMG submission 96463) | Terrestrial soil microbial communities without Nitrogen fertilizer from Kellogg Biological Station, Michigan, USA - KB3-0-1 | ecosystem: Environmental > Terrestrial > Soil > Unclassified ...
ACAAGAGTAAAGATGATCAGAAGAAAGAATTGCCTGAAAAAATAAATGAGCTCAAAGCATTATACCAAGACTTGATAGCTGAACCGCTGGATCGGAAACAGATTCTTGTCCTTGATGGTCTTGATGAAGTACATCAATGGAAACTCGCTCAATATCTGAGCAGAAAACTACCTGATAATCTCAAGATCATTGTCAGTATTCGTGATACTGGTCAGGATTGGAAAAACGAGTATCAATTTGTTCCGGATCAACTTACTGAATTGCCTTTAGGAGGAATAGATGAAACAGGCTTAGCTGAGATCCTTTCCTCCAGCGGCATTGAAGGTGAAATCATTGCAAAGGACGGATCGAAACTACAAAAGGTGTTCGCTATAACTGCTTACGAGGGGAATCGCGAAGTAGGAGCTGATCCGTTTTATGTTCGTGTATTGGCAGAGGATCTGCGCGAACGAAAACTGACGGCTGAAAATATCGAATCAGTACCGATTGGTTTAGATGCTTATCTGGATCGGTGGTGGCAGCAGATTAAACAGCTTGCCGGAGATCAGAATACCAAGAATTTGTTTGGAACATTGGCTGTTGCGCTCGGTTATCTTCAACGCGCAGATCTGGAAACAATGTATCCAGTTCTTCGCGGCGATTGGGCTGGCGATTTCTTTGATCAAATTATTCAAACTATTCGCCGTTTCGTGATCGGTGATGATCGTACTGGCTATGCTCTGGCTCACCCAAGGTTGAAACGATACTTAAGAAATGAAAAGCGAATTAGAGTAATTAGCAATTATGAGGACAATCTGATCAGCTACTGTTCCAAGTGGAAGGAAAATGTAAGCTCCTATGCCCTAAACTACTATGTAACCCATTTGGCAGAAGCCAACAGGATTGATGAGCTGAAAAGTGCTTTTACAGCTGAATGGTTTGCTATTAAATGGCAACAAGCTGGAAGTTACGAATCGCTCATAAATGATTTTTCTATAGCTATTCATTCTTTGGCCCACGAATCAAAACCAGACTATATTACAATTCTTGCTTTGAATGTTGCGCGCCAGACGGCATTGGATTATCTCGTCGAATTACCAGAAGATTATTATGCTACACTCATTCGGCTGGGTGATACAGAGAAGACTTTTTCTTCTCTAATGAAGATGAATTCTTCCCGTGGTTTGGCATGCAAGCCATTGATTCAGGCAGCAAAGGAATTCTTGAATAAATCCTTTGCTGAAAAGAACCTAACCGAACGGGCTTCCTTAATTGAAAAATCTGAGCAATTACTCAAGAAAGCATCCTTCATTATTTATTTGATTCGGTTTAGCGGTGACCGCATCGAGGCCTGTGAGAAGGTTCTTTCAATGCTTAACGAGCATGGTGAGTTTTCTCAAACATTAAAGGCAGATATTTTCAAAGAATTTGAAAAGTTCGGACGTGAATCTCTGTCAGATGATCCCGTGTTAAGCGCTGATATTCTGGCAATGTTGGCTTACAGCGATCTTACCGCTAAGAAGAATGATACAAAAGCCGCATCACTTTTGCAAGAAGCTCTTGATATTGCTGAGAAGTGCGAGCAGGTAACAGATCAGATCGAAATCTTTTCATATTCTTTGCCAGCATTGAATGAACTCGACAAGACGAAAAGCCATGAACTATTCAATAAATATATTTCGAATCCAGAAGACCTACTCAATTCAGCGACACATTTGCCGAATCCTTACCTCTCTTTGCTGAAGAAACTTAATCCTTATCAAAAGGAAGCAATGCAGACGAAGGTCAAATCAATACTTATCAAAGATTGTACTTCAGCTGAATCCCGCAGAATTCGAAATGATAGTTATTTTGGCTACTTACGCGAAAACTTTGATAGTGGAAAAGTGATCGAATCCCAAGAGTTGTTGAATAGTATTCTTCAAAATGACCCTTCATTTGCTTGTCTCAGCGCTTTGAGTTGTGCTGATCTTATGATATATAGTCCGCAGGAATTGCGAAAATGGCTGCTCAAGGCGGAAGAATTGGCATCGCAAGATGATGAACTCGCAGTTGCAGCACTAGTCAACTATATTCCAGTTGACAGTAGCCGTACGTGGCAGTTGGTGAATTCATTCGGAGAACGCAAACTTGCAGACAAGCTTAAGGAGTTCCTAAATCCCATTATCCGCAAGACATATACAGAACCTCTTAAATTAGAGATCGTAGAAAATGCTGGCCGTTTGATTGATCATTTCCAGCCGGAAGAGAGTGGTGAGCTCAATGCATCACTTGCATTGGAGATTTCCTCCACCCAACCTGAAATTGCTAAAAAACTTCTTGGCAAAACAATCAAGCGCAAACTGAGTGAGTTGCCTGAAGGAGATACAGATGATTTGAGAAAACTGTTAGCCATGGCATACCATATAGAAGGTAATGCTGATGCTGCCATTGAAGCACTGTCAATGATGAAGTGGATCAGCAACAAGAGTCAGGTGCTTACTTCTATCTTAGCGGATGCCGCTCAAAATAAGCCTAAGCAGGTAGCGCAATATGCTGAATACCTAACCGGTTTAATTCGTGATGGAAAAGAATTGCCACTTTATACCGATGCACTTCAGGATGCGGCACGCTCACTGGAAGACATCATGAAGACTTCATTTGAACTCGCGAATCCTCTTCTTGGAATTCTAAGCGAACAGGCTACTCGCATGAGAATTTCAGATTACGTGCACGTCAGTTCCCTCGTAGCCTTCTCTCTTTCTAAAAGTAATCCGGAATATTCCTACAATGTATTTTATGCTCTTATTAAAGAAATGCATAACTGGAAAATGGATGGAATCTCATTCAGTGGTAATGATGTTTTCTTCTTCTGCAAGAACCTGTATAAGGCTGCTCATCAATGCCATTTTAATATGCAGCAGATCATTGAGGAATTAGAATCCATCAATGAATCTGCCGATGAGAGCGCAAAAACAAATATTCTTTGTGGATTATTTTTGCTTTACTCACTCAAGAACCTGAAGTCGTCGGAAATTCACTTTGACCAAATTCTCAGCGCCCTCGATAAAGGAGCAGATAAAACTGAAAGCTCTGGAATCACAGCTTTCATGAAAATGTTGGCTGACCTTACAGGTGAAAAGTTTGGCAGTCAGTCACAAACCATTAAATATCTCTGTGAAGCAATTACTATTCATTCACGGATTAATCCGGAAAATGCTATTCACTTGCTTCGAAAACTATTTAATGAAACAGTAATGATCAAGAAAGAAGATGAGCGATCGGAGTCCATCTGTGAACTTTTCAACGCTTCGAAAGAATTTCATGCGGATGAAAATACCGTTCTCTGGAATGAACTTCTGACCCAACTTCTGCAAGAAGCGATAAAATCATGCGAGGAAGAATTTCATAACAAGATTTGGTTGGCAGCCATTTCATGCATGGTTTCAACTGGATGCAAGGAAACCGCGCGGGGCATGATTGAAAATATGGAAGAAAAGCTTACTAAAGATCAAGGGCAGGGATTTATCGATAATCAGGATGCGAAAGATCAGCTTACAAATTTGTCAGCCTTTGATGATCTTGTGTTGAAATTGGGCGACTATAATCTAGCAATCTCGTGTCTTACGGTTTGCTATAGTAAAAATCAGGTTCTCGAACTTCTAAATCAAATAGTCAACATGATAGAACAGGATGAAATTTCATCGAAGCGTTTTATTCTCATGGGCAGCATGATGGCGGCACTTTGCCCACTAGTATATTCTCAATTTGGCGCGGCCGGTGTTCAGGCTATGATAAACCAGATAGAATCATTCGATGCAAAGTTTTTGAAAGCGGCAGAACTGGTTTCAACAACATGATTTCAATTTTCAAACACAATGAATTCAAAATTCAAAATACTATCTATTGATGGCGGTGGCATCCGCGGCATTATTCCGGCAGTGGTGCTTTCGGAAATCGAAAAGAGAGCACAGCAGCCCATCAGCAGTTTGTTCGATCTAATAGCTGGAACTTCAACAGGTGGTGTCATTGCTCTTGGGCTTGGAGTGCCGGATGAAAAGGGGTTCCCTAAATTTTCCGCTGATGACCTAGTTGGCTTGTACGAAAAAAACGGTTCTAAAATTTTCAACAAGCCTAGAACTTTATTATTGAATTGGGTGAAAAAAGCTGCGTCATTCTTCAATGAAGCATACAGTAAGAAAGGAATTGAAAAAGTACTACAGAATTATTTTGGCAATGCTGAGCTCCGTGATCTGCTCACCGATTCGCTTATCACAGCATATGAAATTGAAAAGCGAAAACCGTTTTATTTCCTTTCACGTTTAGCAAAAGACCCGGAGCATGCCGCACAAGAAAACTTCAAAGTGGCTCATATCGCCAGAAGTACATCAGCCGCTCCCACCTATTTTGAACCTTCGTGGATCGATTGGAAAAGCAATTCACATCTTGCATTGGTTGATGGTGGAGTATTTGCCAACAATCCTTCTATGCTCGCCTTTACTGAAGCCCAAGAGTTGCTAAAAAAAACAGGCGCTAAAGCTATGGATCCGGTATTAACCGCTAGTGATAAGGACCAACCGATTTTCATGCTGTCTTTAGGAACCGGCAATAGTTTGAAAAGTTATAAATATGCAAAAGCAAAGGGATGGGGCAAGGCCGGATGGCTGACTCCACTGATAGACATTCTTATGCAGGGGGTTTCAGAAAGTGTGCATTATCAAATGCAGTATGTATTGCCTCCTGATAGAGATGGAACCCTGAATTATTTCCGCATGAATACCACCATAGAGGCAAAGGATTCTAAAATGGACGATGCTTCTCATAAGAATATTAAGGCACTCAAAAATTATGGTAAGAAAATAATTGAAGATTATTCCAGTGCAATAGATACCATTTGTTCCTGCTTAACTCATTAAATCTTAGCAATCATGAATGACAAATTCAATCAGGGCTTTGCGGTAATCGTAGGTGTTGGAAATCCGGATATCGCCGGAACAATTAACGATGCAAAGGGATTGGCAGAAATTTTAAAAGACCCACAACGTTGCGCATATCCTGAAGAAAATATCTCTCTTCTTTTGGATAAAGAAAGCGTTTGCAAGAATGTTGTAGGCGCCTTACAGTCACTACAGAATAAAACCTCGTCAGATTCAACAGTGATATTCTATTTCTCTGGTCATGGTTATGAAGAACAACTTGGCTCGCAAACGAACTATTATCTGATCACATGGGATGCAAATCCTTCAGACATTTCTAATACTGCCCTTAACGGCAATGAACTTAGTCAATTGCTTAAAGGGATTCCCTGTCGTCGGATGTTAATTCTCCTCGACTGTTGCCATTCTGGCGGGCTAGATGATGCTAAAGCATTTACGATTACCTCATCTAAATCTCCGATGCCGATAGAGGCTCAAAATCTTCTGCAAGCCGGAACCGGCAGAGTAATTATTGCTTCATCTATGGCAAATGAATTGTCTTTCGCAGGTAATCCATATAGTGCTTTCACACTTGCTTTGATAGAGTGCCTTGCGGGACAAGGCGTATCAAAAAGAGATGGACTGGTTCGTGTGGCGGATATCGCGTTATATGCCCGTGAAAAAGTGCCAGCAAGGACCAAAAATCGGCAGCACCCTATCCTGAATTATGAGCAAGCTGATAATTTTCCTATTGCCTATTATGCGGCAGGTGAAATTACGCCTAAAGAACTTCCATTCAAAGGGGAACCGCAAATAGAAGAAGAGCCCGGTGAATATTACAGAATGTCAATCACCAATTCAGGAAATCTTGTCACTGGCGATGTTACAGGAACTAATATTCAGGGTGGTAACATTCAAACTGGAAATGTATCTGGTACCGGCATTACAATCGGCACTGGGGCACATACTGAAGTTACAATCATAACCTATCCCGCTTCCGATGAAATAAAAAAGCTGTTTGTACCCTTATTTGAAGCCGCCGCCAAGAGTGAGAATAATAAGGCAGAAGCTACTCAGGTATTGAAGGATCTCAGTAATGAGATTGCAAAAAAGGAAAAATCCAATGATTCTCACATCGGAAAATTGATTGATAAATTTGTCGACATGGTACCTGGTGCGGTTTCAACTGTAGTCAGCACTTTTGCGAGCCCTCTTCTCGGAAAACTTACAGGGCCTGTTACTCAGTTTGTGCTGGATAAATTACGTGGAAAATAAAAATGCCGGAATATTACCTGGTAAAAATGCTTGTCCTTCACGACGGATTTTCAAGATGAGCGAAGAATAAGAAATGAATGTAAAGATTTCATTTTTATCAATCCTGCTAATCAAAAAGATAACAAGGAGTTCAGCGATTTTTTGAACAGCCTAAAACAAAAAATAGTCACACCAAAACCGTCAAAGAAGGATTTGTGAATCAATTGGAAAAAGAAAAAAAAATCATAAATCTGAAATCAGAAGCATTATTCTTCCACTCTCACCTCCACCTGCCTTGCCTCAAATTTCCTTTGCAGAATATTAAAATGATCGCCATGAGTCATAAAATGCACGATCAAATGCTCAATCGAGAGGGGATTGTTTTCAGGAATGTCCGCAATGTTGCTGTGGCGGATTTGATGTCCGTCAATGATCACCACCATGCCGGAGCCGATTGCTTCTATATGGTTTCCTCCAGTGATGAGCATGCCGGTATCTTCACCCAAACCGATACCAAGACAAGAGGGATTTGCTGCAACGGCTTGTACGAGCCGTGCGAATCTGCCGCGCTTATCAAAGTGAGAATCGAAGATCACATCCTTACTGAAGCCAAGACCTGTGGTAATTTTCACTTCACCTTTCAAATGCGCCCTCGAGCTGCTTCCCTCATAGATCATGGTGCTGCTCATAGCCATGGCGCCGGCACTTGTCCCCACGATGATGAAATTTTCTTTTTGATAACGCTCATGAAGGATACGAACAATTTCTGTTCCCCCGAAGGTTGAAGTGAGCCGATATTGGTTTCCTCCCGAAAACATGACCAGGTCGGCTTTGCGGATACGCTCAATATATTCTTCATCGAAAGCATCTTCGCGGTCGCGAATGCTCATGAGCCCGACATTTCTGCTCCCGATCTTTTCAAAGGCATGCAGATAATTATCACCGACCTCCTTTGGCGATGCTGATGCTGTGGTGATCACTTCAATTCGCGCATCGCTGTCTCCGGCTTCAGCAACAATACGTTTCAAAATTCCCAGTTCAAAAAAATTCAGGTTGTTGCGATGGATCACTCCCAATTCCAAATCAGTGCCTTTGTCTTCGGCGCCTCCAATTGCAATCAATTTTCCTTTCGGCTTATTCATGATTACAAAGGTAGGTCAGTAGATTAGGCTTTATTTTTTATGGATGAAAATCATTTCAACAGAATCAATTGCTAAATGGCTAAATTGTTAAATGGCTATCTTGCCAGCAGCTATTGAAGAAGCCATTTAACCATTGAGCAATTCAGCAATTCAACTATGGAAATTCTAAACATAAGAGTATTGAACGGACCAAACTATTGGTCAATCCGTCGTCATAAGCTGATCTGGATGAAACTTGACCTTCAGGACCTCGAGGAAAAACCCACTAACAAAATTCCCGGCTTCAGAGAAAGACTGGAAAAACTTTTTCCATCACTCTACGAACATCATTGCAGTGAAGGAAGGGTGGGAGGATTTTTGCATCGTGTTGATGAAGGAACATGGATGGGTCACGTGATCGAGCACATTGCACTTGAGTTGCAAACGCTGGCGGGAATGGATGTTGGTTTTGGAAGAACAAGAGAAACTTCGGAGAAAGGAATTTACAATGTTGTGTTCACATACATGGAAGCGGAGGCCGGCGTGTACACAGCAAACGCAGCAGTGAAAATTGCACAGGCGATTGTTGATGGAATACCATACGATCTCACCGATGACATTCAGAAGTTGCGCGAGATCCGCGAAGATTTCCGGCTGGGTCCTTCTACAGGTTCACTGGTTGATGAGGCATTGCTGCGCCGGATTCCCTTCATCAGGCTGAACAAACATTCGCTGGTTCAGCTTGGTTACGGCATCAATCAAAAAAGAATTCAGGCTACTATCGCATCTACCACATCTTCCATAGCTGTAGATATAGCGGGTGATAAAGAAGAGACAAAAAATCTTTTGGAGAAAGCGGAGATTCCTGTGCCCATTGGAAAGGTCTGCTACGATGAAGTTGATTTGAAAGCCGTGATCTCGAAAATCGGTTATCCCATTGTCACCAAGCCGGTGAATGGAAATCATGGCAAGGGTGCCACCACGAATCTTCTTACCTGGGAAGATGCCGTGAAAGGAATGGAAGCAGCGAAAAAATACTCACGCAGCGTAATCGTGGAAAAATTTATTACCGGCTACGATCATCGTGTCCTCGTTGTAAACTACAAATTCATTTGCGCTGCAAAGCGCACCCCTGCTTCCGTTCTTGGTGACGGGCATTCAACGATTCAACAGTTGATTGACAAAGTAAATGAAGATCCCCGCAGAGGTTATGGTCACGAAAAAGTGCTGACTTCTATTAAGGTGGATCAGTTCACACAAAAAATTTTACAGGAGCATAGCTTCACACTTGATTCTATCTTAAGTGAAGGAAAAGAATTGTGGCTGAAGCCAACAGCAAACATCTCTACCGGCGGAACAGCTACGGATATCACCGATCATGTTCATCCCGACAACATCTTCATGTGTGAGCGTATCGCGCGCATCATTGGTCTCGACATCTGCGGCATTGATATCATGACTCCTGATATGAGTCAACCGCTCAGTGAAGTAGGCGGCGCTGTTCTCGAAGTGAATGCAGCACCGGGATTCCGGATGCACCTCGCTCCCACTGATGGATTGCCCCGCAATGTTGCCGAGCCCGTGATCAACATGTTGTTCCCAACAGCATCGAACGCGCGCATTCCCATCATCGCTGTCACCGGTACCAATGGAAAAACAACCACGACACGATTGATTGCGCATCTTGTTCGCTCGATGGGATTTCGTGTTGGCTACACCACCACGGATGGAATTTACATCGGCAACCAAATGATGATGCGCGGTGATTGTACCGGTCCGGTTTCGGCACAGTTTATTTTGAAGGATCCAACAGTTGAATTCGCTGTTCTCGAAACAGCACGTGGCGGAATTCTGAAAGCCGGATTGGGATTTGATCACTGCGACATCGCCATTGTAACCAACGTTCAGCCCGATCATCTTGGGTTGATGGGCATTGACACGATTGAACAGTTGGCGAAAGTGAAAGGCGTGGTTCCTGAAACCGTTTGGCCAAATGGCTATGCCATTCTAAATGCCGAGGATGATCTTGTGTACAAAATGCAAAGCGATCTCAACTGCAAGATTGCATTGTTTTCGCTCGATGAAAATAATCAGCACATACTCGATCATTCAACGCGCGGAGGAATTTCTGCTGTTACCGAAAACGGATTCATCACCATTAAAAAAGGGGAATGGAAAATTCGCGTGGATAAAATCGTGAACATCCCGCTCACCTTTGGAGGGAAGGCCACATTCAATGTCGCCAACATTCTCCCCGCAGTTCTTGCAGGGTATTTGCGCGGTTTCGATATTGAAGACCTTCGCGCTGCATTGCAGGCTTTTATTCCATCACCGGCAACTACACCGGGGCGAATGAATCTCTTCCAGTTCAAAAACTTCCAGGTGCTCGTTGACTACGCTCACAATTACACGGGACTTGAACATTTGAGCAAGTTTGTAGAGAAGATTGATGCGAAAACGAAAGTGGGCGTGGTGGCGGGAGTGGGTGATCGAAGAGATGAGGATACAATTGCCCTTGGACAGGTTGCGGCAAAAACGTTTGATGAGATCGTAATCCGCCAGGATAAAAATTTAAGGGGACGAACGCGGGATGAAATCATCGGGTTGCTGATGCAGGGAATTCATTCAGTAGATCAGAGCAAAAAAGTGAAGATCATTCCAAAAGAAACTGAAGCAATCGAGTATGTGATTAAGAATGCAAAGAAAGGATCGTTCATCACCATTTGCAGTGATGTGGTACCGGATGTGCTGGAGATGATTATGAAGTATAAGGAAGAGGAAGATGGAGTATGATTTCGGATTTCCCGAAAAATCTACCGATGCCATCGCTTGGAGCGATGGCATCGGTAATTTCAAAGCAATCTAATTTTTTTAAGCACTTGCTTTTGACCCCTCCGCTACCGGTTTAATATTCTGATTCACCCTGAAAATATTTTTCGGATCATACTTCGCTTTGATTGCAACCAAGCGGTCATAATTTTCTCCGTACGATGCTTTGATGCGATCTTGTCCTTCATCCATCATGAAGTTGACGTACGCGCCGCCGCCGTGTCCATAAGGGTGCAATGCATTATAATAATCCTTGCACCACTTTGTGATTTTCTCAGCATTGGCAGGATCGGGATCAACACCTACAATCACCTGCGCCCACACGGCATCGCGATTATGCCAGGCAGTATCACCTGGTTTTGGTTGCCCTGCTTTTCCATTTACCGGGTACAAATGCATCGTTGAAAACATCGTTGGAATATTGCCACCGTACTTCATGTGCTGCGCAATCGCTTCATCACTTAATTCTTTCACGAAGTCAGCGCGCCAATACCATTGCAATCCCGGAACATAGAGTGCATCGAACATAGATTGAAGTGCGGGATGAGGAATAGGACCAACCCAATCGAGAATGGGCGTCCCGAATTTTGTACGGATATCAGCAAAAGTTTTTTCTCCGTTTTCAAGCGGACCTGTATAGCACCACACGATGCCACAAACATTCCTCATGTGCAAATGCTCAGGGAACGGAGGACCGGCAGGCACCACGAGAAAAGCAAAAAATCCATTGAGATCATCGGGAGCAGTCTTAATAAAATCACGATACCATTTCATAATCTCAGGAGCTTTTTCCAAATCCCAAAACATAGGGCCGGCATATACTGTGTCAATGGGATGAAGTCTGAATAGAAAAGAAGTGACGATTCCAAAATTTCCGCCGCCACCGCGAATAGCCCAGAATAAATCGGAATTTTCTTTTTCACTTGCTGTTACCACGCTTCCATCGGCGAGCACCACTTGTGCTTCGAGAAGATTGTCAATGCTCAGCCCGCATTTACGTGACAAATGACCAATGCCGCCACCGAGAGTGAGACCGCCAACTCCTGTGGTGCCGATAATTCCGCTTGGCGTAGCCATGCCGAAACCATGCGTTGAATGATCCACATCCCCCCACACGCAGCCGCCACCTGCGCGAACGGTTTTAGTTACCGGATCCACATAGGTGTATTTGATTCGGGAGAGATCAATCACTAATCCATCATCGCAAATTCCAAGGCCGCCGCCATTGTGTCCGCCTCCCCGAATGGCGATGAGCAAACCATTTTCCCTTCCAAAATTAACCGCCGCTCTTACATCGCTCACGTCAGCGCAGTATGCGATGTATGTCGGTTTGCGATGAATCATACCATTGTACACTTTGCAGGCATCAGCATATTTTGCATCACCCGGTTGAATGAGTTCGCCCCGCAGCGTTGCCTTGAGTTGATCGAGAGTCATTGCTTCCATAGTTCGTGTGTTTTTTTTAGTGAAAATCTGTGAAACAAAATTCAGATGTAAGACAAGACGCATCAATCCCATGATGATGGGACAAGATTGATTTCGGATTTCGGATTGACGACTTCGGATTTGACAACCAACTTTGGAAGCTACCTGAATTTTTTTCAACTGCACTGTTGGGATTGCAATCCGTTCTTCATTTTATCTAATGAAAGAGGCTTCGACACTTGCAGAGAATGATTGACTTTAATCGGAAGTTACTAAATCAGAATTCACAAAAAAACGACCGAATTTTTTATCCCGTGCGTCCAACTGTTTTGACCATTCAATTGTTTCAAGGATTTTTTCTTTCCCATAGAATCGAAATATTTCTTTCCACTCCTCAATGTCACCCAATTGCACCACGCGCTCGATCACGATTTTGTAAGAGCGGTCCCAATGAAAATTTTCATAGTCATATTCCCAAAGCAGGCGCGCCGGAATATTAGGTTTGTCTTGCATGAAGTGCTATTTAGTCGTCCCTTAACAATTCCTGAAACGTATGCCAGTAAAGGTTTTCAAGACAATGGTGTGCAAAAAATGATGCAGGGATTTTGAAAGAATCTTTGAAAACCTTGCAACTTTGCACAT
>Ga0134121_10003973_pt1 | contig 12144 bp, 7 predicted proteins | sample KB301_FD_96463 | JGI IMG/M metagenome (GOLD analysis project Ga0134121, IMG submission 96463) | Terrestrial soil microbial communities without Nitrogen fertilizer from Kellogg Biological Station, Michigan, USA - KB3-0-1 | ecosystem: Environmental > Terrestrial > Soil > Unclassified ...
ACGACGACAGAACCAAGCGTCAGCACGAGCATCAGCACGAGTACGAGCACCAGCACGGTGACCCAGACGGTCACCGTCTCACCACCGCCCTGACATGACCCGCGCCGCGTACGCCCATGACGCCGTCGTGATCCTCGATTCCGGCGGCGATTCCCGCGCTCCGGGCGGCGCGATAACCGTTGCGCTGTGCGGACATTGGGACCACCAGCCGCCCTGCCCGCTCGCGCCGCACCACACCGATGCGACACCTGCAGGCGACGATACGGTCCGGCTACGGGTGTTGTTCGCCGCAGAGCCGCACGACGAGCCGCGGGTGCGTGCGTTGATCGGAAAGGCCCTGTCGTCGGGGCGGCTGACTGGCCCCGACGGCCGCGTCACCCGATGGATGGTGAAGTCCAGCTCCGCAGGCAGTATCCGTGCCGACGAAGCCGACCACGCGGCGAGGCTGGCCGCAAGCTAGCATTCGCGTGTGTCTGGCCTCCAGTAATAGCCGCTGTGCTGCCGCCGCACTCCTTTGGCCCACAGTGGATTGACGATCTGCGAGGGGCGATGTGAACAAATCGATGATCTCCTGGCGATACCGCGCCCCGAACGCGGCTTTCAGGTCAGTGGGTGGTGCGGGTGAGGACTTCGTTGTGGTTGCCGCTGGTGCCACACAGCCACGTTGGGCACCCGCTCGAGCCGGTTCCTGGGGGTGGAGGGGGTTGTGTTTTCGTCTGCGGCGGAATTGTGGGGCGGCACATCCACTCCGGGCATTTGCTTTCGGCCTGGATCGAAGCACTGGAGTGGCTTTCCTGACTGATGACAACAGCGGGGGCGACAATGGTGGCTGCGGCGCCGAGTCCGGCGATGGCGGCGAGGGCGATCCGGTTGCGGGTGCTCGTACTAGTGGTGGTTCCTCGCCGGTCGGTAGTCATAGATGAATAGTCGTGATCGAGCGGTGGTTCCGGAATCACTGGGAAGCCAGATTCCACTCATGAAAGGGAAGGGCTTCCTATCCGCCAAGTAACCTCGGGTCCCCTTTGGTTGCGCGATCAGGTGAGGTGTGCCAGTTCGTCGCGGCTGACCCGGGTCTTGGGGTGATCGGCGCCCAGATGGGCCTCGAAAATCGCCAGCGCGCGGACAAACAACGAACACGCCTCCTGGGTGTGTCCCTGCCCGGCGTGCAGCACAGCGAGGTTGTGCAGGGTCATCGCGACATCGGGGTGGTCAGACCCGAGTAGTGTTTCCTTGATCTGTAGCGCACGCCGGTAGTGAGCTTTCGCGGCAGCGTGGCAGCCGCGCGCGGCTTCCAGGGCGCCGAGGTTGTTGCAGGCGACCGCGACGTCGTAATGATCAGGGCCGTAAGCGGATTCAAACACGGCCAGCGCGCGACGGTACAGGGTGTCGGCCTCGTCGAGTCGGCCTTGTTCCTGCACCAGGGCGGCCAGGGCGGCGATGTCGGCGGCCACCGCCGGGTGCTCGGGGCCCAGCGCCGCTTCGCGGATCTGCACCGACCGCCGAGCGTAGGATTCGCCCTCCGCGTGGCGGCCGCGGGAGTGTTCGATTCCGCCGAGGTTGTGCCAGACGGTCGCTGCCTCCGCGTGCTCGGGACCCAGGCTCGTCTCGATCGCAGCCAGCGCCCGCCGATACAGCGTGACAGCCTCATCGTATCGAGCGGCGTACTTATAGACCACGGCCAGGTCGTTGAGCATCGGCGCCAGGCTCGCATCATCGGCACCGGCTTGCGCCTCCGCCGCGGTAAGCGCTTCGAGGTAGTGCTGTTCGGCGGCCTCCAGCCGCCCCAGTGTCCGCTCGACGCGAGCCAGTGTTGCGATGGTGTGGATGCGGACCTGGGCGTGAACGGGTGTGTCATCGTCATCGACAACGAGCATGGACACCATCGCCGATGCGCGCTGCGACGCATCAAAAGCCCCCTGGTAGTCGCTGAGGTCCAGCCGAATCCCGCTGAGCGTGTTGAGAATTCCGATCGTGTCCAGCGAAGGCCCGAGCGTCCGCTCGGTGATCGCGAGTGCATCAAGGCAGGTCTGCAGTGCCTGTGCGGGTCGACCGTCGGCCCACTCCTCCAACGCGTGGCCGAACAGGCGCGCTGCCTCGTCGAGAGGATCGGACCGCTCGTCCGATTCGCCCATGGCGTCCCTTCTCACCCACTCGACGCTACCGATGTTCGGAAAGCGCTGGTATATCGGCGGAGCCGGCACGAGTACCGACGGGCTGCCGACCCTCAGCGGCCGCGCGCCGCGTATTCGGCGACCAGCGCCTCCGCGCTGCGGACCGCGGCCCGGCAGGCGCGGGTGGTGAACGGGTCGTTGAGGGGATGGTCGGCGCGGCGACGCCACCGCTGGGCCGCCGCGAACGCCGCCCGCGGCCCGTCGTACGGTGCGTCGGGCTGCAGTCCCAGCCTGCTGGCGGCGTCGGTGCCCGAGCCGCCGATGATGCGCCGCAGCGACGCGATCTCGTCTTCGTTCAATGTTGTTGGACGCGAATGCAATTGGCTAAGCAACCGAAGTTCTTCGAAGGCGTGTGTATCGGCAAGCAGCGGGTCGATGTCGGCGAGGATGTAGCGCGTCGCGTAGATCGGATTGCTCTGCACGAAACGTCGCAACGACAGCAGTACGGTGTGCGCCTTCAGCAGATCTGAGCGTTGCGCGAACTGCTGGTCGATGACATCACGGAGCGCCACCAGACCGCTGCGCTCCAGTAGCTCGTCGGCGAGCGCCACCGAGTCGCCGACGCCGGCGCGCAGCACCGCGATCGAGATCCTGATGCCGAACATGCCGAACCGGTCCAGTAGGGCGGCGCGGGTAGCGGCGTCGACGGGCAACGAGCTGTCCTCCCGCACGAAGCGGTCCACCGACAGCATGGCCTTGGTGAGCTCGGCGGCGTCCACACCGGCGAGCTTCTCCAGCGCTACGAACTCGCTCTGCCGCAATGTGCGGGCGGTCAGCGCCAGCAGTCCGGACACGGGCACCACCGCCTGGCAGATCCCGGTCTTGTCCATCTCGGTGGTGAAACGTTTGGCGACGTCCTTGGCGGAGAGCATCGCGTCGATCCGGCCCGCGCCGATCTCGTCGGCCCGCGAGGCGACCCCGATCACTCCGAGCGCACCGGCCGATCCGCCGACCAACTCACCGATCTGCTTGAGCAGTGCGATGTCCGTAGCGTTCAACGTGCGCAGCAGGAACACCACCGCATCGACGCGCGGCACCCCGTCCTCGGGCACCAGCAGGCGCAGAGTGCGTTCGGAGACATCGGGTGACAGCGACGACGTACCGGGCGTGTCGATGATGGTGGCGTCGATCAGCTCGGCGGCCGGCCATTCCACGTCCAGGTCGACGACGTCCTCGGGATCGAGGCTGGCGAAGTCGAATGTCAGCCCAGCCGATCCGTTCGAGCCACGGGCGATCGGCACGTTCGAGCGCCTGCCGCCGCGGTGGTTGGCCGTCACCTTCGGGATGGGGCCGTGGCGGAACCACGTGACGATGCGGGTGGCCTCGGTGGCGTCTGTCGGCGCGATGTCCTCGCCGACAAGGGCATTCACCAGCGTTGACTTGCCCGCCTTCAGCGTGCCTGCGAGCGCGATCCGGATGGGCTGGTTGAGCCGATAGCCGATGCGCTCGAGCTCGTTGTGCACATCAGGACGTTGCTGGTACGCCGGATCGTTGCGGTACGCCTGGATTGTTCCGCCAAGGATCGCGCGCACCTGATCACTCGTGCTCATCTCGCGCTACCTCGGCTGTCCTCCCATGTGGCGGAGGTTCCAGCTTAGATCAGGCGGTCGGGCCCGCCGAGTGGCCAGTTATGTGACGTTTCGAGCTGGTTTCGCATGAATCAAGTGGCGACTCGACGTCGGCTACGTCGTCCCGACGGGTTCGCGGGGCCGCTTCGGTGGCGCCTGGAGCCAGCTTGACCGCATGATCGGTCACCTGTTTGAGGATGTTGAGCTGCCGCTCGAGTTCCCTGATGCGCGTGTTGCGCTCGTTCTCCTCGAGTTGTGCCGACGCGATGGTCGCCTGCAGTGACTCGTTGAGCGAGCGGGTGGTCTGGTTGGCGATACCGCGGTAGTGGTCGCGCAGCTGGCGCTGAATTCCCTTGAGCCGATCGCGAGATTCCTTCGTCACCACGAACGACACATCGTCCACGAAGCGCCGCATGTTCATCTTCGCCTCGCTTCGCACCCGCATCATCCGGTTCTCCATATCCTCGCGGTAGGCCTTGCGGCCCAACAGAAGACCGGCGCCCAGCGACAGCGGGTTGAACATGCCCAGCCCGGCGAACGAGGTCAGCATGCCGAACATCAGCACGCCGCCGTACGAGCCGCGCATGCCGGTGACGACCTTGTGCGCTGTCTTGATCGGCTTGGCTTCCAACTTGGCCAGCGACTTCAATTCGCCGAAGTCGGCGCCCATTTCACGGGCGTCGAGCTGCGGCATCTTGATCGCTTCCAGGCCCGCCTCGACGAACGTCCGCGCCACCTCTTGGGCCAGCAACTCGGCGCGCTGATAGGCCCACACGAAGTTGTCGCCGACGGCGGTGGCGATCGCGTTCTCCAGCTCGGCGCCGATCTCGGCCCAGTGGTGGGTCGGGTCGGTGGTGTCGATGACGTGCTCGGTGTGCTGGGTGATGACCCGGAACCGGCCGCGCAGGTCGTGGTCGACATCGGCTGTCAGATCGGCGATTCCGTCGTTGAGCACCTGCTGCCACAGCGCCGTCTGCTGAAGGGCGTCCTGGGCTTCCTGCTTGCGCCGCTCGAGCTCTGCCTTCAATCGGTCGCGGGCATCGGGATCGCTGAGCGCTGACAGCTCAGAGTCCGCGGCAAGCGTCAAATGCTCGGAGGCCGAACGGATCTCGGCGAGCACCTGGTCGCGAACCCGGTCATTCTCCCCCGACAGCACCCTTTCGCTGAGGAACTTCACAATGGCAGGAAAGTTCGACTCCTCGTTGAGTTCCTTGTCGTTGAGCTGGATGGCGTGGCTGCGCAGCAGCGACGACGCTGGAATCATCGGTATCGCGAGCCCGGCGCGCTGCAGATGCGCCTTGTTGGCCTCGACGATCTCCCGCCAGTGCGGGTACAGGTCCGTCTTGGTCGCGACAATCGTTGCAACGGGACAGATTTCGAACGCCTGACGGATGAATGTCATCTCGGGTTCGGTGAACTCTTGGCTGGTGTCGCTGATCATCAGCATGGCATCGGCGTCGGGCAGCAGCCCGAGCGTGGCCGACAAATGCGGCTGACCGTGACCGCCGACGCCCGGAGTGTCGACGAACACCAGGCCCCCCTTGAGCAGAGGACTGTTCGCGGTGACCGCGACTCGGAGCACCTGCCTGCCGCCCGCCGCGGGGTGGCGTCGCAGATCGTTCTTGATATCGGCGATCGGGATCTCGATCGCACTGGGCTCCCCTCCGTCGGCGCCCGCGACGATCAGTTTCGCCGCTGCCTGCTCGCCGTAGGACACCATCGTGGCGAGCACCGTGGTCTCGTCATCGCCAACACGAGACACCGGGACATTCAGCAGTGAATTCAGCAGTTGGCTCTTGCCCTGCTTGAGCTGGCCGGCGATGACCACCCGGATCTGCGGGTCGCTGATCCGGGCCTTCGCGTTGGCCATCCGCTCGACGAGATCGCCGCGGTCCTGAGCCTCGGCGATCTTGCTCGTGTGGTCGATCAGTTCAACGATGACCGTGACCTTGCGGGGGTCGTTCGTCTGCGTCATGGTGTCCCTTTTAATTGGCCGCCGTTGCTTCAACGGTAGGCGTGCCAACTGGCGGGGACCTTAGGTTGGTCCCCGCCAGCTGCGCTATTGGGTTGTCTGTCGGTCAGAACAGGCCGGCGTCCACATCGACGTGGGTGTCGATGTGTTGGTGCACCGAGTTGTCGGTGTGCATCGAGTTGTCGTTGTGGCTGTCATGCACCGAGTTGTCGGTGTTGTGGCTGTTCGACGAGTTGTCGTCGTGGCTCGCGTCGATTCCACCGGAGATGTCGCCGCCGTGGGTGTCGACCGTGGTGACGTCCCCGCCATGGGTGTCCGTCGTGGTGGTCTGGGTCGGCGCGATGACGACGGTGCCGCCGGAGCCGGCCGTCGCGTTGCCGCCGTCGCCGCCGCCACCCGAGAGGATGCCGCCGCCGTGGCCGCCGTTGCCGCCGGCTGCGCTGCCGCCGCTGGCATCGATGTCGCCGGTCTTGACTACCGGACCCTCGTTGCCGGAGATGACGTCGCCACCACCGCTGTTGGTGACGCTGCCATGGCTGTCGCTCTCGTTGCCGACACCGCCGGCCTGAACGGTGGAACCCTCGCCGGCGAGGATGTCGCCGGTGTTGGCGCCGACGTTGCCGTCGCCGACCACGTTCCCGTGACCGTGGACGTTCGTGTTGTCGATGTCGCCTGCATTGCCGGTGTTGATCACGCTGCCATCGGATGCGGTGTTCTTGTTGCCGAAGGTGATGTCACCGAAGTCCAGGTTGACCCCGCCCTGCTGGACGTCGTGGCCCGCATTCGGGCTGAGCACGTCGTTGTGGCTCAGGGTGTCGTTGTTGCTGAGCGTGTCGTTGTGGCTCAGGTTGTCGTTGTTGCTGAAGGCGTCCGGCGCGAAGCTGGGCGCGTACTGAGGCGTGAAGGCGATGCCGTGGGTCTCGGCTACGGCCTGCTGCAGCCCGTGCACCGGGTTGCCGCCGCCGTGGATGACGGCAGCGGGCGCCACGGTGGCGGCCACTGCGTTCACCTGCGCGGTGGTCACGCCCGAAACGCCGGCGTTGGCCATTGCGCGGTCGGGGTCGTTGACGAAGGCCTGAGCCGCAACCGGGTCGCGGAAGAGGTCGAGAATCCAGTCGATCACGTTGGTCATTTCTGTGGTCCTTGTCTGGGTGTGTTGGAGGAGCTGGGTCGCCGGGCTGCCCGGCGAACTGGTGACAACGTTATGGAGCCGGCGACGCCTGAGAAACGGGGTCGCAACCCCTCCCTAGGGGATTGCACCTCGGGATAGGGGCAGGCGCCCCATTAGGGGATTAGGGGAGGTTAGGGGACATCGACTATGGCCTATTTCCGCAGGTCAAAACACAAAATGCGCGGCCCGCCGAGGACCGCGCATCGTGTGGTTCTGCTGTTTTACGTGTCGAAGATATCGAATCCGGAGTTGTCGGCCTCGAGGTGGTGATCCTCGGGGGCCGCATGGCTCCAGTCGTCCTGGACGTGAGTGTCATGAACCTCGATGACCGCCGCATCGTCGATCACCGGCCCGTCGAACTGCAGCGACGGGTCGTCGGCAACCGCGAGATCCGGCACGCCGGTGTCGCCGAGCGCGTCGAGCCCCGAGTGCACCCCGACGTCCGGTTCGGTGACGATGTTGGCAGCCATCTGGTGTGCGTCGTCAACCGTGACGGTCGGCACATGGTCGTCGAACGCATCGAACGCTGCGGTTGCTGCGCCACTTGCCCAAACATTGCTAGCATGATCGCCCACCACGGCGTCGGTGCCCGTGGAAGGCACCGCCATCGACAGCGATTCCGATACGATCGGAATCAAGTTGTTGACGTCAACACTGGTCACATCGGTCAGGTTGGCGTCGGCGATCGCCTGCGCCGGATCAGCGGCGTAGGCTGCGGCGGCGTCCGGATCGCGCACCAACGACATGACGAAATCGAGTAGCGAGTTTGCCATAGAGCACCCTCCTTCCCCTTGCAGATAGATATGCGGCGATAGCCCAAAGGCTTGACCCGATGCTATCGACGGACGTCACCCGGGTGATCGGTGCGAAACCCAGCACTGCCGCACCGGCGTTAGGGGACTGGCCGTTAGGGGTTCTCGCGCCGTTAGGGGCGTCTACCGGTTCCCGCGGTCGCAAGCCGCTATCGTGAGCATCGGCCGATTTCGCGGCCAACCAATGAGGGGAACATGAGCGACTCACTCGGGTTGTCCATCGGGATGACCAACTTGGTGGCGGCCCGCATCGGCCGCGCCCCGGTCATGCGCCGTTCCGTACTCACCTTGTTCAACGACCGCGCGCCTGAAGTCGGCGTGCCGGGCGAGAACCTGAACCTGAATCAGCCCGGCCTGGTGCTGAGTGGTTTCGTCGAGCGGGTCGGCGATCCGGTTCCGCTGGTCGCCGCCGACGGCTCCCCGCACCGCGGCGAGCGCGTACTCGTGGAGGCTCTCGACGCGATGGCCCGCACGGTAGGCGGCGGCGCCCCCATCGCAATCGCCGTGCCCGCGCATTGGGGTCCGGGAACTGTCGGTGCGCTGAGGGGCGCGTTGCGCGTGACGCCGAGCCTCGCGCCGAACGGTGTGCCCGCTGCGCTTGTCCCCGATTCGGTCGCGGCGCTCGCCGCACTGCAGACGGCACCGGGGTTGCCCTCGGGCGGCATCGTCGCGCTTGTCGACCTGGGCGGCAGCGGGACCAGCATCACGTTGGCTGATACAGGCTCGAACCTCGACCAGATCGGCGAGACGGTCCGGTATCCCGAGTTCTCCGGCGATCAGATCGACCAGGCACTGCTCAACCATGTATTGGCGGGAATCGCCGTTGCGAACAACGCCGACCCCACCGGCACGTTGGGGCTCGGATCGCTGGCCCGACTGCGGGACGAGGCGCGGCAGGCCAAGGAGCGGCTGTCCGCCGAGACGGCGGCGGTGGTGCCCGCCGAGCTACCCGGCTTCAACTCGGACGTGAGAGTGACCCGCAGCGAGCTCGAAAACCTCATGTCCCAGCCGCTGGCCGGTCTGCTCACCACCATCGAAGAAACGTTGCAGCGCAATAACATTCCGGTGGCCAATTTATCCGCGGTCGCGACCGTTGGGGGTGGCGCCAACATTCCGCTCGTGACCCAGCAACTGTCGGAGCGGCTACGGGCGCCCGTCGTCACGACTCCGCAGTCGCAGTTCAACGTCGCGGCAGGTGCTGCGTTGGTCGCGGACCGCGCGCTGGAGGCCGACGCACCCACCGGGATGGCGCCGACCGGGCTGGCGGCTGCCGCCGACGCGCCGACGGGCATGGCCGCGGGCTGGGCCGCAGGTGCCGCGGGATTGGCCGCATCCGAATCGGCCTCCGACGGCGCGGCATCGGCCACCTTCCGGGCACTGGCCTGGTCGCAAGACGATTCGCCGGGCGGCGAGCCGGTGCCGTACTCGGGCGAGGACTACACCTTCGACCAGGGGCCCACCGACGCCCGCCCGCAGGTCGCGTTCGCCCACGAGGAAGAGGGCTACGAGCCCGAGCCCGGACCGCTCCCGTGGTACAAACGCCCACCCATTCTGTTCGGGGCGGCGGCCGCGGCCGTGCTACTCGCCATCGGCGGCCTGGCCATCACACTCACCAGCGGCAGCGGCAGCAGCGGCCCCGTGACCGAGACGGCCACGCATGTCGAGACCGGACCGTCGCCCGGGCAGCCGCCGACTTCACAAGCGCCGCAGACGATCACGGTGACCGGCCCCAACGGCGAGCCGAGCACGACAGTGGTGCCTCCACCCCCGCCAGAGAGCACGACCACGTCGCCGACGACGACCACAACCACCCCGACCACCACCACAACGACGACCACAACCACCACGACGACAACGACTACGACGACGCCGCCGACAACCACGACGACGCGTCCCACCACCACAACCACTCAGCCGCCGACGACGACTCAGCAGGTGACCACCACCACGGCCGCTGCGCTGCCGCCGGCGACGACGACTCTGCCGTGACCCATGGCGAGCCCGGCGTCAGAACCGCTGACCGACATCCCGCCGGCAGCGCGCGACGCCGTGACATCGCTGCTCGCCGCCCCGACCGTCCCAGTCAAGCTCCTGGTGTCGGGAGGCATCGGCACCGGTAAGAGCTCGGTGCTCGCGGCCATCCGCTCGGCACTGCGCGGGGCCGAGGTCGCGGTCCTGACGAGGCCGCCCAAGGTGGGCGACGACTCGGTGGCCGTCGTCATCGACGACGCGCATCTGCTCGACGACGCAGAACTCGCCCGCCTCGGCGAACTGGTCGCCGATCCCGCATCCACGGTCGTGATCGCCGCCGAGCCGCTGGCCCATCACCCGGCGCTGCGCTCACTCGCCACCGCCATCGAGCGCGAGAACCCCGTGGTGTCACTCGGCGCAATGAGTCCGCCCGAGGTCAACCGTCTCGCAGCCGAAACACTCGGCACTCCAACGACTTCCGAGATCTTGCGGTCGCTGATGGTGGCGACGGCCGGCTTGCCGTTCCTGGTGCAGCCCACGATCGCCGCGGCCGGCTCGCCCGACGGCGAGGCACCTGCGATGGTGATCATGCAGGCCGCCAAGTTCGCGCTGATCGAGCGGTTGCGCCGGCTCGACGAACCGGTCCTCGATGCGCTGCTGGTGTCATCGCTAAGTCCGGAACTCGGGCCCGACGACGTCGCGGTGGCGTTGCGCATCGGTGCCGAGGACGCGCAGAAGCTTGTCGACCGCGCCCGCGCCAGCGGATTGATCGAGCCGTCACACAGCCACGCCTTCCTGCGCTCGGTGCATGGTTGCATCGCCGGGATCATCGGCACCGCGCGCCACCACGACATCGAGATCTCGCTGCTGGTGTCGCAACTCGAATCGTCAACACTGACAGCGGATCTTGCATTGCGGATGGCCGAGCATGGTCTGCGCGACGACCGACTGGCCAGCGCGCTCGCCGACCTGGCGTCGGACACCCGTGGCCAGCCTGCGCGGGCGGCACGGCTGTACCGGGCGGCCGCCGACGCGGGCGCGACGGCCCTGTCCACTCGGCTGGCCGACGCGCTTGCGATGACCGGTGACTGCACCACCGCCGGTCGGCTGGCCGACGAACTGTTGGGCTCCGAGGACCTGGCCGAGCGCGCCGCGGCGGTCCGGATCGCCGCCAGCATCGCGGTGCACGACGGCAGCGTCGCGCAGGCGGCCGACCTGTTCCGGTGGCTCGGGCCGTATCCCGACGCATTCGTCAGCGCGGCGGGCGCGGTCGTGGCGGTTGCAGCGGGTGACCTCGAGACGGCGCGGGGTGCGCTGAGCTCCGAAGGCGTGGGACCGCCGACGTCCACCGCCCGCGCCGCACGCTGCCTCGCAGAGGGTCTGCTGTTGTCACTGGATCAGCCGTTCCCGATTGCGGTTGCGCGCCTCGGTCAATCGATCACGACCGAACAGCAGGCTGTCGGCGTTGCGCCGGACACCCCCGCCGCGCTCGTGACGCTGGCCGCGCTGCACGGCGGTGATCCGGTCCGTGCCCGCAGTGTGATCGGCAGGGCCGTGCGTGCCGGTAGCCCAACGGATACCGCAGACGAGTCCTTCTCGCACCGGCACCGACTGCTGCTCGGGTGGGTCCGGATGCAGGATGGGCAGCTGGCGGCGGCTGCCGCCGACGCCGCCGCGACGGCCGGTGCCACCCTGCACCGCCGCGACGCGCTCTGGGCGGCCGCCCTGCAGACCGCGATCGCGAGGCGCAACGGCGACAGCGGTGCGGTGCAGAAGTATTGGTATGCGGCGATGGAAGTGCTCGCCGAATACTCGATGGACCTCTTCTCTTTACTGCCGCTGGGCGAGCTGTGGGTGGCGGCCGCGAGGATGCGTCAGGTCGACCGGTTGCAACACACCCTTACGGAGGCGTTCGCGCTGCTCGAATCGCTGGGCAATCCGGTGTTGTGGTCGGTGCCGTTGCACTGGGCGGGCGTGCACGCCGGAATCCTCGCGAATTCTCCGGAAGCGGTTGCGCCGCACGGTCAGGCGTTGACGGCCGCCGCGCACCACAGCGCATTCGCGAAGGCGCTTGGCACCGCAGGCCGCACCTGGCTGCGGGTGCTGGCCAATCACGTCGACATCGACGAGGTGACCGTCGCCGCACGGGGCCTTTCGCAGTTCGGTCTGACCTGGGATGCCACCCGATTGGCGAGCCAAGCGGCCCTGCAGACCCCCGACGGTCGCGTCTCAGGCGCGATGCTTCAGTTGGCACGCGACCTCAAGCAGACGGCCGCGATGGACGAGGCGCCGAGCCTCGAAGCGGTGCCGCCCGTTGCGGAGGGCGCGCGCACTGGCTCGTCGCGGCGCGCGTCCTCCGGGTTGTCCGACCGCGAGCGCGAGGTGGCCGAACTCCTGCTGCTGGGCATGCCCTACCGCGACATCGGCAGCCAGCTGTTCATCTCGGCCAAGACCGTCGAGCACCATGTCGCACGGATCA
>Ga0134121_10003975_pt1 | contig 12142 bp, 6 predicted proteins | sample KB301_FD_96463 | JGI IMG/M metagenome (GOLD analysis project Ga0134121, IMG submission 96463) | Terrestrial soil microbial communities without Nitrogen fertilizer from Kellogg Biological Station, Michigan, USA - KB3-0-1 | ecosystem: Environmental > Terrestrial > Soil > Unclassified ...
CGCGGGCTTCGTTCGGCGTGCTGGGGGCGAACGTAGCGGCGGTCTTGCGGGCGCTGGTGGCGTGCGGTTGGTTTGGGATCCAGACCTGGATTGGGGGCGAGGCGGTTAACGTTTTGCTGGCAACCGTGTGGCCCGCCTGGAAATCAGTGCCTCATGGCGCGGGTATTTGCTTTCTCGCGTTTTGGGTGATCAACCTGGCCGTGATCCTCAAAGGAATTGAGTATATTCGATTCCTGCAGGGCATTAGCGCGCCCGTCCTGCTGGGCGTGGGTTTGTTGTTGCTCGGATGGGCTTACGTGCAGGCGGGAGGATTTGGCCCGATGCTCTCCACGCCATCGCGCTTTACCAGCTTTTCGGAATTTCTCAAGTTCCTGGTGCCTGCTTTGAACGCGACTGTAGGCTTTTGGGCAACTGTCTCGCTGAATATTCCGGATTTCTCGCGATTTGCTCGCAGCCAGCGAGCACAGATTATCGGTCAGGCGCTGGCCCTGCCGACGACCATGACCCTCTATTCCCTTGTCGGAGTGCTGGTGACTTCGGCGACAGTAGTAATTTACGGATCGGCGATCTGGGACCCGGTGCAGCTCTTGAGCCGGTTTCATTCGAAGCTGGCAGTAGTTGTGTCACTGATTGCGATTCTGCTGGCCACTTTGAATGTGAACATTGGGGCCAACGTGGTTTCGCCGGCGAACGATTTCTCCAACCTGTGGCCCCGCAAGATCAGTTTCAAGATTGGGGGCGTCATCACTTGCTTCATGGGTATCGCCATCATGCCCTGGAAGTTGCTGGACAATTACAAGACATTTATCTTCGGATGGCTGGGTGGGTATGCGGCGTTTCTAGGGCCGGTGGCGGGCATCATGATTTGCGACTACTGGCTGATCCGAAAGCGCTCGCTGTTGGTGGATGATCTCTACTTACGGGGCGGGGCTTACGAGTATTCGGGCGGATTTAACTGGAAGGCTGTGGGCGCGTTATTTCTGGGGGCGGCTGTGGCGCTGGTGGGATTGGTGGTTCCGGCTTTGCGCTTCTGGTACGACTACTCCTGGTTTGTAGGGTTCGCGGTGTCGTTTGCGGTCTATTACGCGATGATGGCCGGCGTTGAGCGAAAACCCAGTTCATAGTGGCGAGTTCCCGGTTTTTCAGTCCGGCCATGGATGGTCTTAATGTTTCTGAGACCGTAGGACGCTCGTTGCAATCTTATAAGGTGGGCATGGATCAGAAATCCAATCCGCGGGTGGTGATTGTGGGGGCCGGTTTTGGCGGCTTGCTGGCGGCGCGAACTCTGGCGCGGTACCCGGTGCAGATTGCGCTGATCGATCGGCAGAATTTTCATACTTTTCAGCCCTTGCTTTACCAGGTGGCGACCGCCGGATTGTCTCCGGGAGAAATCGCTGCGCCGATTCGCTGGATTATGCGCAACCGGCGGAACGTCCAAGTGCTGATGTCTGAGGTGCAGGATTTCGATTTGGCGCGCCGGGTGGTGAAACTCTCCGATGCGGAGATTCCGTACGACTACTTGATCGTAGCCTCTGGTGCGAGCCACGCTTATTTTGGACACGCTGACTGGGAGCCATTCGCTCCGGGCCTGAAGACAATTGAGGACGCGCTCGAGATCCGGCGGCGCGTGTTGCTGGCATTTGAGCTGGCGGAGAGCCAGGCCAGCAGCGAGAAAGAACAGGTGCAGCTTAATTTTGTGGTCGTGGGCGGCGGTCCCACGGGCGTGGAGCTGGCTGGGACCCTGGCTGAGATTGCGCGTCGGGCGCTGACCAATGAGTTTCGCACCATCGATCCGCGGAAGACGAGGGTCGTGCTGCTGGAGGGCGGGCCGCGGATTCTGCCGGTTTATCCCCAGGACCTTTCGCGCAGCGCGGAAGATCAGTTAAAGCGGCTGGGAGTGGAAGTTCATACATCCGCGATGGTGACCAATGTGACGCCGGGCGCGGTGCACATGGGCGGGACACAACTGCCGGCAGCGGTGATCATATGGGCCGCGGGAGTAGCGGCTTCACCGCTGGGAAAAAAGCTGGGAGCGCCCCTGGACCGCGCCGGACGGGTGGCGGTGAATCCCGATCTGAGTTTGCCAGGTCATCCGGAAGTCTTTGTGATTGGCGATCTGGCCACGCTCAACGACGAAAACGGAAAGATGCTGCCTGGGGTTGCGCCGGTGGCCATGCAGGAGGGCGAAGCCACCGCCCACAACATCGGTGCCGAACTACAGGGCAAGCCGCGCAAGAATTTTCATTACTTCAACAAGGGCAACCTGGCAACAATCGGTCGCGCGGCGGCCGTGGCTGAGTTCGGGAAGATCCACATTTCGGGCTTTGTGGCCTGGCTGGCGTGGTTGTTTGTTCACATTTTTTTCCTGATCGGGTTCCGCAATCGGATTATTGTGATGGTGCAGTGGGCCTGGTCTTACTTCACCTACGAGCGGGGTGCGCGGTTGATTACCGGGGACACGCATCTGCCGGGGTGGGATGAACTGCGGGCGGAGAAGAGCGAAGGTCGCACCGCTGCCGATTGATTTAGCGCTTCCAATCAGAGAGGACCATGGCCAAGACATTTCGTGTTTTTGCGACCTGTGACATCGGGGATGCGATGGATCTGCTGCGCCAACGCGGGTATGAGGTTGAAATCTATCCGAAACCGGAGGCGCCCCCGAAGGGCCTGGTCATTGAGAAGGTGAAGTCTGGGATTGACGGACTGATCACTACCCTGCGCGATGCAATTGACGCCGAGGTGTTTGAGGCGGGCAAGGGAAAACTGAAAGTCGTGGCCCAGATTGCGGTAGGCTTCGATAACATCAACCGCACCGATGCCAACTGCTACAAAATTCCCTTCACCCATACCGCAGACGTGCTCACCGAGGCTACAGCCGAGTTTGCTTTTTTCATGATGGGAGCGTTGGCGCGAAAACTTTGGACAGCGGAACATCTGACGCGGGAGAACAAGTGGAGCTACTGGCATCCCTACTTGCCGTTCCTCGGCGACGAAGTTACCGGCAAGACGGTCGCTATCATCGGCACCGGCCGGATTGGTCTGGCCATGATCAAGAAATGCGCCGGGTTCGACATGAATATCTTGTGCTACGACCCGGCCTACCAGAATCACGAGTACGTGAACTCCATTCAGGAAATCATGGATCTGCGGCAGGCCCGGGGTATTTCGAAAACCAAGAACTGGATCAGGTACGTGAGTGTGGATGAAGCTTTGGGCCAGGCCGATTTCGTTAGCGTGCATGTGCCGCTGTTGCGCGAAGGCGAGAGTTCCGCGCCGACTTATCACCTCTTCAACGAACGCACCCTGCGCCGCATGAAGCCGACTGCGTTTCTGGTGAATACTTCGCGTGGGCCGGTGGTCGAGGAAGCTGCGCTGGCCAAGGCTCTTCGGGAGAATTGGATTGCGGGGGCGGCGCTCGATGTTTACGAGAAAGAGCCGCTGCCCGCGGATTCGCCGTTGCGTGATCCGGCGATTGAAGACCGCTGCCGGTTGTATCCGCATTTTGCGAGTGCGGGGCGGATTACGCGGCTCTCTGCCGATCCCGAAAAAGGCATGGCGGGGCGTACGGTGCAGGGATTGATTGATGTGCTCGAGGGGAACTACGGCGGCGATGTTACCAAGATGCCTTACGTGGTGAATAAGGAAGCGTTTGGGAAATAGACATCGTTTGCCGGGCTACGTCCGGCTAGGCAGGTGGAACACCTGCCCCTACGTAACTGTGCTGCTGTTTACAGGCCTGGGCCTTCGGGATAGGCCGGTAAATCCGGGGGGCGCGGTGGCAGCTTTTTCGGATTGGCCTGGATCTCTTTCATTACGACTTCGATGGCCTTTTCCAGTTGCGGGTCTTGTCCCTTCACCACCAGATCTGGGCGATTCTCGACCACGATGTCGGGCTGCACGCCGTGGTTTTCAATCACCCATTTGCTGTTGAGGTCGTAACGCGCTGCTTCAGGGCGCGTGATGTAACCTCCGTCCATCAACGGGATATTGCCGCGAATGCCGCGGACGCCGCCCCAGGTGCGCTCGCCGATGAGCGGTCCCAGTTTGTAGTACTTGAAGTAGTAGCTGAAAATGTCGCCGTCGGATGCGGCGTAGTGGTTGGTTACGCAGGCCATGGCGCCGTTGAATACGACCGGGGGGACGGTGCCGCTCTCCCAGTTGCGGTTCGAGCCCATTCCGGCCAATACACGGCGCAGACGCGCGAAGATGAGCTGGTCTACGAATCCGCCGCCGTTGTAGCGCACGTCGATGATCATCCCCTCCTTGCGAATCTGCGGGAAGTATTGCTTCACAAATTCGTTGAGACCTTCCCCGCCCATGTCGGGCAGATAGACGTAACCGATGCGCCCGTTGCTGGCGGCGTCAACCTTCTTGCGATTGCTCTCAACCCAGGCCAACTCGCGCAAATTGTTTTCGTCGCTTATCGGTTTTACCTGCACGGTGTGGGAACCATCTTCGGAGGGTTTGGAATTCACGGTGAGAGTCACATTTTCGTTGACCGTGTTTACGAAGAGTTCGTAGGGATTTTGCGGCGTGCGCAGCGGCCGTCCGTTTACCGCGATCAAGTAGTCTCCCTCTTTCACGGCCACGCCCGGTTCGGTGAGGGGTGAACGATTCTGCTGGCCCCAGTTTTCGCCGGCATAGATCTTCTTGAAGCGGTACATGCCGGCGGATTGGTCGGCTTCGAAATCCACTCCGAGCAAGCCTACATTCACGGGATGCAAATCGGGATAGTCTCCGCCGCCGACGTAGGTATGGGAATTCGAGAGTTCGCCGATCATCTCGCCCATGATGTAGGTCAGGGTGTAGCGGTCTGCGACCGACGGCAGCAACTGGGCGTACTTGTCGCGCACTTTTTCCCAGTCCACACCGTTCATGGCTGCTTCGTAGAAGTAGTCGCGCTCCTGCCGCCAGACTTCATTGAACATCTGTTTCCACTCGGCGCTGGGGTCCACCTGCACTCTCATGCCGCTGAGGTTAAGTGCGCCGTCGCCGATCTTCTTGGGGCCGTCGGGCTTGGCATCAATGATGCCGTAGGTATGGCCGTCGCGCCCGCCTTCGGCCTCATAAAGGAGTTTGGAGCCATCGAAGGAGAGCGCGAAGCGCTGCACGCCGTCAATCAGGACTTTGTCCTTGCGTTCTTTAAGATCGTAAACGTGGATGGCGGGAGACTCGCCCGGGATCGGCCCGGATAAACCCTGGATGGGCGTGGTCGAATAGAAGATGAAACCTTTGGACGCCAGGTAAGTATTAATTACGGCCGGTTCGATGGGTAAAGCTACGATGCGCCGAGCGATGCCATCAAGGTCAATGCGAAATTCTTTCGGCTTTTCTTTTTCGTCCTTCTTTTCTTTTTCTTTGTCTTTTTCCTTGTCTTTGTCGTCCTTGCCGTTGGATTTCGCCTCCTTCGATTCTTCAGTTCTCTTTTTGCCTTTGCCCTTGGTCGGTTCCTGGCCCGGCGGGACCAGCAACTCGTCCTTATTTTCCTCTTTCTTGATTTGTGCTTCGTCGCTCAAGGGCTGGAAAGGCGACGCCTCATCGGTGCGCAAGGTGACCACATAAATCCGCGTCGTCTTGGGATTGGAGAATTCGAAGTCAACATTACCCAGCACTTCGTTAAAGTCGCGGTCGGAGAGGAAGTACAAGTATTTTCCGTCGGGATCAAAGACCGGCGCGAAGCTGTTGGTCATGCTGGTGGTAACGGGCGTGACTTTGCTGGTTGCCAGAGAATACAGATGGACCACCGAGTAAGAATTCTCGGCGTTCTTGTCGTAGGCCAGCCACTTGCTGTCGGGTGACCAGGAATAATTCAGGATTTCTCCGTACTTTCCCTGATCAATCGCAACTTGTTTCTTCTCGTTGACGTCAACATACCAGAGGCGACAGTCCTTGTCAGACCAGGCCAGCTTTTTGCTGTCGGACGACCAGACGGGGGCGTACTTGAAACCCTTGTAGCCGCTGGTGATCTGCTGTTCCTTACCCATTCCGTCCTGAGGCGCGATATAAAGTTCGTCTTCGCCGCTACGATCGGAAATGTAGACGATCCATCGGCCATCGGGCGACCATGCTACTGATTTCTCGCGAATGCCTGGAGTGCGCGTCAGGTTGCGGACGCTACCCTCTTTTGCCGGGACGGTGAAAACGTCGCCCCGGGCGCCGAAAACGGCGCGCTTTCCTTCTGGAGAGATGTCGAAGTCGGTGACGTTCTTAGCGGCACTGGCCCAATGCTTCATGCTCTGGTCGCGATCGCCGGGCAGCGAGATGGTCAACTTCCTCGGCTGTTTCGCATCCAGATCGAAGGTGTAGAGATAGCCGCCATTCTCGAACACGATGGAGTCGGGTCCTAGGCTCGGCCACATCACGTCGAAGTCGGTGAAATGGGTAAGCTGCTCGACCTGCTTGCTGCCGAGGTCGTAGCTATAGAGGTTGAGGTGATGCTCCGGGCCACGATCCGAACTGAAATAGATGGTGTTGCCGTGCCACATAGGAAACGAGTCGGTCCATTCTGTGTGCGGCAAGTCTTCGACAGTATTGTTTTTGAGATCGTAGATGGCGATGGCCTGGGCCAGGCCGCCGGTGTAGCGCTTCCAGGTACGGAAATTGCGGAAGATGGGGTTGTAAGCGATCTTCGTGCCGTCCGGAGAAAACGAACTCAGGCCGCCCTCGCTCACAGGCAATGGCTCGGGTAGGCCACCGTCAATGTTCACGCTGAAGGGGCGCTTGGTCCAGCCGTTCGAGGCATCGCGGCGGGAGAGAAACAGGATGCGCTTGCTGTCGGGGAACCAGGTAACAACCTCATTGTGAATGCCCATGCGATCGCTGAGCGGCGCCGCAGCTCCCTGATAGAACGTCAACTGCCTGGGCTGGCCGCCCTGGGCGGGCATTACGTAGACGTTGAAATTGCCGTCGTATTGCCCGGTGAAGGCGATCCATTTGCCGTCGGGCGAGAATTTCGGGAAGAGTTCGCGTCCCGGGTCAGAGGTGATGCGCCGGGCATCACCTCCCGCGCCGGATGCCAGCCAGAGGTCGCCGCCGTACATGAAAACAATCTTGTCCTTATAAATGTCCGGAAAACGCATCAGGCGGCCTTCCGGCATTTCTTGTGTAGAACCAGAGATGGCGAAGGCGAGCATCAACAGCAACAGCAATCTCTTGCGGTAAGACATTAGGACTCCTCTGGGATGGCATTCGGCGGCGGGAAACTGGAATGGTCTCTCATTCAGAAACGAAAGTGAGATTGTATCAGCGTCGAATTGCAACACACACGGTTTCGTTGTCTTGGACGAGTGTCGGGGCGAAAGGAAAGCAGGGTTTGGCTGCGGGCGAAACGTTTAAACGCAAATGCGGCAAAGGGGGACACAACGGTCGCAAGGAAAACCTCGCCCGCGACACCATGGGTTCGCGGATCGCCTATAATTCCGCTTCCGTTTAGCCGTACAAGGAGGACCGCTTGTCCAAACTGGAAAATGTAGGCTCTGCTGAGACCGTGGCGCCGCGCCGGCGTTTCCTGCGGACCGCTGTGCTTGGGGGAGTGGGTGCGGCGATGTTGCCTGCTGTCTCGAACCCGCCCGTCACGCCGGAAGTTGCACCGTTCGAACTTGATGAACTCACCGTCGCGGATCTCCAGGCGGGGATCGCGTCGGGAAAATTTAGCTGCCGTTCTTTGACCGAAAAATATAGGCAGCGGATCGAAGAGATTGACCGCCGCGGGCCCGCCGTAAACAGCGTGATCGAACTCAACCCGGAGGCATTGGCTATCGCCGAGGATCTGGACAAGGAGCGGAAAGCTAAGGGTACGCGCGGTCCTTTGCACGGGATTCCCGTGCTGATCAAGGACAACATTGATACAGCCGACCGGATGCAAACGACCGCGGGATCCTTGGCGCTGGTGGGTTCGCGCCCGGTCAGAGATTCATTCGTGGCGCAGAAGTTGCGCGCGGCGGGCGCGCTCATCCTGGGCAAGACCAACTTGAGCGAGTGGGCGAACATTCGCTCCAGCCATTCTGTAAGCGGATGGAGTGGTCGCGGCGGGCTGACTCGCAATCCCTACGCGTTGAATCGCAATCCCTGCGGCTCGAGTTCCGGCTCGGGAGCTGCCACGGCAGCCAATCTGTGCGTAGTGGCGGTGGGCACCGAAACCGATGGCTCGGTGGTTTGTCCGTCCAACGCCAATGGCCTTGTGGGGATCAAGCCGACTTTGGGTTTGATCAGCCGCTCCGGCATCATTCCCATTGCGCATAGCCAGGACACGGCCGGACCTATGGCTCGAACCGTGCGCGACGCGGCGCTGTTGCTTACCACGCTGGCAGGCGCTGATCCGCGCGACCCTGCGACTGCGGCGAGTACCGGGAAGATCGCGGCGGATTACACTCGCTTTCTTGATCCCAACGGACTGCGCGGCGCCCGCATCGGCGTGGCGCGCAAATATTTTGGGTTTAGTGACAGCGTGGACCGGCTCATGGACGACCTGATGGCGGAGATGAAGCGGCAGGGCGCGGTGCTGGTTGATCCTGCGGATCTGGAATCTTACGGCAAGTTCGACGACAGCGAATTTCTGGTGCTGCTCTACGAATTGAAAGCTGATCTCAACGTGTATCTGGCGGGCCGTCCGGATGTCGCGGTCCATTCCTTGAAAGACATCATCGAGTTCAATGAACGCAATAAGGAAAAGGAGATGCCCTACTTCCTTCAGGACATTTTCATCAAGGCGGAGGCCAAGGGTCCGCTGGACAGCAAGGAGTATCTGGACGCGCTCGATGCCAATCACCGGCTTTCGCGGGCCGAGGGCATCGACGGCGTCTTGGATAAATTTCAGTTGGATGCGATCATGGCGCCTACGGGGAGTCCGGCGTGGATTACTGATCTGGTGAATGGAGATCACTCTGGCGGCGGGAGTTCGAACGCAGCGGCGGTGGCGGGTTATCCGGACATTACCGTGCCTGCGGGGTTCATCTCGGGTTTGCCGGTTGGAGTTTCGTTCTTTGGGCGGGCTTGGAGCGAGGGGATTCTTTTGAAGATTGCTTACGGATTTGAGCAGGCCACCAAGGCCCGTAAACCGCCCCGGTTCTTGCCTACCGTGCAGAGCTCAAAAGCTTAACCGCAAAGAGCGCAAGGAAATGCCCTAGAGACTTTGCGTGCTTTGCGGTTACGGCATTCTTTCAACCCAGGCAAGACCATCCGCGCCTGCAGCCGTCTCAATCATCTTTTCTACCTTCCAGTTTTCCAGGTTGAGCACGGCGACCTTTCCGTCTCCGGTGCAGGAGATGTACGCCACATTGGGCCGAACCAGAATCTGAACGGGATCTGCTCCGACTGGGACGGCGCGAACTACCTTCATCTGCGACAAGTCCACCACCGCTACCTGATTTGCGGTCTGCATAGTCACCAGCAGCCACTTGCCATCCAGTGTGGGCGCGGTGCCGTATCCGACGGCGGGCAGATCGATCCAGCTGGAAACTTTGTTGGTCGCGGCATCAATCACTGCCAAGCGTGCACGCTTCTGGTCGGCTGTGAAGACCCAGCGTCCATCCTGCGACAGCGAGATGCGCTGCACTATTTCGTCTACGTGAATCACCTTGATCGTCTTTCGCGCATCCACGTCCAGAACTGAAACTGTTCCGGCGTCTACGTTGGCGGTGTACGCACGATGGCCGTCATGCGACATCACCACCATGTGAGATTCGGGCTGTCCGGTCGGGATGGAGCCGACTTTTTTCAGCTGATGGGGATCGAGCACGTCCAGGGCCTGATCGAGTTCAGCAGAAACATAAAGCATGCCGTCGGGCCCAAACTTTACCCAGTGCGGGCGCACGGCACCGACAGCAATGCTGCCCACGATGGCCTGCTTGTCCAAGTCAACGATTTCTACCGAGCTGCCATCGGTCCCGGGTTTTCCAACGCCCGAGTTTCCGTAGATTGGCAAGTAAGCCAGACGTCCGTCGCGCGAAACGGTCACTTCGTGGGCGCGCACCTCTTTGGTTTTCACTTTGCCAATCTGAACGCCGGCCTCAGGATCTACCAGGCTCATGCTCTGGTCGCCCTGGTTCACGACCAGCAGCAGACTGCGAGGCTTCGTGATCTGGCTTGTCTGCGACTGGCTGACGCCGAGGAAAAGATTGAAAAGTAGAAAAGAACTGATCATGAACCACGTCATGGTTTCGCCGCCTGAGGAAGAAAGATCCATGGGGAAATAGTGTATCCGTAACCGGGCGTTTCGTGGGAGACCAACACTGTTCGGTCGGCGTGTCCTGCGGGAGAACTTAGAGCGACTCCTCGATTCGCAGGATCAGCTGGGTGCCGACGTCGAGATGTATGTTCTCATCCCTTGAGCTAACCCCAGACACTGGGCCGGACCGGCTCAGAGCGAGTCCGTTCAGTCCGACAACTCCTTTACGGCTCGGATCGAGCACGGGTACCGTGGCAGGTGGTTCGCCCCATCCCCCCCTGGGAGTTGGGCCGGTCTTACCGGCAATGGGAAATCCAGCGCGGACCCCATAGTTAGGAGGCAGCTGCGCTGGTCCGATGGCCTGGATCACGGCCACGAGGGTAAGCTCGCGGCCCTTGATGGACAGAGTGTCAAAGACGATCCCCACGTTGGAATCATTGGCGCCTTTGTTTCGCGGCTCGGAAGCGGCAACGTGGCCAATCATTTTCGAGCCTTTGGGGACCAGGAGCCGGCCGTCGAAAAACACGTCTGCCACGATCTTGGCCTCGACCTTGTCGCCGGCTTTGACTTTTTTGGCATCAACTGGCTTTGACAGTTCGGCGGAGATGAGGGTGCCGGGGACGATTCCAGTTGAGGACTGAGGTGGCGCGACCTGGGCCGGTGAGATACCCTCGAAGAGTGCCAGTGCAAGTGTCACAACGAATATTTGTTTCATGGTTCGGCAGTCGTTCACTTTCTCTCTTCATATTCGTGGACCCCCAAGCGTGTCCGAGCAGCTGATGAGTTTATTTTAGCAATAGGAGGCGGGATGGGCGGCTGATGGGGACGGTGCGGGGCGAGACAATCCTTAGCCCGAGGCAATGAAAGAAATCAGACTAGCCCGTGGCGTTACCCTGCTTGGGAGGATCTTGTTTGATTCGTCCGTGGCCGAAGGTTTCCACGATAAGATAATCGTCCGAAAGACTCAAAGGGCACTGTCCTCCAACCCGAACACCCTCTGTCGTCCAAAAAAACAACTTGTTTGCCAGAGATCAAAAAGGCTGCGCGTAACGCCGCGATAGTCACCTCAGCCTCACAAGTCTTTTGCCTGCCACGAACACTTAGTAGTCCGCACGTCCCTGTGCTCAGCGACGGCAGCGACCGGGATGCCCGGCGGGTGGCTCGAGAATTTGAACAGATGCGGGCTGTTTTCTCGACCAGCTTTCCCAATCTGCGACTTGACTCAGGTGCGCCATTGTTGGTGCTCGCCCCGCGCGACGAAAGTAGTGCGAATACACCCATACCATTTTGCACCTGAACTTCCGCTGGTTCCCGGTCTGGCTTGATGAGGGACTGGCAGACTTCTACGGGAGTACGCGATTTGAGCAATCCCAGATGCTGGTGGGCGCTCCCGGTATGCGAGCCATCGAGTTGCAACGGATGCTGACGGTTCTAATCCCGGTCGAAACACTGATTTCGGTAGACCGGCGGTCTCCTTACTACCACGACGGGGACAAAGTCGGGCGCTTCTACGCCGAGTCTTGGGGGCTCACCCACTTTCTTACTTTTGGTCCCGGCATGGAACAAGGAAAACGCCTCAACGAGTTCTACGGTCTATTGCAGCAGGGAACTGAACAGAAAAAAGCATTCCAGCAAGTTTTCGGAAATTTTTCGGAGGTCCAAAAGAACTTCGAGGAATATATACACCAGTTCACCATGCCAACTTGGGTGTTCAAGAACCCGCCCCAGGTCGACGAGAAGGCCTTCGCGATACGTAGACTCAGTCTGGCTGAAACCGACGCTGAACTCGGCGGTTATCACCTTTGGTCTCGCGACCTGGCCGACGCCAGGCTGCTCATCGAACGGGCGCTGAAGAACGATCCCAAACTTGGTCTTGCCCACGAGAATATGGGATTTCTGGATTTTGCCGATGGCAAGGACGGAGACGCAGCACGGGAGTTCGCACAAGCATACGACCTTGACGGGAGGCTCTATCTC
>Ga0134121_10003978_pt1 | contig 12138 bp, 12 predicted proteins | sample KB301_FD_96463 | JGI IMG/M metagenome (GOLD analysis project Ga0134121, IMG submission 96463) | Terrestrial soil microbial communities without Nitrogen fertilizer from Kellogg Biological Station, Michigan, USA - KB3-0-1 | ecosystem: Environmental > Terrestrial > Soil > Unclassified ...
CGGATCGTGGACCCGATCATTGACGGGTTCAACACAGGGGAGCACGTGTGGGGGCGGTTTTTGAAGGATTACAAGAGCACGGACTGGTAAACACAGAGAAAAGGGGAAAGGGGAAAGGGAAAAGGGCAAAAGAACAAATGGGGAAAGGAGGAGATGGGAGGAGTCAGGAGGGCCAGGGCGCCTCCTCGATTCTCATTCCTCCTCCTTTGTCTCGCTCCTATTCCGCCTTTTCCCTTTCCCCTTTTCCCTTTTCGCTTGGCTTTCTAGCTCCCGCGCTCGCTCGCCTCTATACTCTTGGTGCGTTCCCACCCGCAGGGGTCCTAAGCCGACATGCTTCGCTTCCGTTCGCGTCCAGGCCGCAGTCGCGCCGGCAGAATCGCGCTTCTGGTGGTTTTTGGCGCCCTCTTGATCAATCAGCGGGCCGCGCGGCGCTCGCGTTCTTCGGCAGGGGCGCCGGCGAATCCGGCGCATGCCGGTTCGACGGAGAAGTACAAACCGGCCGGCGACGAAGGGCTCGGCGCGTCGATCGCGTTGCTGCTCGACCAGTCCGGCTCCATGGCGGCGAACGCCAAGGGGGACAAGCGGCCGAAATACGTCGTCGCGCGGGAGGCCCTGAACGCCCTGCTCGAGGCGACGGATTCGTTCGTCGCGCGCCAGCCGGGTTTTCCGGTCAACGTTGGGCTCTACACGTTCAGCGGCGACGTGAAACGAATCGTCCCGGTGAAACCGTATAGTCACGCGGAGCTGGCGAGTGCGCTGGCATCGCTCGCGAGGCCCGATGGTGCAACCGCCATCGGTGACGCTATGGATCTGGCGCGGCAGGATCTCTACCGCGCGGGAACTATTCGCAAGTACATCCTCGTGATTACCGACGGAGAAAACACGAATGGCAGGTCGCCCGAAGCGGTCGCGCGTGAAATCGACGCGCGCAGCGAAGGCGCCGTCCGGCAGTTTTTCGTGGCGTTCGACGTCGACGCGAAGCAGTTCGCGTTTCTGCGTTCGGTGCGCGGCGAAGTCCTTGGCGCCGCGAATGGCGACGCACTCCGCGCCAGTCTCGACACGATCTACCGTGGCAGAATTCTCGCCGAGGCGATGAACGCCGGCGAAACGTTGCCGCCCGCGCGCAGCGACGCGAAGCGCGACAGCGGCACCTCAAAGGGAAAAAAACAATGATCTTCGGGAAAATCTTCGCCGCATTCCGCGCGCAGCTGAACAAGATCGCGAACCTCTTCTTCGAATCGGATCCGATCGCGGTAATGCAGCTCGAAGTCGATCAGGCCACGGAACGGCTGAAGGAAGGGCGCAAGGGCCTCGAGATTTACCGCGGCCTCGTGGAGGGTGTCGCCCGGCAGGTGGCGGCGGGCAAGGCGAACGCCGCGCAGCTCGAGGCGCAGATCAAGTCGCATCTCAAGGCGGGCAACCGCGAGATGGCGGCCCAGCTCGCGGTGCAGCTGCAGAAGACGCAGAACGAGCTCACGCAGAACGAAGGCCAGCTGCAGATGCACGAGCAGGCGTATCAGAACAACCTGCTCAAGATCCAGAAGGCCAACAAGGACATTCTCAAGATCCAGGAGAAGGTCCAGAAATACAAAGCCGAGCTCAAGATGAGCGCCGCTGAAGCCGAGATCGCGCAACTGTCGGAGTCGTTCGACATGAACGTCACGACGGATTTCGGGCAGATCGAGAACGTCATCCAGCGCCAGATCGACACGAACCGCGGCAAGGCGCGCGTCGCCGCCGACATGTCGTCGAAAGGCATCGAGCAGATCAAGGCCGAAGAAGCCGCCGACAAGGCCATGGCCGAAGACCTGCTCAGCAAGTACGAAGTGCAGCTCGGGCTCAAGTCACCCGAGACGACACCGGTGGCAGAGACGGCCAAGAATCTCGGCCCGACTGTCGAGCAGAAGTAGGGAATGCCCGAGTAACCGAATACCCGAATACCCGATTGGCCGAATACCCGATTTAGTCGAATACCCGATTTAACTGGAATTCCAAATGGCAAACGGAAAACCCCGCCCGGCTTTCTATCTGGTGATGCTCCTCGTTGTGGGAGGACTCATCTACTTCGGCATCAATCGCTTCAGCCATAAAGGCGGTACGTCGGATACGGGAAATCTTTCCGCCGACGAGATCGCCAAGATGAAGGGCGGGCCCGAGGCGCCGGATTCGAAGAGCGTCACGACGGCCAAGGAGTACACGTTCGTGCCGAGCGCCAAGCTGCCCGAGGTAAAGGGCACGTCGGCGTATCAGCCGCTCGTGGACAACACGGTGCGCATGGCGCTCAACGTGTGGGCCGGCTGGGCCCCCGTGATCATGGCGAACGGCGGATTCAAGCCGGGCAAGGTCTGGAAGGCGCCCGGCGGGAAGACGTTCAAGCTCGAGCTCGTCCTCATCGACGACCCCGTGGCGATGCGCGACGCGTACGCATCCGGCAAGGTGCACATCGGGTGGGCCACGCTGGACATGGTGCCGCTCTTCGTCGAGCAGTTGCGCAAGGATTCGCGCACCATGCCGCGCATCTACCAGCAGGTCGACTGGTCCAACGGCGGCGACGGCATCGTGTGCCGTGCGAACGTCAAGTCCGTGACCGACATGCGCGGCAAGACGGTGGTGCTCGCGCAGAATTCGCCGTCGCACTACTTCCTGCTCAACACGCTCATCGCCGGCGGCGTCCAGCCAAGCGAGGTGCAGTACAAGTTCACGCAGGACGCGTTCCAGGCCGCGGCCGCGTTCAATGCCGACAAGAGCATCGCGTGCGCCGTGTCGTGGTCGCCGGACATCTACAACCTATCCGACGCGAAGGGCAATCGTATGCTCGTGAACACGCAGACGGCGAACAAGCTGATCGCCGACGTGTGGTTTGCGCGCGCCGATTTTGCGAAAGACAACGCGCCGATCATCGAAGGACTCGTGCGCGGGATTTTCGAGGCGATGGAAGCGCTCAAGTCGCAGGACGCGAAGGCGCAGGTCGCGAAGCTGATGGCGGCCGGCTATTCGATTCCCGAGAAGGACGCCCTCGCGATGCAGGGCGACGCCCATTCCACCAATTACGCCGAGAACCGGGAGTTCTTCCTCAACCAGAACAACCCGACGAACTTCGAGCGCACCTGGAACACGGCGTACTTCCTCTACAAGAAGATCGGCAGCGTGAGCGGCGATCCGGTGCCGTTCGACCAGGTCATGGACTTCTCCGTCCTCAACACGCTGCAGAGCGAAGCGTTCTTCGCGAATCAGAAAAACGAGTACGCGGTGAATTTCGTGCCCACGTCCGCGTCGGCGATCCAGGCCGAGAGCAACGAGATTCTCACCAAGACGATCGTCATTCAGTTCTACCCGAACTCTGACGATATCGAGAAAACGATCGAGAAAACCGTGAACGGCAAGACGGTGCAGGAGAAGTACGATCCGCAGGCGCCGTTCGTGATCGAAGAGGCCGGCAAGCTGTCGGGACAGTTCGGTGCGGCGCGTATCGTGATCGAGGGCCACACGGACGCATCCATGCGCGGTTCCGGCGGCGTGACCGCGGCCGACGTGCAGGAGCTCTCGCTGCGACGCGCCAACGCGGTGAAGCAGGCGCTCATTCGCAAGTTCCCGAGCCTTCAGCCGAACCAGTTCACAACGGTCGGTCGTGGCTGGGACAAGCCGGCCGATCCGAGCGACCCGGGCAACAACGCGAAGAATCGCCGCGTCGAGATCAAGGTCTATCCGGTCGAGTCGAAGTAGCGATCGCGGGCGCGTGAAGACGATGGCGTGGAAGGACATGCTCACGCTCCGGAGCGAACCTCCGGAGCTTGCCCAGCGCGTGGCCGGCATCGTCGGCGTCGCGATTCTCGTGGTGCTGTGGTGGCTCGTCACCCTCGGCGCCACGCCGGAAGCGCGCATGATCTCGCCGGTGGTCCTGCCGAGTCCGCTGGAGGTCATCCGGGGCATCCCGACGCTGGTGAAGGAACGCGCCCTCATCGCGAGCATCGCCGCCACGCTGCAGCGCGTGTTCGGCGGATTCCTCCTCTCCATCATGATCGGCGTTCCCCTGGGGATCATCGCGGGATCGTTCCGGATGTTCGACGCGTTCACGCGCCCCATCGCCGTGTTCGCGCGCAACATTCCGGTGGCCGTGCTCGTGCCGCTCACGATGCTCTGGTTCGGCATCGACGAAGCGCAGAAGGTGATGTTTATCTTCATTGCGACGGTGCCGTTCGTGTTCGGGGACGCCGCGCACGCCATTGCCGCGGTGCACGACCGGTACGTCGAAACGGCGCAGACCCTCGGCGCAACGCAGGCTCAGGTGATCGGCAAAGTGCTGATTCCGCTTGCGATGCCCGAGATTTATTCGAGTCTGCGCAACATGTTCGGTCTCGCCTTTGGGTACATCATGCTTGCCGAGCTGGCCAACGCCGAGCACGGACTCGGCCGGTTGCTCATGGACAGCCAGCGGCGCGGGCTCACCGAGCATATCATCGCCATTCTGTTCATCATCGGACTCCTTGCGTACGGTATCGACCGCCTGTTGTTCTGGTTTCAGCGCGGGCTCTTTCCGTACCGGCTGGACCTCGACTGATGGCCGACGACACGCCGATGGTCGTGACGTTCGACAAAGTCACGAAGACGTACCCGAGCGGCTTCACCGCAATCAAGGACGTCACGTTCAATGTCGAGGACAAACCCAAACAGATGGAGTTCATCACCATCCTGGGTCCCTCCGGCTGCGGAAAGTCGACGATCCTCCGGTTGATTGCCGGACTCGCGCCCCAGCATCCCGCGAGCAGCGGCACGGTCCGCGTGCTCGGCAAGGGAGTCGACGGACCGGGTCCCGATCGCGGCATGGTGTTTCAGGACTACACGTCGTTCGACAACCGCACGGTGCTCGAGAACGTGGCGTTCGGGCTCGAGTGCGCCGGAGTGGCGTCCGAGGAGCGCGAGCAGCGGGCGCGCGAGTGGATCGGCAAGGTGGGGCTCGACGTTGATCGCGACGCCAACAAGTATCCGCACGAATTGTCCGGAGGCATGCGCCAGCGCGTGGCGATTGCGCGCAGCCTCATTCTGCGTCCGCGCATCGTGCTCATGGACGAACCGTTCGGCGCGCTCGATCCGCGCACGCGGCTCAACATGCAGGACCTGCTCGTAAAGCTCGCGCGCGAGACGGAGGCGACGGTGTTTTTCGTCACGCACTCCATCGAAGAAGCCGTGTACCTCGGAGACCGCACGTTCGTGATCTCATCGGCACCGGGAACGATTCTGAAGCAGATCCCCGTGCCGCCGCCGGATTTTCCGGCGCGTGAAATGCAGCGCCAGCCGGCGTTCATGAACGTCGTGTACGAGATTCGCGACCTGATGGAAGGGCTCGAAAGCTCCACGCGCGCGGGCGACGAGTAATGCTCAAGTACATCAAGCACGCGTTTCTTTTTCGCTGGAACATGCTGTTCTTCCTCGGCGGCGCGGCGTTTGCCGCGATGTCGGGGCACGGCGACGCCCTCCTGCCCATTCTGAGCGGCGTGGAGCTCGCCTATCTCGTCGGGCTGAGCTCCATTCCCCGGTTCCGTACCGCGATCGACGCCAAGCTGGCCGCGGAAGGACGCGGTGCGGTGTACGAGGCAACCGGCCCGGCGCAGGTGTCGCTGCAGCGCATGCTGGAGGCGTTGCCGCCGCTCTCGCTGCGCCGGTTCCTGCTCCTCCGGCAGCGCTGCTTCGAGATGCGCGACATCGCGTCGGGCGTGCAAGGGAAAATGGCCGGGGCCAGCTCGAGCGATGCGGATTCCATCCGGACACCGGCGCTCGACAAGCTCCTCTTTCTCTTTCTCAAGCTGCTCATGTCGCAGGCCGGGCTCGACCGGTTTCTCAAATCGACGAGCGAGCCCGAGCTTACCGCGCGACTCAAGGAAGTGCAGACCAGGCTCGCCGCCGCGCAGACCGCCAAGGACGAGCGCGTCACGCGTTCGCTGCAGGACAGCCTCGCCGACGCGCAGCTCAGGCTCGACAATTACCAGAAGAGCACGAAGGACGCCGATTTCGTCGCAGTCGAGCTCGACCGAATCGAGACGAAGATCAAGGCGCTCATTGAAATGGGCGTGAGCCGGCAGGATCCCGATCTCTTCAGCACGCAGGTCACGGCTGCGGCCGAAAGCATGGCTCAGACGGAAGACGCCGTGAAAAACCTCCAGAGTCTCAGCGGACTCTCCGACCAGCTCGCGGAACCGCCGGCGATTCTCAACGCCGATCTCGGCAAGGTCATGGTCCGGTGAGCGCTGACAGCACCGCGGGTCCGACACCGCTCGGCGCGCTTGCGCCGCTCGACATCGAGCGTCGCGCGAAGCGCACGGAGCTGCCCAGGTGGTATCCGTCGTGGGCGCTGCAGCTTGCCGACCTCTACTTCTCGGGATCGACGTCGGTGTTCGTGCTGCATGGCAACACCTACGACCTGATTCCGCTCACGGACGCCGACGCCGAGGACAAGGCGCCGTATGGTACGGTCGTGGATTTCCTCGCCGAACAATTGTTCGGACGGTGGGACCTGATCCTGCATTACGATCTCGGCCGCGGCCTGCGCGTGTACGCAGGACGAAACGAGAAGCGTCTCAAGGACATGGTGCAGCTGGCGTCGAAGAAGATCGGCGACCTCTCGACGCTCAAGAACGATCCGACGACGGTGTTCACGCTGCTCGACCTCTTCGTGCGCGAGAACATCATGGCGGCGCCGGAGAAACGGCTGAGCGTGGGCGTCATCGTGAGCCAGGCGTCGTACCTGTTCCCCGCGGGTGAGCCCGGGCGCCTCGCGTTCTCCGCGTCGGGCATGGCCGTAACTGTGCTCAACTGGGCGACGAGCGCGCAGCTCAAGCGCCTCGAGATGGCGTTCGTGCTCGTGGACGAGCGGAAGAGCGACATGACGGACCGAATCACGGGCAACCCGCAGGTGTCGGCGATCGAGGTCCCGATGCCGTCGGAGAAGGAGCGGCTGAGCTACGTGCGCGATACCGCGGAGACCGACGGGTGGTCGCGCATCTCGGATTACACGCCCGAGCAGCTTGCTACGCTGAGCGCGGGGATGTCGCTCAACGATCTGTCGGTGCTGATTCGGACCGCAGGCGATGGTGGCGAACGCCTCGACGCGAAAATGTTCTCCGCGATCAAGAAGCGGCTCCTCGAGCGCCAGTGTCAGGGGCTGCTGGAATTCGTCGAGCCCAAATGGAAGCTCGACACACTCATCGGCCACGAAGCGGCGAAGAAACGCCTTCGCGACGACGCGGCCTTGCTCGCAAAAGGCGCGCTCGACTGTGTGCCGATGGGCTATCTGATGTGCGGCCCCGTCGGCACGGGCAAGAGTTTTCTCGCGATGTGCGCTGCGGGCGAGATCGGCATTCCGTGCGTGGTCCTCAAGAACTTCCGCTCCAAGTACGTCGGTGAAACGGAAGGGAATCTCGAGCGGGTGCTGAGCGTCCTGCGCGCAATGGGCCCGGTGATGGTGATCGTCGACGAGGCGGACGCGTCACTCGGCGATCGCGACACGGAGGGCGATTCCGGCACGTCGAGCCGCGTGTTCGCGATGATCGCCACGCAAATGGGCGACACGCGGTATCGCGGGCGGATTCTCTGGATGCTCCTCACCGCGCGCCCCGATCTGCTGCCCATCGACATCAAGCGACAGGGCAGGGCGGAGGTGCACATTCCGCTGTTCTATCCCACGGACGAAGACGAGCTGCGTCAGATGTTCGTGATGCTGGCAAAGAAACTCGGGACCACACTCGCCGCGGGTGATGTGCCGAAGATTCCGCAGAAGGGCCAGCTCTCCGGTGCGGACGTGGAAGGCATGGTCGGGCGCGCGTGGAGAAAGTCGCTGCTCTCCGGCGCGAAGGTGGTGACGGCGGAGGCGCTCAAGGAAGTCGTCGACGGGTTCATGCCGTCAACGCAGGGGATGGAGCGCGAGCTGCAGGAAGTGGCGGCGATGATCGAGTGCACGGACCGTGAGTTTCTCCCGCCCGCGATCGTGCAGCGCATGGAGAAGCTGGGTGGGCGCGACCAGCTCACCCAGCGGCTCACGGCCCTGAAGCAGCTCGTCGCTTCAACATAGGTCCTGTCATGGGGCGCCCCGATGGGGCGATCGTGCGGGATGGATCCCGGCGACCCGGCACGTTCTCACTCCTCCATGCGGGACGTGTAGAAACCTTTCGTGCGCGTTCACCTGCCGTGCTCCATCGTCGCCGGGACCCATCCCGCACGCTCGCCCGCGAGCCCTGGTCGGTTACCGAATCAGATCGATGACGCGTGCGGTGATTTGGTGACGCACCTGCGAACGATGGGCATAGGTTGGTTCGCAGTCTTCACCGCGAACCATGGACACTCCACAACAGATCCTCGACCGGCTCCTGAGCTTCGGCGTGCGCGGGACGCGCGTGTCGCGCGGGGCGAACCAGAGCGAGCATGCGGCGGCAGAGCTGGAGCGGACCGCGACGTACCCTGCGGTCAATTACGCCGAGGCCATGCAAGCCGAGACACGGACTGCGCATTACCTGCGCCTCAAGACAGCGTTTCATCAGCTTCAGCAGGCGTCGCTCTGGCTCAAGATGGCCGCCGAGCTCAACGCGCACTCCGATGCGCCGGCGTTGTACGCCGAGTCACGGGAGCTGCTCGCGATGTTTGCGCGGAACGTCAGGGTAGCGCGGGCCAACAGCCGCCGCGAAAAGCGCCGCGCGTCGTGAGCGCGGCAAATGCTCAGGGCGTTGTTTTCCGCGGCCGCTCGATCATTCGCTCGAACGACTTCATGTTGTCCGTGATCTGCAGACCCTTGAGCGAGTACATGATCGCCGCGCTCTGCCACACGCCGCCGGGGAACGCGCGCGCGGCGCGGTAGCCCTGCTCCTTCACGTACGCTTCGATCTCGGGGTTCTTGAGACCGAACGGGTACGCCAGAAACTCGACCTTGACGCCGAGGTGTTGCTCGAGCTTTTCACGGCTGCCCACGATTTCCCACTTGAGCGTCTTGGGGTCCTTGATCTTCGTGAGATACGGATGCGTTTGTGTGTGGCAACCGATCGTCATGCCCGCCGCCACCATCTCCTTGAGCTGCGCCCACGTCATGAAGTCGGACACGCGATCGACCGGATTCGGATACACGAAGAACGTGGCCGTGTAGCCGAACTTCTTCAGGATGGGAAACGCGTGCACGTACTGATTCTCGCGGCCGTCGTCGAGCGTGATCACGACTGTACGCTCCGGCAGCGTCTTCTTCTGCTCGAGCGCGTCGACGAGCGTCGCGAAGGAGACCACGTGATAATCGTGATCCTTCAGATACTGCATCTGCTCTTCGAACTTCTCGGGCGCGACGTCGTACGCGATCTGCTCGGCCGTCTGACCCGGGTGATGCGGGAAGACGCCGTGGTAGACGAGAATCGGGACGAACTGCGAATCAGATGCGCCGGCAGCCGGTGCGGCCGCGGACACCGCGGCGTGCTGCTGCGCGCCGGCGGTCGCGAAAGCGGTTGCGAACGCGCCACACGGCGCGATCGCGCACAGTGACAATGCGAAATTGCGAAGGAATCGGGTCTGCATGTACATGGTTGCGGAAACGTCTCTCGAAAATTAGCTCAGTAGGATGAATCTCGCCTACCTCGAGACACTCCTCGACTATCACTATTGGGCGCGCGACCGCATGCTGACGGCCGTCGAACAATTGACGCCCGACGAGTACGAGCGTGACCTCAGAAACAGCTTTCCGGCGGTCAGGGATACGGTAAACCACCTCTTCCTCGCCGAATGGATCTGGTTCAGCCGGTGGCAGGGACAATCTCCCGGAGGATTTCCGTCCAAAGAGGAGCTCCCGGACTTCGCCACCGTTCGGCGCCGCTGGCTTGATCAAGAACCCCGAGTCCGGGCATTTGTGTCCGGCCTCGACGACATTCAGCGTCCCTACAGCTACACGCTGCTCAATGGAACGGCCGCCACGTCGAAGTTCTGGGAAATGCTGGTACACGTTGTCAACCACGCCACGTATCACCGCGGCCAGGTCACGACCATGCTCCGCCAGCTTGGCGCCAAGCCGCCGGCGTCCATGGACATGATCACGTACTTCCGGGAGAGCGCAGCAAAGGCCGTCGTCTGATGCGACGCCTGCTGGCTTTGATGCTGCTCCCGGCGGTAGCCGTCGCCCAGGAAAAGGACCCACGATCGCCGATGCCGGAACGCCCGACGGTAGCCACGCACGCGTTCACGGTCGCGCGCGGCGTCGTGGAGCTCGAAACCGGCTACGAAGGTGACTACAACGCCGACCACAGCCGCTCGTCTGTCGTGCCGGTCGTGTTCAAGATCGGCCTTGGCCGGCGGATGCAGCTCAATGTGGCGCCCGTGCTGGTCGAGCCATCCGGTACAAGTGTCGGCTTCGGCGACGTGTCGGCGGGGCTCAAGGTGCGTTTGGCGGACGCGGTGCCGGTGCTCGGCGCATTCGCCGTGATGCCCGCGCTCAAGCTCGCGACCGGCGACGACAGCCACGGCACGAAGACCACGGACGGGTCCGTTCTCTTCATTTCCAGTCATCAGGTCGGGCGCACCAGCCTCGATGTCAACGCGGGACTCACGTGGCGTTCCGGCGGTGGCAGCCGCGCACCGCAGCGCGCAGCCGTCTGGACGATCTCGAGCGGCACGTCGATCACGGACCGGTGGGGCGCGGCGCTCGAGGTGTTCGGCTATCCCGGTACGACGGGGCCAGTCGGCTCAGCGCCGACCGTTGCGGTGCTCGCAGGCCCGACGCTGGCCGTCGGCGGGCACGCTGTCGTCGACGCGGGAGGAATTCTTCGCGTGAAAGGGCCGCAGCCGCGCGCTGTTTACTTCGGTCTCACGTACAACCTCGGCCGGCTGTGAAAACGCGCGCTGCGAGCGTCGCGTCCATTCACCGGGAAATGCTCAGTCAGTCGACGCCGGCACGCCGCCAATCCAACATGCGGTTCTTCAAGACAGGGCCCGGTGAGTACGGCGAAGGCGACAAGTTTCTCGGACTATCGCTCCCCGCGATTCGTGCGGCGGCGCGCACGTACAAGGATCTGCCGCTCGCGACGACGATTGCGCTGCTCAGGTCACCGTGGCACGAGGAAAGGCTGCTCGCGCTGATCATTCTCGTGAAGCAGTACGAGCGTGGCACTGACGCGCAGAGAGGCGCGATTCACCGCGCGTATCTCGCAAACACGCGCTACATCAACAACTGGGACCTCGTCGATTCCTCCGCGCAATACATCGTCGGGCCACACCTCAAAGGGGCGAAACGCCTGCTGCTCGCGCGTCTCGCGCGATCACGCAGCATGTGGGAACGGCGTATTGCGGTGCTTGCGACGTTCGCGTACATCAAGGACGACGATTTCGCGGATGCGCTGCGAATTGCGGAGCTCCTGCTCGGCGACGAACACGACCTCATCCACAAGGCGACCGGCTGGATGCTCCGCGAAGTCGGCAAGCGTGATGAGCGCGTGCTCGAGTCATTTCTTCGCCGTCACGTGAAGCGAATGCCGAGGACGACACTGAGGTACGCGATAGAGCGTTTTTCTCCGCGGAAACGCGCCGCGTACATGGAGATGTAGCAACATGCGACGCTCGCTGATCCTCCCGTTTCTGGCCGTCCGCGTTGCCGCGCAGACACTCACGATCACCAACGCAACGGTGGTCGACGTTTCGAATGGCGCGCTTCGCCGTGGCGCCACTGTGGTGATCGAGGGGAATCGCATCACGAGTGTGAGCGCATCGCCGGGGGCGCAGGCGCGCGGCCAGGTCGTCGACGCGAAGGGGATGTACCTCATCCCCGGCCTCTGGGACATGCACGTGCACGCGTATTTCGGATGGCCGAGCGAGTTTGGGGATCAGTACGTGCTCCCGCTGTTCATTGCGAACGGCATCACGGCCGTGCGCGACATGGGGAGCGATCTCGATCCCGTTCTCCACGCGCGTGCGGAGGTTGCCGCGCACCGCATGGTCGGCCCGCGCATGGTGGTGTCGGGGCCGATGCTCGACGGGCCGCACGCGGGCTACAAATCCGCCATCAAGCTCACGACGCCGGACGACGCGCGGAAGGCCGTTGATTCGCTCAAGAGCCGCGGCGTGGACTTCATCAAGATTCAGTCCGGCGTGCCGCGCGACGCGTACTTCGCTGCCGCGGAGGAGGCGAAG
>Ga0134121_10003979_pt1 | contig 12135 bp, 11 predicted proteins | sample KB301_FD_96463 | JGI IMG/M metagenome (GOLD analysis project Ga0134121, IMG submission 96463) | Terrestrial soil microbial communities without Nitrogen fertilizer from Kellogg Biological Station, Michigan, USA - KB3-0-1 | ecosystem: Environmental > Terrestrial > Soil > Unclassified ...
GCCGGTCACGACGCCGGTCGTGGCGTCAATGCGCGCGATGCCGGGGCTTTGCGATGACCAGATGATGTGCGGCGGATTCCGCGTCGGGCCGCCGTATTCGGTCAGCTTGCCAATCAACTGGAGTGTGCCGCCTACGGGAACGCTCGCGTCCGCTGGTGTGATGGCGATGATGTTCCGGTTGCAGCACTCGCCGTGGATGATCGCATCAACGACGTGCTGGCATCCCGCGGTGAGCCAGGCGCCGAAGGCGATTAGAAAGAATCGAGCTCGCACGCCGCAAACATGTAGCGGCGATGGTGCTGGACGGCGATTGCGACGAGCGATCCGCCTGGGCGACCCAGAGGCCGTGGCTGCTGAGTCGCCTAGTCTGAACGCCCCTCGCTCAGCACCTGTATTTGCCAATGTCCACTCGCATTTCGGGTTACCCGCAATTCGGCCGTGGCATTCGCGATGCGTCGGATGTCGCGATCTGTAGGCATGGCCAGATTGACCTTCCATGCTGCGTGAACGCGCAGCTCGTCGTTGTCTCTCCCCACGAGCATGACCGCGACCAAGCCTGAGACCCCGGTGAGCCAGCATGAGTTGCGCACCGTGGAATCGCAATTGAGCACTTCGGATTCCCGCACGTTACGCATGCCCTTGGCTTCGCCAAGCGCAACCATGCTGTCAGGTCCAAGTATGAAGCCCCCACCGGACCGCTCCGCGTCGAGACCCAGTGCCCCCGCGCGCCGCAGTTCCGGCTGCGCTTTGAGCCAATCAAGCACGGCACCCACCGCCTGCGCATCCTGATTCGCTGCTTGAGCAGTGCCGTGTTGTCCAAACGACGCGGTAGCGATGACCACCGCAAGCCCTTTGCAAAACCAACGCTTAGTTCGCGCGGCGATGATCGCAGCAGCGACTACGGCGGCGAGTCGAGCTCGCACCGCAGGTGCACGCGGCAAACATCGCGTTTCTCTGGACGCGGTCAGGATCACGTGTCCACGAGGGCGATCACCGAATATCGCATCTGAAATCGCGACTCGCGTGACCTGGCACGAGGATTCGGAACGAAGCGATACTCTTCCATGATCCCGAGGCTTCCCCTGCGCGTGTATCCGGTCACGAACACTGTGTCGCCGCGCGTCACCGCGCGCTGAATTACCGCGCCGTCGGCGTACGACGGCGCCGACCGGCAGGCAGCAAGCGTTGAATACCGCGGGCCCGGAACCAGTGTTGGTATGAGGAAGTTGCCGCTCTTGTCGAAGCCGTCCGGCAATCCGCAGAAGTCGATTGGCACAGAATCCCGGAACACCGTCTGCCTGAACACACTGATCTCGTTGATGATTTCGCGCGTGGTAATGGGTTCAGTGCGCCATTGTGCAGGCGCACCCCGGGCGATCAACGATCCTTCGGCTGGTGAAACGGTGACGTACGGCGATCCCTCCAGGAACCTCACGTCGAATGCAATGCCGACGCGGGGAACGTCGAGACGAACGACCCAATACCGTTCAAACGGCCCCCCGCTCAAGTCGCGAAACGCGAAGTATGTCACGTGGCTCGCAGCCACTCCTGCCGTATCCGCTGGGAGCACACCGGCGGCGCTGCCAGCCCCTGTTCCAATGCGGGCAATCGCTTCGCGAGTCAACGCGCACGCCGCGGCGCTCGAAACGCCGCGCCCCCGCTCAATGCGGACCTGCCGGAGCGAGCACGGTTTGTCGGCGTCCACTCTGTCGAGCCACTCAGAGCGCATGTGAGCGGTGCACGCCGCTGATAGCAGCGTGAGCGCAAGCGCCAGTCCAATCCGCGCGCGGGATGTGTGCAACGGACAGGGCGGGATTCGAACCCGCGAGACGCTTTCACGTCCACACGCTTTCCAGGCGTGCGCCTTAAGCCACTCGGCCACCTGTCCTACAAGGGCGACGGGCTACGGGCAACGGGCCAAGGGGGGCACATGGACCCCCGTTGCCCTTAGCCCGTTACCCTTTGCCCTTTTTCACGGACAGGGTGGGATTCGAACCCACGATACCGTTTCCGGTATGCCGGTTTTCGAGACCGGTTCCTTCAACCACTCGGACACCTGTCCAACACGTGACAGCCTGAGACTGCTGAAAATAGTCGACCGCTGGGGCCAGAGCCACACGCCATCCGCTTACTGAACCGTCTCCGGAGCCGTAGAATCTCCGCTGCTCGAAATGCACATGACACGCACGATCCTGCTCGCGGCCGCCGCCGGCCTCCTCGGCTCCTGTACCCCGCCGCCATCGCTCGACCGCGTGCTGGCGAACGACAATCGGCACACCGCCGGCACGCTTCGCCGCGATACGCTCGCCCTCCACCTCGTCGTTCGAACCGCCGAGTGGCGCCCTGAGTCCGACACCACCGCGATGGTGCGCGTGGCCGCGTTCGCCGAAGAGAACAAGCCCGCGCAGATCCCCGCGCCGCTCATCCGTGTCCGGGAAGGCACCGTGATCGACGCAACCGTCCGCAACGGGCTCACGGACTCCACCATAAGAATTATCGGCCTCTCGACGCGGCCGGCCGCGGTTCACGACACGATCGTGCTCAAGCCCGGCGAGTCGCGCCACGTGACGTTCGCCGCGGGCAAGGCCGGGACGTACCTCTATCGCGCGTCGCAGGGCAACTGCAAGGACGGTGAGCGCGAGCAGGCGGGTGGCGCGTTCATCGTTGATCCGCCGGACGGATCGCCGCCCGATCGCGTGTTCGTCATAAACATCTGGGGCAATCCGATCGATTCGACGAATTACAGCAACGCCGTTGCGATCAACGGCCGGTCGTGGCCCGCGACAGAGCGCATCGATGCGGTGGTGGGCGACACGCTCCGGTGGCGCGTCGTGAACGCGAGTGACCGCCCGCATCCCATGCACCTTCACGGCGCGTACTATCGCGTCGACAGCAAGAGCGATCCATTCGCGGACACGTTGTACACGCCGGACGCGCGGCGCCTGGTCGTGACGGAAGTCATGGATCCCGCGCAGTCGATGTCGATCGTGTGGACACCGGTGCGCGCGGGGCGCTGGCTGTTCCACTGTCACATCGCGTTCCACGTCATTCCGACCGACGCGCGCATCGTGCCCGCGACGCGCGGCAGTCACGACGAGATGTCGACGGATCCGTTGCACCACATGGCGGGTCTCGTGATCGGCATCGACGCGCGCTTGCCGAAAGGCATGCGCGACCCGGAGCGAGGCCCGCCACGGACGCTCGATCTGTTCGTGCAGCAGGGGCCAAAACGCGGGCGCACCGATCGCTCGCTGAGCTTCATCCTGCAGGAGGGCGCGACACCGCCGGGCGCGGATTCGATCGTGCTGCCGGGTTCGCCGCTCATTCTCACGCGCGACGAGCCCACGGACGTGCGCGTGCACAACCGGCTGCGTGAGCCCGTGTCCATTCACTGGCACGGGCTCGAGCTGGAGAGCTACTCTGACGGCGTGACGGGCTGGAGCGGCGACGCGGCGAGAGCGGCGCCGTTCGTCGCGCCGGGCAGCACGTTCACCGCGCACCTCTCAATGCCCCGCGCGGGCACGTTCATTTACCACACCCACGTCCGTGACGTGCACCAGCTCGCGGCGGGACTGTACGGACCGATTCTCGTACTCGCGCCCGGCACGCAGTACGATCCCCGCACAGACCACACCTTCGTCGTCGGATGGGACGGCGATTCGAACAAGGTGCATCTGCTCATCAACGGCGACTCGCTCTCGTCCCCGCCGCTTCGAATCAAGCTCGGCGAGACGCACCGGTTCAGGTTCATCAATATCGGCGCCGCGGGCGACGCATACTTCACGCTCAAGCGGGACACGACGCTCGCGGAGTGGCATGCACTCGCCAAGGATGGCGCGGATCTCCCGGAATCGCAGCGCACCGTCCGCAAAGCGGCGCTCGACATCAACGTCGGCGAGACCTACGACTTCGCGTTCACGCCGACCAGCCGCGGACAATACCTGCTCAGTGCGCCGACCGGAAAACGCCCCGTGCACTGGGAGCGCCGGATTATCGTCGAGTAGGACCGAGCCGCGCCGCGGGGACTACGCTTCCCCGAGGTACTCCAGATCGGCGAGATCCTTTTTGCGTCCGAGTGCGCGCTTGTTTCGCACAAACGCATCGCGACCGAGAAACGGGACGGTGAGGCCCTCGAACATACTCTCGACGCGGTTCACCCAGGCCTCTTCGAACTTCACGCCGCTGATTCCGGTGAGCACGTCGATGCGATGAGGCGGCAGGCCGAACTGGATGACCGTATTCGGTCTTGCAAGATCGGCCTCCGTGATGCCGAGGTCAGTGAGCGGTGCGCCGAATGCCGCGAACGCGCGCCACACACGCAGCGCGTTTTCGGGCGACGGATCGATGAGTATGTCAAGGTCAACGGTGGCCCGCGGAACGCCATGCACGCTGAGCGCGTGCGCACCGACCACCATGAATCGGGCGTTCACCGCGACCAGTTCCGCGAGCGCATCGCGAAAATCGCTCGCCACGAGATCCTACCTTTCGGAATCCGGCTGACCGTGGCTTGCGAGGCTTGTGATCACGACCGGCATCGTCGCGCGTGTGTAGGACGGGAGGGGCCGTCCCGTCAGGCTCCAGCCGCGTTCACTCAACTCGCGCACGAGCGCAATCCGGTCTGCGGCCGTACCTGCAACGCGCGCATCGCCCGCCCGTTGATCGGACAAGGGCACGACACGGACGGTCATCTTCGAACGGTCGAACGCCATAGGACAATCTACCCGTGGGGTTATCTCAGAGTGGACGCGCAGGCGCGGTCCGCGGTTACGCGATCGCCCGACTATCCTCTCCTCGCCCCAAAGAACTCTTTCAGCAGCGCGGCACTGGCCTCCTTCATGACGCCGCCTTCGACCTCGGGTCGATGGTTGAGCTTCTTGTGCCGCAGCACATCGCCGACTGAGCCAGCCATCCCCGCCTTGTCGTCGAACGCACCGAACACCACGCGGCCGACGCGCGACAGCACCATCGCGCCCGCGCACATCGCACACGGCTCGAGCGTCACGTAGAGCGTCGCTTCGGAGAGCCGCGCGTCACCGAGCTTCTTCGTCGCGTCGCGAAGCGCACGCAACTCCGCGTGCTCCATGGCGTTCTTCTCGCGCACCATCGCGTTCTGCGCCGCGCTGATCTCCTTGCCCTCGTGCACGACGACGGCGCCGACCGGCACTTCTCCGGCGGCGCCGGCTTCGAGCGCTTCCGCGAGCGCGCGCGCCATCCAGCGCGCATTCTCCTGCGCCCGGCCGGGTGCCTCGCCGAGTGCGGTCACGTGGCTTTCTCGAACGCGATGCCGCCCCCCGATTTTACGACGCGCACTCGGTCGCCTTCCACGAACTGGCCGTCCAGCAGCGCGAGCGCAAGCGCGTCCTGCACGAGCCGTTGCAGCGCGCGCTTGAGTGGCCGCGCGCCGAACGCCGGGTCGTATCCCTCGTGCGCAATGAACTGTTTGGCCTCGTCAGTGACTTCGAGCGTGAGCTTGCGGTCCGCGAGCAGTTTCTCGATGCGCGCAATCTGCAGATCGACGATCTTCGCGATCTCCGCCTCGCCCAGCGGCTTGAACACCACGATGTCGTCGACGCGGTTCAGGAATTCCGGACGGAACACCGTGCGCAGCTGCTGCGTGACCTGTGTTTCTACCACCGCCCAGTCCGTCGCCGCGTTGTCGAGGATGTACTGGCTCCCGACATTCGACGTCATGATGACGACGGCATTCTTGAAGTCGACCGTGCGTCCCTGTGCGTCCGTGAGCCGGCCGTCGTCGAGAATCTGCAGGAGCACGTTGAACACGTCAGGGTGCGCCTTCTCGATCTCGTCGAACAGAATGACCGAGTACGGACGACGGCGCAGCGCCTCGGTGAGCTGCCCGCCTTCCTCGTAGCCCACGTATCCGGGGGGCGCACCGATGAGGCGCGCCACCGCGTGCTTCTCCATGTACTCCGACATGTCGATGCGCACCATCGCGCGCTCGTCGTCGAACAAAAACTCCGCGAGCGCGCGCGCCGTCTCCGTTTTGCCGACGCCCGTCGGACCGAGGAAGATGAATGAGCCGATCGGGCGGTTGGGGTCCTGCATGCCCGCGCGCGATCGGCGCACGGCGTTCGCAACCGCCTTGGCGGCCTCGGCCTGGCCGATCACGCGTTTTGCGAGCTCGCCCTCGAGCTTCGTCAGGCGTTCACGCTCCCCTTCCAGCATCCGCTGCACCGGAATGCCCGTCCACTTCGCGACGATTTCGGCGACGTGGTCCGCGGTCACTTCCTCCTCGAGAAACCGTTTCCCCTTCGCTTGTTCGGCGATCTTGGCTTCCACGTCCTTGAGCTGCTGCTCGAGCTGCGGCACGGTGCCGTACGAGATTTCCGCCGCCTTGCCGAGGTCGCCGGCGCGCGTCGCTTTCTCGGCTTCGGTTCGCGCCTGCTCGATCTTCTGCTTGAGCACACCGACGTCCGCGAGCGCCTTTTTCTCCATCTGCCACTGCGCCTTCATGCCGGAGCTCTGTTCCCTGAGCTCGGCGAGCTGCTTCTCGATCGCCTTTCGCCGCTCGACCGACGCCTTGTCCTTTTCCTTGAGGAGCGCCTGGCGCTCGATCTCGAGCTGCACCACGCGCCGCTCCACTTCGTCGATCTCGCTCGGCAGCGAGTCGATCTCGATCCGAAGGCGCGACGCGGCCTCGTCGATGAGATCGATGGCCTTGTCCGGAAGAAAACGGTCGCCGATGTAGCGATTCGAGAGCGTCGCCGCCGCGACGACGGCGCCGTCGGTAATGCGCACGCCATGGTGCGACTCGTACCGCTCTTTCAGTCCGCGCAGGATCGCAATCGTGCTCTCGACCGACGGTTCGCCGACGAACACCGGCTGGAAACGCCGTTCGAGCGCCGCGTCCTTCTCGATGTGCTTGCGGTATTCATCGAGGGTCGTCGCGCCGACAACGCGCAGCTCGCCGCGCGCGAGCATCGGCTTCAGCATGTTGCCCGCATCCATCGCGCCTTCGGCCTTCCCCGCTCCGACGAGTGTGTGCAGCTCGTCGATGAACACGATGAACTGCCCCTCGGCGTCTGTGATTTCCTTGAGCACCGCCTTCAGGCGCTCCTCGAACTCGCCGCGGAACTTGGCGCCCGCGATCATCGCGCCCAGGTCGAGCGCCACGAGCCGCTTGTTCTTGAGCGATTCAGCGACGTCGCCGTTCACGATACGCTGCGCGAGGCCTTCGGCGATGGCCGTCTTGCCGACACCGGGCTCGCCGATGAGCACCGGGTTGTTCTTCGTGCGGCGCGAGAGCACCTGCACCACGCGGCGAATCTCTTCGTCGCGCCCAATCACGGGATCCAGTTTCCCCTTGCGCGCGGCCTCCGTGAGGTCGCGCGTGTACTTCTGCAGCGCCTGATATTGCTCTTCCGGCGTCTGGTCCGTCACGCGATGCGATCCGCGCACAGCAGTGAGCGCGTCGCGCAGGGCGGCGACCGTGGCTCCCTGAGCAGCGAGGAGCGGTTTTGTCTCTGTGCCGGAAACGTCCGCGAGCGCGAGCAGCAAATGCTCGACGGATACGAACTCGTCCTTGAGCTCCTTGGCGAGGCTTTCCGCGCGATCGTAGACCTTGTTCAGCTCGCGGGAGAGCGTGGGCTGGCCACCGCCCGATTGTTTCGGATAGCGGCCAAGCTCGCGCTCGACCTGTTCACGCAGCGCGGCAACACTCGCACCGACTTTCTGGAGGAGCGGAACGGTGATGCCTTCGTCCTGCTCGAGCAGCGCGAGCAGGAGGTGCGCGTCGTGCACCTGCGGGTTTCCCGCACGGCGAGCGTGTTCGAGCGCTGCGTTCAGCGCTTCGGCGGATTTTACGGTGAGGCGATCGGGATTGAGCACGTTCTTTGAGTAGAGTCTGAACCCTCAAGTGCAAACCAGATGCCGCGTGATATCCGCCTTATAGGCAGAAACGGCGGTGCGGGTTCGACTCGATCTCCGATCAGCCCGCCGATCAGGCGTAATAGAACCTCGTCACGATCGGCACCGTCGCGTACTCGCCGTGCGGCGTTCGGACCCAGAGCGTCGTCTGCACATCGCGGTAGCCGCTGGTTCCCGCAAAAGAGCACGGGAGTCCGTTGGAACATGGCGGCGGCTGGCCCCCAGTGACCACGCCCGAGCACTTGCACGTCGATGGCGTGATCGACCCGCACGAACCATCGACCGTGACCTGGAGCGTGGCAGTTCCGCTCTTGTCGTGCGCCTGCACCGTGAGCGGAACGAACGGAACGCTGTCCTGGACGTGCATGTAATTCCCGACGTCGACGCTGCTCGAGCTCCGGATCACGACACCGTTCGATCGAACGTCCGTGATCGTCACGTCCTCATCGGTGGTGTTGACGAGCCTCACGTTGAACCGGAGCTCGTATCCATAGCCGCCACCGGCGCAGTGAACTTCCTTTGGGCCGACGCTGATGTCCGTGATCTGAAAGACATCCACCGGTACGTCGGCGGTCGGGGTTCCCCCGCACGCGACGGCGACTGCAACCGCAATCATCATCGTTCCGGCAAAGGCTGCTCGCATGGCTTCCGCTCCGGCGGTGTACGGGTCAAACGTAGGAAGAGCCGGCAGGGCTGGCAACACGCAAAAAAAAAATGCGCCCCGTTGCCGGAGCGCATTTTCTTATTTCGCTACAGTCAGTTTGAAACTGAACCTGTGCCCGTCCACCACGAGCTCTACGATGTAGACGCCCGAGGCTGCTTCGCGTTGCGTGTTGAGCACCTTGCCATTCCAATAGGCTTTGTATGCTCCGCACGGCAACTGAAGCTTGTTGATCTGTTGTCCCCCAGCCACGTTGCCCGAACCGCCTTCGATCACCGGAATAGCGATGGGTTGAGCCAGCGTATTCTTGATAACCATCGAGACCGAATGCAGGCGCCCGGAGTCGTCGCAGGTTGGATAATTCCCAACCGTAAACGAGATATGCGTCTCTGGGTTCATCGGATTCGGAAAGGCGCCACCCAGGCCGCCCACCGGAACCGACTGTCGAGGTGGCGTCTGTGGGGACGACACCTGCGCTTTGCTAGTACGTGGCGTGAGGCCAACCAGGACGAGCACCATCAATAGTGCTGTCCAGCGTGACCTCATTTTTTGCTCCGTCTTACAAGGAAGGGTTGGTCGTTTCACTCCAGCGTGGTGAGTGGAAAGGGAGACCCGATTTGAACCTACGCAGTACGCGCCTCGGAGTCAAGCAAAAAGTACGAGCCCTGAACGGCACCGAAGCCGTTGTGGGAAAAGCAGTTAGGTAATGTTTGTGCGCGTGACGACCGTCACGCCAGGCGGCGGTTCTTGCCGCTAGACTGCCGTGGCTCGCTCCTGGCCGCCGGGCGAGGGCTCGGGCAGGAACCGCCGCCCGTCTCCTTCCCGCCGCGAGAAGCCCATCCGGTCGAAGTATTCGAGCCACGGCATCAGGTATTGCCGCGACACACCGAAGACCACCTTGAGCTCGGACGGCGTGTACGATCGGGCCGGCGAGACCGACGACAACACCCGCGATCGCAGCGCGCCAACCACCGCCGCCGCAGCGAACCGTTCGGCGCTGAGCGCCGCAACACGTCCGTCGCGCTCGAGCTGGCGAAGCAACTGCACCACGTGGCCGCCGAATTCGCGCTCGAGATCGCGGACCGACGGCACCGCAACGCCGGCCGCGAGGAGCCGCGCATGCAGCGCCATCAACCGCGCGGCCGCGCCACCGTCGGAACCAGGCTGCCAGTTGGCGCGGCGCACCATCGTCCCTTCGACCGACACGAGTCTTCTCGCCGCGAGCGCTTCGATGATGTACTGCGCGACGCGCGGGGACGCGTGACACTCGGCGCGCGCGGCCTCGAGCGGCGCCCCGCTCTCCGTGGGATGCGCGCGGTGGAACTCGTCGATCCAGCGCAGCGTCGAGTTGAGCGTCGTATCGACGGCGTGCGCGCTGACAACATCGTCGCCGATCCGCACGAAGGCGCGCGATGCGTCGATGAGCGCGTCGGCCCTGGACGGTGCGAGCCCGGTGCGCACGGGAATGGCGTCGCGCGGAATGCCGGCGAGCCCTGCCTCGTCGACGATGCGCTCCAGCCGTTCGTGCGTCGCGAGACCGGGCCGCGCGAACGGACGGGCGCGGCGCCGTCCCGGCGCGCTGTCGGTCACGACGCCGCCACCGAGGGTCCCCGCGGGCGACGTCCGCCGAAGAACGAATCTGTCACCGCCCCGTGAGAGGATCGGCGCCTCGAGCACGATTCTCGCCGCGCGCAGCTCGCCGGCGCGGAGCGCGCCCCCGGCGCACACGATGCGCGCGCCGACATCCTGCGTGCCGAGATGAAAGCGCACGCGTGTTCGTGGAGTGAGAAGTCCAGCGTCGTCCAGCAGCGCGACGTCGGCACGCACTACGCGGGTCGTCGACCATCCCGGCCCCGCGACGACGACGCTGCCGCGGCCGACCGAGTCGTGATCGATTCCCGCGAGCGACGCCGCCGCACGCGAACCCGGCGAAAGTACGTCAACGACAGCACCGTGTGTCTGCACGCCGCGCACTCTCGCGCGCTGTCCCGCCGGAAAGACGGTGACTTCGCCTCCGACGCGCAGCGCGCCCGACCAGAGCGTGCCGGTGACGACGGTTCCCGCGCCCGGTTTCGTGAAGACGCGGTCGACGGGGAGACGGACAAGATCGTCGGGATCCCGTTCCGCCACGACGCGCGCCACGGATCTGAGCGCTTCGCGGAGATCTTCTATCCCTTCACCGGTCACGCTCGACACCACGAACGTTGGTGCACCGTCGAGCTTCGTCGCTGACAGAAGGTCATGCGCCTGTCGCGCGGCAGCCGCGATCTCCGCGGGATCGGCAAGATCCGCTTTCGAGATGGCAACGATGGCGCGCTTCACGCCAAGCAAATCGAGAATCGCCACATGCTCTCGCGTTTGCGGCATGACACCTTCGTTCGCCGCGACGACGAGCAGCGCGACATCAATGCCGGTTGCCCCGGCAACCATCGTGCGCACGAACGCTTCGTGACCGGGAACGTCGACGACGCCGGCGGTACCCGCGCCCGGCACGTGAAACGGCGCGAAACCGAGCTCGATGGTAATACCTCGCCGTTTCTCCTCGGCCAGACGGTCGGTGTCGACGCCGGTGAGCGCGCGTACGAGCGCGGTCTTGCCGTGATCGACATGTCCCGCGGTGCCGATGATCACCGGGGCCGGCCTCCCCAGTCGCCGTGCTCCCACACCGTGAACGCACGGAGCGGCCGGTGATCGGTGAGATGCTCGTTCAGGAACTCGCGCAGCAGCCGCATGTGCGACTGCGCGGATTTTGGATCGGGCGTGGGCGGCGTCTCACCGTCGATCCACGCCGCGATCGCGGCCCGCGCGTCCGGCGGAAGCTCACGTGCGCCCGGCGCGCTTCGGCCGCACGCGGGGCACAGCGCGCCGCCGACGCGATGATCGAACTTCGCGCGCGCATCAGGATCGAGCGCCGTCCCGCACGACGCGCAGTGCGTGACGGATGGCGCGAACCCGAGCGCCGCGACGAGCCTCCAGGCTCCCGCGAGACCTGCGGCCGCGGCGACGCTATCCCCCTCCTCGAGTGCACCGAGCGCGTTCGCGTACGCGTCGTACAGCGCAGGTTGCGTATCATCGTGCGCGAACCGCAGCACGATTTCACTCAGCGCGTTTGCGGCGGCGAACCGCGCCCAGTGCGCCGCGAGCGCCGGGCGCGCACGCGTGACGTCGAACCCGGACAGCGTGTGCAAATCGCCCGTGGGATGGAGCTGGAGCTGCGCCGTGCCCTGCGCGAAGAGATCGAGCGCCGAGCCAAACCGGCTCTTGTCGCGCCGCGCACCGCGCGCGATCACCGAGCGCACGCCCGCCTCACGCGTCGCAAGACGAATGATGCGGGACGTTTCGCGGTAATCGAACGCGTGAAGCACGATGGCTTCAGTCACAACGAGCGCCACACTCCCAAATTACACTCCCGTACGGGTTCACCCGCCCACCCGGAGTCCGATGAAATACGTGCGGCCCGGGGCGCGGAATCCGAGTGATTCCTGATACTGCTTGTTCCATGCGTTCTTCACACGAAACACCAGGACGGGGTCGTGCAGCGGGCCGAGCCGGTCCAGCGGGCGTTCCGTCGTCACATCGACACGCCA
>Ga0134121_10003982_pt1 | contig 12127 bp, 11 predicted proteins | sample KB301_FD_96463 | JGI IMG/M metagenome (GOLD analysis project Ga0134121, IMG submission 96463) | Terrestrial soil microbial communities without Nitrogen fertilizer from Kellogg Biological Station, Michigan, USA - KB3-0-1 | ecosystem: Environmental > Terrestrial > Soil > Unclassified ...
CGGGCTCACCGTCGAGGGCCTGCTCGGCCACCTCAAGGTCCGCCGGGAGTTCACCGCGGTGGCGCTCAACCGCGAGGTGTGGCCGCGCGCCCGGTTCGCCGACACCGTGCTCAAGGACGGAGACAAGGTCGAGATCGTGCGCCCGATGGGAGGAGGATGACGTCATGTACGACACGTCACTGTGGCTCGGCGGCAAGGAGTTCAAGTCCCGGCTCATCGTGGGGACGGGGAAGTATCCCTCGTTCGAGAACATGCGCGAGGCCATCGAGGCGTCCGGCGCGGAGATCGTCACCGTGGCGGTACGCCGCGTGAGCCTGCCGGGGCAGGGCGAGTCGCTCCTCGACTACATCGACACCAAGCGCTACACGCTCCTGCCCAATACCGCGGGCTGCTACACCGCGGACGAGGCGGTGCGTACTTGCTATCTCGCCCGCGAGGCCGGTCTGGGCACCCTGGTAAAGCTGGAGGTCATCGGCGATTCGCGCACGCTTTTCCCCGACACCCTGGGGCTGCTCGAGGCCACCAAGACCTTGGCGCGCGAGGGCTTCAGCGTCCTGCCCTATACCAACGACGACCCGGTCACCTGCAAGAAACTCGAGGACGCGGGGGCGGCGGCGGTGATGCCGCTGGGAGCGCCCATCGGATCCGGGCTGGGCATCCGGAACCCCTACAACCTCAAGCTCATCCTGGAGGCGGTCACGGTCCCGGTGATCGTGGACGCGGGCGTGGGCACGGCCTCCGATGCCGCCATCGCCATGGAGCTGGGCTGCGACGGCGTGCTCATGAACACCGCCATCGCGGGCGCCAAGGACCCGGTGGCCATGGCCACCGCCATGCGGCTCGCGGTGGAAGCGGGACGGCTGGCCTTCAAGGCCGGGCGCATCGGGAAGAAGCTCTACGCGACGGCCTCCTCGCCCATCGAGGGGGTGCCGGACTGGAGCACGAGCTGAGCGGCAGCCCCGGCTTCTCCCTGCTCCTGGTGACGGACCGGAAGCAGCCCTCGCGGCCCCTGCTCGAAGTCGTGGACGAGTGCCTCGAGTCCGGGCTCCGCGCGGTGCAGCTCCGCGAGAAGGACCTCCCGGTGCGCGAGCTCCTGGGGCTCGCGACCCCGCTCCGCGAAGCCACCCGGCGCCGTGACGCGCGCCTCTTCATCAACGACCGCGTGGACGTGGCGCTGGCGATCGGAGCCGACGGCGCGCAGCGCACGCATGATTCCTTGCCCGTCTCGGCCATGCGCGCCCTCGGGGGGCCCGGCTTCAGCGTGGGCGCCTCCGCGCACTCGGTCGAGGAGGCGCGAGCGGCCGCGGCGGAGGGCGCGCACTTCATCGTCTTCGGCCCGGTGTACGACACGCCGTCCAAGCGCCCCTATGGGCCTCCCCAGGGGCTCGAGACGCTGCGCCGGGTGACCGCCGCGGTGGCGACGCCGGTACTGGCCATCGGCGGCATCACCGCCGCTCGCGTCCGGGATGTCCTCGACGCCGGAGCCGCGGGGGTAGGTGTGATCTCCGCCATCCTGGCCGCCACCCGGCCGGGAGAGGCCACGCGGTCCTTCCTGGACGCGCTGGGACGCGCCTGACGACATGACTGCATGGGGAAAGGATGCGACATGACCACCGCCGCCGCGCTGAAGCAGAGCATCTGTGAGGCCATCGACCGCAACGCGGAGAAGATCATCGAGATCGGCGAGACCATACGCCGGCATCCCGAGCTGGGCTTCAAGGAGGTCAAGACCGCGCGGCTGGTCGAGGAGACGCTCGGCGGACTGGGGCTCACGCCCAAGGGAGGGCTCGCCATCACCGGCGTGCGCGCCGAGGCGCGCGGCGCCAAGGACGGGCCGACCTTCGCATTGCTCGGCGAGCTGGACGGCCTCGTGGTTGCGGGGCACCCCGGGGCCGATCCGCAAACCGGCGCCGCTCATGCGTGCGGCCACAATGCGCAGGTGGCGGGCTTGCTCGGGGCCGCCATGGGCCTGGTGGGGGCCAAGGCCTTCGAGCATCTGGCCGGGCGTGTCGTCTTCTTCGCGGTGCCCGCGGAGGAATACGGGGACGTGGAGTGGCGAGTGCAGCAGGCGCGCGCGGGCCGGCTCGAGTTCCTCGGCGGCAAACCGGAGCTGCTCCGTCTGGGGCACTTCGACGACGTGGACCTCGCCATGATGATCCACACCACCTCCCAGCCGGAGATGAAGAAGGCGGGCGTGTCGGCCTCGAACAACGGCTGCATCGTGAAGACGGTCCGGTACATCGGCCGCGCCTCCCACGCGGGTGGGGCGCCCCATCTCGGCATCAACGCGCTCTACGCCGCCCATATCGGCCTGGCCGCGATCAATGCCATCCGCGAGACGTTCCGCGACGAGGACTCCATCCGCGTCCATCCCATCATCACGCACGGCGGCAGCCAGGTGAACGTGATCCCGGGCGAGGTCCGGCTCGAGACCTACGTGCGGGGCAAGACGGTGGACGCCATCCTCGACGCCAATATCCGCGTGGACCGCGCACTGCGCGCGGGCGCGCTGGCGCTGGGCGCCCAGGTCGAGATCGAGACCCTGCCGGGATATCTGCCGCTCTTCAATCACGGGGGCATGGCCGACCGCTTCGCGGAGAACGCCAAGGCGCTGCTCGGCGAGGACCAGGTGGCGCGCACCGGGCACCGGAGCGGATCCACCGACATGGGCGACATCTCGCACGTCATGCCGACCCTTCATCCGTACATGGGCGGGGCGCAGGGAAGCGGGCACGGGGCGGACTACGGCATCGCCGACCCCCGGCTCGCCTATGTCGAGCCCGCCAAGCAGCTGGCGCTCATGGCGGTGGACATGCTGTACGGCGGCGCGGAGGGCGCGCGGAATGTGCTCCGCGCGGAGAAGCCGCGCCTGTCCAAGGAAGCCTACCTCGCCTTCCAGCGGAAGATCGCGAGGACCGAGCTCTTCGACGGCGCCGCCGGCTAGCGGCGCGCGAGGGGAGCCCTCAGAAGCGAAGCAGCACGAGGTAGGTGATGGTCACCGAGAGATTGTTGGCCGCGTGGGCCAGAATTCCGGGCACCAGGCTGCGCGTCCGCTCGTACGCGATCGCCCACAGCAGCCCGGAGATGAGCACCGAGAGAAATCCGGTGGGCCCGTAACCGTGGGCGATGGCGAAGATGCAGGCGCTCGCCATCGCGGCCAGCGGTACCCCGGTCACCGTCCGCAACGTCCCGTAGAGCAGGCCTCGGAACGTGAGCTCCTCGACGAAGGGCGTCCAGACCACGGTGTCGAGCGTGCCCAGCACGACCTGCCAGGGCGGATCCCAGAGGAGGTCCTCCGGCAGCCCGTCCGCCCAGTGCGTCTCGACGCCGAGCGCGTTCGCGAGCGCGCCCATTCCGGCCTCCGCCGCTCCCCCCACGCCCGCGAGCACCAGGGCCACGCCGAACAGCCAGCCCATGCGGCCCCATGGCAGCCGAAGGCCGAAGGCGGTCCGGAAGGACTCGCCGCGGGCGCGATGGTAGGCGAGCGTCCAGAGAATGACGGGGAGCCCCGCCGCGAACGAGGCGACGCGCACGAGACCGCGCGCGTCGGGAACGAGGAACAGGATCACGAGCGTGAGCCCCAGCAAGCCGAGGACGCCACGGACCACCAGCGCATAGCCGTCGGCGAATCCCCAGCGAGGGGGCAGGGCGGCGGCGCCCAGCGTGGGAATGCCGCCGCGCGCGCGCGCCACCAGGAGCAGCGCGATCGTCAGCATGACCAGCCCCAGCTCGGTGGCGGTCAGACCCAGCCAGCGGCCGAGCAAGCGGCGGCCCCGGACCACGATGTCGGCCTGGGCGAGCTCCGCGGTCGGCAGGTCGCCGGCCTTCCGCGCGAGGCGCGCCACCAGGGTGTCGGTGAACCAGTTCTGGGGCAGGGTGGCGCGAATGCGGGCGATGTGGGCGCGCGCCTCCTCCGGGGCCAGCGGCAGGGAAGAGTACGCCGCCACCAGCGCTCCGTCCGCCTGCTCGTCGTCGGGAGCCGGCTCGCCGCTCTCGGCCTGCAGGATGGCATGGTAGAGCGCGGAGGTCGGTCCTTCCACCATCTCGATCAGCTCGTCGTACCAGTGCAGCGCCTCCCCGACCGGATCGTCCGAGCCTGACAGCACCGTGTAGAGCCACCGCTCCCAGGACGGCGCGGAGCGGAGCGCGTCGCGAACGTCGAGGTCGCGCGTGACCATCCGCTCGAGCGACTCCGCCGGCCGCTCGAGCTGGTCCAGCGGGGAGCCCCGCCAGGGAGCGGCATAGAGAGATATCAGCGTCACGGCGAGCACGGTGCAGAACACCGTGAACCAGGGCGAGAAGTAGCGCGGGGAAGGCGGAGGCGGGGGGACCAGGACCTCTTCCGCCGCGGGAACGATCATGCGCGGGCAGTATAGCATCGGGCGTTCAGCATCCGGGCGTCCCAGGGTCCGCATCTGGTATCGTCCTGACCATGTACGGCAAGTCCGCCGCGGAGTTCCCGGCGCGCATCGTCTGTCTGTCGGCCGAGCACGTGGAGATCTGCTATGCGCTGGGCGCGGGGGACCGCGTGGTGGGCGTACCCGGCACCGCGGAGCGCCCCCCCGAGGCGCGCGACAAGCCCCGCGTGGGCGGCTTCACGACCTTCCGCGTCGACCACATCCTGCAGCTCGAGCCGGAGCTGGTGCTGGCGTTCTCCGATCTCCAGGCCGACGTCACCGCCGAGCTGCTGCGCGCGGGCCTCACCGTGCTGTGCACCAATCAGCGGTCGATGGACGACATCTTCCGGAGCATCCTGATGGTGGGTGGCGCGCTGGGACTGATCGACCGGGCGCGCGCCCTGGTCCTGGACATGCGAGACGAGATCCGGCAGGTGCGGGAGTACTCCAGCGTGTGGCCGGATCGTCCGCGCGTCTACTTCGAGGAGTGGCCGGATCCTCCCATGGCGGGCATACGCTGGGTGTCCGAGATCATCGAGCTCGCGGGCGGCCGCGACATCTTCCCCGAGCTGCGGCGCGCGGGTTCCGCCCGCGGGCGCGTGGTGGATCTTGCCGAGGTCGCCCGCCGCGATCCGCAGATCATCCTGGCCTCCTGGTGCGGCAAGCCCGTGGATGTCGCCGGCATCCGCGCGCGCCCCGGCTGGGAAGGAGTGAGCGCGGTGAGGGACGGCGAGATCCACCCCCTCGACGGGGCTGATATCCTGAGTCCAGGGCCCGCGGTGCTGGGCGGGCTCCGCCATATCCACGAGATCGTTCAAGCTTTCCAGGCGAGGTCCGGAGAGCCCTGAGGAGCCTTCGAGTAAAGTCTGGCTGAACCTGCTAGATACACCTGGAATCGAAGACGTAATACGACGCCGATCAGTGAATCGGAGTGTCCGAGCTCGGCGTCACAAAAAGTGAAAGAGCCCACCGGGGCGAGTGCTAGGATGAGTTCCTCCTCGCAGCCCCACGGAGATAGACATGCTGGCGCATCCGGAACGGTTTTTTGCAGACAAGTTTGGCCTGAGCGCGTCCGTCATGGAGCGCCTGCTGGGGTCGACTCTGGCCCGCCGCGTGGATCACGCGGATCTCTTCCTCGAGTACCGGATCAGCGAGGAGCTGGTGCTCGAGGAGGGCGCGGTCAAGAAGGCGTCCCGCCACGTGAGCCAGGGCGCCGGGCTCCGGGCCCAGTCCGGCGAGCGGACGGGGTATGCGCACACGGATGACCTGGCGCTCCCCAATCTGGAGGAGGCCGCGCGGCAAGCCCGCGCCATCGCCGATGGCGCCGGCGAGTCGGCGGTGGTGCCGGTGACGGCCGGCGCGCGGCCGCACAATCTCTATACGCTCGCCGAGCCCCCGATCACGGCCGACATCAACCGGAAGGTCGAGCTCCTCAAGCAGGTGGACGCCGCCGCGCGCGCCGCCGATCCGCGGGTCAAGCAGGTGATCGCGAGCCTCGGCAGCGAGGACGTGGTCATCCTGATCGCGGGGCCGGCGGGCTGGACCATGGGTGATGTGCGTCCGCTCACGCGGCTGAGCGTCACGGTGATCGCGGAGGAGAACGGCAAGCGGGAGATCGGCGGCTACGGCGGCGGCGGCCGGGTGGCGTTCGACTGGTTCCTCGAGAACGGGCGCTGGAAGCACTTCACCTCGGAGGCGGTGCGCCAGGCCGTGCTCAAGCTGGGCGCGGTGGACGCTCCCGCCGGCACCATGACCGTGGTGCTGGGACCGGGCTGGCCCGGCATCCTGCTGCACGAGGCGGTGGGCCATGGCCTGGAGGGCGACTTCAACCGCAAGGGCACGTCGGCCTTCTCCGGCAAGCTCGGCCAGAAGGTGGCCTCGGAGCTCGTCACCGTGGTGGACGACGGCACCATGGCCAACCGCCGCGGCTCGCTCAATGTGGACGACGAGGGCGTGCCGACCCGCTCGAACGTCCTCATCGAGAATGGCGTGCTGCGCGCCTACATGCAGGACCGGCTCAATGCGCGGCTCATGGGGGAGGCTCCCACCGGGAATGGCCGGCGCGAGTCCTACGCTCATCCGCCCATGCCCCGCATGACCAACACCTTCATGCTGGCCGGTCAGGACGACCCGGAGGACATCATCCGCTCCGTGGACCACGGACTCTACGCGGTCAACTTCGGCGGCGGGCAGGTGGACATCACGAGCGGCAAGTTCGTCTTCTCGGCCAGCGAGGCGTATCTCATCGAGGGCGGCCGCGTGACCGCGCCGGTCAAGGGGGCCACCCTCATCGGCAATGGACCCGACGCGCTGACCCGCGTGAGCCGCGTGGGCCATGACCTCAAGATGGACGAGGGCGTGGGGACCTGCGGCAAGGAAGGCCAGTCGGTGCCGGTAGGCGTGGGGCTGCCGACGATTCGCATCGACGGGATCACCGTCGGCGGGACCCAGGTATGACGGGCGGATTGCTCGACCTCCTCGCCGACGTGCTCGAGGGAGCGCGGAAGAAGGGCGCCACCGAGGCCGACGCCTATGTGGGCGAGGACCAGTCCTTCTCGGCGCAGGTGCGGATGGGGCAGGTCGACACGGTGAAGCACGCGCGCGACCAGCACCTCGCCCTCCGCGTGTTCGTGGGCCGGTCCGCCGCCGCCGCGTCCACCTCCGATCTCTCGCGCGAGTCCCTGGGGCGCCTGGTGGACGAGGCGGTGACGCTGGCGCGCATCACCGCGCCCGACCCGCTCTCCGGGCTCCCCGAGGCGTCGGCCCTGGCCGGCGCGGTGCCCGATCTGCACCTGGACGATCCCACCGGCCATGACCTCCCTCCCGAAGCCAAGATCGAGCTGGCGCGCCGCTGCGAGCAGGCCGCGCTGGCCTTCGACCCGCGCATCACGAACTCGGAGGGCGGCGACTTCTCGGACGGCCACGCGCGCTACGCCTACGCCACGTCGCATGGGTTCGCGGGCGAGTACCGCACCTCGTCCTTCAGCCTCTCCACCTCGCCGCTCGCCACCGAGAACGGCGAGATGCAGCGGGACGGCTGGTACCACGTCACCCGGAAGCGCGCGGGGCTGGACTCGCCGGAAGAGGTGGGGCGGACGGCGGCCCGGCGCGCGGTGCGCCGGCTGGGCGCCCGGCGCGTGAAGACCGCGGAGGTGCCCGTCATCTTCGACCCGCAGATGGCGGCCACTCTCGTCCGGCACATCGCGGGGGCGGCGGCGGGGCCCGCGCTCTATCGCGGCGCGAGCTTCCTCGTGAGCCGGCTGGGGCAGTCCATCGCCGCGCCCTCGATCACCATCGTGGACGACGGCACCGTGCCCGGCGCCCTCGGGTCGCGCCCCTTCGACGGCGAGGGCCTGCCCATACAGCGCACGGTGCTGGTGGACAAGGGGGTACTTGCCTCCTATCTCCTCGACAGCTACAGCGGCCGCAAGCTGGGATTGCCGTCCACGCATCACGCCGCTCGCGACGGCAGCGGGGTCAGCGTGTCGACGACCAATCTGTACCTCGCCGCGGGCGAGACGTCGCCGGCGGCGATGATCCGGGGCGTCAGGAACGGGCTCTATATCACCGAGCTCATCGGCTTCGGCGTCAACGGCGTCACCGGCGACTATTCGCGCGGGGCGGTCGGATACTGGATCGAGAACGGCGAGCTCGCCTATCCGGTGGAGGAGATCACGGTGGCCGGCAACCTCCTCGACATGTTCCAGGCGGTGGAGGCGGTCGGCGATGATCTGGTGTTCCGGGACCGCACCGCCGCGCCGACGCTCCTCATCGGTCGAATGGTCGTGGCGGGCGCGTGATCGTCGACAGCCACTGCCACCTGCACGACGCCGCCTTCGCGGATACGCGGGCCATGCTCTCCCGGGCGATGGCCTCGGACGTGTGGGGCGTGGTCGCGGTGGGCTGCGATCCCGCGACCAATGCGCGCACCCTGGCCGCCGCCGACGGGCACCGGAAGTCCATCTGGGCCGCGCTGGGCTTCCATCCCGAGTGGGAGGCGCTCACCGACGCGGACCTCGAGCAGGTCGAAGCGCAGATCGCCGAGCACCACGGCCGCATCGTAGCGGTGGGCGAGATCGGGCTCCCCTGGTACAACCTCACCACCGCCGCCGACGCGGCGGGGCGCAGCGCCCAGGGCCGCGCCCGCCTCGGTCGGTTGCTCCGCCTCGCCACCCGCTTCGACCTGCCGGTGGTGCTGCACGCCCCGCACGGCGCCGCCGCCGACGCGCTGGAGGAGCTGCGCCGGGCCAAGGTCGAGCGCGCGGTCTTCCACTGGCACAAGGCGCCGATGGACGTGACGCGGGCCATCGTGGACGCGGGCCACTTCGTCTCCGTGACGCCCGAGGTGGTGTACCGCGAGCGCGACCGGGAGCTGGTGGAGGCGGTGCCGCTCGACTCGCTCCTGGTGGAGAGCGATGGCCCGTGGCAATACGGGGGCGAGTTCGAGAGCGAGCGCTCCGGGCCCTGGGTGGCGGCGCGCGTGGCGGAGGAGGTGGCGAAGATCAAGCGCCTCCCCGTCGACGAGACGATGTACCGGCTGTCCGTGAATGTCTGCCGGCTCTTCGACCTCGTCTGGGCCTAGCGAGCGCTTCTCCGTCCGCGTCGGCGGCCTCGTCGTCGCCGGTGTCCTGCACCTGCCCTCCTCGCGTCCCGCGCCCTGCGTGGTCGCCTGTCACGGCCTGGGCGCTTCCAAGGACAGCGACAAGTACCTTCTGCTCGGCCGGATGATGCCCGAGGCCGGCTTCGCGCTCGCCCGCTTCGACTTTCGCGGGGCGGGGGAATCCGGCGGCTCCTATCGGGACGCCACCATCGCCACTCGCGTCGCCGACCTCGAGGCGGTGCTCGATCACCTGATGGCGCACCCGGCCCTGTCCGGCGGCGTCGGCCTGCTCGGCTCGAGCCTGGGCGGCTTCGTGGCGCTGCACGTGGCCCATCGGCGCCGGGCGGGGGACGCGCCGGTGGTGGTAACCTGGAACGCGCCGGCGGTCCTCCGCGACCTGGAAGAGCGCGAGATGTCCGAGGCCACCGGGCTCGGCCCGGCCCTCGTCGCGGAGATCCGGGCCGGCGAGCATGCGGAGGCGCCCGCGGGCGTCAGTCGCCTGCTGGTGATCCAGGGCGAGGCGGACGAGGTGGTGCCCCCCGCGCACGGTCAGGCGCTCTTCGACCGGGCCGGCGAGCCGCGGGAGCTTCACTGGATAGCGGGAGCGGATCACCGATTGACCGAGCCGCGCCATCGACTGGACGCCGTCGAGCGAAGCCGAGGCTGGATGACCAAGCACCTGAGGGAGAGCGACCCGCGATGATCAACCAGAAGCGCCTGACGGAAGAGTTCCTCGAGCTGACGTCCATCCCCAGCCTGTCCCGACAGGAGGGCCAGATCGGGCGGCGGCTCGAATCCATTCTCAAGGGCATGGGCGCCAGCGTGGAGGTGGACGACGCCGGCGAGAAGGTGGGCGGCAACACCGGCAATATCCTCGCGCGCTTCACGGGGACGGACGCGGCCGCGGCGCCGTTTCTCCTCTCGGGTCACATGGACACCGTGGCCCCGGCCAGCCAGGTCCGCACCGTGATCGAGGGAGACATCATCCACACCGATCACACCAGCGTGCTGGGCGGGGACGACAAGGCCGGGCTCGTGGCCATCCTCGAGGCCATCCGCGTGCTCCGCGAGCGCCGGCTGCCTCACGGGGACCTCGAGGTCGTCATCACGATCTGCGAGGAAACGGGGCTCCTCGGCGCCAAGCACTTCGACACCGGCCGGCTGCGCGCGCGCCGGGGCCTGGTGCTCGACGTGGACGGCGTCAATGAGCTGGTCACCCGGGCGCCCGCCGCCAACCGGCTGTCCTTTATCGTCCACGGGCTCGAGGCGCATGCCGGCATCTGTCCCGAGCGGGGCATCAGCGCCATCCAGGTGGCGAGCGAGGCCATCGCCGGGATGCGGCTGGGACGCGTGGACGCCGAGACGACCGCCAATCTTGGCGTCGTCCAGGGCGGGCTCGCGACCAATATCGTGCCGAGCCAGGTGGTGATCCGGGGGGAGACCCGGAGTCTCTCGGAAGCCAAGCTGCAGGACCAGACCGACCACATGAAGAGCCGCTTCGAGGAAGCGGTGGCGCGCCACGGCGTGACGCTGGAGGGGCGGGAGCACCGGGCCCGCTTCGAGGCCAAGGTCGAGCGCCAGTACGAGCGCCTGGAGATCGCCGACGCCTCGACCATCGTCCGCCTCGTCACCGCTGCGGCCGAGACCCTGGGCCGCAAGTGTCCCACCCGGAGCACCGGGGGTGGCTCGGACGCGAACGTCTTCATGGCTCGAGGACTGGAAGTCGCGAATCTTGCCTGCGGCATGCGCGATATTCACACCGTGAACGAGTGGGTGGACGTGAAGGACCTGGTGGCCACGGCCGAGCTGGTGCTGGAAACGGTCCGGCGCAATGCCGGGACCGCCTGAGCGGAGTGGCCAATGGCCCGGCCGCTGGGGTATCATCGGACCCCGGCCGAGGGTGACCGCCGTCACACACCAGGCCCCGCGCCGGCAGGAGGTCCAGGTCATGCGTGAGCTGCTGGCGACGGTCGTCTTGATGAGCTCCCTGGCGTATGTTCCCGCGGCTCTGGCCGCCGGGCCCTCGGTGACGCCGAGCGCCCCCGGTCAGGTTCCCGCTCAGCTGCCCACGCCGCCGCCGGTTCCCCCCGCCCCCGGGCCCGGGCTCGGAACCCCCAATCCCTTCGCGACCTTGGGGAATCCGGGATCGACACGATTCCAGCCCGGCGTGGCAAATCCGCAGAACAACCCTTACCCGATGCTGCCGTGGGGTGACGGGCAGATGGGGGGGGAGCGATACGGACAGGTGGTCCGCTACTGGGAGCAGAATCCCCAGACGGTGTACAGCGTGGTGCTGGTGCCGCTTCCCGAGGAAGAGGCCAGGCCGGAAAGCGAGCCCCAGGGTCAGCCCGAGGCGCCCGCCCAGGGCGCTCTCGAGGTGAAGAGGCAGCCCGAGCCCCGGGACGTGACGGTGCCGGCCTCCTTGATCGTCGAGACCACCCGGGGCTATCTCCACATGCCGCGCTGGGTGCTACAGGACGTGGGCGGCGGGCGACACCAGTGGGCATGGGTGGGCGCCTGGTTCCAGCCCAAGTAAGTGACTGACCTCGTCCAGGAGCGGATCGAGGATCTCCTCCTCGATCACGCTCCGGCGCGAGGGCGGGCCCGGCCGCATCCGCTCCTGCTCGTTCACGGCATGAACGGAGGGAGCTGGTACCTCGAGAATTACTTGAAGGCGGCAGCCGCCGACGGCTGGGATGCGTGGGCGGTCAATCTCCGGGGCCACTGGGGCAGCCGCCCCGTCTCCGACCTGGGCAGGATCTCGGTGCTCGACTATGTCGAGGACGTGCGCGACTGCCTTCGCGCGCTGGGCCCCGCCGCGGTGCTCGGCCACTCCATGGGCGGCCTCGTCGCCCAGAAGATCGCGGAGGAGGGCGCCGTCACCGCGGCGGTATTTCTCACCAGCGCGCCGCCCCACGGGATCGTGGTGCTGCGCTGGGGTGTGCTCTCGCAGATGTGGCGCTATGCGCCGGCGGTTCTCGGAAGCCGTCCCTTCCAGCCGAGCCGGGAAGACGCCGCCGCGCTCATCGCCAATGGCCTCTCCCGCGAGACCCAGGAACAACTCTACCCAAGGCTCGTCCCGGAGTCGGGACGCGCCGCGCGGGAGCTGGCGCTGGGCTCCGTGCAGGTC
>Ga0134121_10003983_pt1 | contig 12126 bp, 9 predicted proteins | sample KB301_FD_96463 | JGI IMG/M metagenome (GOLD analysis project Ga0134121, IMG submission 96463) | Terrestrial soil microbial communities without Nitrogen fertilizer from Kellogg Biological Station, Michigan, USA - KB3-0-1 | ecosystem: Environmental > Terrestrial > Soil > Unclassified ...
TCTATACGTGGTCTGTGTCTGCCGGAGCACTGCCTTCCGGCATGAGTCTTGCCAGCGACGGCACCCTAGGCGGCACTCCGGTGGAGTCGGGCACTTTTGATTTCACGGTGCGCGTCGATGACAGTTCCGTTCCTGTTCAAACGGCGACCAGAGCGCTAACCCTCATCATTCAACCTGCTCTTGTCATTACGACAGCTTCTCCCTTACCGACGGGACAGGTTGGCGTGTTCTATTCGAAGCAGATTAGCGTAACGTCGGGGCAGACTTCACTGAGTTGGACGACGACTTCCGGAGGTCTTCCACCTGGCGTTAACCTTACACAAAACGGCCTGCTTGTCGGAACCCCGCAGATTGACGGCATATTTGACTTCACGGTACGTGTGTCTGGAACAAACCCCGTTCAAACAGCAGAGCAGGCGTTTCGGATTGTCGTCATTGCCGCGCTAAACATCAGCACGATCTCGACGCTGCCGGATGCGACGCTGGGAATTAATTATTCCTTCAGTCTTGTTGCCGCAGGCGGAACGCCTCCCTATACGTGGACAAATCCCGGCAGGTCGCTTCCGGCGGGATTGAGTCTCTCGCCTGCGGGAGTAATCAGTGGGATTCCATCCGGTGTCGGCACGTTCTCTTTTACCGTGCAGGTTGCCGATTCCTTTTCGCCGGTGCAGGCAGTTTCCCGGACCTTCACGCTTTCAGTTAACGGCGGTATCTCGATTACGACGCTGTTACTTCCTAACGCCATTCAGAATCTGGCATATACCCAGCTGTTCCAGGCTGTCGGCGGTCAAGCGCCTCTGACCTGGGTAGTCAGCAGCGGAACTCTTCCCGCGGGACTGATTTTAGGTACCAATGGCCTCATCCAGGGCATTCCGACCGGCGTCGAATCGCAATCTCTGGTCATCATGGTCACAGACGCACGGGGAATTTCTGCTTCGAAGAATTTCACGCTTACCGTGGATCCTCCGATACCGGCTTTCTCAACGCCGGGGATGCCCAAATCATTGGATCCAACGCAATCGTCGCCGCTGAAATTGTCTCTCGCCACGCCATTTCCAAGTGCTTTAAGTGGAGTCTTGACGCTTTCGTTCGTTTCGAAAGCGGAAGTCGCAGGGGACGACCCACAGACTCGCTTCTCGACAGGATTGAGAACGGTGACGTTTACGATTCCTGCTAACGGCACGGCGGCAACTTTCCCCTCGGCCGTGTCGCTCTTGACGGGAACCGTGGCCGGGACGGTAACTTTCACGGCGACTCTCGACAACAGTCCTTCGACTGTACTACCGGTCTCCACCGTCGAGATTGCGGCAACCGCCCCGCAAATCACGAATGTGACGGCGATACGCACGTCGTCAGGATTGGAAGTTCAAATCACGGGATATTCCGCCACGCGTCGCGTTACGACCGCGGAATTCACCTTTGATGTCAAAGTAGGAAGCAAGGTCCAGCAAGTTACTCTGAGGAAAGACGTTGATGTGGAGTTCTCGTCATGGTACCGGAACCCCAATGCCCTCGCGTTTGGCAGCGCTTTCTCGTTTGTGCAGACTTTCGACGTTGCGGGTGGGGATACCAGCCCCATTATGTCCGTCACCGTACGATTGACTAATCCTCAAGGGGGCACGGCTTCTCAGGTAATACCTTTCAAATAGAAGGGACGGCTTTATGCCGGGAGTGGCGCTCCAGGTGAGCCGGAATGCAGTAGCATCGCGTCCAGCTATGATCCCTTCATTACTTCGTCGATTGCTTGCGTCTCTTTGGTTTTGGGCGCCTGCTTTGGGCCGTTGTATATGCGTTCCTAACGTTTGGAGGCTAATGATCCGATATACTACCCGAAGATTTTCTGATCTTTGACCTTTAGCTATCGTGGCAAACATCGAGTTCGTCAATCATGCGTCCTTCATCCTGACCTACGGGCAAGTTCGCTTGATTTGCGATCCGTGGCTCGAGGGGCCTGTTTTTGACGATGGCTGGGACCTGCTTGCTGAAACCAGATTCTCCTACGACGACTTCCGTAGTCTCACCCACATCTGGTTTTCGCACGAACATCCGGACCATTTCAACCCGCGAAACGTAAACAAGATTCCGAAAGACATCAGGGCAACCCTTACGGTGCTGTATCAAAGCACCATTGATAAGAAGGTGTTCAATTATTGTCGTGGGCTGGGCTTCGGGCGCGTTGTTGAGATGAAGCCGGACGAATGGTTGCCTTTGGGTGAAGACCTTGAGGCTCACTGTGAGCCCCACGACAATGGTGATTCGTGGCTGGCTGTGCGTTCCCCAAGCCTCTGTTTGCTCAATCTCAACGACTGCGTCGTCACCTCCACGAAAGAGTGCGTTGAGATCTCGCGAAAGGTGGGCGCGGTCGATATCCTGGCGACCCAGTTCTCTTATGCGAACCGCGTCGGAAATGCAGGCGATCACAAGGCTATGAGGGCCGCAGCCCGGCAGAAACTCGCCTGGATAAAAACCCAAATCCTTGGATTTAAACCGAAATACGTGATTCCTTTTGCGAGCTTCTCGTATTTCAGCCACGAAGATAACTGGCACCTGAACGAGGGCATGAACAAGATCGGGGCGGTCACCGAATTCATTCGCAGAGAGACGAACGCCGAACCCATCGCTCTCTACCCGGGAGACTGCTGGAATTTGGACGACAAGCGCCCGTACGATTCCTCCCGCGCGCTCGTGCGCTATGCGGAAGACTACGAGCGAGTTCGACTGGAAGGCTACGCAAGAAGATCCCGTCAAGTCCCAATGGAAAAACTCCTGGAACATGGAAACGCATTTTCCAGGAAGTTGAGGTTGAGAAACGGCGCGTTGTTGAGCATCCTCCTGCCCTCAACCACCATTTTCCTGGAAGACCATGCCAAGGCTGTTAGTCTTTCCGTCCATGGCCTCCGCGTCGTCTCTCGTAACCGAAAGAACTGCGATCTCATTTGTAAGTCGGATGCCCTGAACTACTGCTTCCTGTGGGAGTGGGGCGGACGCACGCTCGATATCAACGGACGATTTGAGGTTCCGGCCGGCGGTCAGTACTGGAAGTTTAAAATGTATGCGACCATCGCGGGCTTCAACAGTCGCGGCGAGGGCCTGAAGGAAACGGTGAAAACCGTCCAGCGGCGCGTTCTTAAGGTGCTGCGGACGGTCAGCCTGAGTTGACGCGAATATCTGAAGCGGACTCCAAATTGTGTTGACAGAAATTCAGCCGTATCGGACATTGTATTTCCATCGTACGAATGTGCATGCACGGTGAGTTGCACGGGACCGTAATGGCGGTAGCGTGCTCTCTCCTCGCGCGACAGAGCAGAAGACTTTCGTGATACTCGTGACCGGGGGCGCAGGATTCATCGGGTCGCACCTCGTTGACAGGTTGCTGGAGCGCGGCGCAGAAGTTGTCTGTGTCGATCACCTGAACGACTTCTACGATCCTGCGATCAAGCGGTCCAACATTCGCGAACACCTCAAGTCGCCCCGTTACCATTTCGTCGAAGCCGATATCTGCGACACCCAGTCCATGTCGCAAACTTTTGCGGCTTATCCCATCGAGAAGGTCGTTCATTTGGCAGCCCGGGCGGGCGTCAGGCCGTCAATTGAGCAGCCGCTTCTCTATGAAGACGTCAATATCAAGGGCACTCTTTGTCTGCTTGAACTTGCCCGGCGGTATCGGGTGTCTCAATTCCTGTTCGCATCGTCGTCTTCCGTCTACGGCGCGAATACAAAGACGCCGTTCAGTGAAGAAGATCGCATTGACCGCACGGTGTCCCCTTACGCCGCCACCAAATACGCCGGCGAGTTGATGTGCTACACCTACCATCATCTGTATGGGATACCGACAACGTGCCTGCGATTCTTTACGGTCTATGGCCCGAGACAACGCCCGGAAATGGCAATTCATAAGTTCGCGCAATTGATCCACGACGGGAAGCCGATTCCATTCTTTGGAGACGGTTCTACTGCGCGCGATTACACTTATATTGACGACATTATGGACGGCGTTTCAGCGGCGTTGGACCGTCCATTCCCCTATGAGGTGTTTAATCTGGGGGAATCCGCTACGGTAACACTGAAGGAACTCGTGAAGACTCTCGAACGAGTGATAGGAAAGCCCGCGTTGATACAGCCCATGCCCACGCAACCGGGGGATGTTGAAATCACCTTTGCGGATGTTTCCAAGGCCAGAAGATTGCTTGGGTACAACCCGACAACTTCCATCACCAGGGGTCTCACGTCGTTTAATGACTGGTATGTCCGAACGAAAGCATTGTCGTAAAACTATGCATGAGGTAGCCTCGTCGACCAATGGCTGAACAACTAACAAACGATTCCGTTTTAGCTCGTACTTTCGCGAAGGTGCATGCTGTCGCTCTCGGCATTTCATGCGGCGTTCTGCTCGGTACGGGAATCCTGGCAGCCACCCTGATTCTGTTGCTTAAAGGCGGCAGTCAAGTGGGACGCAATCTTATTTTGCTGGCGCAATACTTTCCGGGCTATTCGGTGACCTGGACGGGAAGCATTGTCGGAGCGGTTTACGGTCTTGGCGCGGGATTCGTCCTGGGATGGCTGCTGGCGTTTCTGCGAAACTTCACAATCGCGGCGTATTTACACGGCATAAGACTTTGGTCGAGTTTGTTTGCCGACCGCTTTCTTGACGGCGTTGACTCCTAAGACAAGATGTCTACATTACAAAAAAAGCCTGTAATCATCGGCGCAGGCCCAGCCGGGTTGACCGCCGCTTTCGAACTGTGTAAGGCGGGAATTCGATCGATTGTTCTCGAGAAGGACAACATCGTCGGAGGGATCTCTCGCACAGTTCAGTATCGCGGCTATCATTTCGATATCGGCGGCCACAGGTTTTTCACAAAAGTTAAGCCGGTCGAAGACATGTGGCGCGAAGTACTGCAAGCAGACTTTCTGCATTGTCAGCGGCTTTCGCGAATCTACTACGGCAAGAAATTCTTTTACTATCCGTTAAAAGCGGGGAATGCGCTTCGGAACCTCGGAATCCTGAATGCTGTTCTGATCCTCTTGAGTTACCTCAAAGCGCAGGCCTGGCCGTCCAAACCTGAAACCAATTTTGAGCAGTGGGTCTCGAATCGTTTCGGTTATCGCCTGTACAGCATCTTTTTCAAGAGCTACACCGAGAAGGTCTGGGGAATGCCCTGTACCGAGATTTCCGCGGAATGGCCGGCGCAGCGCATCAAGGGTTTGTCTCTTCTGGAAGCGGTCAAGGCTGCCTTGCTCCAGAAGCAGACCAACAAAGACGGCGATATCATCAAAACATTGATCGACGCTTTCGATTATCCGAGAAAAGGGCCTGGCATGATGTGGGAGCGAGTCGCCAACATCGTCAAGGAGAGCGGCAGCGAAGTTCGCCTGAACGCGGAAACCTTGAATATTCTGTGGGACGGCACTCAAGTCATCGGCGTGCGGATCAAGACCGACAAGGGCGAGGAAGTGGTCGAGGGAACCGATTTCGTCAGCAGCATGCCCATTCGAGAGTTGATTCAGCGATTCGATCCCCCGGCCCCCGCCGAGGTTGTGAAAGCCGCCGAGAGTCTCAAGTACCGGGACTTCCTCACTGTGGCCCTGGTCGTGAACAAACCGGACCTCTTCCCGGACAACTGGATTTACATCCATGATCCCGACGTCAAACTAGGGCGCATCCAGAACTTCAAGAACTGGAGCCCGGAAATGGTTCCGGATCCTGCCAAATCCTGTCTCGGTTTGGAGTACTTCTGCTTTGAGGGCGATGGATTGTGGACGATGTCAGACCAGGACCTCATTGCGCTTGGAAAGAAAGAATTGGAAACCCTGGGGCTCGCAAATGCGGTGGATATCGAGGATGGCGCCGTCGTCCGAATGCCTAAGGCGTATCCTGTCTACGATCCGGGCTATGACCTGGCCGTGGAAGTCGTCCGCAACTTCATACAAAGTCTGTCCAACATCCAGCTGGTGGGCCGCAACGGCATGCACAAATACAACAATCAAGACCACTCCATGTTGACGGCAATGCTGGCGGCTAAGAATATTCTCGGTCACAACTACGATCTTTGGAGCGTAAATGTCGATCAGGAGTACCAGGAGGAAATAAAGGGCGAGAAGAAAGGGCTGGATGACCTCGCCCTTGTGGCCACTACGCAACCACGCGTTCCTCGTCGAGTGGAGAGGGCTCCCAAGCCATAGTATGATATCGGCTGTGAAGGGAATGTCTCCAGATCGCTCAACCGGTCCTGCGCGTGCGAATGCAGATCCCCTGCTTCGGGAGATCGTCCGGTTTAACAGCGTGATGATGGGCATCGTCTCCGGCCTGCTGGTTGGCATCGTGATCTTCGTGGCGACCCTATGGCTCGTGATCAAGGGGGGGCGCCGTGTTGGAGAACATCTCTCCCTGCTCTCTCATTTTTTCCCAGGTTATAGCGTTACGCTCCTCGGAAGCTTCGTAGGTCTCGCCTATGGCCTTGTTGTCGGGTTCTTGATCGGTTTCATTATCGGTCGGTTGTACAACTATATTGTTCGCCTCAGCGAACGCTCCTGACATCAGAATCCGACTCGTCATGCCTTCAAACCCAACGCAGTACCTTTTCTCCGTGTGCATTCCCGTTCGGAATGATCTGAAGAACCTCAGGCGATGCCTTTCAGCGTTGGCTGATCAGGATTTTTCGAACTGTGAAATCCTGGTTTGTGACGACGGCAGTGAGCCCGCGCTGTCCGCCTCGGAACTGCCGGAGACTGGCACTCCATTCACTCTTGTCCGGCAGAACGGGCAGGGCCCTTCAGTCGCGAGAAACCATCTCGCGCGCATAGCCCGAGGGAAGTATCTGTTCTTCATGGATGCAGATACTGTGGCAAAAGCCAGTTTGATCGAAAAAGCAAAGCACGTGGTCAGGGAGCATCCGGAAATTCCAGTTTTCTATGGCTCCTATGATGACGAACCCGATTCTCGTGCACTGATCTCCGCGTATAGAAACTTACTTCACCACTACACCCACCATCAGTCCGCAAAAGGGATGGAAAGGGTCACGACCTTTTGGTGCGGCTGTGGCGTCATCCTGCGCGAACTCTATCTGGAACATGGGGGCCTGTCTGAGTTTTATGACACGCCGTCGATCGAGGATATCGAACTCGGGGTCAGACTTAGCGCTGAAGGCATTCCAATCCAGATCTTTCCCGAAATACAGGTCAAGCATCTGAAGAAGTGGACCTTCGGCAACTGGATCTATACTGATCTTTTCCGTCGAGGGATTCCCTGGGTTCGCTTGATGAAGGCTTCGAAGCAATGGTCCAGCCAGTTGAATTTCTCGTGGGGGCAGCGGATTGCAAGTCTGGCTGCAGTGACGTTCGTGTTGTCCATTCCATTGGCTATTGTCGCGGCACCGTTCGCCGCGGTCGGAGTATTGTCTCTCGGCATTTTTCTGATGCTGAATTGGCCATTCATCGATCTTATTCGCAGGAAACGCGGCATCTCGGCCTCGCTTGCCGTGATTCCGCTTCACCTTGCTTACGCCTGGGTGTGCGTCCTCTCCGTGGCAGCGGCCTTGCTATACCCGCCTTTGAAACTTCCTCCAAATCCCAGGCTTCAGCCGCTCCGCGAGCGGTGATCCTTCTGGTCTAACAATGAACGCTCGAAAATCCATTGCAGTTATCCTCACGCTCGCTTTCATCGTGCGTGTGTCCGCGATGCTGGTGCTGCATACCTGGATCTTTCCCACGGAACGAGCGTTCGGGGCTGAGGAAGGGGAAATTGCCTATGCGCTGGCAAATGGTCAAGGATATTCCTGGCCGCAAACGTGGCGGCCCGTGGGGCCCCCCGGTGCAAGGGTCAAACACGATCATCCGGAGCCCACGACCTGGAAGGCACCCGTAAATCCGATTATTACTGCCCTCGCGTTTCGGCTTTTTGGCTCGTATTCGACTACGGCAGCAGTTGCCCTGGAGTCATTTCAAGTCGTGCTGTCGGTCCTCAGTTGCTATGTATTGTTTCGCATAGGGAGAACGCTTTTCAATGAGGGGACTGGGTTGATCGCTGCCCTCATCTTCGCACTGTACCCAGCGTCAATACATTTTTCAGTCCAAAAGCTCGAGTACGGCACTTTGCTGACGTTTCTGGGTTTGTTGATTGTCCAGCAAACCATCGGTCTCTCAAGGCGCCCAGGCATGTCGGGTAGCTTGGCCCTGGGAGCGCTCTTCGGAATTGCGACTCTCGTCAATCCCGTCATTCTTGCGTTCTTTCCTTTTGCGTTGCTTTGGTTGGTCTGGACGGGAAATGCTGAGTGGAAAACGCGCTTGAAGTCTGCCGCCGCTATTCTTGGATGTTGTGTGGCAGTGATGATGCCCTGGCTTATACGCAACTATCTGGTCTTTGATCAGTTCGTATTTATCCGGTCCAATTTTGCGCGAGAACTCGTGAAATCGAATTTCCCCCAGGATGCTCGCGCTTTAGCCGCTAACAACGCAAGAGCTGCCGATGGAAACGACGGGCACGTGAGCTCTCTCTTCAGCAAAAGAGCCTTCAGCCTTGTCATTGAGAAACCGGCCGCTTTCCTCAGAAAGACCGTTACTCGCGTGCCGAGATTCTGGACCTATTTGGGCGAAGTCACCGGTAAGGCACGGTTAGCCGCTGGCGCGGGGTATTATTCCGTGCTCTGTCTGGGATTGGCTGGATTGTGGATTGCGCGAGGGCAACCGCAGATTCGACTCCCGCTCGCCTTTCTGCTCACGATGCCGATTCCTTTTTATCTGACATGGGCGTCGAGGGCTCGCTTCCGGTTTCCCCTCGAGCCCATACTCGCTCTGTTTGCAGCGTACGCCTTGGCTTCCATGTTGTCTCGACTGTCGCCGCGAAAAAGTGCATTCTACAAGGATCTTTGGATCCAAAAGGCGTAAACAGTCTGTGAGCGGGCTTCGATTCTGCATGATCACAACGTTCTATCCTCCCTACAACTTCGGAGGCGACGGCATGGGAATCCAGCGTTTCTCTCAGGCGCTGGTTCGCAGGGGCCATCACGTGACAGTGATCCAGGATATCGACGGGTTCAATTCGCTGAAGGAGACCGCCGAGCCGGTGGTGGAGAAGGATTCCGACGGCGTCGAAGTGATTCGCTTACACAGCCGCCTGGGCGTCGTTTCCTCGTTGCTTACTCAGCAGGCAGGAAGACCTGTGATTCACGGTCGAAGGATTCGCCGGATCCTGGATGAGGGAAAATTCGACGTCATCAACTTTCATAACGTCTCCCTCGTCGGCGGACCCGGGATACTGTCTGCCGGCCGCGCCCTGAAATTGTATATGGCTCACGAGCACTGGCTGGTCTGTCCCAGTCACGTGCTTTGGCGTCATGACCGTGAAGCCTGCACGGGCCGCGAGTGTCTGCGCTGCGTCCTGCATTACAACCGTCCCCCTCAGCTTTGGAGATACACCGGTTACCTCGGACGCCAGCTCAAGCATGTCGACGCCTTCATCGCAATGAGTGAGTTCAGCCGCGACAAGCATCACGAATTCGGATTTCCCCGGGACATGGAGGTCGTGAATTATTTCATTCCTGGCGCGTCTCTGCGGAACACAACAGTTGAAAAGGCGTCACCTCATTCGCGGCCGTATTTCCTCTTCGTTGGCCGGCTGGAGAAGATCAAGGGCCTCGACGACGTAATCCCGGTCTTCCGCAACTACAAGGATGCCGATCTCATCATAGCCGGCGACGGAAATCACGCTTCCGTCCTGAAAGGTCTTGCTCAGGACATCCCGAATGTCCGGTTTCTTGGACGGCTCGCGCCAGACGCACTGGACCAGTACTATCGGAATGCTGAAGCATTGATTGTGCCGTCGGCCGGCTTCGAGACCTTCGGCATCATCCTTATCGAGTCTTTCCGTCAGGGAACGCCTGTGATTGCGCGGAAAATTGGGCCATTCCCTGAGATCGTGCGCCGGTCGGGCGGTGGCGAATTGTTCAGCGGGCCTGACGAGTTGGTTGAAGCGATGCGGCGCATTCAGAGCGATCCGGGTCACCGGCGAAGCCTCGCGGATGCTGCAACCGAAAGCTTCGCGAAGTATTGGTCCGAAGGAGCTGTGATGCCGCAGTATCTTGATGTGGTGCGGAAAGCCGCAGCGGCGAAAGGGAGGATTGACGTCGTGGAAAAATTGAAAATGGTGGGTGTTGCATGAGAGTTTTTATTACAGGCGGAGCAGGTTTCATAGGATCGCATCTGGCGGAGTCGCTTATTCGTGATGGCCACGGCGTGCTGGCGCTCGATGATCTGTCAACAGGGCAGATGACCAACATCGAACATCTCATCGGGAATCCTCTCTTCGACTATCGCATCGGGTCGGTACGTAACGCGCCGCTGGTAGCGGAGCTGGTGGATCGGTGCGACGCGACGGTGCATCTTGCTGCAGCTGTCGGCGTGCGGTTGATTGTGGAGCAACCGGTGCGGACAATTGAGACAAACGTTCATGGCACGGAGGTCGTTCTCGAAGCAGCCGCGCGCAAGCAGAAGCCAGTCCTGATCGCGTCTTCATCGGAGGTCTACGGCAAGAGTACGAAAGTGCCGTTCATGGAGGACGACGATTTGGTCCTCGGACCGACCATGCACTCGCGTTGGGCTTACGCGTGTTCCAAGGCGCTCGACGAGTGGTTGGGCCTGGCATATTTTCGCGAAAAAAAGGTGCCCGTTGTCATCGCTCGTTTCTTCAATACGGTCGGTCCGCGGCAAACCGGCCGGTACGGCATGGTGCTTCCAAGCCTTGCTGGCCAGGCTGTTCGAGGAGAACCGATGACCGTGTTTGGGACAGGGGAGCAGAGTCGCTGTTTTGCGCACGTAGCCGACGTCGCCGAAGCGGTTAAACGGCTTATCTCCACCTCCAAGGCGTACGGCCAGGTATTCAATATCGGTAGCAGCCGCGAGGTCACGATCAACCAGTTGGCCGAACTCGTGCGCACAACGGCCGAAAGCAAGTCTCCGATCACACATTTGCCGTACTCGGAAGCTTATGCGGAAGGTTTTGAGGACATGATGCGCCGCGTACCTGCTGTCGACAAGCTCGAGCGCTGTGTTGGCTTCAAACCGTCCAATTCGCTCGAGCGCATCGTGACGGATGTGGTGGTCGATCAGCGACAACATGCCCAGGGAGCAGTGGCCGCCGCCATTTCATGAGTTTTCTCGCATCGCCGCGTTGGCGCATCTTCCTGATCGCCTGGATTATTTACAGCGTTCATTTTGCGACCAACATCGTTCGGGAGCACTATCCCGCATTCAGCCTTGTGGAGCACGGCACGTTTCGGGTGGATGAGTACCAGGGGTTTCATCCCGATATTTTCGTTCATCGCGACGGGCACTCGGTGATCGGCAACCAGGTTTTCGTTTCAGCCCTCGCGGCGATCCCTCTTTTCGTTTTCGATCCGGTCCTCGACGCGCTCGAACGCTACAGCAAGAAAAAGCTTGCCGAGAGCAACGCTCACACCGAGTACCGCACCGACAAGCCGAATCGTGTGGCGTTTTTTCGGCTCGTCAAAGAACGGGGGCTCGACCTGCGCTTTGGCGCCGCGGCGGTAGTGACCAGCGTTTTTTTCATGGCGCCGATCACAGCGGCGTTTCTGGTGTTGATGTACCACGTTTTTACGCGGCGCGGTGTGGCGCAGGGCCGGGCGGCTGAACTGGCGTTTCTCTGTGGGTTCGGAACCCCGCTTTTTTTCCGGACGTCGCATCTCAATCACAACATGTTCATCATGTATGCGATGTTTGTATCCTTCGTCTTGATTTGGGTGAGGCCCGGAATGAAGGCTCCGGTTTCGTTGTCCAGACGTTTGGCCGGGGGCTTTTTCGGTGGGCTCACGCTCGCCACGGACTATATGGGGGTTGTCATCCTCCCGCTGTTGTGCGGCTATCTTTTTTTCTGCCGGCTGTCGACGGCGTCATGGAAACAATCCTTTCGCGAATCGCTCGCGTTTGTCGCGGGATCGATTCCCCCGGTTCTGTTTCTCCTCTATACACAATGGGCCATGTATGGAAACCCGTTCCTTCCCGGGCAACATTGGATGCCGGATCAAAACGCCTACACGCAAGTTGGAATGCGGGGGTTTACCTGGCCCGCCCCAGACCTCATCTTGATGAATCTATTTCATCCGGGGTATGGCA
>Ga0134121_10003984_pt1 | contig 12125 bp, 4 predicted proteins | sample KB301_FD_96463 | JGI IMG/M metagenome (GOLD analysis project Ga0134121, IMG submission 96463) | Terrestrial soil microbial communities without Nitrogen fertilizer from Kellogg Biological Station, Michigan, USA - KB3-0-1 | ecosystem: Environmental > Terrestrial > Soil > Unclassified ...
CTCAAGCACCAGATCGAAGACAACAAAGTCGGCGGTATCATCCTCTTTCGTGGTCCGGTTTACGAATCCGTGATTCTCGTCAACCGCATGCAACAGCTTGCGCGTTACCCGTTGCTCGTCTCCGCCGATCTCGAAGCCGGCGCGGGCATGCGCTTCGACGACACCGTCAACTTTCCCTGGAACATGGCCGTCGCTGCGACCGGTAACCCGGAATACGCGCGACGCCAGGGCGAGATCACCGCACGCGAAGCACGCGCACTCGGCGTCCAACAGATCTTCGCGCCCGTAGTCGACGTCAATAACAACGCCGCCAACCCCGTCATCAACGTGCGTTCTTACGGCGAAGATCCGGCGGACGTCTCGCGATTCGCAGCCGCGTTCACTGAAGGCGCGCAAAACGCCGGCGCGATCGCAACTGCGAAACACTTTCCCGGACACGGCGACACCGCCGTCGATTCTCATCGCGGACTTCCCGAGATCAACGTGAGTCGCGAGCGCCTAAACTCCGTCGAGTTCGTGCCGTTCAAAGCGTCCGTTGACGCCGGTGTCGGCGCCGTGATGGTGGGCCACATCGCCCTCCCGCAGATTGACGCCACCGCAGTCAAGCCATTGCCCGAGAACGTCAAGACGAAACCAATCGACACGGACCAGAACGGCGAGATCATCGACGAAAAAGCCGCGATGCCGGCGACGATGTCTCCCGTGATCGGCCACATCCTTCGAAACGATCTCAAGTTTGACGGGATGATCGTGACTGACGCGCTGAGCATGAGCGGGTTGACGATCTATTTCACCCAGGAAGAAGCCGCGGTGCGTGCGTTGGAGGCAGGCGCGGACATGCTGCTGAAACCGGCGGACGTCGATGCGTCGTTTCGCGGCGTGTTGCAGGCGGTGAAGAGTGGTCGCATCACTGAGCAGCGTGTTGAGGAGTCAGCGCGCCGGATACTCGCGGCGAAGTATGATCTGGGGCTCGTCAAAGAACGAATCACTCCGATCGATTCGATCGATCGCGTCGTCGGCAGCAAAGACGTGACAGCGCTCGCGACTGAGATTGCCGAACACGCGATCACGCTCGTGCGTGACGAAGACAAGCTTGTGCCGCTGAAACGGGGGACGCGCATCTTCAATCTGGCTGTGACAAACGGCGACGATCGAAACTGGATCGCAGGTCCGTTTGTGTCGAGACTCAATCGCGCGGGAGTGAAAGTCGAGACAATGGTTCTCGACGACCGCTCGACGATGGAAGAGGTACAGAAGGCGGTTAATCGTGCGAAGGCTGCTGACCTCGTGATCGCTTCGTTGTACGGGCGCGTTCGGTCGGGACAGGCCGGGAGCGTGGGAATACCCAAAGCCGGCGCGCACGCGTTGTCGTGGTTGATGTCAGAGGAGAAGCCGATCGTGGGGATCAGTTTTGGCAATCCTTATTTACTACAGAGCTTCAAGGGCTTGCGCACTTACGTTGTGACGTATGGAGATATGCCGGCGTTGCAGCAGGCGGCCGCACGAGCGTTGCTGGGCGAGATCGATGTCGTGGGGCGTTTGCCGATCTCGCTGCCGGGATTGTACCCGCGTGGGACCGGGATTCAGTTGAAGGCAGTTAAGTAGATTTCTCACGCAGCGGCGCAACGAAGACCGCTGCGCCGTTGCGCCGCTGCGTGAGAAAACCTTTTCAATGAACATGCGCCTATCCACTTTACGAATTACGTTAGCTCTTCTTCTGATCGTCCACACGGCGGTTGCGCAGAAGCCGGGGTCGGTTTCGGTGTCGCAGGCGCGGCTGGCGCAGATGGATGCCGTCATCGCGGAGGCGATCGCGGATAAAAAGTTGCCGGGTGCGGTGGTGTTGGTGGGTCGAAAGGGACGGATTGTTTGGAACAAGGCGTATGGTGCGCGGGCGGTCGAGCCAGTGCGCGAGGCGATGACCACCGACACGATCTTCGATCTCGCGAGCCTCACCAAAATCGTCGCGACTGCTACCTCCGTCATGATTCTCATGGAACGCGGCAAGCTACGTCTCAGCGATCCGGTTTCAGTTTACATTCCTGAATTAAAAGGCGAGGGAAGAGATCGAATCACGATCGAACAACTACTGACTCACGTCTCCGGTTACGCGCCTGACTTCGATCTGCGCGAGCGTTGGACCGGCTACGATGAAGCTGTTAAGAGACTGATCAAGGAGCCGCTGCGCAATCCGCCTGGCAGTCGCTTCACTTACAGCGATATCGGATTCATCACGCTCGGTGAGGTGGTGGCGCGCGCCGGTGGAATGCCGCTCGACCAGTTTGCGCAGAAGAATATTTTCCGTCCCCTTGGCATGCGCGACACGGGCTTTCGTCCGAGCCAGACGTTGATAACGCGGATAGCGCCGACCGAGAAACGTCGCGGTCAGATGAGCTATCTCGGCGACACCGGCGTGAATGCAGGCGCGGAAGGCGAGGCGTGGCTGCGCGGCGAGGTCCACGATCCGACTTCATATCGCATGAACGGCGTCGCGGGACACGCCGGCCTCTTTTCCACCGCAAACGATCTCGCCATTTACTGCCAGATGATCCTGAACGGCGGCACGTATCGCGGCGTGCGGATCCTGTCGCCGCTGACTGTCACCGAGATGACGCGCCCGCGAGTGGTTGCGAGTAACGGCGCGACGCGCGGGCTTGGTTGGGACATCAACACAAGCTTCTCCAGCAACCGCGGCGAGCTGTTTCCGCTCGGCTCGTTTGGTCATACTGGTTTTACCGGCACGTCGCTCTGGATCGATCCGGCGAGCGAGATGTTTGTCGTGTTTCTGAGTAACCGCGTGCATCCCGATGGCAAAGGCGATGTTGGACCACTGCGCGCGCGCGTCGCCACGATCGTGGCGGCTTCTGTCACGGATACGGCAGTGGTCGAGCGAGCGCGCGAGCAGTCTGCGAAGTATTACAACGAGCTCGTCCGGAGCTTGCAGCAGTTTGCGTTTCGCAATGACAGCGCGGGTAGCTCAACGAGAGTGCTGACCGGCATCGATGTGCTCGAGCGTGACAACTTCAAACAACTCCAGGGACTCCGACTCGGACTCGTAACTAATCACACCGGTCGCAATCGCGAGGGCCGCCAGACGATCGACGTGCTCAGCAAAGCGCCGGGTGTGAAACTTGTCGCGCTCTTCGCGCCCGAGCACGGCATTCGCGGGCTTGCGGATGACAAAGTATCGGATTCGAAAGACGAAGCGACCGGACTCCCGATTTATTCGCTTTACGGCGAGAGCCGCCGCCCGAAGCCTGAGCAGCTCAAAGATCTCGACGCGCTCGTGTATGACATTCAGGACGTCGGCGTGCGTTTCTACACGTATATCTCGACCCTCGGTTACCTGCTCGAAGAGTGCGCCAAGGCGAAGCTTCCGGTGTTTGTTTTGGATCGGCCGAATCCGATCGGTGGTCTCGACGTCGACGGTCCAATCGCTGACAGCGACAAGCTCTCGTTCACGTCGTATCACACGATTCCGACGCGGCATGGTCTAACGATCGGCGAGCTCGCGCAGCTCTTCAACAAACAGCGAAATATCGGCGCGGACGTGCGCGTGATCAAGATGGAAGGCTGGCGGCGCTCGATGTGGTACGACGAAACGAATCTCACGTGGATTAATCCGTCGCCAAACATGCGCAGCCTGACTGAAGCGACGCTGTATCCGGGTGTTGGTCTGCTCGAGGTGACGAATGTCTCGGTTGGTCGTGGGACTGACACGCCGTTCGAGATCGTCGGCGCGCCGTGGATTCAGGGAGACAAGCTGGCTGAGTATTTGAATCAACGTGGCATTTCGGGCGTGCGGTTTGTGCCGTTGCGGTTTAAACCCAATGCGTCGGTATTTAAGGACCAGGAATGTGGTGGCGTTAACATCATCGTCACCGATCGCGCGGCGTTTCGACCGCTGCTGGCGGGAATCGAGATGGCGCTTGCGTTGCGGAAGTTGTATCCGAATGACTGGAAGGTTGATAGTTACTTGCGATTGCTCGTGAATGCCGACACGTTGGAGCGAGTGAAGCGTGGTGAGAGTGCGAGAGAGATCGTTACGTCGTGGAATGCAGGCTTGCAGGAGTTCCGGAAAGAGCGCGAGGCAATCTTACTTTATTGAGCCGCGGATGAACGCAGATGAACGCGGATCCATTTTCTGACGGAGTTGATCAAATAAACTTCATTTGCGCGCTGGAGTTCTTCGATCGTGATCAGGCGCTCTTTGATCTTTCCCTGGGCCAACAAATGTTTGCGGAAGACGCCGGGTAGCAACCCGCATTCGATCGGCGGCGTGTAGAGCTCGCCGTCAATCGGAACGACGACGTTCGCTATACTTGATTCCGTAATCTCACCTCTCTCATTCCAAAATACAAGACCATCGCCACCGGGCCGCCGCGTCGTCTTGTGATATAGAAACCGATCCGACGAATCAACCGGCTCACGCGCCAGTTCCAGCCAGCTCAACTCACCCAACAATTCAAGTGGTGTCATCTGTATTTCAATGCGCCCATCCTTCCACAACGTCAATCTCACTTTGAACGATCCTGCGGAAGTGCCAATCCGTTCTAAATCCGCGTTTATCTGCGTTCCATCAAACGTAAACCCGAAGTACTCAGCAGAATCTTTGAGCCTCGCCACATGCTCATCGAGCAAAAAGTATTCACCATCCTCCAACAGGATCGACTCAAACAACTGAAACTCCACCGGCTTCGAATGCAAAAACCGGCTCTTCACCAAACACTCTTCATACTCGCGCTCGGCAGTTGAATCGATCGTCACGCCACCACCGACACCGAAGTTTGCAACACCGGTTTCCGTATCGATCACGACCGTGCGAATCGCGACGTTGAATACGCAGTCGCCGCCCGGCTTCAACAACCCGATCGCTCCCGTGTAGGCGCCGCGTGGAAAACGTTCGAGCTCGCGAATGATCTGAATCGTGCGAATCTTAGGCGCGCCCGTGATCGAGCCGCACGGAAACAACGCACTTATCAAGTCAACCAGCGTCGTTCCGTCTCGCAAAGTAGATTCGACTGTCGACGTCATCTGCCAGACAGTCTCAAAGCGCTCAAGATCGAATAACGACGACACGCGCACGCTGCCGGGAACGGAAACCTTGCCGAGATCGTTGCGCAGCAGATCGACGATCATCACATTCTCAGCGCGATCCTTCTCTGAATTTGCGAGCCACTCAGCGAGCTCGCGATCCTCCGCCAGCCAGCGCCCGCGTCGCACCGTGCCTTTCATCGGCCTCGTAACAACGTGATCACCGCGGCGCTCAAAGAACAACTCCGGTGAAAGGCACAACACTTTGTAACGCCCGAGATCAAGATAGACGGAGTATTGCGCGCCCTGGGCCACACACAGATCTTGATACCACGCGAATGCGTCGCCGTTGAATGATGCAGTTAGTGGGAACGTATAGTTGACCTGGTAAGTGTCGCCGGCGGCAATCAGTTCTCTCACTCGTGATACTGATCGATCGTATTCGTCGCGGCTTACAAGAGGTTCCCAGACTATAGCTGAAGTACACGAGCGCTCACTGAGATCAGGTGCATCATCAAAAACCGCCGCCCACGCGAGCGGAAAATCCGATGGCGCATGTGTGACGAATGCCGGATCGAATGCAGGCGCCGCTTCGTAGCTCAACAGCACTGCGACATGCGACCCTGAACGCGCCTCGCGCTCGGCAAACTCCAACACAGAAACCACATCCTCGATTCTGTTGGCAGTCCTTACGATCACGTCAGCAGCATACAGGATTTACAAGATTTTTCAGGATTCACACACATCAGCGATTCTAATCGAAAGGATAAAAATCTTTAGCTACCATTATTCTTAAAACAATCTATAATCCGTCCGAAATTTCGTAGCTCAACCCTTACTCCAAAGCCGAGGATAAAAATGAGAAAACCAATCTTTGCGTTTTTGTTCTTAGTGTTCTGTCTCGTCGCGGTTGCAAGCGGGCAGGGAACTACGTCTCGCGTAGCAGGAACGGTGCAGGACGCCAATGGCGCGGCTGTGCCCGGAGCAATGGTGACCCTCACCAATGATGCTACAGGAGTTTCCTTCAAGACCGAGACGAGTGAAAGCGGCGTTTACGCCTTCGACCTGGTCCAGGTCGGCAAGTACACCGTCCTGATCGAGAAACAGGGATTCAAGAAATTCATCAGCCAGGCAAATCCCGTTAACGTCAACCAGCCGACGACGGTCAACGCTTCGCTCGAAACCGGTGGCTTGACTGAGACGGTCACCGTTCAAGCCGGCGCCGAGCAAGTGCAAACAAGCACGTCAGGAAATATCGGCAGCACGATCGAACAGAAGACTCTCGAATCACTGCCGATTGTCGGCACGCGTGGAAGGAATCCGCTCGACCTGCTGAACTTTCAACCCGGCGTAGTCATCGGCGGCAATACCGGGGGCGCCGTGAACGTAAACGGCTCGCGCGATCGTGCTTTCAACTTTACGCTCGACGGCATCGACATCAACGAGTCGACTGCAGGCGGTTCAAACTTCACGCCGCTTCGTCCAAATCCGGATTCAGTGCAGGAGTTTCAGGTGGTGACGAGCAACTTCACCGCTGAGCTCGGACGCAGCAGCGGCGCGCAAGTCACACTCGTCACGCGCTCCGGCTCCAACGAGTTTCACGGCAACGCGTTTGAGTACTATCGCACGCCCGCGCTCGACGCAAAGAGTTATCCCATCACGATCGCCGGTGCGCCCAAAGAACAGTTCGTGCAGCACATCTTCGGCGGCAGTCTTGGTGGTCCACTTTTCAATCCCGGCTTTGGCGAAGGCGGACCACGCTGGGCTAGAGACAAAGCGTTCTTCTTCGTCAACCTGCAATTCCTGCGCGCTTACGACACGCAGCTCGTGACGCGCACGGTTTACACGCAAACAGCACGGCAGGGAACGTATCGGTATGTTTTGGGGGGAGTAAATGCTCCGGTCGGCGCCGGTACCACTACGCCGCCCTCGGTGGATTTATCCGGCAATGCGGTTGTTCCCCTCTGCAATGCGACCGCCTCAAACAAACCCTGCATCACCACCTACAACATCGCGGCTAATCCGACCGGAATCGGTCTCGACCCGACGTTGAGTGGTTTCATAAATGCGATGCCGCTGCCAAACAACTTCACGGTAGGCGATGGTTTAAATACGGCGGGTTTCAACTTCGGTTCGCCGCAACACGAAAAGCAGTATGACTTCGTCAGCAAGTTTGACTTCAACCTGCGCAACAACAGTCTGGTTTATGTTCGCTATGCTCAGGGAAGTCAAAGCACGTTTGGTGATTCGGCAAACAGCGGCCGTCCGATTTTCCCGGGCACACCAAACTTCGTCGACACGTCTCGCACTCCGAAGAACCTCGCTGTTAACTGGCGCTGGTCTCCGACCGCGACTTTGACGAATGAAGCGATCTTTGGTCTCAGCAAATTCTTCTTCACGTTCGCTACACCTACTCCGGATCCGGCTTTCCCATTCGCGTTCGTCAACGCTGCAACGCCGAATACCAACTTCTCTTACAACGCGCGCGGCGTCCGCACGCTGCAGTTCATCGACAACGCGACATTGGTGCGTGACTCCCACACGCTGAAGGGCGGGATCAACTTCCGCTTCAATCGGCATCGCGACGACCGTTCAAACGTCGCGGGTTCGGCGATCGAGCCAGTCGTAACGTTTAGTAACGCAGCGGCTTTATATACGAATTTCGGCCTGCCTACTGCCGGAAGCTCGAGTATCAACACAAACGATTTGACGCGACTGCGCGGCACGATTGCCGACCTGTTGGGAAAGGTCGGAAGCGTGTCGCAGGCTTTCGTTTCGGATCCGAGCAACAACAGTACGTTTCTTCCGGTTGGGACTCGCTGGTTGAACGAAGCGGACTACACCGAGCTGGATTTTTATTTCCAGGACAATTGGCGCGTCCGCTCGAATCTCGTTTTTGATCTGGGTTTGCGCTGGGAGCCGAAGCTGACTCCAACCATCGCCGATGGGCGGCCCATCCTCGTTCCCAATCAACCTGTGAAACTCGGCGCGGCGCCGTCAAATACGCTGAAATGGGTTGAGGGTGACTTGTTCCCAAGTGATCTCAGCAAGATCCTGCCGTCGGTTGGTTTCGCATGGGATCCTTTCAAGAGCGGCAAGACTTCGATTCGTGGAAACTATCGCATCGCTTCCGATCGAATCGCGACATTCCTGTTTGGCTCGTCGATTTATCAGAGCGCCCCCGGAAATGCCGTAGGGCCGACCAACTCATCTTTTGGTTCGGGCGGCGGTCTCTTCCGAAATATCGGACCAGTGATTGCGGGTCTGGTGCCCACTTCAACTCCCGACGCGTTGCGGCAGCCGAACCAATTCGGCACCGGCTCTATCAGCGTGATCGATCCGGATCTGCAATTCCCGCAAGTGCACGAGTGGTCGTTGAGCTTCCAAAGAGAGATTGGCAAAAACGTTGTCGAAGTGAATTACATCGGGAAACATGCGGTCCATCTGCTGGGCGGATACAACGTCAACCAGGTGAATATATTTGCGGGTGTTCCCGGAGTCGGCGAAGCCAACTTCCTCGAAGCTTTCAATCGCGTCAGAGCCAGCTCTTCTTACAATAGCCCGCTCATCAACTTGCTGATGACCGGCAGCTCCACGAACACCGCCGGCACTACGCGATTCCGCGCCCTGAATGGGAACAACATCAGCCAGGGCAGCGTCGCCGCGGCTGCTCTAACCGTTTCGCAGAGGACGTGCGTGACACCGGATGACGTCACTGCCGGTATCTGTTCAAACGCGAATGGTGGTCGACGGCTGCTGGATGTGAATGGTCTCCCATTCTTCTTCCAGCCGTTCCCGCAGTTCACGGGCGGATTGAACGTGTTCGACAGCAGTGACTATTCGCACTACAACGGTCTCCAGTTCATCCTGAAGCGTCGCATCAATGCGGGCCTCGGATTCCAGTTTGGTTACACGCTTTCGAAGTCGAAAGATAACCGCTCGTGGGATCCTTCGCTGAGCACTGTTTCGACCGGATCGGTCCAGGCAGCATCGAGCACGCCGTTCGATCTGCGCGATCGGAGTTTGAACTACACGTGGTCTGATTTCGATCGGCGTCATGTGTTTCAGGGCACTTACACTTACGAGTTGCCGTTCGGTAAAGGCCGGACGTTCTTGTCCAACATGCCGAGCGTTTTGGAGTATGTCCTCGGTGGCTGGGAAACAGCGGGCACAGTTCTCTGGATGAGCGGAAGACCATTCACGGTTTACTCCGGCATCAACACCGTCAGCAACGTGGTCCAATCGACTGCGGATTGCAACGGTTGCTCGAGAAACAGCGGCTCGCTCGTGCTCGAGACTGGCAGGAACTTCTGGTTCGATCAGGCCACGCGCAGCCAGTTTGCGCCGCCCGCGCCGGGTTCAATCGGAAACACCGGACGCAACTTCTTCCTGGCTCCGAACTACTTCCAGTGGGACTCATCGCTCTCGAAGAAATTCAAAATCACCGAGCGCGTGAGTTTCGATCTGCGGTTGGATGCGCGCAACGTTTTGAACAATCCGTCGTTTGATAATCCGACCGCCCTTATCACTTCGACGATCTTCGGACGCATCAACGACAGCGTTACCAACAACGCGCGCCGCATCCAGGTTTCAGGCAAGCTGAGCTTCTAAAAACGTTAGCCCACTAAAAGGCACAAAAAAAGCGCAAAGTAGTTTTTTGTGCTTTTTGTGCCTTTTATGGCTAAATGAGGGCCATGATCCTCGCCGTTCTTATCCTCGCATTGAGTCAGGCGCCACCGGCGATCCAGATATTCATGCCGGGTGGCACTCTTCCACCTCGTCCGATACGTTTCACCCTCACGCGAGACGACGGGCGCATCGAGACTGTCTTCACCGATACAAAAGGTAAATTCCAGGTTACAGGCGATCTGATTCGTGATGCTGATTACGTCATCACGGTCGAAAGTGATGGCGCCACGTACGACACGACCGTCGCCACATTTCGTATCGTACGGTCCACTCCAGTCTACACGACGGTCTTCCTGCGACCGTTCACCGGGAAACCGACGACGGTTCCGGGCGTTGTCGATGTGCGCGAGATGGAGCCTAATGTCTCTAAAGATGCCCTCGCTGCTTACGAAGCCGGCATGAAGGCGCTGGCCGTCGGTCAGACCGAGGCAGCGGTCGCGGAATTAAAGCGCGCTCTCAAACTATCGCCGCGGTATCTGCGCGCGTTGAATGATCTGGGCGTTCTTTATCTTCAGTTGAACCGGTTGCCGGAAGCGGCCGAGCTTTTCGCGCAGGCAGTAAAACTCGACGACGGCTTCAATCTGGCTCGCCTGAATCTTGGAGTGGTGTTGCACCGGCAAGGTAGAAATAAAGAAGCGGTGCAGATCCTGGCGCCGTTGTATGAGAAAGATCATTCGATGAAAGGCGTGGCCCTGTCTTACGCGGATGCGCTTTTGGCTGTGGCGGAGTTAGCCAAAGCCGAGCAGGTATTGCGCGAGTCGACAGATGATAGCGTGGATCTTCATTTCAAACTCGGGGTGATTCTCAACCGCCAGGATCGATTTGACGAGGCGGCGGTAGAACTGAAAAAAGCCGTCACGATTAACGACGCAGCCGCCAACGCGCACCTGCTCCTCGGCGCCACCCTGCTGCAACTCAATCGACCCGAAGAAGCCGAGAAGTTTTTGCTTCGCTCGTATGAGATAGCTGGACCGGGGGCCGGCAACGCCCAGATGTTCCTGGGCCAACTCTATTTGATCCAACAAAAACCCGCCGCCGCTCTGAAAGCCTTCGAACAATACCTGAAGGACATCCCCACCGCCCCGAACGCCGCCCAGATCAAAGCCGAGATCGAGAAGTTAAGAGCGGCAACCAGAAATTAGCCGCAAAAAGGCACAAAAAGCACAAAATGAAGAGGGGTCCCTAAGACCCCTCTCTCATTAACTCATTTTGTGCTTTTTGTGCCTTTTTGCGGCTAGAAGTTGATCCGGAATTGCCACTCGATCAGTCGCCCGCCGGGATCGTTTGTTCCCGAGACCGTGATATCGCGATAAGCAGAGCGGGTTTGACCGAACGAAGTTGAGGCGGCGCTGACGCTGCGGATCGTGGCGTCAGAGTCGCCGAGGAAAAAGTTTGCTCGATTGAAAGCGTTCAGGAATGAAACGCGACCCTCGAGGTTTACTTTTTCGGTTAACGGAATGCGTTTGAGCACGTTGAAGTCAAAACGCGCCGTCATTGGTCCATGGAAGACAATACGTTCGCCCATCTCGCCTGCTGTCAACGGCGGGCCGATGTAAGGCGCCTTAGGATCCAGCGGAGCGCCCGTGGAACTCGCGAAAGCTGCAATCGTGTTATCGATTACGTTCTGCGGCAGCCAGTAAACAAGGCCGCTCGGGTCTTTGCGAATATTTATCATCTTCTCCAGGTCCTTCAAGGTCATGTTATGAAGGACCACACCGGAATCGAATTGGTTGACTGTAGCGCGACCACCGCTCGTCAGCAGCGTCGCCGGCCCGGATTGAATTCTGGTAACACCACCGACTTGCCAGTTACCAATCAGGCGGCGTACGATCGGATCGCTCGAATTGAAGAACCTCTTACCTGGTCCAAAAGGCAGCTCGTAGAGGTAGTCAAACTTGAGCGAGTGACGCACGTCCCACGGCGACCAGTCGCGGTCGAGCTCCGGATCTCGCAGCGTTCTTGGTTGCGAAAATACTGACGAGGACGAGACGAAGGCATTCGCCAACGCCTTTCCATACTGGTAACTGCCCTGGAACAACAGGCCGTCCGACAAGCGTCGTCGCACTTCGACTTGCAGCGCATTGAACGAAGTGTCAGTGCCTTGCGTCATCAGGAAGGCGCCGCCACTCGTTTGCGGATTGACCAGGAAGAAGTTGGAGACCTTGCAGGTTTGCGATGTGGAGTTTCCCGAGATGCAGCCCGATGAAGCGGGCAACGTCGTGAATGGAATCAGGTTCGCATTAATCAACCGGTTCATGTTGCTCAAGTTGAATGCGATCGTGTTAGCGGCCGCACCGGCTTGTCCCTGGAGTAAGCGCGTTACCATCGTTGAATTAGTTGATGAATTCAGGCCGACGGTAATGATCGGCACGTTGACCTGTCCCGGCAAGCCTTGGTTGCCA
>Ga0134121_10003985_pt1 | contig 12123 bp, 10 predicted proteins | sample KB301_FD_96463 | JGI IMG/M metagenome (GOLD analysis project Ga0134121, IMG submission 96463) | Terrestrial soil microbial communities without Nitrogen fertilizer from Kellogg Biological Station, Michigan, USA - KB3-0-1 | ecosystem: Environmental > Terrestrial > Soil > Unclassified ...
CCCTCACACACGGCCGCCTCGACTTCGTGAACGCGGTCCGCGCCCCGCTCCTCAAGAGCCGGAGCGCGCCCCGCTAGACTGCTCGCCCGTTCCTGGAGACCGCCCGATGGCGCCGGCCGTGCTGCTCGTCCTGTGCCTGCTGATCCAGTCCGCTCCGCAGGCCGACCCGGTGGCCAAGGTCGGAGACCAGGCCTTCAGCCGGGCCGACTACGCCGAGTACCTCGTCGTGCGCGCCGGCGTGCCCATGCTCTCCGACTACGTCGGCGAGCAGCTCGTCCTCATCGAGGCGGGCAAGCGCGGGCTGCTGCCAACGGAGGCCGAGGTCGCGGCCGCCTACGACGCCGAGCTCGCCCACATCGTCGAGGCCGCCTATGGCGGCCAGCACGAGCGCTGGGTGGAAGATCAGGCCAAGCTCGGCTACTCGCCCGAGACCGCCCGGCTGCGGCGCCTGGCGCAGCTTCGCGTCGAGGTCGCGATGAGCAAGATCATCCGGGCCGACCGCGACGTGTCGGAGGAGCGCGTGACGCAGCGCTTCCACGAGCTCTACGGCGATCCGCCCGAGCGGACCTCGATCGAGGTCCTGTTCTTCAGCGCCTACCGCGGGCTGTCGGGCGCCGAGCGGCCCGACCTGGTGGCGATCAAGCAGGCCGCGCGCGAGCGGGCGAGCACGGCCCGCGCGGCGTGGCTCGGCGGGGCCCAGCTCGCCGAGCTGCTGCCCGGCAGCGACGACCCCGCCCACGACGAGGTCGTGCAGGGCGTGGTCGCGGAGTACCGGCCCCGGACGCTGGGCAAGACCATCGATGCCGCGGTGGCCGCCCTCGACCAGCCCGGCGACATCAGCCAGCCCCTCGACGCCTTCGACGGCGCCTGGCTCGTGCGGCTGGTCAGCCGCGAGCCGGTCGCGCTCGGGCAGGTGCACCAGGAGGTCGAGGACGAGATCCGCGACGCGCCCATCGACAGCGGCGAGTTCAGCGCGCTCCGCAGCGGCCTGATGGAGCGCTACCGGCCCCAGCTGCTGCTGCGCTGAGCTACTGCTGGTGGCCGGCGATCCAGTCCTTCCAGCGACGGACCGCCTTCTCGCGCTCGGCCTTGCTGCCCGAGGGGTCGTACTGCGGGTCGAAGCCCGTCAGCCGCACCAGCGCCTCGGCCGCGTACTTGCGGATCGTCGCGCTCGGATCGTCGAGCACCTCGATGAGCGCCGGCACCGCCTCGACCTGCCCGAAGTCGCCGATGACCTGCATCGCCAGGCTGCGCACGAAGAGGTCCTCGTCCTTCAGCATCGGGATCAGGTCGGGCGCCAGGTCCTTCATGCGCGCCTTGCCGATGCGATCGACGGCGTCGAAGCGACGGCCGGCATCGGCGTCCTTGAGCTGGCGGCGGAGCTGCTCGCGCTCGGCCGCGGCGCTGGCCTCGGCGGGGTCGGCGGGCGCCGGCGCGGCGGCGGCCTCGGCGGCGGCGGTCGCGGCCGCGCTCATGCGGTTCTGCGTGGCCGCGACCATGTCGGCCAGCGTGTCGATGCGCTCCTGGAGCGACTGCGTCGTGTTCTCCTGGAGGTGCAGCTTCTGGATCAGGTCGCCGGTCTCGGCCTGGCTGCGCTGCAGCCCGTCGATCGCCTCGCGGAGCTGGTCGAGGCTGCGGCCGAGGTCGGCGGCCGTCGCGCGCAGCGCGTCCACGTCGCTGCGCTGGAAGGTCTGGCGCCGGTCGATCTCGTCGATCTGGCCGCGCAGCGAGGCGAGCTCGGCGGTGAACGACTGCACGGCCTGCGTGTCGGCCGAGCGCGTCGGGCCGCCCGAGACCGCGGGCCGTCCGCCGACCGCCGTGCGCAGGCCCGGCAGGTCGCGCCACACGAGGTAGCCGACGAGCAGCACGAGCGCGACGACGATGAGCGGGTGCGTGCCGCGGCGCGCGGCCGGCGCGGCCTGGGCCGGGCCCGCGCCCATGCTCGGCGGGATGCAGTTCCGGCAGAAGAGCTTGCCCTTGATCGTGGTCGCCTGTCCGGCCTGGATGTCGGACAGCGGGATGCTCTCGTTGCAACCGTCGCAGAAGTAGATCTTCATGGGCGTCTCGCTTGCGGCCCGGCCGGGAACGGCCCTAGAATCGCCTGCTCGCGCGAGGATCCTCCATCCGAAATGCGGATCCGCAGCCGCGACTCCAATCTAGCCCCGTGTCCCGGACGTCGTCACGGACGGCGCCGGGTGGACAGCCCGGAACCGGCCCGCATGACACCGACACCCCGCCGACCGCTGCGCCGACGCCGGACCGTCGAGCGGCGCATGGAGCAGGCGGGGCTGGCCTTCGACAGCGGCATCCTCGAGTGCTGCCTGCGGCGGCATCCGGACGACTCGGAGGTCCTGGCCGAGCTCGCCGAGACCTGCACGCGACTGCGCCGCTATCGGCGCGGCCTGCAGCTCGACCGGCGCCTCGTGCGGCGGCACCCCCGCGACCCGACCGTCCGCTACAACCTGGCCTGCTCGCTCGCGCTGACCGGCGACCTGCCCGGGGCATCGCGCGAGCTGCTCGCGGCCGCGCGCCTGGGCTACCGCGACGTCGAGCACCTGCTGCGCGACCCCGACCTGCGCCGGCTGCGGCGCGACCCCGGCTTCGCCGAGCTGCTCGCGCAGCTCGAGCGCATCGCTCGCGAGGCCTAGGCGGCCTCGTTCAGGCCGCTGAGGGTCGACCACGTCGCCCCAACGAAGCCCCGACCCGATTTGCCGCGCAAGCTGCGGCCGCGTCAAATCGAGGTCGCGCGAGGCGGGGCGGCGCGATCGAGCGGAGGCGGCCTCGTTCAGGCCGCTGAGCATCGATCGCACCGGCCCAACGAAGCCCGACCCGATTTGCCGCGGCCGCTACAGCACGCCGAGCACGACCTGCAGCAGCCCGATCACCCCCAGCACCGGCGCGAAGAGCGCCAGCGCGACGGCGGCCGCCTCGAGCCGGCCGGTCGCCGGCGGCTTCCAGCCCGTGGAGGCGGGCGCGCGCGGCAGCTCGACATCGACGCCGCAGCGCGGGCAGAAGAGGAGCACGGCGCGACGGCTCGCGCCGCAGGCCGGGCAGGTCGCGGTCGGCTCGTCGGGCTGGTCGGCCAGCGGGTCGAAGTGGCCGCAGGAGGTGCAGGTGCGCTGCTCGAAGGGCAGCACTTGGCCGCAGGCCAGGCAGAAGCGCACGCGATCGGGGTCGAGCATCGCGTGCGACGATAGCGCGGCGCTCGCGGCCGCGACAGGCCTCAGGCGGCGGGCGCCGGGCGCCGGATGCGTCCGCCCCCGAGCACGAGGTCGCCGTCGTAGAAGGCCGCGTACTGGCCGGGCGTGACCGCGCCGCTGGGCCGCTCGAAGCGCACGCGCAGGCCCTGTCCGTCGGCGTCGCTGTCGGGCAGCAGGCGCGCGGCCTCGGCCTGGTGATGGTGGCGGAGCTGCACGCCGACGACGCCCGACGGCAGCGAGGGCCGCGGCTGCTGCCAGCTCACCGCGCCGACCTGACACTCGTCGCGCAGCAGCGCCTCGCGCGGGCCCACGGTCACGTCGCCCGAGTCGGGATCGATGGCCGTCACGTAGACGGGCTCGCCGCGCGCCAGGCCCAGGCCGCGCCGCTGCCCCACCGTGAAGGCCGCCGTGCCGGCGTGGCGGCCGAGGGTCGCGCCCTCCGCGTCGACCAGGCGTCCGACCGCGCCGAGGCCGCCAGTGCGCTCGGCGACGACGGCACGGTAGTCGCCGCCGGGCACGAAGCAGATCTCGGCCGAGTCGGGCTTGTCGGCCACCGGCAGGCCCAGCCGCGTCGCGAGCGCGCGCACCTGCGCCTTGAGCAGCCCGCCGAGCGGCAGTCGCGCGCGCCGGAGCTGCGCCGGCTCGAGCCCGGCGAGCAGGTAGCTCTGGTCCTTGCCCGGGTCGACGGCGCGCCGCAGCCGTCCGCCGTCCAGGCGCGCGTAGTGGCCGGTGGCGACCTGCGCGCAGCCCAAGTCGTCGGCCAGGCGCAGCAGCTCGCCGAACTTGAGGTCGTGGTTGCACACGACGCAGGGGTTGGGCGTGAGCCCGCGGGCGTAGTCGGCCGCGAAGGCCTCGATGAGCCGCGCGAAGGGCCGCTCGAGGTCGGCCACGTAGAAGGGGATGCCCAGGCGGTCGGCCACGGCGCGTGCGTCGCGCGCGTCCGAGAGCGAGCAGCACGAGCGTCGCGCCGCGCCGCCGGACACGCCGTTGCGCATGAACACGCCGACGAGCTCGGCGCCGTCCTGCTGCAGCAGGCCCGCGGCCACGGCGCTGTCCACGCCGCCGCTCAGGGCCACGAGGATGCGCGCAGTGCTCATCGCCGCGGTTATAGCGATCGCGGGCGCGCGGCGCGTGGCGCTCCGCGTTGTGCCGCCCGACGGCGGATGCCTATCATGGCCCGATGCCGATCCCGCTCGTCTCGACCGCCGCCGCGCTCGCGCTGGCCCTCCAGGACCAGCCGCCGGCCCCCGGCGGGAACATGCTCAACATGCTCGTCATGTTCGGCGGCCCGCTGCTCATCTTCTGGTTCGTGCTGCTGCGGCCCGAGCGCAAGGAGCGCAAGCGCAAGGCCGAGATGCTCGACAACCTCAAGAAGAACGACCGCGTGCTGACCTCGGGCGGGCTCTACGCCTCGGTGGCCGCGGTGCACGAGCAGGAGGTCGTGCTCAAGTTCGACGAGAGCGGCACGCGCGTGCGGGCCCTGAAGTCGGCGATCGCCTCGGTGCTCGAGGACGACGGCGCGAAGGACAAGCCGCAGGGCTGAGCGGCATGTCCGGCTCGCCCTTCGTCCGCGGTCGTTCGGCCGAGCAGGCCGCGCAGGCCGCGCTGACCGCCGCGGGCTTCACGGTCATCGAGTCGAACTTCCGCGTGCGCGGCGCCGAGGTCGACGTGGTCTGCCGCGACGACGTCGGGCTGGCCTTCGTCGAGGTGCGCGCGCGCGGCACGGGCGACGTCGAGCCGTCGTCCACGATCCTGGTGCCCAAGTTCCGTACGATGCTGCGCGGCGCCCGCGCCTGGCTCACCCGGCACCGGTCCGCCGACGCGCCGTGGCGCTTCGTGGTCGTGTCCGTCCTGCTCGACCCGGGAGGCCGGCCCGTGTCGACCGAGATCATCGAGGATCCCTTCGCCCACCTGCCGGAGTTCCACCGTGGTGATCCGTGACGTGCCCCGAGTGGTCGCGCTCGTCGTCCTGACCCTGGCCGGCGGCGTCTCGGCCCTGTGCGCCTGCCAGTCGGCGTCGCCGTCGAAGAGCTCCGGCGTCGTCGCGCGCGCCCCGGCCCCCGCCACGCACGCCTCGCCCGCGACCGCTTTCGACGCGCAGGGCCCCAAGCTGCGCGCGCCGCGCGGCACGCTCGCCGACGAGTGCGCGCGCCGCCGCCGCGACCTGGCCGGCAAGCTGCAGGGGCCCTGCGTCGTCTGGGTCACCGCCGCGCCCGCCAACAACCTCAGCCGCTTCTACCAGAGCAACGACTTCTACTACCTCTCGGGCGTCGAGGTCGCGGACGTCGCGCTGGCCCTGCTCGTCGACGCCGCAGGCGCCCTGACCGACGAGGTCCTCTTCCTGCCGCCCAAGGATCCCGGTTACGAGACCTGGAACGGCGCGCGCCTGTCGCCGGGCCCGGAGGCGGAGGCGGCGACGGGCTTCCGGCGCACCGCAGCGCTGGACGACGAGGCGCAGGTGCTGGCGGAGTGGAAGGCGCCGATGGTCTACGTGATCGGCACGGCGCCCGCGACGGTGCCCGCCGAGACGCACGTGTGGGGCATCGACGCGGGCGACGGCGAGGACACGCCGCCCAGCAGCGGCCCGCTGCGCGCCGCGATCGACGCGCTGCGCCTGCGCAAGTCGGACTACGAGATCGACTGCCTGGCGAACGCGATCACGATCACGACCTACGCGATGCGCGAGGCGGCCGGCGCGGTGCGGCCCGGCGCCTTCGAGTACGAGCCGCAGGGCGTGCTCGAGGGCCACTTCATCCGCCTGGGCAGCGAGCGCCCGGGCTTCAACTCGATCTTCGGGTCGGGGCCCAACTCCTGCACGCTGCACTACGAGACGAACGCCCGCCAGATGCAGGACGGAGACCTGCTCGTCATGGACGTGGGCGCCAAGTGGAAGTACTACTCCGCCGACGTCACGCGCACGCTGCCCGTCAACGGTCGCTTCAGCCCGCGGCAGCGCGAGGTCTACCAGGCCGTGCTCGACGCGCAGACCGCCGCCTTCCAGGCCGCCAAGCCGGGCATCACGATGCGCGAGCTCGACGGGATCGCGCGCAAGGTCATCGAGGAGCGCGGCTTCGGGCCCGGGCGCAAGTACTTCAAGCACAGCCTCGGCCACTGGATCGGCCTCTACGTGCACGACGTGGGCGGATCCGGGCCCATCGAGCCGGGCATGCTGTTCACGATCGAGCCGGGCATCTACATCAACGAGGAGAAGCTCGGCGTGCGCATCGAGGACGACTACCTCATGACCGAGACCGGGGCCGTCAAGCTGAGCGACGGCATCCCCAGCGAGCCCGACGCGATCGAGAAGCTCATGGCGGGCGGCTGAGGGCGACGTGCGGGCGCGCAGCTCGATCGTCCCCTTCCTGATCGCGGAGCTGCTCCTGCTGCTGGCCGTCGTGGTGCCGGTGATCCACGCGCGCAGCTTCCTCGAGCGCCTCGTGCTGCACGGGCAGACCTCGCTGCTGCCGGCCTTCGCGCCGGACGAGGGCCGCTACATCCTCGTCCGCGGCCTCGTCATGGTGCTCGTGCTGCAGGTCTCCTTCGCCTTCCGTGACCTGTACCGCTGGACGGTCATCACGCGGCCGCAGCTCGTGGTCATGCGCCTCATCGAGGGCGTCGCGACGGCGCTCGTGCTCCTGCCGCTGCTGCACTACGTCTTCGGCGCGCTCGACAGCACGCTCGAGCTGCAGGGCGCCCTCCGGCGGCTGCAGATCCACCCCATGCTCGTGCTCGCCGGCTGCGGCGCGGCCTTCCTCGTGGCCTACGGGCTGCGCGTGCGCTGGCCGCGCTGGATGCGCCAGGCGCGCCTGGGCGAGCGCGTGCTCATGGTCGGCGGCGGGCCGGGCGCCGACGTCATCGTCGAGGAGATCCGTCGGCGCAAGGACCCGGGGGTCGAGCTCGTGGGCCGCGTGCCGGCGCTGCCCGACCTGCGCGACGCGATCGGCGCGCTCGACGTGCAGCGCGTGGTCATCGATCCGGCCGGAGCCGGGGCCGGCGAGTCGCTCACCGCGCTGCGCCTGACGGGCGTGCGCATCTCCGACCTGGGCGCCTTCTACGAGCAGCTCACCGGGCGGCTGGCCGTCGAGAGCCTGCTCGACCCGCGCGCCTTCCTCGGGACGCCGGCCGGCGCGAGCGTGGGCCACTCGGTCGCGAGCCGCATCCTCGACGTCGTCGTCGCCAGCGTCGGGCTGGCGCTCTCGCTGCCGCTCTGCGCGCTCGTGGCCCTGCTCATCCGGCTCGAGTCCCGCGGGCCGGCCCTCTACCGCCAGGAGCGCGTGGGCCTCAACGGGCGCCTCTTCACGCTGATCAAGTTCCGCTCGATGCGCGCGGACGCCGAGGCCGGCAGCGGACCGGTGTGGGCGCAGGAGGACGACCCGCGCATCACGCGTGTCGGGCGCTGGATCCGGCGGCTGCGCATCGACGAGATCCCGCAGCTCTGGAACGTGATCCGCGACGACATGAGCCTGGTCGGCCCGCGGCCGGAGCGGCCGGTCTTCGTGGCCGAGCTGCAGCGGCAGCTCCCGCACTATGCCGACCGGCACACCATCAAGCCGGGCGTAACCGGCTGGGCGCAGATCAACCACAGCTACGGCAACTCGCTCGACGACGCCTTCATCAAGCTGCAGTACGACCTCTACTACCTCAAGCACCGCAGCCTGGCGCTCGACATCGCGATCCTGCTGCGCACCGTGAAGGTCGTCGCGCTGCAGGAGGGCGCGGTCTAGCGGCCCGCCTAGTCCGGCAGCTCGAGCGCGAGCGCCCGCAGCGTCTCGGGCGGCAGGCGGTCGAGCTGCTGCAGCAGCACGCGACCCCGATCGATGCCGAGGGACTCGGGCGGCCGGCCGTCGGGAAGGGCCGGGCGGTCGAGGAGCGTGACGAGCTCGCCGACCAGCGCGGCGTAGGCCACGGCGTGCTCTTCCTGCAGGGCCTCGCCCTCGACCGGCAGGCGCGCGATCGCCTCGGCCAGCGCGATGCGCGGGTCGGTGGCCTCCCGCAGCGCGCGCAGGTGCGCACGACGCTCGATCTCGGCGCGCACGGCGCCGGGCAGCAGGCCCGCCGTGAGCAGCGACCAGGCCTGGCCGACCGTCCCCTTCGCCACGAACTCCTGGAAGTCGATGATGTGCTGCCCCTCGTGCAGCGCGATCGTCTCGAGCAGGCGCGCCTCGTAGGCGGGGCCGGCGTCGGCGCGCGAGGCCTGCGTCAGGCGCTCGGCGACGTCGAGCGGCTCGTCGAGGGCCAGCCGCTCGCGGCGGTCGGCGGCCGGCAACGCCTCGAGTCCGGGCGACGTGACCGTGCGCGACCCACGCTCCTCGCGCTCGAGCTCGTCGAGGTCGAGCCAGACGAGCCGGCCGACGCCGGCGCCGGCGATGTTCACGCCCTGGCTCGCCAGCCGCCCGGCGACGCGCGTGCGGCGCACCGTGCACTGCTCGTAGTGACCGAGGCCCTCGGGCAGCTCGACCTCCTCGCAGCCCACCTTGTCGAACCAGGTCAGCTCGGGCGGCATGAGCGCCGCCTGGCCACCGAGCAGCACCGCGTCGGGCAGCGCCGTGCGCAGCGGCGTGGTGTCGAGCATCGCGCCGAAGACCCCGAAGTCCTGCCGCGGCAGCGGCGCCAGGAGCGGCGCGTCGGGCAGCGGCTGCGCGGCGTCGTCGAGCCGCTCGAGGAAGGTGTCGAGCCCGACGCCGCGGCCCTCGAGCGCGTCCTGGTAGGAGAGACGCGCCTCGAGATCCCACTCGTCGCCCAGGCGCTTGACGAGCAGGTCGCGGCCGGTCAGCCGGGCCGCGTCGGCGTCGAGACGTTCCTCGAGCGTGTCGGCCGCGCCGGGATCGACGCGCCGCGACCAGCGCCGCAGCGCCTCGTCCTCCTCGGGCTCGCGTGGGTCGAAGGCCGCGAGCCGCGCGGCCGCGCTGCTCAGGTCGCCGGCCCGCACGTCGAGGATCGCGAGCAGCCGTTCGCGCGCGCGCAGCATGGGCGCACCCGCGAGCTCGGCGCCGTCGAGCGCCGCGCGCGCCCGGGCCTCGAGCGCGAGCGAGGGCTGGCTGCGCAGCGCGTCCTCGAGCAGGGCCAGGCTGTTCGGCACGGCCCAGCCGGCCGCGAGGTCCGCGCACACGCCCTCGAGCACCGCGGCGGGGCGTCCGCAGGCCGCGTCGAGATGCCGCTGCAGCAGAGCGAGCCGCGCGGTCGGCGGCGGATCCGGAAGCCGCTCGGCCGCCTCCACGAAGCGGCCCCCGACGAGCAGGGTCTCGACCTCGATCGCGCGCGCCTCGGCGGCGGCCGTCGCGTCGGATTGCGCCGCGCGCGCCCGCTCGAGCGTCTCGCTCGCGCGCTCGGCCCGACGCGCGCGCTCGATCGCGAAGGCGGCTCCCGTCTGGCCCGCGCTCGCCGCGCGGCGCAGCTCGTCGCTGGCGCGCACCGAGCTGGCGCGATAGCGCGCCGCGAGCCACGAGCCGTCGTCGATCGCGCGCACGAGAGCGGCGGCGCGACCCTCGCTCGCGGCGACGAGGTCCAGGCGCGCGCGGGCCGCGAGGTCGGCGTCGGCCAACGCGGAGGCGGCGTGGTCGGCGGTCTCGAGGTCGCCGCGGCTCAGCGCGACCCAGACCGCGTCCGAGGCCTGCGCGTCCGGCGAGACGACGAGCTCGCGCGGCGCCGCGCAGGCGGCCGTGCCCGACAGGGCCAGGATCAGGGCGAACGAGACTGCCCTCGCTGGCCTCAGCACAAAGCCTTTCCATCACGTGTGTTGCAAACGGTTAGGCTTCTGGCTGGCTGCCCTGTATGGCCCTGAAGGCACGGTGCCCGCGCTGTCGCGCTCGCCGCGACAAGCGCGAGGCAACGACTGCAAACCATTGCTGATACGCCGTTTGCAATCATGACCCGGCGCCGATCGACCATTGGCACGCCAGTTGAGTAAGGGAGGGCTGCCGAGGATTTTTCGGATGCTCAATCCTGCGGAGCGCCAGGGATCGGGCCCAGGTACCGCACAAAAGGATTGATGGGAGGAGGATAGGGTCGGCTCCGCGCCGCGGAGCCGGCCCTATCGCTTTTTTCGAGCCGCAGTTGCCGACAATCGCGCCCCGATGCTGATCCTGCGGCTGTGCCAGGTCGTGGTCCTGTGGGGCCTCGTCGGCGCGTTGACCTTCTACGCGTGGATGACGTCGGTGGCCGCGGCCGCCTACGACAGCCGTGTGAACTGGGGCCTGGGATGGGCGCTTGCGGCCTGGATCTCGGGGCTCGTCGCGCTCGCCGTGCTGCGCCGGATCCACCCGGCGCGCTGGCCCCGGCTCGGCGCCACGCGCCACGGCCTGTCGCTCGTCGTCGTCGCGCTCTGCGCGCACGCGATGAGCCACGTCGCGCCCGACCTCTCCGTGCGCGTGCTCCGCGAGGAGGCACCCCCGCTCTTCTTCCCGCTCTACCCGTTGGCCGCCGCGCTGACGCCGCTGCTGCTCTCGTCGGGCGCGCGCACGCGCGACGCCGCCCACCAGGCCCTGCTCGTCGTGACCGCGCTGCTCTCGCTCTCGGGCGCGATCCTGTTCATGGACGCGCCCATCGCCGCGTGGCTCGGACTGGCCGCGCTCGCGCTGCAGCTCGGCCCCGGGCGGCATCGGCTGCCCGGCGGCGCGCTCGTGCTCTGCGCCGCGCTCTTCGTGGTGCTGTGCGCCTCCGCCGCCGTCTTCGGCTACAACCCCTTCGCCGCCCGGCCTGCGCTGCAGTGGATCGTGGGGCTGACCGCGCTCGGCGCCGGCGTCGCGCTGCGTCCGCGCGACGACCGCGCCTGGCGCGACCTGCTCGCCGCTGCCGTCGTGCCGGCCGTCGTCGTGGCGGTCTGCGGCGCGCTCGTCACCGTCGCGCTCGCCTCGATCATCGCGCCCGGCCCGGCGCTCCACACGCGCCTGGTCCTGTTCCGCGAGCACCCGAACTTCCTCGCGCCCTACTTCGGCTTCCACGCCGTCCTCGCGCTGGGCCTGGCCGTCGCCGCGCGGGGCGCGCGCCGGCTGGGATGGATCGCCTCGGCGCTGCTGCTCATCGCCTCCACCGTGCTGACCGACTCGCGCACGGGCATCGCCGCGATGGCGCTCGCTCTCGCGCTCGTGCCGGGATTCTATCTGCTGCTCGCGCTCGTCCGACGCCTCGGCCTGGTCAAGCTGGGATTGGCGACCATCGTGCTGCTGCTCCTCGCGGCGGCGGGCCTGGCCCTGGGTGGCGCCGATCGGCTCGCCACCCGCATCGACCGCTTCGAGGCCTCGATCGACTTCCGCGTCGACGCCTGGCGCAACGCGCTGCTCGTGATCCGCCAGCACCCCTGGACCGGCGTGGGGCCCGACACCTTCCTCGCCGTCGCGGACTTCGCGCCCGGCAGCCGCTTCTATCACGCCCGCGACGTGCCGCACCCGCACAACGTGCTGCTCTACGTGGCCCAGTCGGCCGGCCTGCCGGCGCTGCTCGTCTTTCTGGCCTGGGTGCTGGCGCTGCTCGGCGTGCTGTGGCGGCGTGCCGCGCGCGGCGACGACCCGGTCGCGCGGCCGCTGCTGCTGGCGACGCTGGCGGCGCTCGTCGGGCTGCTCGCGGCCGACCAGCTCGACCTCGGCCTGGCGCTGACCTCGGTGGCGCCGGCCCCGCTCTTCCTGCTCACCGGGCTGGCCGCGTCGCACCGCGCGCCGCGCAACGCGGAGAGCCGTCCCTGGCACCACCTCGCCTGGGCCGCGGGTCTCGTGGCGATCGCGGTGCCCTTCGCGGTGCGCCCGCTCCTGGCGCTCGGCCTCGCCAACCAGGGCCTGCTCCTCACCTACGAGTCCGACCAGCGCCTCGACACGGGGCTCAAGCGCCGCGCGCTGCAGAAGATCGAGCAGGCCATCGCCCTCGAGCCGCTCACGCCCGAGCTGCACGGCATGCTCGCGCGCTGGCGCGAGCAGCAGCCGCACGGCTACCC
>Ga0134121_10003986_pt1 | contig 12121 bp, 8 predicted proteins | sample KB301_FD_96463 | JGI IMG/M metagenome (GOLD analysis project Ga0134121, IMG submission 96463) | Terrestrial soil microbial communities without Nitrogen fertilizer from Kellogg Biological Station, Michigan, USA - KB3-0-1 | ecosystem: Environmental > Terrestrial > Soil > Unclassified ...
GCGCCGAGTCGGATACCGATCATTTCCATCACAGTTACGAACGGCAAGACCACCGTCACGCGCATGATTGGTCACGTTCTCAGTACGACGGGTTGGTGTGTGGGAATGACGACGACTGACGGGATCTACATCGATGGCGAGCGTGTTGTCGATGGCGACACGACTGGACCGCAGTCAGCGCAGGTCGTGTTGGGCGATCCGGCAGTTGACGCGGCGGTGTTAGAGACGGCGCGTGGCGGAATCCTGCGACGCGGGCTTGGTTACGACTGGTCCGACATCGGTGTGATGACAAACATCGGCGACGATCATATCGGTCAGGACGGAATCAAATCAGTTGAAGATGTTGTTTTTATCAAGTCGCTCGTCGCCGAGCGCGTGAAAGAAGGCGGTACGCTGATACTGAATGCTGACGACGAGCACCTCGCGAAGTTGATGGAGTGTGAGCGCGTCAACAGAGTGCCGAAGAGAGTTGTTTATTTTTCGCTCGACGAAAACAACCCGCTCGTACGAAATCATTTGCAAGCGGGTGGCACGGTTTACTTTGCGAAGAACAAAGGGTTGATTGAGGCGATGAGGGAGACGCAGCGCAATCTCGCGGACCTTTCGATCCTGCCCGTGATGATGAACGGTGTCGCGGATTTTCAGATAAGTAATCTGCTGGCGACGGTTGCTGCGTGCCGTGCGTTTGGTGTCGAGCAGGATGTGTTGTTGAAGAGCCTGATCAACTTCTCGAGTTGGGCCAATAATCCCGGGCGCGCGAATCTTTATCGTTTGAACGGCGGGCACGTAATGGTTGATTACGGTCACAACACCGAAGCTTTCGATGCGATTTGTAAGATGACGTCGGCGTGGAATGACCGGCAAGTCACGGGGATCATAACCGTACCTGGCGATCGCGACGACGCGATCATCGATCGGGCGGCGCGCGCCGCAGCGAAAGGTTTCGACAAAGTGATCATTCGTGAAGATCGCGATCTGCGCGGGCGCAAGCCGGGCGACGTCGCCAGCATTCTTTGTCGCGCGATTCGTGAAGCAGCGCCGGCAACAGAGTGTGAAGTGATCCTCGACGAGATCGAAGCGTTGCGGCAGGCAGTGCGCCGGATGGTGAAGAACGAAGTGATCGTAGTGTTCTATGAAAAGCTGCAACCGATTCAGACCGCGCTACAGGAATTAGACGCGCAGCCGGTGGTTGCGCTGCCCCCGCCGGTCAGGGATGAAAGACCGTTCAGACGCACGCTACGACCAGCAGTTAATCGGATGCGACGATTGGACAAGAGACTGATCCCCGCCATGCCCCCGGCATAAATTTTGGACGCATGTTCACGTTGGTCCCGCATAAAAATAGAACCAGGAGGGGTAAATCATGAAAAACAAGATGTTGCTGGCAAAGGTGCCTACAGATTTGTTGTACCAGGCGTTGGAAACAGAAAAGGGTGGTGTGCAGGTTTACGCGACCGCTCTGCGTTGCGCAGTTAACAAGGATCTGCGCGATGAATGGAACAAGTATCTGGAACAGACCAAGAACCACGTACAGATCGTGTCAGATATTTTGACTGCACTCGAGTTGGATCCGGACGCGGAGACTCCCGGTCGTAAAGTGGTTCGTTACATCGGTACTTCACTTGTGAAGGCGATGGAAATGGCATTGCGATCAGCAGATCCGCAGTCGGCGCAGATTGTCGCCGCCGAATGCGTGGTGTTTGCTGAAACGAAGGACCACCTGAATTGGGAATTGCTGGGCGAGCTCGCAAAGAATGCTGATGAAGTGGAAGCGGAATTGATCCTGCCCGCGTACCAGCAGGTTGAGGAAGAGGAAGACGAACACCTCTATCACACGCAGGGCTGGACGCGAGAGCTCTGGATCGAGGCGCTCGGTATGCCGGCAGTGTTGCCGCCGCCGGAAGAAGAGGCTGATGTAACGACTGCCGAAGACGCTGCGAAGGCCAAGAAGGCGCGCACGAAAAAAGCTGCTGCGAGATAACTCAAATTTCTCTCTGCGCAGCCTCTGCTTCCTCTGCGTCTCTGCGGTGAACTTGCCTTTAACCGCAGAGACGCAGAGAACGCAGAGGTTGCGCAGAGACGCTTAGAACGAGAAAGGGGCAGGTAAAATGAGTCAGGCCAGGAACAAGTCAAAGACAAATTCAAAGAACAACAAATCCAATCCCACACAGAACCCGGTTGAGCCCACTAACGGAGCGGGTCTCGGTGCGAACAATATGAAGCTCGACGATCTCGCGCCGAATGTCGAAGACTCGGCCGGTGAATATCTATCGACTAATCAGGGCATTCGCGTCAACGATAATCAAAACTCACTCAAAGCAGGCGATCGTGGTCCAACCCTGATCGAGGATTTCATCTTTCGCGAAAAGATGACCCATTTCGATCACGAACGAATTCCGGAGCGCGTGGTTCACGCGCGCGGCACGGCCGCACACGGCTACTTTCAGGTTTATGAATCGATGGCCGAATACACCAGGGCACACTTTCTCCAGGATCCTTCAGCGCAAACGCCCGTCTTCGTTCGCTTTTCTACAGTCGTGGGATCTCGCGGCTCTACCGACCTCGCACGCGACGTCCGCGGCTTCGCAGTGAAGTTTTATACGCAGGAAGGGAACTACGATCTGGTCGGAAACAACATACCCGTGTTTTTTATCCAGGACGCGACCAAGTTTCCTGACTTGATCCATGCAGCCAAGCCTGAGCCTCATAATGAAATGCCGCAGGCAGCCACTGCACACGACACCTTCTGGGACTTCATCTCGCTCATGCCCGAGTCGATGCACATGATCATGTGGGCGATGTCCGATCGCGCCATTCCGCGAAGCCTCCGGATGATGGAAGGGTTTGGCGTGCACACATTTCGTTTTATCAACGCCAGGGGCAAGGCGCGCTTCGTCAAGTTTCACTGGAAACCGCTGCTTGGATTGCACCAGGTTGTTTGGGACGAGGCGCAGAAGATTTCCGGCAAGGATCCTGACTTTCATCGACGTGATCTCTGGGAGGCTATCGAAGAGGGCGACTTTCCGGAATGGGAGCTCGGCGTTCAGATCGTTGAGGAGAAAGATGAGCACAGCTTCCCGTTTGATCTGCTCGATGCGACGAAGATCATCCCGGAAGAGCTGGTGCCGGTTCAGCGCATCGGCAGGTTGACCTTGAACCGCAATGTGGAAAACTTCTTTGCCGAAACAGAGCAGGTCGCTTTTCATACCGGCAACATCGTACCCGGGATCGACTTCACTAACGATCCGTTGCTGCAAGGGCGCTTGTTTTCTTACCTCGACACACAACTGTTGCGTCTCGGTGGTCCAAATTTTCACGAGATTCCGATCAACCGACCCGTCACCCCAGTGCATAACAACCAGCGCGACGGTTTTATGCGCCAAACGATCAATAGAGGACAGACGAGCTACGATCCCAATAGCCTACGCGGTGGATGTCCATTTCAGGCAGGAATGGATATGAGTGGATTCGTCAGCTATGCAGAAAAAATTGACGCTCAGAAGGTAAGGCAGCGTAGCGCGAGTTTCTTCGATCATTTCAGCCAGGCCACGCTCTTCTACAGAAGCCAGTCGCCGGCTGAGCAGAATCACATTGTGCGTGCGTTGCGATTCGAGCTGGGCAAAGTGGAGACGCCGCCGATTCGTGAGCGGATGTTGGGCTTGTTGGCCCAGGTCGATAAGGATCTGGCAAACAGGGTCGCCACCGGACTCGGCTTGGCCGTGCCGAAGAAGCTCGAGGGGCCGATGAACATGAGTGTTCCGGCTGATGCCGATCCGCGGAAGTTTCAACCAAAGCGAGTCGAGGAGGAGCTGGAACCTTCGCCGGCTTTGCGGATGGTCGACAATCCGAACTTTCCACTCAAATCGATCAAGACGCGCAAGATCGCTTTCCTGGTAGCGGACGGATTCAATGATGCTTCGGTGATGGATATGAAGATGGCGTTGATGAAAGCGGGAGCGAAAGCGATGACTGTCGCTCCGCGGTTAGGCGTGCTGACTGGAGCGGGCGGGGAGACGTTGAATGCAGATTTCAGTTTTTCGACGGGCGCGTCTGTTCTGTTCGATGCGGTCTACGTTCCGGATGGCCAGGCCAGTGTGTCGGCGCTGCAAGCTGGACCAGAAGCGGTGGATTTTCTCCGCGAGGCTTACCAGCACTGTAAGACGATTGCGGCGCATGGCATGGGAGTACAGTTGTTGGAGAACGCTGGTCTGGGTGAATCGATGGGGGATGCAGGTCTGATCGCAGGTCGCGACGGCGATGCTCGTATGCTGGCGGAAAATTTTGTCATCGGCATCGCACGGCACCGGCACTGGGAACGCGAAGTGATCTTGTAAATTTATCTCTGCGTATCTCTGTGGCCTCTGCGTTGAGATAGCGCCTTAACGCAGAGAACGCAAAGATACGCAGAGAGCCGCAGAGAGTGCCTGGAAAATGTAGATTTACCCATGCAAACGTGGTATAACCGACGCATCCGACAGTCCCCTGAATAACGTTCGGTCGATCCCCCAACCTCCGAATCGCCCCATCATCCGTGCGGGTTTTGCGTTCAACTCCTTTCAAGGGGGTCTTGATGTCCAAATCACTCGCTTTCGCTGCCGTCTCGCTGCTGGTTTGGTCGTGTGCCGGGCTCGTTGTGGCCCAAACTGCCTCGAATTACGCTGATACCTCAAGGCCGAGCGGCACCGTAGAACGAACAGTCACGCCTGAGGCAAAAGCTGAAGCTAAACGACTATACAAAGAAGGTGTAAAGTATGGTCTCGCCGGCCTCTTCCCGCAAGCCGTCGAAATCTTACAGCGCTCGGTGAAATTAGATCCCCAAAACCCGGACGCGCATTTCGCGTTGGGCCATGCGTATTTCGATCTGAAGCAGTATCGCAATGCCATTGAGAGTTTGAAGATGGCCGTCGCGCTCGACCCGAAAGACTCGGAGGCGCGCGACCGTCTTGGCCTTGCGCGCGCGATGCTTTGGGAAGAGGACAATGCCAAGCTGTCAGCGCAACGCCGGAGGACGGCGCCGCCGAAACCTCAGCCAGTAGCCGAACAGGTATCGATGACAGCCAAAGTTCCGGCAGCGCCGGCTGAAAAGAAACCTGAGAAAGCGCCCGAGAAAACGCCCGAGAAAGCTCCAGAAAAACCTCCTGAAAAAGTTCCCGAACAAGCCGTAGATACTTCTGACGATGTAAACGCCGCCGCAAATGAATTGCCCCTCACGAAGATCTATCGCGTTGGACCAAACGACGTGCTCGATATTCGCATCAACGATAGCGCCTCACAATCAACTCTGTTCACGATCACCGCTGCGGGACTGTTGGAACACCCGATGCTCTCCGAGCCGCTCGCTGCCGGTGGTCTAACTACCGATGAGATCGGCAGCCGGTTTGAAAGCGAGATCAAGCGACGTGCATTGATGGAGAATCCGAAAGTGTCTGTTGGCGTTCGCGATTACGCGAGTCACACGATTCTCGTGAGTGGTCTCGTGAAAGACTCAGGCACAAAGATTCTTCGACGGGAAGCGATTCCACTTTATGTCGTCGTCGCTGACGCACAACCGTTGCCCGAAGCTGCGCGCGTGACTGTGCTGCGAAACGAGACGAATCAGACGTTCGACGTGGAGCTCGCAGAATCGAGCGAGATGAATCTGCTCGTGCGTACCGGCGATGTAATCACGCTACATCCGAGTGTGACGCAGTTTCTCTACATCGGCGGTGAAGTGAAGGCGCCCGGCGAGAAGACTTACCGGCGCGGTCTGACTTTGACGCAGGCAATCATCGCTGCCGGCGGCGTTACACCGAAAGCGAAAGAAGCACGACTCGGGCGCGACGATGGCAAAGGCTTTTTAATCGTGACGCGTTACAAGTTGAAAGAGATCGAGTCGGGTAAAGTGCAGGATCCGGCGGTCAAACCGGGCGATCGGATCACGATCAAGGAGTGATCATGTCTGCGACGTTGAGACAAGTGAATTTGCCGACGGTGACCGCGGAGTTGCTGCGCGTGGCCGAGAGCGGCGATGTTGATGAACTTTCGCGTTTATTGCCGCGCGTCGTTGATATCAATGCGCGTAACCGGCACGGAATGACGGCGCTGATGAAGGCGGCTTTCTTCGGTCACGAGCCGGTGGTGCGCGTGCTGCTCGAGCACGGCGCAGATCCGAATTTAATGCGCAACGACAGCTTCACGGCACTCGCACTCGCTGCGTTCTTTGGTTATGGCGAGGTGGTAAAGACTCTTATTGAGTTTGGGGCGCGGACTGAGATAGTGACGCGCGCTGGTGCGTCTGCGCGCGCATGGGCCAGGGCCCGCACATATGAAGACGTCGCGCAGTGTTTAGAGGCGCACGCGCCGCCGAAGAAGCCTGTCATTGCTATTGCGCCAACGCCAACACCTGCACCTGTTGAACCCGAACATGTTGAATCAACGCCGATCGCTGTCGTGCCAACCGTGAAGACGCTGTCGGATCCGCCCGAGATCTGGGATCTGGTCCACGAAGTACCACGCAATTTCAACCCGAGATCCGCGTTCGTCTCTCGTCTCATGTCGATGAGGAAGACGTTTGCACTAGGTGCGTGTGCCCTCGTGTTGCTGATCGTTGGTTCTGTGATTGGGGTATGGATGTTGCGGAGCTCGCACGCGAGTGGATTACCGCGGGCGGAAGTCGCACCGGCGCCAGTCGCAGCAGCACCGACGGTGAGTCAGTCGGCACAGTCGGCACAGCCGGAAGCTGTAGTGGAGAATCCGCCGGTTGAAGTTGTGAATGCCGATCATGCTCGTGCTGTCCCCAACCGAGCACGACGCCAGCCACGAACGTCTCCGGTTGCGAGTGAAGCACCACCGGAAAACGTGGCGAGCACACCAACAGTTACAACACCGCAACCAGAGTTACCAAAACCATCGCCGCCCGTGGTCAAGACAAACCCCACCACCGCGCTCAGTCCACACCTGATCACGCCGGCCAAAAGTGCGCCACCAAAAGGCAAAGTGATCCAGTGGCCTTAAAAACTTAGCCACGGATTACACGGATTAATACTCAGCAAACGCGTCGTCAGGATAGCAGTACAACCAACGCTCCCCCGGTTCAGCAGACGCAACAACCGGATGACCAATCGCACGCGCATGCTTCGACGCGTGCTTGTTTGGTGAACTGTCGCAACAACCTGTCTTGCCGCACGTCTGACAAGTACGCAGGTGAACCCACTGCGCACCGATCTTCACACACTCTTCGCAAACCCTCTTCTGCGGTTGCTTGATTTCCTCAACCGCATCGATATGAACACATACTTCTATTGCCATCCAGCTAGTATACAGGCTGGGTGCGATAATCCGTGCGTCGACGGCGGTCGTAATAATCGCTATCAGAGTTGTTCAGCGGCAGATCCTCCTTTGTCGCCGGTCTGCCGAGTTTGTCACCGCCGCGAATAACGCCAGTCTCGTCTACGTAAAACGATCTGGTGCCGGTTGCCTCGACGCCGCCGTAAGTCATCGGCACGCCAACCACAGCAAACCCAGGGTAGTTCATCTCGTTGGTAGTCAGTTCCACTGTGAATTTGTAACCGCTCTTTGTGCCCGTCGCGAGCCTCGAGTCGATCAAACCCTCGGCTGCGAGCTCACTCAGTGTTCCGAAGTTGCCGGCGCCTTTGGTGGCTTGATAGGTCGCTTCCGCTGCATGAAGTGTTCGCAGGGACGATTGGGCTGATCCTTCGTTTGCAGCTCGACGGGATGCGAGAAGGTTGGGGATCGCGATCGCGGCGATAATTCCCGTTGGCGGAACAGAGACCAGCGACACGATATTCAACACGAGACCGGCGATAGCCATGCCGCGTCCACCGTATTGCCACGGGTCATGTTTGATCCTGCTCAATGCCTTCGCTGCCAGGATGATGCCGACGATGGCGCCGACGCCGATTATGCCGACAGTGAAGAAGCCGATGATTCCGAGAACCAGCGAGGCGGTCGCGAGGCCTTTATTCGGACCCTCTTCGCCGGTCGGTTCATCGTAGCTGGAGTTGTAAACAGGCGTGGGAGATGGGAGGTCGTGCGAACGCTGGCCGAGCGGGGCGCCACAAGCTTTGCAGTTTTCGTCTGACCAGCCCACAAAGCCGCATTCGACACATTTTGTACTCTTCATGATTTGTCGTCCTCGTGATTGGGGTGAAAGAGGCGGGTTGGGTTGTGACCCTTCGGGAGGAAGGGCGTTGGGGAAATATAGTACTGAGGTGAAGTTCAGAAGGTCAACAAAAAATCTCTGCGGTCCTCTGCGTATCTCTGCGTTGAAATATGCCATTTAACGCAGAGAACGCAGAGATATGCAGAGGACCGCAGAAAATCCTGTAAAAAAACTTACTACGACGCTGCGGCGGCGCTCTTCTTTTTCGCCATTTCCTGTTGCATATACTCCCGCATCGCCGCGATGTGGCCGGGAGCCCGCTGGTCGGACCACTGCTCAAACTTCTGGGCGGCAGTTTCGATGTTTTTCAGCATGTTCGGGTCCTTGTAGGCCTCACGAAACTGCCCTGCCACCGGTTTCAGCAGTTCCCAAACAAAGAAAAACTCCCCACTCGTCTCAAAGAACAAATCCTCATTGAGCAATCCGTAATTGAGCAGTGCGCACGCCTGCTCCCAGTATCCAATCACCATTCCGACGTTAATGCCGGCCTCGGTTCCCATCGGTGCGACTTTCATCGCTTCTTCCATCGTCTCAGCGCGGTAATTCTGCTGAAACCAGTCGCGCGCCTGGCGCAAACGGGCCTCGCGCCGCAAGTCGTAAACTTGAAGGTGAAGTTGTGCTTGTTCATGCGTAGGTTTAGTTCCCATAGCTTTCCTTTCTATTTGTCTTTCCGGGTCAACTTATTGCGTCAATCCAATCTGGGGAAAATTCACATTTCAACCTTACGTCGAACGACGCAGGTCAGGATCGACACTCTTATCCACGAATTTTTGGTTGACCCGGAAAGTACCTCAAGTTTGTGACAAAAAAGTGACGCTGTTATCGACCACGAGTCAAACGTCGCGAATTTGGAGCGCGAATGATGGTCGGCGGTGCCTCCAGGATAACGCCCGGCCTGCTGATATGCTCGACCACAAATTGCGCCGACTCCATGGCGCCTTCCTGCCATCCCGGCAGTTGTGAGACCTGATCGCCAGTCACGTAAAAGCGACCATCCGGTCGTAGTAGTCGAGTGTAAGCTTTCGAATGGTCGTCGTTGTTTGGATCCCAGTTAGCCCAACCACCGCCTTCGTTTTGAATGTTCTGCCACGCGATCGAAATTGCTTTGTCTGATGGCACGATACGCATGTCTGCAAACTCCGGATGAAGTTTGATCGCGCCTTTGCGCGCTTCGACGATCCGGTCGGCCGGTTTCATGTTGCCAAATCTGATCGCGTCCTGGTCGTAGTTGTAGACCCCCGTGAGCGTTCCGTTTTTGGTGAAGTAGTCATACGACGGATACCACATCTGCGTGATCGGATCGTCTGTGTAGCTGATGCCGCCGTAGATCTGGTTCTTGTCGTTTTCCCAGAAGCGTTGATTAGCCTGCCAGCCGAGTTTGCAGGTTGGATCGTAGACGCACGTCTCGACAGCTTTCGCAAACTCATCAGAAAAGTTGTTCTTGATCTTGCTGAGTATCGGCAACGGAATGTTGCTGATGCAGTAGTCAGCGTTGATGTTAGTGCGCTTGCCGTTCTTGCGATCGCGAACTGTGATCGTTACTCCCTTGGCGTTCGTGTCGATGTTCAGCACTTCGGTGTTGTACTGAATGAGTTTACCGACTTTGTTTACGAAGCCATCGACGATCTTGTCCATGCCGCCGATCGGCTGGAAGAGTGTCGGCTGCCACTCGTATTCAAACGACTGGTAAAAGCGGTGTTCCCAGAACTCCGAGCTGAGCAGCTCTCTCAGCGCCAGCTTGTCTCCAGGCTCGCACGGATCCTTGACGGTGATGATGCAACCGTCGCGTGTCGAGCCTGTGTAGTCGAAACACGTTTCGCATTGCTTCTCACAACTGATGCACTCCGCACAACTCTTGTTACACGTCGCACACTTTTGTTTTCCGCACTGACTGCACAGCTTGTTCTCACCGAGATCGCCAAAAGTTTTCAAGAGACACAGAAGCCGGTTGCGATCGCCGTCGTCCATCTCCTGGTTGAGTGCTTTCTGATTGACGGCTTTCGCCAGCATCTCGGAGATGTAGCCCTGAATGTCGTTGTAGATCTGGCGACGTACTTTCGGCTGGCCACCGAACGCTTTGTTGGTCTGAAACAAGTTTGCCATCGTCTCCATCACGTAGACCTCGAGCGCGACGCCGAGGACCTGACAGTAATGAAGAACTCTGCGATGATGATAGGGAAGTCGGCCTGGTCCAAGATTGAGGTAAAGGCCCTCATCGAATTTGCAGACCTGGCGGAAAGTCTCGCCGCCTTCAGTCTTCTCTTCGAGGACGGTGCCGCGCCGCGCGGTGTGATTGCGACCGCCGGCTCTTTCTGTTAGTTCGATGATCTGTACTGTGTAATTTGCTTTTGCGAGTTCGTAGGCCGCAGTGAGACCGCCGATACCGGCGCCGAGTATCACGACTTTCTTTCCGGTTCCGGAGCCGGCGGGAATTTGGGGCGGACCTGCCCACGCTTCCGGAAGGTTCATCAGTCCGAGCGCTGTCATCGTCTCGTACAGAGCTGCTGATCCGCCCGCGACGCCGACGCGCTCGAGGAAACGCCTTCGAGTCAAACCATTCTTTTGTTTTGTCATTGAGATCCTCCAAGGGGTTGAGTCTGAGATAGCCCTGGGCACGGGAGGTATAGACTTTCGCAGATTAACACGACAGGGTGAGTGTGTGGCGTACTTTTTGCTAATACAGCAGCACATCAAGGGGGAACGACTGTAATGCCATCACTTTGGAAACTCGGTGGTTTGAGTTGGCTTCAGTTAGCCAAACGTGTATGGAATGAGGTTCAGGAAGACAACGTGTTTGGCCGTGCGGCAGAGTTGTCGTACTACTTTCTGCTCGCGCTCTTTCCGTTCCTGATTTTTCTGACTTCCATTATCGGTCTCGTGCTTGGGTCGGGAACCGGCACGCGCCACATGCTCTTTACCTATCTCGCCCGCATCATGCCGCCGTCTGCATTTCAACTAATCGACTCGACGATGTATGAAGTGTCAGCGGCAAGCAGTGGCGGGAAGTTGTCGTTTGGACTTCTGGCTGCGTTGTGGGCGGCCTCAAATGGACTCACCGCGATCACGGATTCACTCAACCAGGCATACGACCTGAAGGAAAGTCGTCCGTGGTGGAAACAGCGGTTGGTCTCGATTGGTTTGACGACGGCGCTCTCGGTTTTGATCCTCGGCGCGCTGGTGCTGGTTGTTGCGGGTGGAAAGATCGCGGAGTGGCTCGCTGCTCATTACGGTTTTGGCCCGGTGTTTCCGACGGCATGGAAGATCATTCAGTGGCCAGTGGTGCTTGCCTGGATGATGCTCGCCTTCGCGTTGATTTATTACTTCGCACCTGATTTCCGTAAGCAAGCATGGCAATGGCTGACGCCCGGCGCCGCAATCGGTGTTGCGCTGTGGCTGCTTGTGTCACTAGGCTTTCGTGTCTACCTGCACTTCTTCGACTCCTATAGCGCGACGTACGGCTCACTCGGCGCTGTGATCGTATTGATGCTGTGGTTGTATTTTACGGGCGCCGCCGTATTGATAGGTGGTGAGATTAACTCCGAAATCGAGAACGCTGCCGCCCAGCAGGGTGAACCCGAAGCAAAAGAGAAGGGAGAGAAAGCGCCCAACGACAACCAGCCACCCTTAGCCACAAAAAGGCACAAAAACACAAAAAGTGAATTACTGAAGAGCTAAGCGGGACCACGATCAACAGGTGGTTTGTTTATGTTTTTGTGCCTTTCCGTGGCTAAAATTTGTTGACGAGCTGCGTGACGCGGGTGGGATCGATAGTGTTTGACCAGAGTCCGTCGACTTTGAAGTATGAACCGATGATGAAGCCGTCAGCTTCGTTGTAGAAACGATCGATGTTGGCTTCGCTAATACCTGAGCCGAGAAACACAGGCAGATGGCAATGGCTCTTCGCTTCCTTTATGTCAGCGACTTGCGGGGCCTCGCCAGTGACACTGCCCGTGACGATCA
>Ga0134121_10003987_pt1 | contig 12121 bp, 8 predicted proteins | sample KB301_FD_96463 | JGI IMG/M metagenome (GOLD analysis project Ga0134121, IMG submission 96463) | Terrestrial soil microbial communities without Nitrogen fertilizer from Kellogg Biological Station, Michigan, USA - KB3-0-1 | ecosystem: Environmental > Terrestrial > Soil > Unclassified ...
ACTCACGGCTTCGTCGGGCCAGATAAAGCGATGACCCTGGCAGAGTACGAGCAAGCTTTGGCGGCAACCCGAACCTTGTGGGTGCGGGTGATCGGCTAAGGGAGGATGATAGCGATGACCACACCTCTGAATCGCATTGAAACGGCCTGGGCCACCGGTGATCCGCTGGCGCTGCATCGGGAGGTGGAACGCCTCGCCGCCGAGGGGCATTCACGGCAAGCCCTCGAAAATGCTCTTGAAACGCTCCTGCTCGCTGTCCGCGCGACCGGAGCCGGCGACGACACGGAAGAAATCATCAACGGCGTTTGGGACCGACTCACGGGTTGGTGCCACACTGACCAGCATATTGGGACGCTTTCAAGCTTGGACCAGGCGAGCGCCGTCGATGCCAAAATCCCCACCCCCTTGCCGACTCCCAGTCCGTTACGCTGATCATGTCCGTCGCAACCTCATCGGTCCCGGCAAAAGGCTCCCGACTCCTTTCCCTCCGTAAAGGAACTGCCCCATGAACAAGAGTTGCGTCTCTGCATTGTTCGTCTCAACGACCCTTTTGACCGTCCTGTTGTCCCCAACAACAGCACAGCAGCCAAAGCAGGAAAAGAAGGACGGCAAAAAAGAAATCCTCGGCACCATCGAACGCCGTGATCCGCGTTTCGACAAGCTAGTGCCCAAGGACGCGCAGCTCGAGAAAATTGCGGACGGCTTCCAGTTCACCGAAGGTGCTGTGTGGTACAAGGCCGGCGATTGCTTGCTCTTTTCCGATATTCCCAACAATGTTGTCGTCAAATGGCAGCAAGGGAAGGGAACTTCCGAGTTTCTCAAGCCCTCCGGCTACACCGGCAAAACTCCCCGAGGCGGCGCCAAGGGCGGATTTGACATGCCTGGCTCCAATGGCCTGGCGGTCGATCCGGCGGGCAGGCTGGTCTTGTGCGAGCACGGCGACCGCCGCGTGACGCGCATCGAAAAAGACGGCAAAAAAACGGTGCTGGCCGACAAATACGATGGCAAGCGTTTGAACAGCCCCAACGATCTGACCATTCATCCCAACGGCGACATCTACTTCACCGATCCCGCCTACGGCCTGGCCAAAGGTGACAAACGCGAACTGGATTACATGGGCGTCTTTTGCATCCATGCCAAGGACGGCAAAGTAACGCTCGTGGCCAAGGATCTGCAACCCAACGGCATCGCCCTGTCGCCCGACGCCAAGTCGCTTTACGTGACAAACACCAACGTCTGGATGGTCTACCCCCTCAATGCCGACGGCACGATTGGCGCCGGCAAGGTGTTTTCCGACCCACGCAAATGGACGCCGGCCGTCAAAGGCAATGCCATCCTCGACGGCATGAAGGTCGATGCCCAGGGCAACGTCTTCGCCACGGGGCCAGGCGGCTTGTGCGTGATGTCCCCCGACGGCACTTTGCTGGGCATCTTCCGCACGGGCGAGCAAACTGCCAATTGCTGCTTCGGCGAGGCCGACGGCCAAACCTTGTTTGTGTGCGCCAACCGCAAAATCGGCCGCGTGCGCGTGACAACCAAGGGCATTGGTTGGTGAAACCAACGTCGGCCCGTAATTGGGCGTCCAGTTTCTAAATCGAAAGCCGAGGCTGATATTCCCGCTCCTGATACTCGAAATAGTCAAAATCGGCGGGCCGGCTCGTTCCAGCGCCATCCTGGCAGCACACACCCACGAAAGCGCCCGTGAAGTTCGGCAATGTTGGCGGACCGGCCTCGTCGGACACAATGCTCGCATCTAATACCTGTGGCAGCACCTGCCAGGCCTCCCCTGGCAATCGATATGCAAACGTCAGCCGCTCGCAATCCACATCCATGCGCAGTTCAATATTTCCCGCGCCCGCCGGCAGGGAGACCGGAGCGCTGAAGCTGTCGCCCACATCCGTGAGGCACGACATGACCCGCAAATGACGCCCGTTTGTGTCGTCCTGGGTCAGAAACAGGTAATGGAATTTCGTGGCGTTGTAATACAGGATAAGGCCGGCTGAGTGTTGAAAATGCTCCGGCTGGAATTCCATGCGCGTTATGGCCGTGAAACTATGAGCCTGCTGGCGGCGAGCGACCAGCGCCTGCTCAAACTGGCTCCCCAGGGTTTCTCGGCCGAAGAGGCGCAGGAAGCCAGGCCGCTGCGTGAGATTCCAAATCCGATCGGGATAGGGCGTGCGCAGCCACTGAAAGTCGATGGGCAAGTGGGGCGAATCGAAATCCTCGCGCATTGGCGGTGCGGGGAAGGGGTGCGACGCCAGCGTTGGCGCTGGAACGCTGACCTGGGGCGCACCTTGGCCGTCAGTAGTGCGGAGCCAGTCATCCTGCCACCAGACCATCTTCTGGATCGCCGTCTCCCGGCCCAGGACACAGCGTCCACGATTGGGCAGCGGCCTGCCGCATAGGTAGACCATGTAGGTCTCGCCGTCCGGCGTGTCCACCAACGAGCAATGACCTACACGCTGCAGTGCGCAATCCGGCCGATCGCGCGCCGTCAGCACATACGTGTCTGGATGCAATTCATAAGGTCCGTCGATGTTAGGCGAACGCGCCATCGTCACGGCATGGCCCCAAAATGTGCCGCCCTCGGCAACCACGAGATGGTAATAGCCGCCGCGCTTATACAGATGCGGCCCTTCGGTGAAGCCGATCGATGTGCCCTGGAAAATGAGTCGCCGTTGGCCGACCAGCTTTTGTTCGCGGACCGAATACTGCTGGACCACAATGCCGGCAAAGCGATTCTGGCCTGGCCGATGGTCCCAGAGCATGTTGAGCAGGTATTTGCGGCCATCGTCGTCATGAAACAGTGAGGGATCAAAGCCGCTGCTGTTCAGGTAGATCGGGTCCGACCAGTCCCCGTCGATACGCTCCGCCGTCACAAGGTAGTTATGAAAATCGCGCAGCGATGCATTGGCGATGCCGCCGACCGAAGCCCGGCCGTAGCGTTTCACGTCGGTATAGATTAGGTAGAAAATGCCGTCGGCGTATGTCAGGCACGGCGCCCAGACGCCGCACGAATCCGGATCGCCGCGCATGTCCAGCTGGCTTGCCCGCCGCAGCGGCCGTGTCAGCAGCCGCCAGTGCACCAGGTCTTTGGAGTGGTGAACTTGCACACCGGGGTACCACTCGAAAGTGGAGGTGGCGATGTAATAATCGTCGCCGACGCGCACAATACTCGGATCGGGGTTAAAGCCGCGCAGAATTGGATTAGTGATGTTCATGCCACTGCTACCATACGCAACCTAATAATGCCAACCACGTCGGCGCGGGAGTTTTCATGACGTGCCACCAGTCTGGCTCGCTTTCGCGCTCCGGGCGTCAAACGCCGGCAACTCCTCGGCAATGCGCGTGAAAACGTCATCCCACTGGCCCATGCGAGTCTGGCGAAAGAGCCGCATGCTCGGATACCAGGGGCTATCCTCCCGATTGAGCTGCCAGCGCCACTCTGGCACAAACGGCAGTGCCAGCCACACCGGCACTCCCAGCCCCCCGGCAAGGTGGACAATGACATTGTCGGACGAAACAACCAAGTCCAAGTTCTTCATGATGGCCGCGCTGTCCATGAACGGGCCTGACGCGGTATCGAGGCGGTCGCCGAAATCGACGACTGGGAACTGACCCGCGAGTCGAGCCAATTGTTCCGATCCCGCACCTTTTTGCAAGCTAATCAGATGAACCCCCTTGACCGCCGCCAGTTTCGCAAATTGCTCCAGGGGAACCGTGCGACGTGGGTCGAATTTACCACCCTGCCAGGCGATGCCGATTTTCAAGCCCTTTATCGATTTCAATTCCTGATGCCAGTAGTCCACAAGCTCGGGCTTAGCTTGCAGATAAGGAATTGCAGCGGGGATGGTTTCCTGGGTGGTGTGAAAAATCCACGGCAAACTAAGCAACGGCGACTGGATATCGAAATCCGGCAAGATTGAATCGGCGGGCACAATGTAATCAATTTCTGGAATTAGTGAAAGCAACCCCATCAGCGCGGTTTGGCAATCCACAATGACTCTGCCGACACGCTCTTTCACCAGCGCTGCATAGCGAATGAATTGCAGAGTGTCGCCCAGGCCCTGCTCGGCGTGCAGCAGAATTGTGCTGTCCATCCGCATCGACCCGTCCCAGAGAGGTTGGGAGGAGGACCTCGGACTTATCTTGGGCTGAGTGCGCCGCCATTCATAGGCAGGCCAACCTTTTTCGAAGTCACCAAATAACAACAACAGCTGCGAACTATTCCAATTCGCTTCCGGATGGGACGGGTCCAGCTTCAACGCCTGGCTAAAATGGGTCAGCGCTTCTTGATGACGCCCCAAGCTGGTCAACGCGGCGCCCATATTGTTGTGTGCTTTCGCATCGTGCGGATTGAGTGCCAAAGCCAGCTGGCAATGCATCATGCCTTCATCGAACTCCTGGCGGTCAACCAAGAGGCCGCCCAGGTTATTGCGGGCTTGAAAGTAGTTCGGCTGGGCTTCCAGGGCTTGACGGTAGTGCGCGGCGGCTTCGTCCAGACGTCCTTCTTGTTGATCCAGATAGCCCAGGTTGAAGTGTGCTTGCGCGTGCTGTGGCATCAGACGCAACGTTTCTCGAAAGCATTGCGCCGCCTCATGGGGTCTTTGCAGAAGCAACTGCACAATTCCCAAATTGTAATTGATCTCGACACTGTCGGGAGTGGCATCAAGTGCTCGATGAAAACAGGCCGAGGCTTCCTCCAACTCACCCAGGGCTTGATGGGCAGCGCCCAGGTTGTTGTGGACGTATGCTTGCTGAAGCCCCAGCGCGAGCGCGCGCTGGAAGCAGGCAATGGCCACCTCGAATTGACCGTCATGAATAGCGATAACGCCTAATAAATTGTGGGAGTCCGCATGACTGGGATCGGCCAAGGCTATTTCCGCGCATTGCTTTTGCGCCCGGACGTAGTCCCCGGCTCGCAGATAGCTCAGGGCCATTGCGAAACTATCTGTCGTGGAATCCACGTCAGCAATCCTCAAGGAATCTCGGTCGCACGCTAGGTGAACAGGGCCACTTTCTTTCTATAGATAGTAGCCATGATCAGGAAAGCTCATGACGCTCGCGCACCAGCGTCCACAACACGATAGCGCCGATGATGTCCAGAATGCTCAGGCACACGAAAAATGGCGAATAGCCGATGTGACTCACCAGTACGCCCACGGACAAGGTGAAGATCAACGCTCCTGCGTTGCCGAATGTTCCCGCCATGCCAGCCACGGTCGCCACCTCGCTCCGGCGGAAGAGATCTGATGACATTGTGATGACGGTCACTGACAGAGTTTGATGAGCAAAACCGGCCAGGCTGAAGAGCAGGATCGCCACGTAAGGGTCTTCGACCATGCCTGCGAATGCCACTCCGATCATCAGCACAGCGCCCGACGTAAACGCCAGCCGGCGCGCATTGATCAGCGACACGCCCAAATGTTTTTGGAGTTTCGCGGCCAGCACTCCTCCGAAAATGCAGCCGATATCGGCCGCCAAGAACGGCAACCAAGTAAACTCCGCGATGGCTTTAAGGTCCCAACCGCGTTCGTCTTTCATATACGATGGCAGCCAGGCGCCGAGGGCTATCCACGTGGGATCCGCCAAGAAGCGCGGCAGGGCGATGCCCCAGAAATTGCGCTGCCGGATGATCGCCCACATGGAGGGCTTGCCCGCGCTTTCGAGGGACTTTTCTTGCCCCGATTCGATGTAGTCACGTTCCTGGCGGGACAGCCAACGATGCCGCGCCGGTGATTCAAAGAAAAACAGCCACAAGCACACCCACACCAACCCCAGGCCGCCGCTGATGACAAATGCGCTTTGCCAGTTCAGGTAGGTGATTGCAAAGAGAACCAGCGGCCCGGCCAGCATCATCCCTGCCGACGCTCCGATATTGTAAATCCCTCCCGCAAGTCCCCGCTCCCGTGCCGGAAACCACTGGGCCGTAGCCTTCATCCCCGCCGGATTCGCCGACCCTTCGGCAAAACCCATCAACCCGCGCAGGAACGCCAGGCCTTTCCACCCGGTCGCCAGCCCGTGCGCCATACTGATCACGGACCATGCCACAACGAAGATCGCCAACCCAATCCTGAGTCCTATCACGTCCAAAACATAACCGCAAATGGGCTGCAACATGAGCGTGAGCTGAAACGCTCCGGTAATCAATCCATACTCCTCCTTCGAGATTCCCAGCGAATCTGTGAGCCGCACCTGGGCCACCGAGAGCGTCTGGCGCGTCAAGTAGTTCAATATCGATCCCAGTACGATCAGCGCCATCATCCACCAGCGCAGCCCCGGCAATCTAAAAGCCGATTCCTCCCCATGTTGCCCTCCCCCTTTGCTCGCGGGATGGTTGGAAGAGCCAGATGCGACGACATTGTGATCGGGGACGTCATTCATTGTTCTCGGCTCCACCTAGGCATCTCAACGTCCGGCCCGCGTTGAAAATGAGTTCACGAATTTCTGTCGACTTGGGTGCCGACCCGCCATTCACAACGTACTTGCCGCCCATGTGAATGACAATCCGGCCGCCATCGTGACGGCTTACCGCCTCTATGCAGTCCACGCCCTTGTCGCCGTCGTCGCACAAAACCGTGAAGGATTTGCGACCCGCCGTGAACACGTGGTGTCAACGTTTCGAAACTGCCGGCGGAACCAGTGGGTGACGGGTGTGCTAAACAAAATAATGCGAGCCTGTAGAACGTACCGCCACACACCCATCAAACCCAACTCCTTACGCGCAGCTGAGATGGGACAAAAGATTTTTTGCGCGCCGCAAGGCACTCGTTGACTCTGCATTTTTAGCCTTTTGAGGGAGAGAGAGAAAGAGGTGAAGGGGGATAGCACCCCACCCCCCTGTTCTGCGCTATGGGGGGGAGATTTTGCAATTGTCGCCGGACGAGTGGGCACTCGAACCGAAGATCGACGGTACTCGGGTTATCTGGCTGAACGGCCGGCCATTTTACCCGGCAGGGAGGGCTGCTCACTTCCTGTAAGGGCGCTGATCGCCTTGCGCAACTGGTGGGGAAGATTCCGCACACGCTCGATGGCGAGTGGGTTCCTGCTTGGGACACCTTCTTTGCCTTCGACCTGCCGGATCTCCCACTGGATTACGACGGCCGCCGTGCGACCTCGGCCAAGATGCTTGACGTGGCCAGCGATTCGCGTCTTGCCGGCAAAGCCGTGGCCCTGTCTATGGCCACTACCAATGCACATTTCAGGTTGGTTGCCAGGTACTCCACCGGTCACTTCCCCCAGGTTCTATGCTGGCTTGAAAGGCCTTGTTGCCGAAGGCGTTGTCCTCAAACACCGGCGGTCGCCCTATGTCAAGCAACTTCGTCCAGGAGTCGAATGCCGCGATTGGCTCAAGCGTTGATTTGAGTGGGATTGAAACCCGGAACAGAGCATCGCCCACCCCTTGCATCGGCACGCTAAACGCATCCACGCCTAAGTAAGCTGCGGGCTGACCCGCCTGAGGCTATCGCCCGCGGAGCAAAATTCCCACCCAAGTAACAGTTGCACACCTTCGCCACGTCCACCGTCCAAATTTTCCTTGCAAAACCCACCGCTCTTAGGTAATCCTTGCCAAGAATTGACGATTTCATCGTCCCTTGCGGTGCCCTCCATAGATCGGCGACTCCAGCGGCGTGCCGATTTTGTACGCCGCCGAAGTATTGCCGTTCCTCTATGCCTTTGAAGCCGGTGCACTGTGCGCGCAGCAATCCACCGGTGCCTTCCTAGCCCCGTATGCGCTTTTGGGACCTGCATCATGTCACTTTCTCATTGGTGGCGGCGGCTGCGATTCACTACGTCCGTGGGTCAGCCCGGGCGGAAAGCCCTCGACATGCGAAAAAACCTCTTTCCTTTCGTGCCGCGACTCGAATGGCTCGAGGATCGTACTCTGCTTTCGGTAATGCACCCGCATCACGTCATTTTCCGACCCAATGGCGGTGCCGTGCCATTCGCCACGGCCGCTCCAACTGGACTTTCGCCTGCGGATATCCGGCATGCCTACGGATTGGACCGGGTGACATTGACCAACACTTTAGGCGAGCATTTTGCTGGCGACGGCAGCGGCACGACTATCGCCATTGTGGACGCCTACGACAACCCGAACATCGTCAATGATCTGCACCAGTTCGATTTGCAATTCGGGCTGCCCGACCCGCCCTTGTTCACGCGCGTGAATCAGAGCGGCGGCACAAACCTGCCGCCGGCCGATGCCGGCTGGGCAGAAGAGATTGCCCTGGACGTGGAATGGGCTCACGCCATCGCTCCCAAGGCCAAAATCCTGCTGGTTGAAGCCAACGATGAACAAATTTACAACAGCCTCATTGCCATTCAATATACCTCTGCGCAGCCCGGCATCGTCGCTATTTCCATGAGCTTTGGTTTCGGGGAATTGGACATTGAGAGTGGGCTTGACCAACTCTTCGTGACGCCGACCGGGCACAATGGTGTCACCTTCGTTGCCTCATCGGGTGACAGCGGCGCTCCGCCATCCTATCCGGCGATATCTCCCAACGTCTTGGGCGTCGGAGGCACGACGGCGTACCTCGATCAAGTTGGGAACCTATTTTATGAAGAGGGTTGGGGCGGCTCTGGTGGTGGCATCAGCGCTTACGAGGCCAAACCGGCTTATCAAAACAGTGTTTTGACGCCCAGCGCCACCAAACGGACCAACCCGGACGTGGCCTACAACTCCGGCGCAGGATTCGCCGTCTATGACAGCTACAATAATGGAAGCGCCACACCGTGGGCGTCGATAGGCGGCACAAGCGCTGCCGCGCCGCAGTGGGCTGCAATGATTGCTATCGCGGACCAGGGCCGGGCTTTGGTCGGCCTTGGCCCGCTCGACGGCGCCACCCAAACTCTGCCAGCGCTTTATCAAATGCCCGCCGCGGATTTCATTGACATCACTGACGGCATTAGTTACGGGAATCCCCAATACTCGGCCGCCGTTGGATATGACCTTGTCACGGGCCGCGGCAGTCCCGTGGCCGACCAGATCATTCAGGATTTGATTGGTCCGGCCATGGTCAGCTCCGTCCCGGCCGAGGGCGCTGCGGTTACGACACCGCCGGCAAGCTACGTTGTGAACTTCTCATTGCCGATCAACAGCGCGAGCCTGCAAGCCAGCGATTTGGTGGTCGATTTCTCTCCGGCCACGAGCGTTTCCCTGAATGCGGCCGGTACGACGGCCACGTTCTCCTTCGCTAGCAATCCCCTGACGGTTCAGGGCTACCACAGCATGGGTATGCCCTATGGCGCCGTCACACAACTCGGCAGCCTGGCTTCGCCGAATCAGAAGTTTGTCGTCTCATTTTACTACGATGTTCTACCGACCCAGGTGGTGTCGACGGTTCCTGCCGGCCACAGCGTGATGACGCTCAATAGTCCAATCACACTCGATGTGAATTTCAACGAAGCAGTATTTCCGTCCACGGTCGAACCTGCCGACTTGGACCTCTTCGGCATAGATGGGGCCAAGGCGACGGCGGTGACTCTGCTCAATGGCAATACAACGGCGCGGTTCACAATCGATGTTGCCTCCGAGGGCTTCCTTTTCGCCGGCATTCATGCCGGCGCCGTTTATGATGCTTTTAGCAATCGCAGCACTTTTGATTTCTTCACCTACTACGACTTGGAAATCGGCACGGCCGCCCTTTCGACTCCTCTGACAGCCACCTTGCCGCAAGGCTCTCTCATTTACAATTCAACGACGTCAACCGCCTCCGTCGGTTCAGGTGCAGACACCGATAGCTTCACTCTCAACCTGGATGTGGGCCAGAAGGTGACGGTGGTGGTGCATCCTACTTCCACGTTTTTGAGGCCGACGGCGACACTGCGAAATCCTGGCAACACGATTATTGCCACCGCCTCCGCGGCAACGGCAGGTCAGGATGTGGTATTGAACAGCATTCCGGTGGCGACAACGGGCGTTTATACCATCACCATCAACGGGGCGTCCTCTACCATTGGAGACTATACCGTCCAGGTCATCCTCAATGCGGCGGCGGATGCGGAGAGTCACGGCGGTTCAACCAATAACAGCCTTGCCACGGCCCAAAACCTTGATGGTGCGGCCATCACGCTTGCAGCCGGCGCTTCCCAGCTGGCGGTGCTTGGCGCCGGCGATATTGGGCCAGCGCTGTTCAGCGCGGATTTCGAGACGGGAAATTTGCCGCCAACTTTCACTACCTATTCGTCCAACAATTTTGGCAGAGTGCGCGTGGTCGCGCCGGCGGGAACAGGCAACACCAGTTCGTTTGGGCTGTTGATGGACTCGAACACCGACGGCAATTACGCTCTCAACGAAGCCATTTACACCGTGAACTTGAGCGGCATGACCCAAGCCGCCTTGAGCTTTTTGCACATTAACTTCGCCGACGAAAGCGACAGATTGCCGGACGATTTCACTGGCCACGTCAACGGCGACGGCGTAGCCATTAGTGCCGACGGCAGTAATTGGCACACGATTCTGAACGCACCCACGCAAGGCACATGGACGACTTTTAGCATTGACTTGGCCGCGGCAGCGGCAGAGGCTGGAATGACACTTGGGTCAAACTTCAAAATCAAGTTTCAACAGTACGATAATTATACTTTTTCCACAGATGGCCGGGGTTACGACAACATTCAAATCTCGGGCAGCGACCAGGACAATTACAAACTCACGCTCGCCGCCGGCGACATGATCGCATTGGCCGCGACGGCGCAGACCGCCGGCGCGTTGCTTGATCTGGAATTGCGCAATAGCAGTGACGTGGTGGTGGCAACAGCCACGGGCGGGGCCACCAATTTCACCAAGGTCATCACGAGCTACACGGCGCCGTCAGCGGGAGTGTACTATCCCCGCGTCAGCGCCAACATAGGCACAGACTACAGCTTGGTTGTCACCCGTAATGGCACTCTGGACACAGAGGCCAACAACACCTCGGCGGCGGCCCAGAACCTTGGCGTGATTCCAGCCGTTCTGGGCTACCTGAGCGACGATGATTGGTATGTCATCAACGTCACCACCACGGCCAATATGTTGCTGCTGCAAAGCAGCACGCCGGGCGATGGCATCGGCGAACCCGTCAACGCCGTCAACCCGCATCTGGAACTCTACAGTCCCGCGAATGTGCTAATTGCGACCGGCAACAACTTGGTTGACGGCCGCAATGAGCTTTTAAGCTATCCGGTTCCACCGGGGGCCACCGGCCTTTACAAGGTGCGGGTCAGCAGCGAAAGCGGCGCCGGCGAGTACGTGCTCACGCGCTCGACCGCCCCGGCCCCGGCGACGCACTTCCAATTCAGCACGCCAAGTGCTGTCAGCGCGGGCAGCGCCTTCAATTTCTCGGTGACTGCCTTCGATCAGTTCGGCAATACCGCCACGGCTTACACCGGAACGCTGCATTTTACCAGCAGCGACAGCGCCGCCACATTGCCGCCAGACGGCACCTTAATCAGCGGCGTGGGAATATTCAGTGCGACACTGCGGTCGGCAATTACTCGAACCTTGACCGTCGCCGATACAGTGGCAAGCAATCTGATGTCGGACAGCAGCCCCATCACAGTTTCGCCTGGGGTCGCAACGCATTTTAGTTTGCTTGCGACTCCGCCGAATGTTCCGCCCAACGCTTCCGTGACCATCGTTGTCGCGGCGCTGGATGCATTTGACAGCACGGCGCCGTCCTACACAGGCACGGTGCATTTCACCAGCAGCGACGCTCAAGCGCTGCTGCCAGCCGACGCCACGCTGACCAACGGCATTGGCACGTTCAACGCCACGCTCAAAACCGTCGGCAGTGCCACGGTGACGGCAACGGACACGGCCATTAGCACCATCACGGCAACCAGCAATTTGGTCACCGTGGCTCCGCTGAGCGTGCAAGCCATTTCCATGGTCAATCCAGCTCTAGTCTCAGTTGGAACCGGCGCCAGCTCCACCCATTTTGCGGTGAGCAAGGATGGTCGCTACGTGGTGTTTTCGAGCAATGCGACCAATCTCGTTCCTGCGGACACCAATGGAAAAACAGATGTTTTCTTGAGAGACACGCAGCTCGGCACGATTTTGATGGTCTCATCTGGAAACACTGGCGGCGGAGGCAATGGAGACTCGACTTCCCCTGCCGTTGCGGTGGCCCCCAAC
>Ga0134121_10003988_pt1 | contig 12120 bp, 8 predicted proteins | sample KB301_FD_96463 | JGI IMG/M metagenome (GOLD analysis project Ga0134121, IMG submission 96463) | Terrestrial soil microbial communities without Nitrogen fertilizer from Kellogg Biological Station, Michigan, USA - KB3-0-1 | ecosystem: Environmental > Terrestrial > Soil > Unclassified ...
ACGCGGTCCGCTTTATGAAGTCGGTCGGCTTTGCGCTTCGATACAACTCCACCCCCAGCCTTCCACTCGCATCCATGTATCAAGCTGCCGGGGAAGCCCGGAAGGCAATCGAACTCACGAATGCGCTGCTTTCCGGCGGCGTGGTTGTCGAATCCAATGTCATTGCCGATCGGCTTGTCCTGATTCACCGCGACATTGTTCCGGCGGTGTATGCATTGCGTCTTCGCCTTCGCAGGAAAGCTTCTGTAAATGCACTACGGGTACTTGAATTGATTCGGAGTGAAGGCCACGCAACGTCCGGAGAAGTTCGACGCTTCCTGGGTGTAGCAGGACAGAAGCGCCCCGATCCGGGAGATGTTGCCCTCGGTGAACTTCAGCGCGACCTTCTGATCGATCGCGGACCTTCGAGCGTTCCGAGGAATGGAATTCCGTATTTGAGCCCGGAAGGATTTCCGTATCGTGTGTTCGACAAAGCCCATCCAGATCTCGTGCGCCGCGCTGCGAAGATCAAATCGGATGACGCCGTAGCCATGGTCATCGAGACCTTTGTACGCCCGGCTTCCTCCGTAACTCCACGAAAACTCTCTTCGATGCTCCGGCTACTTTTCAGCGATGTCGAAATGAATACCGCGATGGACAAGCTGGGGAATTTAGGGACAAAGAGGAACTTCGTCCTATGAATTTCTTAATATTAGTTGAAAGTTTGAGCAGGTGTTTCTGATCACTGGTCAAATCGAATGACCTTGATATCGGAATGGGTGTCATTGTTCTCAGAAATTGTCACCGACGTACCGTAACGGTTGAAGCGGTCTTGTATCTCCTTGCTGAAATATGCATATTCCGGAATCGAGTCCCAGGCGAAAAGTTTGTATTTACCGGGAGCTATACCGTGGATGACATATCGTCCTGATGAATCGGACCGAGCAGTCTTATAGCGAATTAATTGGTCGGATTTACCTTCTGGAATTAGCACGACAACCGCATTTGGCATAACTATTAGGGACAAATGGTGAAAACTGCATCGCACGATTTTGCACATCGACGCCGTTCAATTGGACTTCTTTAACGTAATACCCTTCGGGAAGAGATAAGGCAGAAAGCCGATATTCACCGGTAGAATCCCCGAGTAGAGTGTATGTCGGGTGAGCTGTCGCGCCAACGATTGAGGAGACTTCCCAAGTGGCCATCGACTATCCTTTCGGTGTCTTTGAGAGAGTCATTCAGTTCGAGCAATACTAGTTGTCCATAAGATTATCATCGCGAACAATCCGTCTGGCTTTGACGGTCTGCTTTGGGGCGCTTTTGTTCCTGGGTCTTTGGACCTTCTGGTGGGAGCCTTCCAGCCTGCGAATCGTGAAGCAGAAGATTGCGCTCCATCCCTGGCATGCGGAGCACGATGGATTGAGAATCGCCGTCCTGTCGGATCTCCACGTGGGATCCCCGCATCGAAGTCTTGCCAATCTCAAAGAAATCGTGACAGCGACGAATGCCGAGCGGCCGGATTTAATCGTTGTTCTTGGAGACCTTGTTATTGAAGGCGTTGTTGGAGGCCGGTTCGTCGAACCTGAGCCGATCGCCGCCGATCTCGCGGCGCTGCACGCACCTTTAGGCGTGATCGCCGTCCTCGGCAATCACGATTGGTGGTACGACGGCGAACGGGTCCGCCGCGCGTTGGAGGCGAATCACATTCCGGTTCTCGAAAATCAAAATATGCGACTGACGTATAGGGGACAGTCCCTTTGGCTTTGCGGACTCGCGGATCTTTGGACGCGCGGTAACCGGTTGGCAGAGACGCTCGCGGAGATCCACAACGACGATCCCGTGATTGTTCTGATGCACAACCCCGATCTCTTTCCGGATATGCCCGCCCGCGTAAGCCTCACTCTCGCCGGGCACACGCACGGCGGGCAGGTGAATTTTCCGATTATTGGCAGACCTGTCGTTCCGTCGAAGTTTGGACAGCGGTACGCCTACGGCCTCGTTGAAGAAGACGGCCGGAAGCTTTTTGTGACCAGCGGTATTGGTACAAGCATCTTCCCTGTACGATTCCGAGTGCCTCCGGAAGTTGTCCTGTTGACGTTGAATAAAATGTGAGCGCGCTGACGTCGTTGCTAACGCAGGCCAAATGGATTCGGCGTGTTGCCTTCGATGTCGATCCACACGCTTTTGGTTTGCAGATATTCACGCATCGCTTCCATTCCACCTTCACGGCCGATGCCGGATCTCTTGAAGCCCCCGAAAGGACTCATATAGCTGTTGACACGATAACAGTTGATCCATACAGTCCCGGCTTCGAGACGTTCGGACATCGTGAAAGCCCGCCGGATGCTGCGCGTCCAGGCGCCCGCGGCAAGCCCGTAGATGGTGGAGTTGGCGATGTGGATGGCTTCCTCTTCGTGATCGAAGGGAATGAGAGCGAGCAACGGACCGAACACTTCTTCGTTGGCAATACGCATTTCGGATTTGACGCCGGCGAAAATGGTCGGCTCGACAAACCACCCGGCGCCGCACTCCGGCCGCGTTGCGGGTCCGCCCCCCAGAAGACAGACGGCACCTTCGCCCTTTGCCACTTCCATGTAGTCGAGAACCTTGCGATATTGCGGCTGCGTGGTGATCGGCCCGACCTGCGTTGTCAGCTCCAGCGGATTTCCCATGCGCGCGCCGCGCGCCAGCGCCAGCAGGCGATCGACGAATGCATCATAAACAGGCCGATGAATCAAAGCGCGGGAACCCGCAACACAGGTTTGTCCCGTGGCTGCGAAGATGCCGGAGACGACGCCTTTCACGGCCTGATCCAGATCCGCATCGTCGAACACAATGTTTGCCGATTTGCCGCCGAGTTCCAGCGTGACACGTTTGATGCCACGCGCCGCTTGTTCATAGACGGCCTGGCCGGTCTTGTCGCCGCCCGTGAACGCGACCTTGGCAACATCGCGGTTCGTTATGAGCGGTTCGCCTACTTCGCTGCCGAAGCCCGTAATGATGTTGACGACGCCCGGTGGGAACCCCGCTTTTTCGAAGAGCTCGCCGAAGGCCAGCGCTGAAACCGAAGAATGCTCCGAAGGTTTGAGCACAACCGTGTTGCCTGCTGCCAGAGCCGGGGCGAGCTTCCATGCCGCGAGCTGCAGCGGCGAGTTCCACGGCGTCAGTGCGGCGACCACGCCGAGTGGTTCTTCGCGCGTGAAGTTGAAAAAGCCCGGTTTGTCGCTGGGCAGGACACGGCCTTCAATCTTGTCGGCAAGTCCTGCGAAGTAGTGAAACCATTTTGGCAGGTAGTGCAACTGCGCGCGCATTTCCGAAATCAGCTTGCCATTGTCTGTGGTTTCCAGTTCGGCAAGCGCGGGCGCCTCGTCCGCGAGAAGATCGGCCAACCGTCGAAGCAAAGCGCCGCGTGCGCTGGCGGAAAGGCCACGCCACGCGTCGCTTGAAAATGCGCTTTTCGCTGCCGCGACGGCGCGGTCCGCGTCGGCCTTGCCACCGCGGGGAATCAGCGCCCAGGGTTGCGCCGTGTAGGGGTTCATGGATTCGAACCATTCGCCGGATGCTGCCTCCACCCACGCGCCGCCAATCAACATGCAATGCTTTTTCATGGCAGGGGAGTATAGCTGAGACAGACGATTGGAATTTGGGTCAGTTCTACGAGCGCGCGAAGCGCATCCGAATAGCTGTAAGCGCGGTCTATGACCGCGCACGGTTTTTCAATGCCGCATTACCTTGTATTACGAATGGTGCGCGGTCATAGACCGCGCCTACAGCTATTCGGATGCGCTTCGCGCGATACTTTAAGGTCAGATGGAAAACTGTCCCCAAATTCGCTAACGACTATTGATAGATCGTCCCCTGGCGAAGAACTTCCCAGCTCTCCGCAAGCGTCCGAAGAGATAGGGTAAGGTTTGAGGTCGATGTCTGGCGAAGATTCACCACTGTTGAGGTTCGGCAGTCGTTCCTTTCTGTCCCGCCACCGCAAATGGAAACTGAAGGAGTTGACGGTTCACTGGATTGCACCTCGGATCTTTGTCTGTTCGTTACGCTGTGAAAGTATCACGCTTGAAGGCATAGACGACGAAAGTGTAGGATCGAAAAACGCAATCCTGGACTCGCATTGCCTGGATTGCGCGTCCGTCTTGAATATTCGCGGGATGTATTTTCTCGGTTCGGCCGTGGAAATGCTGTCTTCGGTATGCGACTTCCCGGCTGATCGATCAACTTCAATCGGAGGAAGTGTATATGACGCGCGTGTTGCCCGCTATTCTGACCATCCTTTTGACAATCGTTCTATGTACCGCAGAGGGGCTGAAGTTTGCGAACTCTGCGTTTGCGCAAGCTGTGATTGCCGTCGCCCAATTGAACGGCACGGTAAAAGATGCCACTGGAAGTCTGGTACCGAATGCCAGTGTGAGCCTTCGGAACCTCGACACCAATCGAACGTACATGTCCACCTCCGATGCCTCGGGATACTACATCGTGCCGAACCTTCCCCCGGGACCTTACGAACTAAAGGTGACCTCCAGCAGCTTTGAACCCTATGTTCAATCCGGTGTTCAACTGACGGTCGGACAAACAGCGACGCTGGATCTAACGCTGGCTGTGCAAGGCCGCCGGGACGTTGTGGACGTTACTTTTCAAGCGCCGCCGATCGAACCCACCCGCACCGAGCTCAGCAGTGTAATTGAGACCAAACAAATCGCAAGCCTGCCGATCAGCGGCCGCCTGTTTACGGATTTTGCTCTCCTGACGCCCGGCGTGACGACCGGCCGCACCAGCGTCGGCTCGACGATCACGGAGTTCGAAGTGAGCCGGGTTTCGTTTGCCGGGATGCGCGACCTCAGCAATCAGGTGACGGTCGACGGTGCCGACAACATCAACTCCGCGACAGGCTCCCAACGCGCCGCTCCGGCGCAGGAGGCCGTTCAGGAGTTCCGCGTCGTGAACAATAGTTTTGGCGCGGAGTATGGCCGGGCGTTGGGCGGCATCGTGAATATCGTGACGAAGTCCGGCACCAACAACCTCCACGGATCCGTATACGATTATTTTCAGAACAATGCCCTGAACGCCCGATCTCTTCTTCAACCGGAACCTCAACCAAACATCCTGCGCCAGAATCAGTTTGGTTTCACACTCGGCGGTCCCGTTAAGAAAGACAAGACCTTCTTCTTCCTGAACTATGAAGGACAGCGGCGCGGCGAGTCGCCGACGTATCCCAAGTCGCTTCTCAGCAACATCGCCCTGATCAACGCGGCGAAGACTGCGATGGGAATCCCGAAGGAGAATCTCGGTGTCTTGAAGACGAAGGACAATGACTACGGCTTCGCCAGAGTCGATCACCAGTTGGGGACTCACCACCAGCTTTCACTGCGGTACAACATTGAAGACGCGCGTGACTTGAACCAGCTTGTGGGCGCCACACTGGACGGCGGCGGCATTGGCGCCCCCAGCAGCGGACACAACGTGTTCCTCAACGATCAGTCGCTGGCCGGCACTCTCACATCGCAGATCGGCAGCAATATGGTCAACACGGCGCTTGGACAGTATGCGCGGCGGCGCTACAACTTCCCGGGCGTGACGGGAGAACCCAATCTCGACCTTCCCAATGACCTGTTGTTCGGGCATAACTTTGGAGTTCTCGACAAGATCTGGGAAACCCGATACCAGGGTTCGGACTCCGTGTCGTGGATCAGCGGAAAGCACTTCGTGCGATTCGGCGCCGAAATCAATCATGTTCGAAACTACGTCCTGTGGCCCGGATTCACGCCGATCCGCATCATCCTGCCCGGCATCAATTGTCTGGTGGACTTTGCCAATTTCGTGAACCCGTCTGCGAAGATCGTGTCGAACTTTGCCGCGGGGCCATGCCCACTGGCTCTTCCGCCGTTCGGTGATTCGAATTTTCCGGTCTTTCCGGTTGTTCCCGGTCCGAATCCCGCGGACCCTGCCAATGGCGTCCCGGTCGCATTTCAGTCCGCACCGCTGGGCACAGCCGTCAACTTCACTCCCGGTGTCACCGAGACGCTGCCTGTGAATGGATGGCCGTCGGCATACCTGCCGGAGCAGGAGAAAAACTTCGCCGTGACGTTGAACCACAACTATTACGGGTTCTTCATACAGGACCAGTGGAAGGCGACGCGAAAGCTGACCATCAACTATGGTTTGCGCTATGACTTCGAGTCCGGGCTGTCGGACCAGATGGACGTGAGTCACATGGGATTTCAGCCTCGTATTGGACTTGCCTACTCACCGGATCGAAAGACTGTCATTCGCGCCGGCTTCGGTCTCTTCAACGACCGGTATTCTCTGCCATTCCTCTTCATCACGTATCCACAGCGTCCGGCCATTCTTGCAAATGCCGATCTGCCGCCGAATCGGAGGGGTGCGGAAAGCGCCGTATATGAGCTGAACCAGTATCCGTACATACCCTTGCCGTTTATCCCGAAACCGGCGCAGATCGCCGCCGACTTTTTCAAGACCGGCGAGGTGGTATCCCATAGTGTTCTCGGTACCGCTGCCGCTCCGACCTCCGTCGGATACAGTTATACGGATCGCAAAAGCCCGATTCCTTATTCCGAACAGGCGAGCCTGGAGATCAATCGAGACATTGGTCACGGGTTCACGGTCGGCGCAGGTTACCTGTTTGTCGCCGCGCATCACCTGCTGCGTTCCACGTTGGGCAACCTGTGTCCGGTCCAGGGAATTGCGAGCGGACCCTATCCATGTGCAGCGGCAGGGCCGCCGCCGCCGGGTTATCCTGCGGGCAAGAATTATTACAGCGGTGTGCCGCGCTATCCGGCCGGCCTGATCTGTTGCAACGATCTCACCGGGAATTCCGTGTATCACGGCGGCACGCTGCAAGTGAACAAGGCTGCGGGCAAGTATTTCAACATCAATGCGAATTACACGCTTTCACACACGCTGGACGACGGGACCTTTGCGACTTTCATCAGCGTCCCGGAAGACGTTTTTCGCCGAGGGCTGGAGCGGGCCACGTCAAACCAGGACGCCCGTCACCGCTTCGTGACGAACTTCTCGTTGACTGGTCCTTCCAGTGGGTTCCTGAGGAACTTCCTGTTGAGCAATATCGTCGTGCTCCAAAGCGCGCGACCATTTACTCTGTTCGTCGGCTTCGATGCCAACAATGACCTGATTCCGGCCGCGGACCGCGTGGGGAATATCTCGCGAAATACATACAAGGGGGACAGCCTGCAAACATGGGACGTCCGACTCGGGCGCACGTTCCACCTTCCGAAAGAAGGCGTGCGGCTCGAACTCGCCGCCGATGCCTTCAATGCGCTGAATCGCCCGAACGTGGACGAAGTCGTCGGCGTGTATGGCACGTACAATCTTTGCGGAGGTCAGCAGCCGCGGCAATATAAGGATGCGGCAAGCCTGGCGATACAGGCAGGGCAGGTCGGCGGATGCCCTGTGGCTGGCCCACCGGAACCGAATCCAGGGTTCGGCACGCCCCGCACGATGTTCAGTCCGCGGCAGTTTCAACTATCCGCGAAGGTGATGTTCTAGCTGTAGGCGCGGTCGATGAGCGGAGCGAATGCAAGCCCGACAGGGCGCAGCCATCAGGTAATGACCGCGCACGATCCGTCATTCGGGGTTAATCTGGAATCAAGATTGTGCGCGGTCACAGACCGCGCCTACAGAGGAAAATGAAGCATGCCCAAAACCAGTGAAGTCCCCGTCCTGATCGTCGGGGGCGGCGCAGTCGGGTGCGTGTTGTCGATGGAGCTGGCGCGCCGGGGCGTCGAGTATCGCTGTATCGAACGCATGCCCGGCCCGGGCCATGAGACGCGGGCCATCGCGATGCATGCACGAACGGTTGAGATGTTCGATCTTGTCGATAAGGAACTCAGCAATCGCATCCTCCAACGCGATCTGTGGTGCAAAGGATACGTGATGCACTTCCTGCGTGATGGCGAGCGAACCGAAGTCCGTCCGGGTCTCGATTACACCACGGTGGATTCCCGCTATAACTGCATTTTCGCGCACAGCCAAAGCGAGACCGAGACGTTTGTACGCGATTACACGCGCTCCCACTTTGGCAAGAACATCGAATACAACACGCCATTTCAGGACCTGACTCTGGAGGCTGACGGCGTCACGGCGCGGCTCACGCATGCCGACCGTGGAGACGAGGAAGAGCTGGTCCACTGCAAATATCTGATTGCAGCCGACGGGATCAATTCTCGAGTGCGGCGCGGTCTCGGAATGTCCGTCAAGGGTAAGGACTACTCCGGCAGCTTCTTTCAAAATCTCGACATCTATTTAAATGGCTTCCCCGACTGGACCGATTACTTTCACTACTGTGTGGGTACGGATCATTTTCTAATGGTGGCGCCCTTGCCCGGCGGTCACTTTCGGCTGCTGCTGAGCGACCGCGGTGAAGCGGCGGACCCAAACCTCACGCCGCAGCAGGCATTCATGCGGCTGCTCGAACGCCACTTCGACGGAGTGACGATGGGCGATGTGGTGTGGCATTCGAAGTGGGAAACGTGGGTCCGCCTTGCCGATACCTTCCGGCAGGGAAACGTTTTTCTCGCAGGCGATGCCGCGCACGTACACTCGACAACCGGCGGGCAGGGGATGAACTGCTGCATCCAGGACGCTTTCAATCTGGGATGGAAGCTCGCCCTCGTTCTGAAGAACTATGCCGGGCCAGACCTGCTCGATACCTACGAGGCCGAACGCCGGCCCGTCGCCGAACAGGTCATCTGGGCGGCGTCCTCGCTGCACGACATCTTCATGACGCATGGCAAGGACATCGCCCAGCGTAAACAGACGATGTTCGACCCTGAGTATAAAGAAAAGGTTGTGAACACCTGTTCCGGCGTGGCCTACACCTACAGGGACTGCATCCAAAAGCCCGCCGCCTTGTCGGAAATCAGCGGCCCCGCCATCGGCGACCGCGCCCCGGACATCGATTTCGAGGAGGGCGGCACACTCTTCGACCGGCTGCGGAATCCGTACTACACGCTGTTGGTCATGCCGGGCAAGGGTGGCTCCTCCGGCATCGAAGGGCTCCAACGCCGCTTCTCACCAGTGCTCGCAGTCGAAACACTGCCTAAATCCGAAGCCCTCTCAAAACGCTATGGGCCGAGCGATGGCCGGCTGATCCTCGTTCGCCCGGATGGCTATATCGGATTCAAATGCCGCGCGGAAGAAACCCACATGCTCGAAGAGTCCCTTGAGCGTGTGCTGACAACTTGAGGCGAGGAATTTCAGAAATGAATGATACGCGGCGTCGAGATCCGGATGGAAAAACATTACTGATCTTCCGGACAGCAATTCCGTTTTCGAAGAGCGAAACGATGAAAGGAATTGAAGCAGTTCCGCATAACGGAGGTGTGAAGTGATCTATCTGAAGAGCGCGCTAGCCGGTCTTGGTGGAAGTATATTGGCGCTTTTCTTGTTGGCCGTCGTATTCGTCGTCCTCAATATCCTAAATGCCAATAAATCTGGCATGGTGGGAATTAGCGTCATCGGCCCACTTCCCATATTGGTTATTGTTTTGGGTTTTGCTCTCGGCTTTTATTTGGTTTTCAGAAATTCAAACTGAGACTCTACGGACCACATACAATCCAGCTATGAAGACCATACAGATTACGATGGACGAAAAGCTTCTCCTGAAATTGGATGCGCAGCAAGAGACGCGTCGCATTGGAAGATCCGCCGTCTTGCGGCAGGCTGTGCTGGAATACCTGGACCGGGGTCATCGCAATTCCATCGCCGCTGGATATCAGCGGGCCTATTCGGATAAGTCGGGCAGCCTTGGAGATGAATTCAAGGGCTGGGAGGATGTGGGCCAATGGCCACCCGAATTGCTGCCGCAAGGCGATTCCACATGCTCGCACATAAGAATGATGGCTTCTAATGTGCAAAGATCTCGGAGAAGAGGCGTTACGCGGAATTCTGCCGAGAAGTAGGCAATCGCAACAACGCCGACGCTTACTGAATAATGACGCCGGCCCAGCGTTCGAGGGGCTTCACCAGCTCGCTCATGTCGGCATCGTGGCCTTCGCTGGCCTCCGCCACCGCGATGAGCTGGCGGACCGCGCTGCCCACCATCATGGGAATGCCGAGAGCATCGGCTTCTTCGAGAGCCAACCGCACATCCTTATTGAGCAGCGACAGAGGGAATCCGAGATCGAATGTTCGGGTAAGAACAAACTTCGGAAACTTATGTTCCGTCGCGCTGTTGCGAGCCGTGCCGGCGTTGAGCACGTCGATGATCATCGACGCATCGAGGCCTGCCTTCACTCCCATCACCACGGCTTCGGATGAAGCGGCCATGGCGGCGGCAGATAACAGATTATTCAGAAGCTTCATCGTCTGTCCCAGACCCGGTTTGACGCCGACGTGAAATACCTTTCCGAGATTCTCCAGGATGGGAGCGAGGCGCGGGACAAGTTCCGCCGGGCAGGCAAGCATCACGGCAAGGGTTCCATTCGCCGCGCCTGCAAGGCCACCGCTGACAGGAGCATCCACTCCGATCATTCCCTTTGCCGCGAGGCCGTCGGCGATGCGTCTGGCGTAGGCAGCACCCGTCGTGGACATGTCCACGAGAATCCGGACGCGGTTTCCATCCGATACGCCGTTCGGTCCCAGTGCTACGGCCTCGACGATGGGCGGCGTGGGCAGACACACCAACACAATCTCGCAGGCCGATCCCACCTCCGCTGGCGAGCCGGCAACCGTGGCGCCCAATGTCTGCAATTCCTTCACCGCGTCATCACTTGTATCGTAAACGGTGAGCGCGATCCCGGCCTGAAGCAGCCGCCGCGCCATGCGGCCGCCCATGCGGCCCACGCCGACAAAGCCAACAGATTGTCCGGTCATTGTCCCATTTCCTTGAACACTTCCCTGGCGATGCGGAAGCTGTCGACTGCCGCGGGCACTCCGCAGTAGATCGCCACCTGCAGGAACACTTCTTTAATGTCGTCCTTGGTGAGTCCATTCTTGAGCGCGCCCTTGACGTGCACCTTGATCTCGTGCGGCCGGTTGAGGGCCGAGAGCATGGCGAGATTGAGAAGACTGCGGGTCTTCTTATCGAGTCCGGGTCTTCCCCACACAGCTCCCCAGCAGTATTCCGTCACGAGTTCCTGCATCGGAAGATTGAAATCGTCGGCGGTGGCAAACGCATTGTCGACAAACTCCGCACCGAGCACCTGTTTCCGAATGCTTAAGCCTTTTTCAAAAGTTTCCTTATCCATGAATTTCTCCTTACGCGAATGATGCAGGGAACTTTGCCATAAAATTCGCGCAATGTCGGAGACAAAAGAAGATGAATAGAGTTGCGCGAAGCGCATCCAAACAGCTGTAGGCGCGGTCTGTGACCGCGCGCGCTCTATCGTCTGCACCAATCTTGATTACGGATTGTGCGCGGTCTGTGACCGCGCCTACAGCTGTATCGTGGTAAAGTGGCGCGGCAAATATGGAGACCAACGTCTGGCAGGTTTACGCAGTACGGTATGCGTCGCACGAACGCAGGTCGCGCGAAAACTTTCTCGTCAACGATCCGCACGAGAACGCGCCGATGCCCATGGATTATTTCGTCTGGGCCCTGGTGAACGGGGACCGTTCCATCGTTGTGGACACGGGATTCGACGAACCGATGGCCGGAAAGAGGGGACGTCAGTATTTCAAATCCCCGGACATCGGATTGCGTGAGATCGGCATCGATGCCGCAACGGTAAAAGACGTCGTGATTACCCACATGCATTACGACCACTGCGGCAATCACCAGCTTTTTCCCTCCGCCCGCTACCACCTGCAGGATCGCGAAATGAACTTCTGTACCGGCCGGGCCATGACGCACGAGTTCGCGCGCATTCCATTTGAAGCAGACGATGTTTGCGCGATGGTCCGGCGAATGTTTTCCGGGCGTGTGGTGTTCCACGATGGTGACGATGAGCTTGCCCCTGGAGTCACCACGCATCATGTCGGCGGCCACACCATGGGAATGCAGATCGTGCGGGTGAACACGCGGCGCGGCTTCGTTGTGCTGGCGTCGGATGCGTCGCACTACTACGACAATATGGAGCGGGAAATTCCCTACCCCATTGCGTACAACCTGACCGAAGTATTGGAAGGCTATCGCCGTGCCTATGCATTGGCGAG
>Ga0134121_10003989_pt1 | contig 12120 bp, 4 predicted proteins | sample KB301_FD_96463 | JGI IMG/M metagenome (GOLD analysis project Ga0134121, IMG submission 96463) | Terrestrial soil microbial communities without Nitrogen fertilizer from Kellogg Biological Station, Michigan, USA - KB3-0-1 | ecosystem: Environmental > Terrestrial > Soil > Unclassified ...
GCCATCCTGCTCGACCGCGCGCATGAAAGCGTCGGTGACCGCCACGCTGACGTTGAAATTCCGGAGCTCGCCATGATCCTTGGCGTGAATGAAATCCTCGATGTCGGGATGATCGCAACGGAGTATTCCCATCTGCGCGCCGCGGCGCGAGCCGGCAGACTCCACCGTCTCACAGCTCTTGTCGAATACGCGCATGTAGGACACCGGCCCGCTCGCCATGCTCTCGGTGCCGCGCACTTTCGCGCCGCGCGGGCGGATCGCGGAGAAGTCGTAGCCTACGCCGCCGCCGCGCCGCATCGTCTCCGCCGCTTCCATCAGCGCGACGTAGATGCCGGGCTTCCCATCCACGGTTTCTGAGACCGAGTCGCCAACCGGCTGCACGAAGCAATTGATAAGAGTGGCCTGCAGTCGGGTGCCGGCTGCGGAATTGACCCGGCCGCCCGGGATAAAGCCGTTCTGGAGCGCGTCGAAGAACACCGGTTCCCAGCGCGCGGGATCCTTTTCAATGGCGGCAAGCGCCCGTGCCACTCTTCGGCGCACGGCATCGACCGTTTTCTCGTCGCCCTTGGCGTATTTCTCCAGCAGCACGTCGAGCGTGACTTGCTGCGGGGGCAGGGCGAAACCGGTATCGCTGAGCTTCATTATGAAGTTGGATAGGAATACGGCGGCCCGGTTCCGGGCTCAAAACGATGATGATACCGCCAGCCGGCGCAGGATTTAAGCGCCGGTTTGGGCCGGGTTGATTTAGATCAGTCGGACGGAGGGCAGGCCTCCGCCCGAGCGTTTTTCAGCCCGCTTTGCGGCCGAACATTCTGCGGCCCAGGCCACCCAGCAATCCCGGAAACAGCTGGTTACCGGCACGCTCTGGCGGCGGTTGCCGGTCTTCGCCCTGTTCGCCCTGCGACGGATGTCGCGACTGCGACGGCTGCTGGGTTTGCGGGCGCTGCGGCCGGTGCTGTCCATGGCGCTGTTGCGGCCCCTGGCCGGGCGAGCGTGGCTGTTCGTTCCGGCGGTCCTGCCGGTTGTTCTGTTGCTGGCGGTTGCCGTTGCGCTGGCGCGATTGGCCGGCGCCCTGGCGCCCGCGCTCGTGTCGTTGCGGATCGTGCGGCTGCGCCGGGGCGTGCGATCTTGAACCGGGCTCGAAGCCCGCGACCACCCGCTGCTCGATGCGCCGGCCGATCAGGCGCTCGATCGCGGCCAGGAGCGGACGGTCTTCGCTGCTAACCAGCACCACTGCCTCGCCCGAAGCACCCGCGCGTCCGGTACGGCCGATACGATGCACGTAATCTTCCGCGACGTGCGGCAGGTCGTAGATCACGACATGCGGCAACTCTTCGATGTCGAGCCCGCGCGCCGCGATGTCGGTCGCGACCAGCACCTGCAGCTCGCTGTCCTTGAAGCGCTTGAGCGCGCGCGTGCGCGCGCCCTGGCTCTTGTTGCCGTGAATGGCGTCGGCGTCGATGCCGTCGCGCTCGAGCTGCTGTGCGACCCGGTTCGCGCCGTGCTTGGTGCGGGTAAACACCAGCACCTGTTGCCAGTTGTTGGATTTCACGAGATGCGCGAGCAGCTCGCGCTTGCGTCCCGAATCCACCGGGTGCGCGATCTGAGAGATCAGCTCGATCGGTTTGTTTCGCGGCGCGACTTCCACTGTCACCGGATCGTGCATGAACGATTTGGTCAGCTTGCGGATCTCGTCGGGAAAGGTAGCCGAGAACAGCAGATTCTGGCGCTTTGCCGGCAGCAGCGCGAGGATGCGGCGGATGTCGGGTATGAAGCCCATGTCGAGCATACGGTCGGCTTCATCCAGCACCAGGACCTCAATGTGGCGCAGGTCGATCGTGCGCTGCTGCACGTGATCGAGCAGGCGGCCCGGCGTCGCGACCACGATGTCCACGCCGCGGCGCAGCTCGTCCGCCTGGGGCGTGAAGCCGACGCCGCCGAAGATGACCGCGGAGCGCAGCTTCAGGAAGCGGCCGTAGGCGCGCACGCTGTCCTTCACCTGTGCTGCGAGCTCGCGGGTGGGCACCAGGATCAGCGCCCGGACGGGGTGGCGTGCGGGCGAAACGCTCGCGTTGCTGCCCGCCGTGAGGCGCTGCAGCAGGGGCAGGGTAAAGCCCGCGGTCTTGCCGGTGCCGGTTTGCGCGGCGCCCAGTAAGTCGCGTCCCGAGAGAACGACTGGGATGGCTTGCGCCTGGATGGGGGTAGGTTCGGTGTAACCCTGCTCGGTGACAGCACGGAGCAGCTCGGCCGACAGGCCGAGGCTTTCAAATGACGTAGTAATGGCTTTCTCCTGAAAATCGGCCCGGGAAGGCGCGAGCCTTCCAAACCGGTTCAGGCAGATGTAATTCGAGGCTGGGTGATTCGACGATCCAGGATGGACCGTGAAACGACTGTGACGCTAACCGGATGATGCGAAACAGAAACCTTGCTGCGCATTATACACGCAATTGCCGGTCCCGTCCGTTTATTCTCAGCGGCCCCCTATGACCGCCCGCGCCGGGCACGCCGCAGCATGAAGCGCGCCGGGTCGATCGCATCGGCGAGATCCCCCTCGATTGGCAGCGGTTCGCCTTCCGCCGCGCATGCAATCAACTCGCCTCCCAGTGCCGCCCACGTGAGACCCCGCGAAGCGTAGCCAAACGCGCCGTATAGACCGGGAAGCCGCGGCAGATCCCGGGCCGGCGCGCCAGGTCGACCGGCGCTGGCGCCCGGCAAGGCGCCGATCAGGGGCAGGCGGTCCGCGGCCACGCAACGGAAGCCGACTGCACCTTCCAGCGCGGCAGGATCGAAGGCAGCCGCCGCGCCGGGAAGCAGGCGTTCCAGCCGCTCGAGATTGCCGGCGTGATCCTCCGCGCGCGGTTCGGGATCCTCGGTATCGAAATCGTAGGTTGCGCCCACGATCGTTCCCCCGTCCGCATCCGGAATCAAGTGGCCCGCGCCCGCAATGACTGCGGCAGGTGCCCGCATGCCGCCTGCCGGCAGACGGGTGAGCTGCCCGCGCACGCGCTTCAGCGGCGCGCCCAGTGAAACGAGACGGGCGGCATCGTGTGAGTTCGCGAGCACGATAACGGGGGCGGATGCGATGACCTTGCCTTGCGGGGAGAGGGCGTGCCAGGTCTCCTCCTCGCGTTGCAACGATTCCACCGCAAGGCCCGCATGCAAAGTCAGATCGCCGCCGGTTCTTGCTGCGGCGATCTGGGCGGCGACGAGCGCGGCCGGACGCATCCATCCGCTGTCCGCAAACCACCAGCCGCCGGTTCGCACTTCGTGACCGGTTTTTCCCTCCGCGCCGGCGCGCGGCAAATAGTCCACGTACCTCGGCGGAAATCCGAGGGCGCGCACTGTTGCCACCATGCGAGCTTCTTCGCGCGCGTCCTTTGCCATTTGCAGCACGCCGCAGTTATTCCAGGAAAGCTGCTGGCCGGCGTTTTCCAGCGCACGCCAGCGGGCAAGCGAGTAGAGGTACCCCGCGCGCGTCAACCGCGACAGGATGCTGTCATCGCGCGAGACGTGCGGATGAAAGACGCCGGCGAGTATTCCCGACGCTTCCGCCGCGGGCGCGGCAAGGCGCTCGATCAGCTCCACGTGCCAGCCACGCACGGCGAATCGCTCGGCCGCCGCGGCGCCCGCCAGTCCTGCGCCAACGACGATGACGCGGCGCTCATTCCATGATTTCGGCACAGGCGGACCATGGCGGGTTGCCCGGAGGGGCGCATGGCGCGCCGCGAGCATGTTGCGCTTGCGTCCAAACCCGGCGCGCAGCTCGGGCGCAAAACCGGCGGCGGCAAGCGCGTCGCGCACGACGCGCGCCGTGGTGTAGGTGGCGAGCGTCGCGCCGGGGCGCGCGAGCCGGGCGAGCGCCTTCATCATTGCGGGCGACCACATATCCGGATTGCGATCGGGCGCGAAACCGTCGAGATAGAACGCGTCGGCGGCAAGCCTCAACCCCGGAAGAATGTCCGCGACGTCGGCCAAAGCCAGGGTGAGCGTGACGCGGCTGCCCTCGAATTCCAGGCGGTGCAGGCCGGGCAGCGGCAACGGCCAGGCGGCTTGCATCTGCGCCGCGAGCGGCGCGAACTCGGCGTAGCGCGCGAGCAGCGCGGTCAGCCCATCGCGCGTGAACGGATGCTTCTCTATCGACACGAAATGCAGCCGCTCCGGGCGCTTCGGGTCCGAGCGCCAGGCATCCCAGGTCGCGAGGAAATTGAGGCCGAGCCCGAAGCCGGTCTCGACGATGGTGAAGACGCGCGTGCCGGACCAGCGCGCCGGCAGATTGTTGCCGCCGAGAAACACGTGCCGCGCCTGCCCCGGTCCGGAGTCGGCGCTGTGATAGATATCACCGTATTGGGGTGAGTAAGGCGTGCCGGCCGCGTCGAGCGCCGGTTCGGCGGGAACGAGCGGCGCGCGCACGTCTTGGCCCGGGGCTTACACGCCCCGTTCGGCGAGGAACTGCGCGAGGATGGCCCCGGTGTGCCCGCGCGCCTGGCGCGCTACGGTCGCCGGGGCGCCCTGCGCAACGATTTTTCCGCCGGCGTCGCCCCCTTCGGGCCCGAGATCGAGTATCCAGTCTGCCTCGGCCATCACGTCGAGATTGTGCTCGATCACGACCACGGTGTTGCCCGCGTCCACCAGCCGGTGCAGTACGCGCGCGAGCTTCTCCACGTCCGCCATGTGCAGCCCGACGGTCGGCTCGTCCAGCACGTACAGCGTATGTTTCTGCGCCCCGCCGCTTCCGGGGCGGGTCGCCGCGTCGTCACCGTTCGCGCGGACCTTGGAGAGCTCGGTCACGAGCTTGATGCGCTGCGCCTCGCCTCCGGACAGCGTCGGGCTTTGCTGTCCGAGCGTGAGGTAGCCGAGCCCGACTTCCTGGAGCAGGGTGAGGGCGTGGTGAATGGAAGGGTGCGCAGAGAAAAAGTCCGTAGCTTCGTCCACGCTCATCAGTAGCACTTCGCCGATGCTCTTGCCCTTGAAGCGCACGGCGAGCGTTTCAGGGTTGAAGCGCGCGCCGCGGCACGATTCGCAGATCACCTTCACGTCGGGCAGGAAGCTCATCTCGATGCGCTTCAGCCCCTGTCCTTCGCACACTTCGCAGCGCCCACCCGCGGTATTGAAAGAGAAACGCGAGGCGGTGTAGCCCCGCATGCGCGCTTCGGGCACTTCCGCATAGAGCCGGCGCACCGAGTCCCAGAAGCCGACATAGGTCGCCGGGCACGAGCGTGGTGTCTTGCCGATCGGTGTCTGGTCCACTTCCAGCACCCTTCCGATCTGGTCGGCGCCTTTGATAGAACGGCAGCCGACCAAAGCGAGTGACGGGTGACGGGTGACGAGTGACGGGGGCTTAATTTCCGCCTTCCGCCTCCCGCCTCCCGCCTTGGCACGCGGCGGGTAGCGGTGCTCCGCGACCATGCGCCGAAGATTGTTGTGCAGCACGTCGCGCGCGAGCGTGGACTTTCCCGAGCCGGAGACGCCGGTTACCACCGTAAGCCGTCCCAGCGGCACGCGGCAGTCGAGGCGCTTCAGGTTGTGCAGGACCGCGCCTTCAACTGCTAACGCCGGCGTCGCGGCGGATACCTGGCGCCGCGCCTTGAGCGGGTGCCTGAGTGGGCGGGCGAGCAGTCGGCCGGTCACCGAGGCCGGCGCGCGCATGATGTCGGCGGCGGAGCCGGACGCAATGACTTCGCCGCCGCGGTTGCCGGCGCCGGGCCCGAGGTCCACTACGTATTCCGCGCGGCGGATGGTGTCTTCGTCGTGCTCGACCACGATCAGCGTATTGCCTTTCGCCTTCAGTTTCTCCAGCGTATCGAGCAGGATGCGGTTGTCGCGCGGATGCAGGCCGATGGTGGGTTCGTCCAGTATGTAGGCGACGCCGCGCAAGTTGGAGCCCAGCTGCGCGGCGAGCCGGATGCGCTGCGCTTCTCCGCCTGAGAGCGTCGGCGCGGCACGGTCGAGCGCGAGGTACGACAAGCCCACTTCGCCGAGGAAGGCGAGGCGGCTTCTCATCTCGGAAACCATGTCGCGCGCGATCTCCGCCTCGCGTCCCTTCAGGCGGAGATCGACGAAGAATTTCCCGACGGCAGAAACGGACAGCCGGGAGAGATCGGCGATCGAGCGGTCGCGATACCGCACGGCGAGCGCGACCGGATTCAATCGCTGCCCGCTGCAAGCCGGGCAGGGCGCGGCTTCGCCTTCATACCAGTCGTTCCACCAGATCTCCTCGCCGCTTTGCTCCTGGTCGAATCCGGAGAGTTTCAGCCCGGTCCCGTAGCAGGTGCCGCACCAGCCGTGGCGCGAGTTATAGGAAAACAGCCGCGGGTCGAGCTCGGGGAAGCTGGTCCCGCACGCGGGGCAGGCGCGCTTCACCGAGAATACCGTTTTACTCATGCGGGCGAGCGACGCATCGCGCTTCGCCATGGCGCGCTCCAGCGCTTCGAGCGGCGCAAGCACGTGAACGACGCCCTTGCCGTGGTCGAGCGCGCGGTGAAGCGCTTCGCGCAGCTTCGCTTCGTTGTCCGGCGCGGCGCGCACGTCGGCTACCGGCAGCTCGATGTTGTGCTCGTGGAAGCGCGAGAGCCGCGGCCACTTGTCGGTGGGAATAAACTCGCCGTCCACGCGCAGGTGGGTATAGCCCTTGCCGCGCGCCCACTTGGCGAGATCGGTGTAGTAGCCCTTGCGGTTCACCACCAGCGGCGCGAGCAAGCCCACGCGCGAGCCGCGGTACTCGCGCACGATTCGCGCTGCGATCGCCTCCACGCTTTGCGGCTCGATCGCCACGTTGCATTGCGGGCAATATTGCGTGCCGAGCTTCATGAACAGCAGGCGCAGGAAGTGGTGGATCTCGGTCAGCGTCGCCACGGTGCTCTTGCGGCCGCCGCGGCTGGTGCGCTGCTCGATCGCGACGGTTGGCGGGATGCCGAAAATCGCGTCCACATCGGGGCGCGCGGCGGGCTCCACGAACTGGCGCGCATAGGCGTTCAATGACTCGAGGTAGCGGCGTTGTCCCTCGGCGAATATGAGGTCGAAGGCCAGGGTGGACTTGCCGCTGCCGGAAACGCCGGTCACCACGGTGAAACGGTCGCGCGGAATGGCGACGTCGATGTTCTTCAGGTTGTGCTCGCGCGCGTGGTGCACGTGAATTGAGTGATGGGTGATGGGTGATGAGTGATGGCTAGTCGCTTCCGCACGCATTTCTTCCGTCAGCAAGGCGGGCGAGGGCGCAAGCGCGGTCTCGTATTCGCGCAGGGCTTTCCCCGTGTGCGAGGACGGGTGCGCGGCGATTTCCTGAGGGGTTCCGGTTGCGACGATTTCTCCACCGGCGTCGCCGCCCTCGGGACCGAGGTCGATGAGCCAATCGGCCGCGCGGATGACGTCGAGATTGTGCTCGATCACCGCAACCGAGTGACCGGCGGCGAGGAGTTTCCTGAATGCCCGCAGCAGCTTCGCCACGTCATCGAAGTGCAGGCCTGTCGTCGGTTCGTCGAACAGAAACAGTGACGAGTGACGGGTGACGAGTGACGAGTTTTCGCGGCGTCCCGCCTCTTCGGCGAGGTGGCCTGCGAGTTTCAGGCGCTGGGCTTCGCCGCCGGACAGCGTCGGCACCGGCTGGCCCAACCGCAGGTAATCGAGCCCGACATCCGCGAGCGGCCGCAGCGTCGCTTCCACCTCGCGGTTGCCCTTGAAGAACGCGAGCGCCTCGGTCACCGTCATTTCGAGCACGTCGGCGATGGATTTCATCTGCCCGCCCGTTTTACCGTCGCTGGCCTCGAGCTTTACTTCCAGCACTTCGGGACGGTAGCGCGTGCCGTTGCAGTCCGGGCAGCGCAGGTAAACGTCGGAGAGGAACTGCATCTCGACGTGCTCGAAGCCGTTGCCGCTGCAGGCGGGACAGCGGCCGTTGCCGGAATTGAAGCTGAAGGTTCCCGCGGTGTAGCGCCGTTCGACCGCCGCGGGCGCCGCCGCGAACAGCTGGCGGATCGCGTTAAACGCCCCGACATAGCTGGCCGGGTTCGAGCGCGTGGTGCGCCCGATCGGCGACTGGTCCACCATCACGACTTCACCGATGCGATCGGCCCCTTTCAGCGCGCGGTGCTTTCCCGGCGCTTCGGTGGGCTTGCCTTTCGCCTTCAGTAGCGCCGCGTAGAGCACGTCTTGCATCAGCGTGGATTTGCCCGAGCCCGACACGCCGGTAATGCAGACCAGGCGCTCGAGGGGGATCGTCACGTCGATGTTCTTGAGATTGTGCTCGGCGGCGCCCAGCACTTGCAGCCGCGGCCCGATATTCGGGGAGGGATGTCGCGCCGCGCCGCCGTCGGCGCGCTTGCGGCCGGCCAGGTAGTCGGCGGTGAGCGTCCGGGAGCGCTTGAGCGCTTCCGGCGTGCCGAAGCAGACGATTTCGCCGCCGCGTTCGCCCGGTCCCGGCCCGAGGTCGAGGATACGATCGGCGGCGAGCATGATCTGGGGGTCGTGCTCGACCACCACCAGCGAGTTGCCCGCGCCGCGCAACTTCTTCATCACGCCGATGACGCGTCCCATGTCGCGCGGGTGCAGCCCGATCGAGGGCTCGTCCAGCACAAACAGCGTGTTGGTGAGAGACGTGCCGAGCGCGGTGGTCAGGTTGATGCGCTGCACCTCGCCGCCGGAGAGCGTGCGCGACTGGCGGTCGAGCGTGAGGTAGCCCAGCCCGACTTCTCCGAGATAGGAGAAGCGCGCGCGGATGTCGGTCAGCAGGAGATCGGTCGCTTCGTCCAGCGGTGACGGCAGGTGCAGATCCTGGAAAAACGCCCGCGTCTTCTCCACCGGCAGCAGCATGAGATCGTGCACCGTGAGGCCGGGCAGGCGCGCAAGAGTCTCGGCGCCGAACTTGACTCCATTCGGAGCAAACCGCCGTCCCGGGTCAAGCACCGCGTCCGCATCCTCTTTCGTGCCCAGGCGCCAGCACAGCGCATCGCTCCGCAGGCGCGCGCCACTGCAGGATTCGCACGGCGTGTAGGCGCGGTAGCGCGAGAGCAGCACGCGCACGTGCATCTTGTAGGCCTTGGTTTCCAGCCACTTGAAGAAGCGGCCGACCCCGTACCATTTCCCGGGCCAGGACTTGCGCCAGCTGACCCAGCCGGCATCGCCTTCGAATACCCAGCCGCGCTGTTCCGCGGTCAACTCGTGCCAGGGCGTATCCACCGGTACCCCGCGCTTCCTGGCGTACTGGACGAGATCGTCGTTCCAGCCGCGGTAGGACTCGGTGCGCCACGGCCGGATTGCGTCCTCGCGCAGCGTCTTGGTCTCGTCCGGCACGACCAGCCCGTAGTCCACGCCGATCACGCGCCCGAAGCCGCGGCAGGTCTCGCACGCGCCGACCGGCGAGTTGAATGAGAACAGGCTCGGCGTCGGGTCGTTGTAGCGGATGTCGCAATCCGCGCAGTGGAGGTCCGTGGAGTATTTCCACGGCGAGTGACGAGTGACGAGTGACGAGTGACGCGAGTCCTCGCCATCGGCGAGGACGTGGATGTTGACGCGGCCCTGGCCAACCTTGAGGGCGGCTTCCAGCGCATCCATAACGCGCGCTCGCTCGGCCGTGCCGGCGCGCAGGCGGTCCTGGACCATTTCCAGGTGCTGGTCCCGCTGCGAGTGAATACGAGAATATCCTTGTTTTTCAAGTAGTTGTAATACTTCCTGGGTGCTGAAGTTTTGCGGCACGGTGACCGGAAACGTGATGGCGACGCGGGGATCACCCGCCGCATTGGCGCGGGCGACAAAGTCGCCATAGATGGATTGCGGCGTGTCGCGCGCGATCGCGCGGCCGCAACCGCGGCAGTGGAGGCGCGCCGCGCGCGCGAACAGAAGCTTCAGGTGGTCGTTCAGCTCGGTCATCGTGCCGACGGTGGAGCGCGAAGTGCGCACCGGGTTGGTCTGGTCGATGGCGATCGCGGGCGGGATGCCCTCGATGGCGTCCACCTTCGGCTTGTCCATGCGATCGAGGAATTGTCGCGCGTACGGCGAGAATGTCTCGACGTAGCGGCGCTGCCCTTCCGCGTAGAGCGTGTCGAAGACAAGCGAGGACTTGCCGGAGCCCGATACCCCGGTCACCACGATCAGCTCGTTCAGCGGCAGGTCGAGGGTGAGGTTCTTGAGGTTGTTCTGGCGCGCGCCGCGTATCCGTATGACGTCGCCGGCGGGGCGAGCGCCGCGGGCATCGGCTGGGATGGCGGCCTCACAGCCGGTATCGGGCATCGGGATCGGGAAAGCGGGCGAGAGTCGTCGGACGAGCGCTTTATTCTACCCGTGCACTGGCCCGCGGTGCTTGAGCCGTGGCTCGATCCCGAATTGCGCGCCCGCCACCGACGGATACCTGCTGCGCCTCCCGGAGCCGGGCCGCTATGACATCACGGCATTCGATGACCAGGGCCAATTCGACCGAGTCAGCGTTAGCGTGCGCGGCACTGGCGCCAACTGACCCGCGGCAACCCGCAGTCAACCGCGGCTGCGGGGCGCACGTTGTTATAATTGACCGTATCGTGTTCGGCACGACGTCTCCCAGGAGGGAGAAATCATGATGAACCATCTATTTCCACTCGCAGGATTCTTGGCCGTTGCGCTGCTTGCGCAGCCGGCAACCGCCCAGACGCTCTACAAGTCCGTTACACCCGACGGCAGGGTGACGTACAGCGACAAGCCGCCGGCGGACGCGGTCAAGAGTGAAAAAAAGCGACTTGATACCTCCAAGCAAGGTGTTACAGCGCCGAGCGACCGCGAAAAGGGCACGCTTCAGCAACTGGAGTCGAGCCGCCAAACGCGCGAGAGCGCGCAGGACAGGGTGCGCAAGCTGGAAATCGCCCTGCACGACGCAGAGGTCGCGTTGAGCATGGGCAAGGAGCCCCAGCCCAATGAACGGCTGGGCACCGCCGGCGGGGGCCAGCGTCTTACGGACGAGTACTGGGCGCGCCAGAAGAGACTCGAGGCGGCAGTTGAACAGGCGCGTCGCAATCTCGACAAGGTGCGCTCGGGCAAGTAACGAGCCGCGGCGGCGGGCAGACTACCTGCCGATCCGTGATGCGTGATGCGCGATCCGGGCTTTATCTCGCATCTCTCATCTCGCGTCAGTCGAAACCGAAAGTACCTGACGAAATGCCGGTGACGTCTCATGTCTGAAAAGAGCGTCGGCATCATTACGCACGGCCATACGATGAAACTGCGCGGGCGCGGCGCTACTAGGCTTCGCGCACCCGGTTCCGCCGCGCGTTCCCCCCGCAAGGAATGGTGAGCTGTGAGCGAGAAACGCGTCGGCATCATCATGCACGGCGTGACCGGGCGCATGGGCACCAACCAGCACCTGGTGCGCTCGATCCTCGAAATCCGCAAGCAGGGCGGAATCGCGTTGAAGGACGGCACGCGGCTTATGCCCGAACCGATTCTTGCCGGCCGCAATGCCGCCAAGCTGCGGGAGCTGGCGCGGCAGCACGGCATCGAGCGCTGGACCACCGACTTGGCCGGCGCGCTGGCCTCGAAGGCGGATGCCGTTTTCTTCGATGCCGCCTCGACGAAGTTGCGCCCCACGCTCCTCAAGCAGGCGATCGCCGCGGGAAAGCACGTCTATTGCGAGAAGCCGGTCGCAACCAACCTCGCCGAGGCGCTTTCGCTTTATCGCGCCGCGAAGAAGGCGCGCGTAAAGCACGGCGTGGTGCAGGACAAGCTGTGGCTGCCGGGACTGCTCAAGCTCGCGCGGCTGCGTGATTCCGGCTTCTTCGGCCGCATCCTCTCGGTGCGCGGCGAATTCGGCTACTGGGTGTTCGAGGGCGACCCGCATCTCGGCGGGCCGCCGGCGCAGCGGCCGTCGTGGAACTACCGCAAGCAGGACGGCGGCGGAATCATCCTCGACATGCTGTGCCACTGGCGCTACGTGCTGGATAACCTCTTCGGGTCAGTGCGGGCTGTTGCTTGCCTGGGAGCAACACATATTCCGGAACGAGCCGACGAGCAGGGCCATGCCTACGCCGCCACCGCCGACGATGCGGCGTATGCGACCTTCGAGATCGAGGGTGGGATCATCGCGCAGATCAACTCCTCGTGGTGCGTGCGCGTTTACCGCGACGAGCTGTTCAGCCTACAGGTCGATGGCACGCACGGCAGCGC
>Ga0134121_10003991_pt1 | contig 12118 bp, 7 predicted proteins | sample KB301_FD_96463 | JGI IMG/M metagenome (GOLD analysis project Ga0134121, IMG submission 96463) | Terrestrial soil microbial communities without Nitrogen fertilizer from Kellogg Biological Station, Michigan, USA - KB3-0-1 | ecosystem: Environmental > Terrestrial > Soil > Unclassified ...
CGGCGCCTGGTGGGAGGGCTTCCAGATCGTCGAGTCGCCGGCGACGGCCGCCACCATGGCGTTCCAGGCCCACACGGCGACGGGGAAGTTGAAGGCCGTGACGATGCCCACCGGCCCCAGCGGATGCCACTGCTCGTACATCCGGTGGTTCGGCCGCTCGGAGTGCATGGCGAGGCCGTAGAGCTGGCGTGACATGCCGACCGCGAGGTCCGCCATGTCGATCATCTCCTGCACCTCGCCCAGACCCTCGGAGAGCACTTTGCCCACCTCCAAAGCCACCAGCCGGCCCAGGTCGTCCTTGTGGCGGCGCAGCTCGTCGCCGAGTTGGCGCACGACCTCGCCGCGGCGGGGCGCCGGCCAGGTGCGCCACTCCTGAAAGGCGCGGACCGAGGCGGCGGCCACCCGCTCGTAGTCCTCGGCGGTGGCCAGGCGGACGGCCGCGAGGGGCTCAGCCGTCGCGGGGTTGAGCGATTCCACCCGCTCGCCGTGGGTATGGATCCAGTCGCCGTCGAAAGCGCCGGGATTCTCAGCCTCGACGCCGAGGGCGTCGAGGAGGGTTGAATGGTGGCTCAAAGTATCGGTAGGCATCGGGAATCTCTCCTGGAAGGGCAGGCATGCTGCAGGGTAGGTAAGGATATCACCTGAGAAGGCAAAGCCAAGGACTTTCACGGACCCACACGGACAACCACGGACTGAGAGTGGAATCGTCCTTGGTTGTCCGTGCAGGAGGCCCGCGGCCCGAGCCGCTACAATGCCCCACCTATGGCCGGCCTCCTTCCTGCGCTGCTGCTCGCCCTCTTCGGCGCCTGGTGCGGCACGTTCGCGTGGGGAGCCACGGCACCGGCGAGCGCGGCGGGGGTAGTCCTCTTGCTGGGGACGCTGGTCTGGATCGGCGCTCCGTGGCGCGATCCGTTGCGGCTGGGCGTTGCCGGGCGGCTGCTGCCGGCGGCGCTGTGGATCGCCGCCGCGGCGTCCGCGTGGGCCTCGCCGGTGCCGCGGGCCGGCCGCGTCGCCATCCTGATGCTGCCCGCCTTCCTCGCTCTGCCGGCCGCCATGGCCCGCTGCTGGCGGCGCGAGGCGGACCGGCGGTGGGGCCTGCGCGCGCTGGCCGTGGTGGTGGCCGGCATCGCTCTCTGGTCCTTGATCGATTGGTGGTTCCTGGGCTCGCCCCGGCCGGCGATGCCCCTGGGGCACCACAACCTGCTCGCCGCCTGGCTGGTGATCCTCCTCCCCCTGTCCGTGCTGCCGGCTCGCGAGACGGGTCCCTGGCGCCTCGCGGGCCTGGCGGCCGGCAGCTTCGCCCTGCTGGCGATTCTGGCCAGCCGGTCGCTCGCCGGCTTCGCGGCCCTGGCCCTGGTGGCGGTGGCCGGTTTCGCCGGCCGGTCCGGCGAACGGCAGCGGCGCTGGTGGGCCATCCTCCTCGCGCTGGCCCTCCTCGTTTCGTTCATCCAGCTCCCGCGCCTGCTGCGCATCGCCTCCGGCCAGGACTCCTCGACGCGGGCCCGCTCCGCCTACGTGGCGGCGGGATGGCAGGGCTTCGCGGCCCGGCCGATCCTGGGCTGGGGGCCGGGCTCCGCGGCCTGGACGGCGGCGGCGTTTCTCGATCCGGTGCCGGGTGTGAACCCGCGCGGCGAGGCGGTGGGGGAGCTTCACTCGCTGCCGGTGCAGCTCGCCTATGAGCTGGGGCTCACCGGCCTGCTCCTCTCCTTCGCCCTGCCGGTGTTGTTCTTCCTCCGCCGCATGGGGGAGCGCCAGGAGGGGCGGGACCCGGCGCTGCTCGCCGCCGGCCTCCTGGGGCTGATGGCCGGCGCCGTCGCCGCCCTCGGCAGCGGCGCGCTCGCCGTGACCGCTCTGCCGGTGGCCGCCGTGGTGGCGGCCGGCGCGGCGCTCGCGGGGAGCGGCCGGGGCAAGGCACGGCCGGAGTCGCCGTGGCCGGTGTGGGGTTACGCGGTGCTGGTGCTCCTGGCCCTCTTTCCCCTGGAGCGCGCGCACTGGCACTACGACCGGGCCGCCGCCGCGGACGTCCGGACCGACAGCCCGCGAGCCGAGGCCGAATTGGCCGAGGCGATGCGGCTCGATCCCGGCTTTCCCCTGTATCCGGCGCGGCTCGCGATGCTTTTGAACCGGCGGCCCGGGGCCAGTCCGTCGGCCGCCGCCGAGCTCGCCCTGCGCGGGGCCGGGTCGGCGCGGGGCGTGCCGTCGCTCTGGACGATCGCCGGCATTCTCGGCTACACGGCCCAGCGGCCCTGGGCCGCCGACGCCCTGGATCGGGCTTGCAGACTTGATCCGTTCAACCCAATTCCTCCTTTCTATCAGATGCTCAACAAGCCTGGAGGGCCGGACGCGGCGGCGTATGGCGCCCACGCGCTGCTCGCGGAGCCACGGCTGGCCGCGGCGGTCTTCTGGGAGCGCCATCCGCCGCTGCTGGGCGGTGCGCTGAAGGCGGTCGAGACCTGGCCGGGGGTGGACGCGGGCTGGAAGCAGGCCCTGCTCGCGGCGGCCGGAGCGGCCGGAACGTCATCGCAGGGAACGCCAGGGCCTGTCGACGTGCTGCCGCTGGTCCTCGACACCGCGGAGGCTGAGACGATTTCTCTCCCTGTCTTCCGCCGCCGCCAGTGGCCGGCCCGGTGGGGCCTCATTCAGGTCCGGAGCGAGGCCCTGGGCCGCTTCAATCTGCCGCCGGCCGCCGCGGCGCCGGCCACCTCGGCGGTTGCTTTCGCCGCGGTTCCCTGCCGCCGCCGGTCAGTTCGTGAGCAGGAACTGCTCAGGCCGTGAGCGCCTTCCCGGGGGCGGGAGGATCTCCACAACACCTGTTGAAAACCCTGTGGGAAAGCCCCCTCCCAGAGGGAGAAACGCTCGGCGCCACAGGGGTTTGCCGCTCTTTGCCCATTTTTTTGTGCAATCCAGGTAAGTGATTTTGAATCAGCGAGTTGAAAAATTTCGTCCGCTCTCTGGGGAGAGGTTTATGCGAAATTCTCTCCGCCGGGAGGGGCGATTTTCCACAATTTGAAGGCACGTCCTCTACGGAGGGCGTTTTAGGCGCCTGTTTAGCGGTGATAGATCTCAGATACGAAGGGGCCGGCCATGAAGTGGGCCGGGTCGATCTGGCTTTGCAGGCAGACGCCCTGGACGTCCTCGGTGAGCAGGAAGCGGGCCGACTCCGCGAGACCGGCGGCGGTGGTCCCCTGGATGGCCTTGAGCCTGCGGGCGCCCACCTGGCGGGGGCGGATCAGGCGCGTGCTCTCCGCCCGCCGGAGACATCCCTGGCCGTCGCGGCCTTCGACGGCGGCATAGGTGACCACCAGGTCGTCCTCGACGAAGGGGACGGCCTCTTCCATCTTCCGCAGCAGGTAGCTCGTGAGGTCCACGCCGGCGGGGGCGCTCGCCAGGAGCTGCTCGATCCAGTCGTAGTGGCCCGGGTAGCGCAGGGTCTTGTAGTCGAGGTGGCGGACCTTGCCCGCGAGGGCGATGGGCAGGTCGGCCGCGCCGCCCGAGGTGAGGGCCTCTTCATAGACGATGCCGTTGAGGACGATCATGGCCCGGTCCGCCAGCGACGGCCGGGTGGTGCGCTGGTGGTCGCGCAGGACGGTCGCCGGCTCGACGTACTCGGTGGCGACGCCGACGGAGCTCCAGGTGAAGCCGTAGAAGTGCGGCGGCCGCACCGTGGTGGTGAGGGCGCCGACGCGCATCTCCAGGCAGTCCACCGAATCGACCTTGTGCTCGCGGCAGAAGTCCTGGAAGAGGTGGTGCCCGAGGACGTCGATGTAGCCCGGCGCGAGCCCCGTCTGGAGGAGAAAGCCCTGCTCCGAGCCCTCGGCGATCTCCAGGATCTCTTCGGTCTCCTTGACGTGCTCGGTGAGGTTGGCGTAGTGGATCGCGTGTTTGCGGGCCAGCCGCGCCATGCGCGGCGCCTCCTTGCCCGGCAGGCAATCGAGGAGGATGTCGGCTCGCGCGAGGACGGCTTCGAGATCGGCGCTGGTTCCCTCGGCGGGCAGGAGGAAGGAATGGACCTCTCCCGGCCGGGCCGAGCCCTCGCGGATCCACGCCGCCGTGGCTTCAGCCCGGTCGCGGCTGGAGTCGCCGACGAAGAGATCGACCTCGAAGTCTCCGAGCTCCCGCAAGAGGAGGCCCGTGGCACTGCCCATGCCGCCGGCTCCGGCGATGACGATCTGGTGCTTTTTGCTCATGGCTTGACGCGCCTCCGTCGCGCGGCTCTCTCGGACGAGTCGCTCGCGGATCTCAAATCCCGTGCGGTGGTCTGGGTTTGCCGGGGCTGCGGTCTTTGGCGATCCGCGCCCCGGCGGGGGAGCCGGCGCATCCTAGCACCCGCCAATCACGGGGGTCAAACCAGGGCGGGGTATCAACGCGCGAAGTCGGGAGCGGCGGGACGCCGGCGCACGGGCTGGCCGGCGAGGGCCGTCTTGTTGCGGCCCGTCTCCTTGGCCACGTACATGGCGGCGTCGGCCAGGCGCAGGAGGGTGCTCTTGCTGGCGTCGAGCGAGAGCTCGGGCTCCAGGTGCAGCCGCAGCGTGGCGATGCCGATCGAGCAGGTGATGCCCTTCAGATGTAGCGGGTCCGGCTGGATGTCCCCCGGAGCGTCGCAGAAGGTCGCGCCCACGATCTCCGCCCGCAGGTCCTCGGCGACGTCGATGGCCGCTTCGAGCTCGTAGCCGGGAAGCAGCAGCACGAACTCGTCGCCGCCGTAGCGGGCCGGGATGCCTCCGAACGGCTTCACCTTGCGGCGCAGCAGGCGCCCGACCTCGCGCAGCACCTGGCTGCCGGCCAGATGGCCATGCGTGTCGTTGACGTGCTTGAAGTAGTCGAGATCGAGGAACAGCAGCGAGAGGTCGAGGTCCTCGGCCCGGCAGCGGGCGATGGTTTCCGACAGCACGATGTGCAGGTAGCGGTCGTTGTAGAGCCCCGTCAGGTTGTCGCGCTTGGCGATCTCCTGCGCCTGGCGGCCGTCGAGCACGTTCTGGATGGAGATCGAGATGTAGCCGGCGAAGATCTCCAGGAGGTTGCGGTCCTCCAGGCTGTAGCCCGGGGCGTCCCGGCGGTTGATCAGCTCCAGGACGCCGCAGACCTCCTGCTCGATGCGGACGGGAATGGCGACCAGCGACTGCGTCTGATACCGGGTCTGCTCGTCCATCGCCCGGTAGAAGAAGCGGTCGCTGGGAGCGTAGGGAGTGGAGTAGGTCTCGCCCGTCATGTAGACGCGGCCGGCGATCCCCTGGTCGGCGGGAATGGCCTGGCCCACCAGGCAGGACGACTTGTCGCCGAAGGCGGCGATAAAGGTGAGGGTGTTCTGGCGCCGGTCGTCCTTCTTGCCCGCCGGATCGTCGAGCAGGATCGAGCCGGCGGCCGAGGGCACGAAGCTGTTGGCCCGGCGCAGCACCTCCACCAGGTTCTCGGCGAGGCTCAGCTCCAGCGGGAAGGTGGGATTGGCGCGGCGCCGCTCCAGGAAGCGCTCGAGCTGCACGGGCTCCAGGGAGTGGTACGCGTCCGGCGTGCGAAATCCTTCGTCTTGCGTCATGCTGGCCCGTAGCAAGTCGTCACCCACGTCTTCCGTGCCGTCTTCCGTAATAATCGGCGCCTCGAAGCTTCATCGCTGACCTCGAGCAGACTGCGAATTGTGAGGGCCGACGCGCGCGACGATAGCAGAAGTTGCGGTCCAACGAAACCGGCGTATTTTCGCCGGACTCCCACAAACGCACACTCATTGTAACCGGCGCAGCAGGCGGCGGCTGCGGCAGAGCGCGTCGGCGCGCAGTGTGTCCGTGGTGGAGAGCTGCGGCGCGTGGCGCAGGTAGTCGAGCTCGTCGAGCAGTGCTTCGAGCTCGGTGAGGCTCGCGTCACCCACCGGGTGCCGGGCCAGCGCCGCGCTCCACTTCGTGACCGGAGTGGAGCGGGGAATGCCCCAGCGCTCCGCGAGGAAATCGCGCCAGGCTTCCTCCAGGCGCGCCGCCACCTGGCGCGGGCGCTCGGCCGCGACCTCGGAGAACACCTGCTCCAGCCGCGCCGCCGCCGGGCTCGCGACCGCGTGACCGGCCTGTCCTCCGAACGGGCGGCGGCGCAGGAGGAGAAACACCAGGGCGAGCCCCGAAGGCACGGCGAAGACCCATGGCAGCAGGCGAGCCCATCGCCCGTCGGGGCGGTTCCCGGGTGCGAGAGCCGCATGGATGGGATGAGGCTCGCCGCTTCCCGCCGCTCCGATCGAGCCAATGGGACCGACCTTGGGCCGCGGCAGGGCCGTCAGATCCAGGGCCGGCGCGGTGGCCGTCCGGAACTCGCGGGAGACGGGATCGAAGTAGGGAACCCGGGGCGGATCGAGCTGGTAGCTTCCCGCGCGGCCGGGGACCACCACGTAGCTCCAGGAGCGCCGGCCCCGCACGGTGGTGCCGGAGAGCTCGTCCTTCCCCTCCCGTTGCGGCGGATAGAGCGTCAACCCGGACGGCATGGTGACCTTCGGCTCCGGCAGCCCCTGGAGGTAGCCGGTGCCCACGAGCTGCACGGTGAGCGTCGCGGCCTCTCCGAGCCGGAGCTGGCGCGGCTCCAGCCGGGCGGTGAGCGCGAGCTGCCCCACGGCGCCGGCGAACCCGGGCGGCGCGGGCGGCAGGGGCTGGACGTCGAGGGTCTGCCCCTCGGTGTGCAGCCGGACGGTCTCGGGCCGGAGGCTGGCCGGGCCGAAGAAGATGCTCCGGTCGTAGTGATCCACCGTCAGGTCGAGGGTCGCCCCCTCGATGGAGAAGGCGCCGGCGCGCAGGGGGAACAGAGCCTTCTGGATCAAGGGCACCCGGCCGTAGCGCTTGCCGTCGAGCTCCACCATCTCCATGGGCGGGTGCTGGGGGATCGGGATGTCCTGCACCCAGAAGCCCTTGAACGACGGCAGGCCGGCGGGCGCGATGTTGGCGATGTCCTCGCGGGTGAAGAGGTAGATGGTGTAGAGCACCTGCTGCCCCACCACCGGCCGGGGCGGCTGCATCTCGGCCCGCAGGAAGACGGCCGGCTGCTGGGGACCCTGGGCCGGGCGCCAGCGCGGCATCATGCGTCCGAAGAACTGCTTGAACGGATCGTCCTCGTCGTCGTCGCGGTTGCGCTGCCGCTGCGCCTGCTGGGTGGGCTCCTTCTGGACGCGGATCTCGCGGTCCGGGAGCTGGATCTGCTTGTCCTGGATCTGCACCACGACGTTGTGGACGCCCGCCTTGCCGAGCCCCTGGGGGCGGAGCTGCCAGGTGAGGCGGAAGGTACGGCTGAAGTGGCCGTTGGTCCAGCGCATGTCCTCGAACTGCGAGGGATCGCCCGCGGCTTCCAGGTTGTCGAGCTGAAGGCTGGGGCGGAAGCGCAGGCTGGAGACGCCCTCGCCGCGCACCTCGATGGTGAAGAGCGCGGCCTGGTCGATGCCGATGACGGGAGGCTCCAGCGTCGCCTTCACCTCCACCTCGCCCGCCATCGTGGGGTTGGCAGGCAGCGCGGCGACCGCGAGGGCCAGCAGAAGGAGAGGGGCCGTCCTCATCACCAGTCCTTCCCCTTCGCGGCGTGCTGCTTGGCGCGGCGGGCCGCCTGCTCGCGGCGCTGCTGGCGCTCCAGGTTCTCCACCGCCGCGAGCACCGACGAGGCCTCCTGGGCGCTCATCTCCGGCTGGTTGCGGAACTGGGGAAGCCCACTGCCCTGGCCCTGCTGATTCTGCTTCTGGCCGCCCTGCTGCTGCGGCTTCTGATCCTGCTGGCCGTTCTGCGGCTTCGGGTTCTGATCGGGGCGGCCCTTGCCCTGCGAGTCCGAGGGATCCTGATTCGGCGAGCGGTTGCCGCGCGAGCCCTTGGGAGTGCCCTGGCCGCCCATCTTCTGCTTCTGCTCCTCGCGCAGGGCGAGCTCCAGGTTGTACTTGGCGTCCTGGTTGTCCGGCTGGAGGCGCAGCGCCTGCTTGAAGGCCTCGGCCGCGCCGGCCGCGTCGCCGGCGGCCAGGCGGGCGCCTCCCAGGTTGTAGTGAGCGGCCGGAGCGAGATCCCGGCTGGCGCCTTTCACGGCCTTTTCGAGCGGCGTCACCGCCTGGCGGCCATGGCCGGCGCCCAGGCGGGCCGTGCCGGCGTCATATTGGACGAGCGGATCCTCCGGCGCCAGCCGCAACGCCGTATCCGCCGGCTCCACCGCCTCCCGCGGCTTCCCCTGCTTCTGCGCGTCGAGCGACCGCTCGACCCGCTCCCGGGGGTTGTACAGCCAGCGTTCCACCCAGTCCGGCCAATGCGGCTGCCAGGAGAAGGGGAGAGACGGCAGGGCGATCAGCATCAAAGTGGGGAGAATGCTTGCCCTCGCCTGGGATTGAAATCCCTGGCTACCCATGGTAGTCCCTGCGGGACCCCTCTGAGCTGTTTTTGCGGCCCCGTAGGGGACACCTTCGGTAGCCCGGGATTTCAATCCCGGGCGAGAGGCGCGCGCCCGGCTCGCCGCGAAAGGCCCCCGAGCCAGATGAATCAGCAAGGCCAGCACCGCCAAGGCCAGGGGCCACTGGAACCGCTCCTCCAGCGTGCTCAGGCTCTGGCTCTCGAACGTCCGCTTCTCCATGCGGTCGATCTGCCGCACCAGCGGCGTGGGATCGGCGGCGGCGCTGGTGACTCCCAGGTAGGAGCCGCCGGTCGCCCGGGCGAGCTGCGCCATCACCTCCGGGTGGAGGCGGGTGACGACGATGTTGCCGTCGGCGTCCCGCTTGGTCTCGCCGGCTGAGCCGGGGATGGGCACCGGCGCGCCGTCGACCGTTCCGATGCCGAGGGTGTAGGCCACGACGCCCGCTTCCTTGAGCTTGGCCGTCTCGTCCTCGAGGCCGCCGCCCCAGTCCTCGCCGTCGGAGAGCAGCACCAGCACGCGATGCTTCTCGGTGCCCTGGCCGAAGGTGCGCAACGCCATGTCGATGCCGCTGGCGAGCTCCGTGCCCGGCGTCGGCATCGAGCCCGGATCGATGGTGTCGAGGAGCAGGTCGAGCACCGCGCCGTCGAGCGTCAGCGGCGAGAGCATGACGCCGTCGCCCTCCGCCTGCACCAGCCCCACCCGGTTACCGGGCATCGCCCGCGCCATGCGGCGCACCAGCGATTTGGCGACGTAGAGGCGCGACGGCGGCACGTCGCGGGCGCCCATCGAGAGCGAGGAGTCGAGGAGGAACACGACGTCTACTCCCTGGCGCTCCACCTTCTGCTGGCCGGCTCCCCAGCGCGGCCGGGCGAGCGCCAGCGCGGCGCCGAGCACCGCCACCGCCAGCCAGAGCACCGAGAGGGCGACGCGCCGCTGCGAGTAGCCGGGCAGCAGGCGGTCCCACAGGCCGCGGGTGGCCCAGGCGGCGTCCGCGGCGAAGCGGCGGCGCCACAGCCAGAGGCTTAGAGCCGCCACCGCCGGAGCGAGCAGCGCGAGCCACAGGAAGAGGGGAGCGCCGAAGGTCATGGCTCGGCCGTGACCTCCAGGCCGGCGGCGGCCAGGGGCAGCAGGAGGAGGGCGAGCCCCGCCCACACCAGCGGCGGGAACGCCTCCTGGTAGCGGACGTAGCGCTTGACCTTGATCGGCGTCTTCTCCAGCCGGTCGATCTCGCGGAAGATGCGCTGCAGGCCTTGCGTGTCGGTGGCGCGGTAGAACTGGCCGCCCGTGCGCGCGGCGATCTGGTGCAGCAGCGCCTCGTCGACCGGCACGTCCATCATCACCTTGCGCGTCACGATCTGGCCGGTCACCGGGTCCTGCATCGACAGGGGCACCGGCACCCGGCCGAGCGCGCCCACGCCGATGGTGTAGACCTTGATCCCCAGCCCCTTGCAGAGGGCCGCGGCGGACCCCGGATCGATGGCGCCGGCGTTGTTGGCACCGTCGGTGACCAGCACCATGACCTTGGTCTTGGCGGCGCTGTCACGCAGCCGGGCCGCGCCGCTCGCGAGCGCCACGCCGATGGCGGTACCGTCCGGCAGGGTGTTGAGCTGCACCGAGGCGACGAGCATCGAGAGCATCTCGCGGTCGGTGGTCAGAGGCGCCCGGGTCAGCGCGCCGCCCGAGAAGACGACGATGCCGATGCGGTCGCCCGGCCGGCCGGCGATGAACTCCTTCACCACCTGCTTGGCGACGCTCAGACGATCCTTGGGCTGGAAGTCCTCGGCCCCCATGCTGCCCGAGATGTCGAGCACGATCTCGATGTCGATCCCCTCGGTGAGGCTCTCCTCCCAGGCGTAGCCGAGCTGCGGCCGGGCGAGGGCGAGAGCCAGGCAGGCCAGGGCCGCGAGGCGGGCGTAGAACGGCAGGTGCAACCGCCAGGCGCCGCGCCACAGTCCTTTGCCGGCCCCGGAAGGAAGCCGGCTGTAGGTGAGCGCCCCGAGCGCCGCGGGGTTGGAGCGACGGTGATGGAGCCACGCGAGCAGGGGGATCGCCAGCAGCAGCAGCAGCCACCAGGGGCTCGCGAGGTTCGGGAAGAGGCGGGTCATCCCGCCGCCTCCAGCTTTGACACGAGCGCTTCGGGCTCACGGGGCGCGAGATGGGATTCGAGCTCTCCGGCCAGCCGGCGAACCGTCTCCACCCGCTCCCGTGCCTTGAGCGGATCCACGTCCTGTCGGGCGAACTTCACCAGATCGCAGGCCCGCAGCAGCTCCACCGACTGGCGGGCGACGAGCCCGGGCATGCGTCGGGAGAGGAGCTGGCGCTGGATCTCGGCGGTGGTGCTCTCGACGGCGGGGAAGGGGAGCCGCCGGCCGAGGTAGCGCCGCAGGGCGAGGCTCAGGCGGGTGTGGAGCGACACCATCGAAGGCTCGGCGGCCAGCCGGTCGAGCTCCGCCGCGAGCTCCTCGAAAGGCGGCAGCACGGGGACCGCGATCGTGCCCGTGGCCCTCTTGGGGCGGCGCCGCAACAGCCAGAGACCGGCCAAAGCGAGAACGGAAAGGGCGCCGAGCGTCCACCAGAAGCGGGACCCGATCCCCAGCGGGCGCATGGCGGCGGGCGGCTTGGGAACGGGGTTCTTCTCCTCCGCCGGAATCACCGAGCGCACGGCGAGCGCCAGGCCGGCGGGGGTCTGGAAGCGCAGGGTCCCCCGCTTGACGGGAACCTCCACCGCCACCGGAGGCAACGGCACGCTGCCGGTCCGGAACGCCCGCAGGGTCAGCGTCTGCTGCCAGGTGGTGACGCCGTCGCGCTCGCCGGTCTTCAGCGGCGCGTCCTTCTCGATGATCTCGGCCTCGCCCCAGGTTTGTCCCCAGAGGGGGAACCGCGGCGCGCCGGCCAGGTCCGCCGTCCGCGCCGTCACCGTGACGACCGCCTGTGCCGCGTCGCCCACCGTGATGCCATTGGGCGCCAGCGACACGTTGACCGGCGACGTCTGGGCGAGGGCGGGGGAGGCGGTGAGGGCGAGGAGAAGGAAGTAGGGTCTCACCGCCGCAGCCTCTTCTTCCGCGCCTCGAAGAACGCCAGCAGCGTATTGATGTACGGCCGGTCCGTCCGCAGCTCCAGGCGGTCGACGCCCAGGCGGCGAGTGAGCTTGAGGAACTCGGCCCGCTCCCGGCGCCGCTGCTCGGCATGGCGGCGGGCGGAGCGCCGGCCGCTGACCAGGGCGGTCTTGCCCGTCTCGGCGTCGCGCAGCACGACGGGTCCCACGGCGGGGATCTCCTGATCGCGAGGATCGATGATCTCCACCACGACCAGGTCGTGGCGGGAGGCGGCGGCCTTGAGGGCGCGCACCGGCGGCGTACCCAGGAAATCGGAGATGAAGAAGAGGACGCTACGCCGCTTGAGCGTGGCGAGCACGGCGGCGAGGCCGCGCTCGAGGTCCGTGCCGCCGTGGGCCGGGCGGTCGAGGATCTCGCGCACCAGCCGCAACACGTGCGTGCGCCGCCGCCGGGGCTCCAGGAACAGCTCCAGCCGGTCGGAGACCAGGGCGGCGCCCACGCGGTCCTGATTGCGCAGCGCCGCGAAGGAGAGCAGAGCCGCGATCTCCGCCGACAGCTCGCGCTTCAGGATCGCCCGCGAGCCGAACGAGAGGCTCCCAGAGACGTCCACGACCAGGAAAACGGTGAGGTCCCGCTCCTCGACGTACTTCTTGATGAACGGCGTGCCCATGCGCGCGGTGACGTTCCAGTCGATCGTCCGCACGTCGTCGCCCGGCTGATAG
>Ga0134121_10003993_pt1 | contig 12117 bp, 6 predicted proteins | sample KB301_FD_96463 | JGI IMG/M metagenome (GOLD analysis project Ga0134121, IMG submission 96463) | Terrestrial soil microbial communities without Nitrogen fertilizer from Kellogg Biological Station, Michigan, USA - KB3-0-1 | ecosystem: Environmental > Terrestrial > Soil > Unclassified ...
CATCAGATTTAGGATGAAAAGAATTGATGCCGTTGCTGGTCTTTGCGCAGCTTGTGTTGAGCCAGACCAACAACGAATGCGAAAGCGTTTTTAACTTCCATCAGATTTAGGATGAAAAGAATTTCGATTTTACGTTATCAATTCCCCGGGATTGGTCTGCCTCCACAGAAGCCGAGAAACTTAATGTTAATAAAATAGAATTGCTTTTTGAATCTTTCTCCGTTCAAAAGCGAATAACTCACTTTAGCAATCACTTTTAAATCCCTGTCTTATGCTAAAGAGATACCCTCGTATTGATGCAATTGTCCAAAAAGCACGCGCTGAAGCAGGTGTAAGGCTGCTCGCTGCCGCCGGAGCGTTTGTTATCCTGATTTGGGTTTTGAAAACGGTTTGTGAGTGGCTGAATCTTTCCGTATAACATTCACGTGTAGGGTGCAGAAATGAAGCATCCACTTGTGTCTTGTTTTCATAATCATTTCTTTCCTCAAAAAAAATTGCGGCGATCTTCATTTCAGAAAATCGACACAAGCCGCTTATGGTATTATATTACATCTTTAGTCAAACGCCTTGCCCCACTTTGCGGAAAAGAAGGCTTTCGCACACCCCATCTGTTTACTCTTTAATGATCGTTCCGGTTTTCATTTCCAAGCCGCTCAGCAGAATTACTTTATACAATCCCTTAGGAAAAGAAGAAACATCGAGGTAATAGAATTCATCTCCGTTAAGTTCACCTGCAATGTCAAATACATGCTGACCAAGCATATTAACCACGTGCAATTGTATATTGCCATAATAATCGCTCATGTCAATTGAAACCTCCTCTGAAGCAGGGTTCGGAAAGATTCGCAAATCGCCTGAAGTGATTGATGGTTGCGTTAAATCGCCTTCCATTCGCGGGCCATGGCATTGGCAATCCAGTTGGTATTTCTCTTTACATGTCCATCTGAATCCGTGAGGGCAGGTTGCGTCTGCGACTTTGGTACAATTCAACTCCTGGAGAACAATGAGGCTGCTCAAATAACAGCTTCCCGACGTGCAGGTGCGCTGATTGCATTTGGTGGCAGAATGAAAACTGATGTGGTTGGTCACCTTTTGAGCGGTTTTTGCACTATCGCATCCGGAGTAAGTTGTGCTATCAGTTAACGTTTTGGGACACTTCTGCCCATAAACATTATTTGACAATTCTATAAACAACATGAATAAGAAAACCAATCCGCTAACCATTAATTTGAGTGCAGTGTTTTTCATGAATTTTATTTTTTAGGTTACGAAATATTTTCATTGCAATGTCACCGCAACTATGCCCCAGTGTATTGGCTCTGAATAAAAAACCTCCCGGTATTTTTACTCATGTAGGTTTTCCCGATCTCTGTTTCTGTCATTTGCACCTCCTTTTGTTTTAGTCATGAATCATTAGTGCAATCACCTGTCGCCAACTGAAACGGTTGAGCAGGCAGGAGTTTGGAGTAAAGAGAAAAAAATTGCTGATTGAAATTTTATCTGACCAAGGTAAATAAAGCGTTCTTAATAAATTCAAGAAATAAATAAATTAATTTGTGAAGCTCTTGTGCCCGCACCGAATTTGCATTGCGCAGTTTGCCCATGTGGCGAAAGGGAAAAGAAGAAAATCCAGCCGCGCAATCCATTGTCATCTTTTAATCGTGACGGGGTTCTTCAAAAAAAATTGCGGCGATCTTCTCTTCAGAAAATCGCCGCATCCTTTTCATCGCGGTTCGCGATACGCGTATCACGACTCGCAATTTAGTAATCCATTCCACCTCCCGGAGGCATCTGAGGCATTGCTTTTTCTTCCTTCGGCTTGTCAACAATCACACACTCGGTGGTCAGTAACATCGAAGCAATTGAAACAGCATTCTCCAATGCCACGCGGGTAACTTTGGTAGGATCAATTACGCCCGCAGCCATCAGTTTTTCATACACATCAGTGCGCGCATTGAAACCGAAATCACCCTTGCCTTCCTTCACTCTCTGAACGACGATGGAACCTTCAGCACCTGCATTTGCTGCAATAATGCGCAACGGTTCTTCAAGAGCACGACGAACAATGTTCACACCGGTTGTTTCATCATCATTCACTCCTTTCACTTTGTCAAGTGATTCAAGGGCGCGGATGTATGCAACACCACCACCCGGAACAATCCCTTCTTCCACGGCAGCACGTGTAGCATGCAAAGCATCATCAACGCGGGCTTTCTTTTCTTTCATCTCCACTTCACTTGCTGCGCCGATGTAAAGCACTGCTACTCCCCCGCTCAGCTTCGCCAAACGCTCCTGCAATTTTTCCTTGTCGTAATCGCTGGTAGTAGTTTCAATCTGCGCTTTGATTTGGTTCACGCGTGCAGCGATGTCAGCTTTCTTTCCTCCACCATTTACAATCGTGGTGTTATCTTTATCAATGAGGATCTTGTCTGCCTTGCCGAGGTATGCAAGCGTTGCATTCTCTAATTTGTAACCTTGTTCCTCACTGATCACCGTTCCTCCTGTGAGTTTGGCAATGTCTTCCAGCATTTCTTTTCTGCGATCTCCAAAGCCTGGGGCTTTCACTGCCGCAACTTTGATCGTCCCGCGAATTTTATTTACAACCAGAGTCGCGAGCGCTTCACCTTCCACTTCTTCAGAGATGATGAGCATGGGCGAGCCCTGCTGTGCCACTTTTTCAAGAATAGGAAGAAGGTCCTTCATCTGGCTGATCTTCTTGTCATAGATCAGGATGTAAGGATGATCCAACTCAGCCTCCATCTTTTCAGGATTGGTAACGAAGTAGGGAGAAAGATATCCGCGATCGAATTGCATTCCTTCCACCACTTCAACGGTGGTTTCAGTTCCTTTCGCTTCTTCTACCGTGATCACTCCCTCTTTCTTCACTTTCGCCATCGCTTCAGCAATCAGCTTTCCGATTGTGTTATCATTGTTTGCAGAAATAGATGCTACCTGTTCAATCTTTTTATTGTCATTGCCTACTTGCTGCGACTGATTCTTCACATGTTCAATCACTGCGGCTGCAGCTTTGTCCATGCCCCGCTTTAAGTCCATGGGGTTAGCACCGGCAGCAACATTCTTTAATCCGCCGGTAATCATTGCCTGTGCCAGCACAGTGGCAGTAGTAGTTCCATCGCCCGCAATGTCAGAAGTTTTTGATGCGACTTCCTTCAGCATTTGAGCGCCCATATTTTCAATGGGATCCTCCAATTCGATTTCTTTTGCTACGGTAACTCCGTCTTTGGTAATCAAGGGAGCACCATATTTTTTCTCGATGACCACGTTACGTCCTTTTGGACCGAGTGTCACTTTCACGGCATCAGCCAGCGAGTCAACGCCTTTCTTGAGACGGTCGCGGGCATCCGTAGTGTAATTAATCAGTTTTGCCATAATCGTTTTAGTTTTTGGTTTTTAGTTTTAAATAAATTGGAGATTAGGGTATTCGGGGTATTCGGGAGTCGAGCTTTTCCTAATTTCCCAATTACCTGATTACCCAATAAACTACTTACAACACAGCGAAGATGTCACTCTCGCGCATAATGAGATAATCCTGACCTTCGATGCTGATCTCAGTGCCGGCGTATTTGCCGTAGAGAACAATGTCACCTGGTTTTACTGTCGGCTTATTGCCTTTTTCATCTACTTCGCTTGCGGAAATTACTTTTCCTTTTTGCGGTTTTTCTTTTGCGGTGTCTGGGATGATGATGCCGCCCTTGGTTTTTTCTTCTGCATCAGCAGGCTGGACAACCACACGGTTTTGTGTGCCAGCAATCGGCTTGATTGAAACTTTTGCCATAATGTTTGAAATTGGTTTTGTTGAATGAAATTAAGATGAAGCTTTAAAAATCGGGACGCGAAAGTACTATCATTTGGTGTGCCATGCAAGGAAGAAGACAAAATATGTCAGATGCACGGAAAAAATTTCAATGGTCTCCGCAAGAAGTTGCGACAATATTTCACAGAGTAATTGCTCGCGGCTTGAATCCGGGATGAATAAGCGAACATGCCGCATTAAAGAAAACCCGCAAAGAGCGGGCTTTCAAACTGACTTAATGGGGGTTTGGGAGATTTCCTAATCAATGATGATTTGCCTGATAATGCTGTAATGATCAGTTCGAACTTCAACAAAATAAATCCCTGCCTCCTTATTCAAATGAATCTCAACCGTTGAGTTTGCCTCAATATCATTTCGTCTCCATATTTTTTGACCAAGCAGATCGTATACAGTGATTGCTTCAGCGTATGCACTGATGCTTAATTCAAAGTTTCCATTCGATGGATTGGGGTAAATCGCAACTTCCGGTTCAGGTAATTCTTCTAATTTCCCGGAAAGCGTTTTGAAATTTAGAGTTGAAGAGAATCCTGACGAGTTATCCGGATTACTAACGCATACTGTTTTTACTCTCCACTTATATTTTGTAGCGTTGTTCAGTCCTGTAAGAATTGTACTCGCACTTGTTATGTTTGTCTTTGCAATCCATGTATTGTTGCCGCTAAATTTTTTGTAATCTACTTCATAGGATGCAGCACAAGCACTCCCTGTCCATGAGACGGTGGCTGACGTTGCTGCAATGCCCGAGGTGGAAATACTTGCTGGCACCTGGCAAGTGATTGAAAGATTGCTGCCATTATTAGTTCCGGTTACTACAGGATTAGAAGAGACAACACGAATACGATAACCCGTTCCGCTTGCATCTGTTGAAATGGTACAAGAAATAGATCCCGAAGAAGTAGATGAGTACGCTCCAATTGAAGAAGGGGAAGAAAAGCTTCCGCTTGCATTTGATAATTGCGCTGTGAAAATATTTCCTGAATTAAATGTTCCTGTCTTAGTGTACGTAACACTTAATGCTCCATTGGGACAAATTGGATTTTGAGTGACAGCCCCTGTTGTGATTGATAAAGCAGATGAACCTGAGCCCGAACAAGCGATAGTATTTGCTCCGCTTGAAGCATCTGAATTTACAGTAATCGTTCCACTATAGGTCTGCATTGCTAAGGGTGAAAAAGTGACTGTGACATTATGATTCCCCCCGGCGGCTATGCTTCCTGAATTCCAGCTACCACTAAATCCTGACGGATAATTTATTGAACTTACATTCAAGCTGACATTTCCGGTATTTGTAACAGTGAGTGATTGTTGAGAAGAACTTCCTACAGGTATATTTCCAAAATTCATGTTTCCGCTTAGGCTGATTACTGACTGATTAGTACTCCCAACTAAATCTGATTGCCATAATCCCCTACCATAAGTAGCTGCGATAAGTTTATTGGAAGAGTAATTAATTTCCAACTCATGAACCATTACATTGGGAAGTCCGTCGTTATAAAATGTCCAATCACTCGAGTTGTCATCAATGTAATAAACTCCAACATCAGTTCCTACATAGACGCGATCAGGAGAGTTATTTTCATACACTATTGTATTCACAGGAATGTTCGGCAAGGTTCCGCTTATGTTCGTCCATGTTGTTCCTCCATCAGTTGATTTGAAGACTTTGTTTCCTGAAGAATATCCACCAAGGCAGATCCACACTTTATTCGGGTCAGTGTTAGAGATTGCAATCTGATTGATGCCTGTATTAGTGACGGGCAATGTGCCGGTGATGGTTGTCCAGGTCGTACCCCCATTGGTGGTCTTCATAATTGTGATGAATGAAGTTGCATATATAACATTTACATTGGATGGTGCGATAGCAATATCTTCACATCCATTATACGCAGTGGGAAATAGGGCGTTGCCAATGATCGCCCATGACACTCCAGAGTTAGTAGATTTATATATTGATGCGCAACCCTGATAAATAGTTGAAGGAGTCACAGGATCAATTTCGATTGGAGTGACCCAGTTGCCAGAACAAGGAGCAATCGAGCTAAATGAAATTCCACCATCCGTAGATTTTTTGAGAGAACCATGTTGAACGCTTACATACACATTTTGGACATTGGTATAATCAACCATGTTGTCCATTCCGTCTCCTCCATATACAAGAGTCCAAGTATTAATATTTCCATCCCAGCGATAGGAGCCATTGTCCTGCCGACCGCTATATACAATGTTCGGATCTGTAGCGCTTGAGGCAACACGATAGACTTGAGCTATGGAAAGCCCGGCAGTTATATTGGTCCAGGATGAACCGCTATTAGTTGTTTTATAGATTCCGGCATCAGCACCATCATAGAACGTGGAAGTGCTTCCCGGAAGAAATTTAATTGCATGGTGATCTACGCCCGTACCTGTCATGCTTGTCCAAGTCGTCCCGCCATCAGTTGATTTGGCTAAATTGGTACCTCCGACAACAAGAAAGTCAGAATTGGCATCGGAGACTGTGAATACGTGATTATAGTAACCGTTGAAACCCGCGCCGGAAGGATATGTTTTGGTGACCCACGTTGCGCCGCCGTCGGTGGATTTTAACAAGCCGTAACTTGAGGAGGAACTGAGTGAGTAAATTACTTGGGGATTAGCTGCAGAAGTTTCGATGGAGTTATTACTAGCACAGTAAGTCCCTGATCTCATCTCTGTCCATGTCGCTCCTCCGTCGGTAGATTTGTATAAATTATAGTTATCTCCAGTATAGACAATGCTTGAATTGGCGGTGTTGTAAGCAAGATCGTAAAAATTATGGTTAACCGTCGCGGCAATTGTCTGCGTCCAAGTATCTCCGGCATCAGTACTGCTGGAGATACCAGTAGTCGTGACGGCTAAAAGATTGTTTGAATTCGATGGGTCAATTAAGAGACGACGGACAATAATATTGTTGGATTGAGTATATGAGAGACCAGTGGCACTCCAAGTGGCTCCGGCATCGGTGGAATGGAAGACGCCGGCGCTATACAATCCACCCCAAAAGTCATTCTGCCCCGCTGCTCCTATGTAACCACACCCATCCCCAGTGGCAATGTAAATGCTGTTTGAATTTGCCGGATCAATAGCAATATCTGCAATGCTAAGGTCAGCAATGTTGTCTGTGATAGGAGTCCAGGACGTTCCTCCATCGGTTGTTTTCCAGACTCCGCCGCTCGCGGTGCCAATATAAATCGTATTCGTATTGGATGGGTCAATCCGAATCACATTCACTCTTCCGGCACCACCCCCGTTTATACCTATCTGTGACCAAGAGATGCTGCGTGCGCCTGAAGCAGGATGAGAAACTAAATAGTTTGCCCGCTCTGTGGCCGCTATTCCCGGTTCTGGGAGAGTGCCATCAGGCATTACACGGGTTTGCATCAGCCATTCCCATCTTTTGAATTTTGCAAGGAGACCATCCTCTTCCTCGTCTCCCTCCGTATCAATGGAAGGGTTGTTTTTCTTCTCCTGATCATATTCCTGGTAAAAGCGCTTTCGCAGATCACTCAGTTTAGGTTGCTTGCTGATGGAAGTCGGTGACTGAGAAAAAAGGAGGGTACCAATTGATAATAACCATAGACTTGTAATAATTTTTTTCACTTTGTATAGATTGAGTTAAGAACCAAGAAAACCTGATCTTAATATCTACCAAAGTATGTACCGTTAAAATGCTAATTATTTATTGGGAATATTTCCTAATGTTTTTAGTTACCCTAAAAAGTAGCATTTATATGCATTTCAGTTGGGATAGCGCACGAGTTCCTGCTTAAAGTTGCTATCGCGGGGTGATATGAATCACTTTTTTCTCAGCTTGTTTCTTCCTACTTAGTCCCAACTTGGGGACTTGGGATTTCAGGCTTTCGCAATATATTGCCCACTCGCAATATTTCGGGACTGCCAGGAATGTCAGGATTTAAAAATTTGGATCTTGAGAATTTTAGTTAATCCCGGATTTTGCAATTGGTGATGGAAATTTTTTTGTGCGGCTGACCAAAAAGTAACAAAGCTTTGTTATCAAAAACCCTCACTGTTTTAAGGTGAGGGTTTGTTGTTGTGATAGTTTTGTTTTTGCAGAAAAAATTATCACATGCCGAAGATAACAACAAAAGCGGTTTTCAAAACTTACTCTCCTGATCAGCCGCAACTGCTTCCTCAAAGTTTAGAAGATTTGATTGCCCCCGATCATTTAGTAAGAGTAGTGCGCCGCGTGATTGATCAGATGGATACTACTGCTATGGTCAACCAATATCCTGGCGGTGGCTCCAGCGCCTATAACCCGGTGATGATGATCAAAGTGATATTGTATGCTTACGCTATCGGTATTTGCACAGGAAGAAAAATTGCCCGAGCGCTTCGACAGGATGTAACGTTTCTGTGGCTGGCAGCATACAACCAACCCGACTTCCGAACCATCAATGAATTTCGCAGCGGGAAATTGAAACAAACCATTGATGAGTTATTCAAAAGCATGTTGATGTTTTTGGTGGAACATGGGTACGTGAAGTTTGAAAACTACTTTGTAGACGGAAGCCCATTTGCAGCCGATGCCAACCGGCATAAGATGGTGTGGAAGAAAAATGCAGAACGATACAAAGAGATGGCAGAGAAAAAATGCGAAGAAGTGCTCCGTCAAATTGAGGCACTCAACGAAGTTGAGAATCGTGAATATGGAGACTGTGATTTAGAAGAAACCGGTGACGGCAAAGTGAAGATCACCCAAGAAAAAATAAGCGAGAAGATCAGTCAACTCAACACCATCATTGAAAAAACCACGGAGCAAAAAAAGAAAAAGCGCCGTGCTGCTACTTTGAAGAAACAATTAGAAGAGCACACAGAAAAAATCAACACCTATAACGGCCAACTTGCACATGCCGGTGAACGCAGCGGCTACAGCAAAACCGATCCGGATGCCGTTGCCATGCGCATGAAGAATGATGAAACGCTTCCTGCTTACAATGCGATGATTGGCACCGAAGATCAATTCGTCGTCAACTTCTCGATACATCAAACCGGCTCTGACATGGCTTGCTTCAAACCACACGTGGAGCAATTAGAAAAGCACACTGACAAAAAACCAGAAGTGATGGGTGGCGATGCGGGCTTCGGCAGTGAACAGAACTATGAGTTGCTCGAGCAAAAAGAAATTGGAAATTATTTGAAGTACAACACCTTTCACTACGAGCAAACCCGGCAGCACTCTACCGACCTGTTTCACAAAGACCATTTCACCTACGATTCCGCCACCGATACTTTCACCTGCCCCAATTACAAGCAGCTCATGCTGCAGTCCACTACCCAAAAGACTAACAAAACAACGGGCTATGTATCCACCGTCAAAATTTATGAAAGTGAAAGCTGTGAAGGTTGTCCGTTTGCTGCCGAGTGTAAAAAATCAGAAGACAAAAACAGAAAAGTCGCCGTCAATGAGCGATGGGAAAAATACAAGAAGCAAGCACGCGGCAACCTGATGAGCGAAAAAGGCATCGCCTTGCGCAAACAACGCGGCTGTGACGTTGAATCAGTGTTCGGTGATTTAAAACACAATCAACACTTCCGGCGATTTCATCTGCGGGGCAAACAAAAAGTGAAAGCCGAGTTCGGTATTGTAGTGCTGTCGCATAACCTGAGAAAAATTCACTTCCATGACCTCAAAAAAGTAGGTTAGAGAAGAGAAAAAAGAAAAAATGATCGCAGTATCATTCTCATAACTTTAAGCTGCGGGAATGCACCAGAAAAAATTTTCCCGTCGCGTAATCCCGCCCCGCTCTATTCAGAACTACGGTAAACCTGATTTGACTTTTTGGTCAGCCCCACAAAAAAATTGGATGTGTGAACCAATGAAGAAAATATTTTGAACTGTTCATAGAGGGCATGTCATCAACTGTAAAATCCGGGATAATGATGAACACGCCTCCTTTCAATCTCTATCAGGCTGGATTCGCGGCTGTCAACAAAGGTGTATAGCTATCGCTCTATTTTGTATGGGTGTGTTATAACATAAAAGAAGTCGCCCCGGGAGTAACCGAGGCGACTTCTTCAAAAGAATAAAAACTATTTCTACTTAGTCACAATCACTTTTCCAACTACTGAATTATCACTCGAACTTAAGCGAACGAAGTAAACTCCATCAGCCCACGTCGAAGCATCGAGATTGTGCTGGATAGCAATTCCTGCAGTTTCCTGAGTTGATTCCGCATGATATACTAAGATGCCGGAAATGTTATAGATGTCAATCGAGGTTTTACCTGCAGGTGCCGTGAATGCAATCGTCAACAGACCGGAAGTCGGGTTCGGATACATGTTGAGAACAGAGATTGAATTGTCAACCGAAGTTTCATCATCACCAAGTTTAAGACCGCTGGAGCTGTTGCCAAATCCTATAAGGATGCGACAACCATCAAAGCCATTGTTAATGATGTCAACAGCATTGTTCCAGGCACTCAATGACGGTGTGGTAGATCCATTACCTAAAGCATTGTTGGCCAGTGTCCACAGATTGGCTACTGTAATGTCACCGCTATTGTTAAGGGCAGTGAGCACAGCCGACGGAATAGGACCATACACTTGTTTCGTTCCCGGAACAATAACTCCATTAGTACAAGCGCTTGCCTTGTAGGTTGTAAGGTACTTGCCGGTTATTGCAAAAGTACCCAATGCGGAACTCTTGCGTAAGCTGATACCCAAAGCGATTACCTGACCAAGGAGTACATCCTTGAATTTTCCGTTGTTCAAATAGCTGCTACCGGTTGCACCTGCGCAACTTACATCTCCTGATGGAAGCTGGCTTGGAGTTGTTCCTGATGGCAATTTTGAATTCAGACAACTACCTTCTGATGTTCCGAAAGTAATTGAATGTCCCGGAGTACCGGTCACCAAAGGTCCTTGAGAAAGGGCGGAATTAATTACGTTAATAGCTTTTGTTCCTGAACAGTTCTTTCCGCCGTTTCCATAAAATCCCTGTGTGTAGGTGCAACCTTCTGAACAATCAATGACAGTAACTGTTTGCTGGCAGGTAGCAGAATTTCCGCAACCGTCCACGGCAGTCCATATCACAGTCGTTGCTCCAATTGAATACGTTGAAGGCGCGTTATTGCTAATCGTTACGGTACCACCACAATTATCAGTTGCTGTAGCAGTGCCGAGATTAATTGTTTGACTCGAGCAAATCATAAGATCCGCAGGACAGGTTATCACCGGAACTGTATTATCATTGACAATGATCGTCTGTCCACAAGAAGAATGCTTTCCGCAGTCATCAGTAGCTGTCCACGTGCGTGTAATGGTGTTGTTGCAATTCAAGCCCGGGTGAGATTGAACTTCATTGTAAATAACCGGTACTTGCGGATCGCAATTATCTGTCGCCGTTACTGTGGGTGGAGCAGGCACATCTGCAAGGCACTGATAGGTACCACCATCAGGAGCCGGACAACCGGATAGAACCGGAACTTTATTATCATTGACTGTGATGGTCTGTGTGCAGGAAACAGAATTTCCGCAAGCATCACTTGCAGTCCATGTGCGCGTGATTATATTATGACAACTTGAACCCTGATGGGTTTGGCTCTCACTAAAATTAACAGTTACAGGGCCATCACATGCGTCGGTAGCCGTAACGTTCGGTGGAGCAGGCACACTTGCATAACATTGATATTTCTTTGTTGGAACAGGACAACCTGAGAGCACAGGAGGTGTGATATCGCGTACCACGATGGTGCGGCTACAGGTCGCGGTGTTGCCGCAGTCATCAGTAGCCGTCCAGGTACGGGTTGTACTGTAGGTGTTTCCGCAAGCAGCAGTGGTTGCATCGGTATGAGTGATAGTCACGTTACCATCGCAGGCATCGGTTGCCGTTGCATCGCCAAAGTTTGGCTGTGCAGGACACTCAATCGGTGAGGTTACTGAAGGACAGTTGATGCTTGGAGGTGTGATATCGCGTACCACGATGGTGCGGCTGCAGGTAGCGGTGTTGCCGCAATCATCAGTTGCTGTCCAGGTACGGGTTGTACTGTAGGTGTTTCCGCAAGCAGCAGTAGTTGCATCGGAATGAGTGATAGTCACGTTGCCATCGCATGCATCCGTTGCCGTTGCATCACCAAAGTTTGGCTGAGAAGGACATTCAATCGGTGAAGTTACCGAAGGACAGTTGATGCTTGGAGGCGTGATATCGCGTACCACGATGGTACGGCTGCAAGTAGCGGTGTTGCCGCAATCATCAGTTGCTGTCCAGGTACGGGTTGTACTGTAGGTGTTTCCGCAAGCAGCAGTAG